>OCZU010002536.1_pt1 | contig 11610 bp, 10 predicted proteins | sample 1539001 | NCBI WGS metagenome assembly OCZU01 (sample SAMEA3539306, study PRJEB22396) | soil metagenome | biome: tundra; feature: field; material: soil | place: USA | collected 2010-05 | depth 0.15 m
CCCCCTCGGCACGGGCAATTCATTCCTGCGGGATTTTGTCGGCTCTTCAAAAGACAGCGGTCTTGAGCACTCGCTGCGCGCGCTCGAGGCGCAACGTTCGCGTCCGTGTGACGTGTTGCGCATGACCCACCGCGACGGAGCGATCTACTATACAAATCTGTTAAGTGTAGGCTTTGCGGCGAACGTGGCGGCGCTGCGCCATCGTCATTTTCAGAGACTGGGTCAGTTCGGATATCTGCTCTCTATCTTTCTTTGTCTGGCGCGCCTCGATCGCCGGCCCTTTCCCGTGCGCTTCGATGGCCAGGAACGGTTTGACCGTCGCCGCTGCCTGTTTCTCACCTTCAACAACAGTAAGTTCACCGGAGGCACGATGATGATCGCTCCCGACGCGGTCACCGACGACGGCCTGATTGAGTATGTCCGCTGGGGACCGATCGGACGCCTGGGCCTCATCCGAAATCTTGCGACGCTCTATGATGGCAGCCATACGAGCCATCCGCTGGCGGAACGCCAGGCGGTGCGGCGCGTCGAATTTCAACTGGATGCTCCGGTAGATCTGATGGTGGACGGCGAAGTGCTTACCCTGGAATGCCGGACGATCGATGTGCTGCCATCGGCGCTTCGAGTCGTCGTATAAAGCGCCGTCTGTACTCGTGATATAAGAACTCCATGTCGCAAGAACGCCGGGAACGTCAAAAGGAAAGACAGGGAATAAAGACCTCACGTTGGAATCCGCAACGAATTGCGCTTTATGCACTGTTGTTCGTTGCTACATTGGGTCTGGCCTACTATCTGTACAACCGCGATCAACACCAGCACGATGGCTTCGCCCGCTGTTTAAGCGAGCGCGGCGCGAAGATGTACGGGGCCTACTGGTGTCCGCATTGTATCGATCAAAAAGAGAAGTTCGGCGCTTCTTTTGAGTTCGCGCCCTATGTGGAATGCGGCATCAAGGGCGACCCGCATGGAGTGGCGCAGGTTTGCCGCGACCAAGGCATCCAACACTATCCGACCTGGCAGTTTCCACCCACCGGCGAACGCGTGGAGCGCGTCTTTACCTTGCAAGAACTGAGCGACCGCACCGGGTGCCCGCTCCCGTGACAACATTAACAAAACGTCTCCTCACCGTCGTCGCCCTTCTGGCCATCTGCGGAATGGCGGTCTCGGTGGAATCTTTGCGGCATCATTTTGCGACCTCAAAAACGGCCTTCTGCGATATCGGGGAAAACTTCAATTGCGACATCGTAAATCGCAGTGAATATTCCTCCATCTTCGGAATTCCCGTGGCCCTGATCGGGATGCTTGGGTACGCCGCGCTCGCCGGATTGGCAAGCGTATATCGCGAGCGGCGGGAAACACCCGTAATGCTTTTCTGTGGCGCCGCCGCGGGCTTGGCTTTCGCTCTGTATCTCACCTACATTGAAGCGCGCGTCCTGGGCGTGTATTGCATATTATGTTTGAGTTCGCTGGCCCTGATCGCTACGACTACCGTGCTGACCGCGATCATCTGGCGGAGGAGCAGCAGCGCATAGCTCCACCGTTGTCTAGAAGAGTGGTATCGAATTTCGCGATGCCAGCAAATACGAAACCCATGCCGCGCCCCCGAAGTCGACAACCCAAGCCAAAAGTCTCGGAACCCGTTGCCGTGCCGGTTCCGTCCGGCCAGATCTGGCTGCATGAGCTACGCAGCCGCATCTTCGGCAACACCCGCCTGCTGCGGGTTTGGCTCCCTCCCGATTACGACGGCTGGGGCGAGACGCGCTATCCCGTGCTCTACCTGAATGACGGCCAAAATTTATTCGATCCGGCGACCGCTTTTGCCGGAGTCCACTGGCAGGTGGGCGAGTCCGCGACGCGTTTGATCTCGGAACAGAAAATTCGACCGCTGATCGTCGTCGGCATCGATAATACGAAGACCCGGGTCAACGAATACATCCCCTACCCGTCGAAAGATCCGAAAGTTCTCGATGCGAAGGGAAAACTCTACCCGGATTTTCTCGGACGCGAAGTCATGCCTCTGATTGAAGACCGTTATCCGGTGTTGCAGGCGCCGGAGCATACCGGGTTGGGCGGATCCTCTCTCGGAGGCCTCATCACCTTGTACACGCAACTGGCAGCCCCCGCGGTATTCGGACGACTTCTGGTGGAGAGTCCGTCTTTATTTGTGGCGAAAAGAAAAATTCTCGACGAGAGCCGCAAATCCCGCGTTTGGCCGGGGCGCACCTACCTGGGAATGGGAACACAGGAAGTGGGCGATGCGAAGAAAGATGCAAAAATCGTCGCCGACTTTCGCGAACTCGAATCCATTCTGCGAGCCGCGGACCTGAATGAACAGAGACTGAAGGTGCGCCTCGACGAAGGCGGTACTCACAGCGAATCCGCGTGGGCAACTCGCTTTCCCGAGGCGCTGGAGTTTCTCTATTCTTCGTGATGCTCCCAGCGAGATTGTCTGGTGACGGGGCTGTGCCCCATCTCGGCGGAGGTAATGTGGGCGCGGCACAGCCCCGTCACCACACGCGCTTCCCGCCCTCTGCCATGGGTTATTATTATCGGTCTAAATTTCCAGGAATCAGTTCTAGGGGGCCCTCATGAATGTTCGTAGTTTGGTGGTGTGGTGTGTTCTGGTCGCAGTCCTGGCGATTTCAGCGGTCGCGCAGCCCTACAATGAGGCGCAATTTAAGGGGATGAAGTGGCGCGACATCGGCCCATATCGCGGCGGCCGCGTGCTCGCCGTAACTGGAATTCCTGGCAGTCCCTACACCTATTATTTCGGCAGCGTTGCGGGAGGCGTCTGGCGCACCACCGACGGCGGCGTAAGCTGGCAGCCGATCTCCGACAAGAGCGTAATCTCCTCCATCGGCGCGATCGCCGTTTTCGAATCGAATCCGAGTGTGATTTATGTTGGAACCGGCGAGTCCTGTCTGCGCGGCAATATCTCCTACGGCGACGGAGTCTATAAAACAACCGACGGCGGCAAGACCTGGCAACATGTCGGGTTGAAAGACACTCAGCATATTGCGCGCCTTTGGATCGATCCGCGCAATCCCGATCATGTTTTAGTTGCAGCGCTGGGTCACGCCTACGGCCCAAATTCCGAGCGCGGAATTTTTCGCACAAACGATGGCGGCAAAACCTGGGACAAAATTCTTTACAAAGACGACAAATCCGGAGGCATCGATCTCGCCGTCGATCCGCACAATCCTAACGTGATGTTTGCCGCCCTCTACCAGATTCAACGCTCGCCCTGGGGAATGGAGAGCGGCGGCCCCGGCAGCGGACTCTATCGCTCGATCGACGGCGGGAATTCCTGGAAGCATCTCGAAGGCAAAGGCCTTCCCGGTGGCATTCTGGGACGCATCGGTGTCAGCGTCTCCGGCGCCGATTCCAATCGTGTCTATGCGCTCATCGAATCGAAGGAGAGCGGTCTCTACCGCTCCGACGACGGAGGCGAAACCTGGTCACGCGTCAATGACGATCAGCGCCTCACGCAACGCGCCTGGTATTTTACCCATATCTTTGCTGATCCTAAGAGCATAGACACCGTCTACATGCTCAACACAGGACTGTTCCGCTCGACCGATGGCGGCAAGACGCTAAATCTACTTCCCGCGCCGCATGGCGATCATCACGGCTTCTGGATCGATCCGCAAAATCCGAATCGCATGATTAACTCCAACGACGGTGGCGCGACGATCTCGGTTGATGGCGGCAAAAGTTGGTCTACGCAATACAACCAGCCGACCGCGCAGTTTTATCATGTCGCTGCCGACAACGACTTTCTCTATAAGGTGTACGGCGCGCAGCAGGACAATTCGACCATCGGCATTGCCAGTCGCACCGACGATGGCTACGTAGGCCGCCAGCACTGGTTCGATGCGGGCGGCGGAGAGAGCGGATACATACAGCCTGATCCGCGAGACTCCAACATTATTTACGCGGGCTCGGGCGGCGGCGCAGTCACTCGCCTTGATCGCCGCAGCAACCAGGAGCAGGACATCACCGTTTGGCCCGAAGATGCTGCCGGGCACGGCGTCGGCGATATGAAGTATCGCCTGGGATGGACGCAGCCGATCCAGATTTCACCGCACGATCCCAACGTGGTCTACACCACCGCCGAGCGAGTTTTCAAAACTACCGACGAAGGCAAGAACTGGACGGTGATCAGTCCCGATCTAACTCGCAACGACAAGAGCAAGCAGGTTTCTTCAGGCGGCCCGCTCACCAAAGACAACACTTCAGTCGAGTATTACGACACTGTTTTTACGATCGCTGAATCGCCGGTACAGAAAGATCTGTTGTGGGCCGGAACGGATGATGGCTTGATTCACGTTACGCGCGACGGCGGCAAAAATTGGACGAACGTGACGCCGAAGGGAATTCCCGATTGGAGCCTTGTAAGCCTGATTGAGGCGTCGCCCCACGATGCGGGCACCGCCTATGCCGCGGTCGACACGCACAAGCTCGATGACTTCAGGCCGTATATTTTCAAGACCACCGATTTTGGCAAAACATGGACAAAAATCATTAGTGGTATTCCGGACGGCGCCTACACCCACGCCGTGCGCGAAGATCCGGTGCGAAGGAATCTCCTGTACGCAGGCACCGAGACAGGTATTTACGTTTCCTTTGATGGCGGAGCGAACTGGCAATCGCTGCAACTGAATTTGCCGAACGCTCCGATTCACGACTTGATTGTAAAAAATGACGACTTGGTGGTGGCGACGCACGGGCGTGCGTTCTGGATTCTCGACGATCTCACGCCGCTGCGCGCAGCGGCAGGGACGACGACCGGCCAGGCTCCGACCGAATCCGTTCTCTACAAGCCGCGTCTGGCCCACCTTTTGCGTTGGCCCGATTTCTATGAGCGGCGGCAACCGGTAGGTGAAAATCCGCCCAACGGCGCGATTGTTTATTATTATTTGTCAACCGCCCCCAAGGGCGTGGTGGCTCTGGAATTTCTGGATTCGTCAGGGAGGCTCGTGCGCCGCTATTCCAACGAAGAAAAAAAAGAAGCCGAGACGCCGCCCGAGTGGCCCGACCAAACCCCTCCTGACGAAAAGATTCCCACTGATGTGGGCGTGAATCGCTTTGCCTGGGATCTGCGAATGCAAGGCCCGACTCCGCTCGCCGGAGAACCGGGGGCCGAATTCCGCGATCGCGGCCCGATGGCGCCCCCGGGTTCCTATCAAGTCCGGTTGGCGGCGGATGGGAAATCATACACGGCGTCACTCGAATTGAAACTGGATCCGCGCGTGAAGGTGACAATCGAAGATGTGCAGAAGCAAGTTGATTTAGGAGGCAAGATCGTTGCGCAGGTCTCGGCAATCCATGAAGCTGTGGGGACGATTCGCGAGGTGCGCACGCAAACACGCGGCCTTACGCGCCGTTTCGGCGACAACGCTCAGTACGCCTCGCTTCTTTCCGTCATGAAAGACTTCGACAAGAAGAGCTTCGACCTGGAATCACAGTTACTCCAGGTCAACTCGAAAAGTTCGGAATCGAATCTCAATTATCCGGTGCTCATCGACGAGCGCTTCCACTCGCTGCTGTTCAGCGTAGAGTCCGCCGATGCTGCGCCCACGGCGCAGCAAGTCGAGGTCTATGAGGAACTGGAAAAGCAGGCCCAGCCCCTGCTGGCGCAGTATCGTGACCTGATGGCCAAAGATTTAGTGGCGCTCAATGAAATGGTGACCAAGCAGAACATTCCAATCCTCTACCTGCCCGCTTCGAAGTAAGAAATGAATTGTGCCCCAGGTTCGCCCCGTTCTTTGGGCGCTAACCTGGGTCCATGGCCTTGGGGTAATGAGAGCAACGGTGCGCGGACAATGTGGCAGGAAGCGTCGCTTTCCTCTACCCATTCTTCACAAATTTCAATGACGCCGAATTCATGCAATAGCGCAAGCCGGTAGGTTTCGGTCCGTCGTCAAATACATGACCAAGATGCGCGTCGCATTCCACGCAGGAAACTTCATCTCGCATCATCCCAAAACTGGTGTCGCTGGCCGCGCGAACATTTTCTTTCGCAATTGGAGCCCAGAAGCTAGGCCATCCCGTCCCCGATTCAAACTTCGTCTCCGAACTAAACAGCGCGTTATCGCAACAGATGCAGTGATACAGTCCCTTGTCATGCAGATCGTAGTATTGCCCGGTGAACGCCCTTTCCGTGCCCTTCTGCCGCGTCACTTCAAACTGCATCGGGGTGAGCAACTGTTTCCATTCCGCGCTAGTCTTGTGCACTTTTGCGACATGAACGGGACCGAGACTTTGACCGGAGTCGCTGAATCGGATCACGGTCACCGATGCTTTTTCGGAATCGTTATCGCCTGACGAGTTCGCGTTCGCAACACTCAAAAGTGGGCTCTTAGAACATGCGAGCAAACTACCGCCTGCGAACGCCAATACAGAAGTGCTTAGAAATCGACGACGGTTCACCATTAAATTCTCCGATCTATGAGAATCCGATGCGCCAAACTCTAGAAAGTTACAGTCCCGCGATTGCCCGACACTCAGGCTCAAGTCGATAACGATTTGCCCTGCAGAACGACGCCAAAGGGTTTCGCCCAAGAAAAAGTGCCGGCTTAACTTCACCGGCACGGATGCCTGCCAAAAATCTGTGCAGTTATCTCTTTAGAGATATCACTTCACCATCTTGAGCGACATAACGTGAACTTCGCTCTTGTCGGCATAAACATGGGCCGAAAGCGTCACGTGATGCCCCTCATGTCCCTTCACGGCCTCTGGATTCTGAATTGTCCAGCTCTTGCTGTCTTTGTCATTTACAAACATCTTTCCGTCCTCGCTGATCTTCCCCGTGATCTTCATTTCTTTGGACGAGTCGGCCTTCATGTTGTCATTTTTCATCGATTCCTGAGCCGGGACCATCCCCACGATCAGCGCCAGACCAAAACAAATTGCAATCAGTTTTTTCATATTCTCTCTCCTGTTAAGTATTGAACACTGAAACCCCGGCGAAAGTATAGCTCATTTTCGCCGGTCGTCTCGTCACGTCGTCTTCTGTGAAGCGAGAAGCTGTTAGCTGATATGAAACGTGTTGTTGATCGTCTGGAGCGGATGCGAACCCCTCTACTTCTTCACCACCCCAATCCCCAACTCCCGCAATTGCCCCTCCGCCACCGGCGTCGGCGCCTCCATCATAAGATCCTTCGCCGCCGCGGTTTTGGGGAAGGGAATTACCTCGCGCAGGCTGTCCGCTCCCGCCAAAATCATGACGATGCGATCCAATCCGAGCGCAATTCCTCCATGCGGAGGCGTTCCGTATTCCAGCGCTTCCAGAAAGAAGCCAAAACGTAAGCGCGCTTCTTCTTCGGTCATGCCGAGCGCGTGAAAAATTCTGCTCTGCACGTCTTGCCGGTGAATACGGATTGATCCCGATCCCAACTCCGTGCCGTTCAGCACCACGTCATAGGCGAGCGCCCGCACCATCGCCGGATCGCTTTCCAGTTTGTCCATATCTTCATCGTGGGGCGAAGTAAAAGGATGATGCGCGGCCATCCACCGCTTTTGACCTTCGTCATACTCGAACATCGGAAAATTAGTCACCCACAGAAATCGGTAATCGCCTTTCTGAAAAAGCTTGTGCCGGTCGAAATACTTCTGCGCCAGCGCCACCCGCAGCAATCCCGCCGAGGCATAAATCGCCATTTCCGCAGGCGTTACTTTGCGCTTGCTCGCTGGATGTGAGTCTCCGGCGCCCGATTGCGACGAGCCCACCACGAGCACAAGCAGGTCGTCCGCGGCCAACGCGCCCGTCTTGTCGCGCACCTTCTCTCGAACTGTCGCCCCCGCCTCGGGGAACTTCGTCTCAATGCGTTTGAAATCTTCAAACACGCGGGCTCCGCCTTTGGACACAAAGATCGGCTTGATATCGTCGCGTTCTTTTCTTGAAAGATCGCCGACATGCGGAGTGCGGATGGCAATCACGGGCAATGCCGGATTGATTGCCAGCGCTTCCAGATCGGCCGCCGCGAAACAATCGCCCACCTCGGTGAAAGCCGGCAAGCGCAGGTCGGGTTTGTCGATGCCGTATTGGCGCATGGCATCGTCAAAATCCATGCGCGGGAAAGGCGTCTTAATCTCGTGTCCCGCCGCTTTGAAGGCCGCCGTCAGAAAGCCCTCCACTACTTCCCAAACGCGCTCGGGCTGCGGATAGGACATCTCCAGATCGATCTGCGTAAACTCCGGCTGCCGGTCGGCGCGCAAGTCTTCGTCGCGGAAGCAGCGCACGATCTGGAAATATCGATCGAAGCCCGAGATCATCAAAATTTGCTTGAACAGTTGTGGCGATTGCGGCAGCGCATAAAAAGATCCCGGCGACACGCGGCTGGGCACGAGATAATCGCGCGCGCCCTCGGGCGTCGAGCGCGTCATGAACGGCGTTTCAATCTCAAAAAAACCCTGCGAAGCGAGGTTCTCGCGGATGGCCAGCGCCACCTTATGCCTCAGTTCGATGTTGAACTGCATCGCGTCCCGCCGCAGGTCGATGTAGCGATATTTCAGCCGCATCTCTTCGTTGGCCAGCACCGTGTCAGACGGCAGGAACGGCAGAGGCTTCGACACGTTCAGAATCCGCAGCTCCTCCACCACGAGTTCCACTTCGCCCGTCGGGATATTAGGATTGATGGTGTCGCCATCGCGGCGCTTGATGGTGCCGATGGCCGCAATCACGAACTCGTTCCGCAACGCTTCAGCTTTCTGGTGGACGGCGGCGTTCAGTTCGTGATTGAACACGACCTGCATCACGCCCGTGCGGTCGCGCAGATCGACAAAGATGATCTGGCCCAAATCGCGCCGCCGGTTGCACCACCCCATAAGAACAACTTTTTTACCCGCGTCGGAGAGTCGAAGCTCCCCACACATATGAGTCCGCTTTAGATCGCCTAAAAAATCGAGCACGTTTTCGCCTTTACTTAGCCAAGATGATTCCAGTGAAATCGCCGGAGTGAACTGAACTGTTGATTATAAATGGCGGGAGGCAGGCAACAGCATCAAGGTGAAAGTCAGGAGCCAGCGCGGTTGCATTCCGGCGCTGGCTCGCCACTCAATTCCATCTACTTGCTCTTCGTGCATTTGCCGTCCAGAAACAACGTCCATTTCGAGCCATCGGGCGAAAACTCGAACTTATACGTGTACGCAGTCGGCGACAAGACCTTCTCGCTGAAGCGGCTCTTTTCGGCCGGCATCTTCATGTCTCCAATCCAGGTCCAGGCGTCGCCATCCACAACGCCCTTGGACACAACCGCCTCCCCCTGGCTATTGAACTCGTTATAGGTGTATTTTTTGTCGTCCGTATCGTAACCGATGAAGGAAATTCCGGTGCCGTCACCCATCGGGCTCTTATAGGTCGAATGCAGGACGACAAAGAAACCGCCATCCATCCACTTGGCCTCGGCCGTCGAAGTCTCCTTACTTGCGGGCCCCATGGGCCCAGGTTGTGTCTGCCCCTCGCAGGTCCAGTTCCCGGCAAAGTAATCTAGTTTTTTGAGCTCGGGACCAGGTTTGGCCATTGGCATTTGCGCCGAAGCCATGGTGGCAAGTAGCAGGTTGGCGATGAGCACGGCCCATAGTCGCGTCATGGTAAAACTCCTCCTTAAAGCAATTGTCGCGTGAACGAGAGATCACGCTCCGGTTGCCGATGGTAATCATCCGAGGCGTGCAAGTCAACGGCTAGCGAACCGTGCGGACGGGTGCGTTATTTATAGGTTCCGGTTGAGCTCGACAAATAATCACGGTGCGGCGTGAAGTCCACCATCGCGCCGATCGCCGACCCGCCCAGAGGAGTCGTCTTGCGCAAATCGCGGACTGCGGTATTAAACTTGTCCAGGCCGTCCGCGTTCGCGGCGATGAAAATGACCCAGAAACTGGCCGGATCATCGGTGTGGATCGCTTCCGTGTCGACTTCATATTCGAGAATCGAGCCGTCGGCAAACAGCTTCTCCATCATCGGCACGAACACATTCTTGCTCAGCATCTCGACCGCGTCGGCGGGCGCATCGGCCTTCAGCTTATACTGCGCCGCGCGCGTATAGGCGCCCTTATACGCCCCGGGACGCCAGTTGTAGTACCGGCTGACCATGATGTTGTCCCAGTGTTTGGTCGCGCTACTCAGTACGGGCGAAGTGACCGTGGGCGACTTGTAGAATCGGTCCAGCACATTCATCAATCCGGCCATGGACATCGAGGACCACCAGTCGTCATGCGTCGGCCCCTCCGCCGAATGCACTAAATTCATGTCGAAGCCATAGCCGATCAGCGTTCCGTCGGCCAATGCCTTCTCCAGAGTCGCCTTGTCGGAAGCATCGCCTTTCGCCATCTCCCCCCATTGTGCGCGGGGAATAGCCCAAAATCCGACGTAGCTGTACATCGGCGGTTTTTCCTTCGGTTCATCCTGTGCGAGCGTGGGTCCGGCGAAAGCTGCGAGCAGCGCGAGCGCGCACACAGCGGCAAACATCCCAGATAGCTTCTTGTTCATGTTCTCTCCTCAGAGAATTTGCACCGGCAGGGCGAGCGCACCGACGCTAGGCCAATCCTGTTTCAGATGCACGTGGCGTTTGCGCAACGTTAGCTGGCAAGCGGGGGAAAGTCAACGTCAGTTGATGAGGGGAAGTGGTTCATTTTGAATGTGTCTTGAAAGGCGGAGCTTCCCCGGTTTGCTGAAACGCCCCAGTTTCGTATCGGGGCATCGCTTTAGCGATGCCGTAAGTCCGAAATCGAATGCCCCAGTAGGGGCTGCGCTCCCGCCTTCAGCTTGCTGCAGCACCTGCTCTGGAAGAAGTTCAATCCAGATCGTTGGCGCTCCATACGTTGGGAGTGATCTGGCTGAATTTCATTTGCCATCGGCCGCCGATCTTTGCCCAGCTGTCGGCCACGTGGCGATAGCGAAGACGTACTCCGGGGACGATAAGCTTGTAGGCGACGACCACCGCCGCGTCGTTGAGTTTGACCACGTGGAAGTCGTAGGCGCGCGTTTCCTTCGGCATAGCCTCGACATTTTCGACGAGTTCTCCCTTGTCGTAGAAGTCGCCGTTCGCTCCGATGCCCTGGAAATCGTCGGCAATGGCGCCTTCTAGCGCAGTCTCGTTTTTGCTCACGGCGTCACGGAGGAACTGCTGTTCCTGCTCGATCGGTTGCTGGTCAAAGACCGAAACAGGCTTGGCGGAGGGAGATTGCGCAAAGGCCACCGACCCGCCCACTAGACAGATAACCGCCCAAAGAAAACCTCGCATGATTGTCTCCAGAAAATAGGCCCCGAACCACCAAGGCCACGAAGAAATCCGTCGGGCAACCCTCCTTGTACCTTCGTGGTTCACGTTTTTTCTCGATTCGATGGCGAACCCGACGCTACTTTCCCAAAATCCGCTGCGCCAGTTCCGCGCGCGGAACCGCGACCTGTTCGCCGGAAGCCAGATGCTTCAGCGCAAACGCATTAGCCGCGACCTCGTTCTCGCCAACAATAAGAATGTACCGCGCTCTCATCTTGTCGGCTGCCTCAAAAGATTTTTTCAAGCGAAAGGTCTCATCTCCGAGATCGACGGCCAGATTGTGCCGCCGCAATTCCCGCGCCACAATCTGGCCGTCGATCTCGGAGATGAG
>OCZU010002537.1_pt1 | contig 11609 bp, 7 predicted proteins | sample 1539001 | NCBI WGS metagenome assembly OCZU01 (sample SAMEA3539306, study PRJEB22396) | soil metagenome | biome: tundra; feature: field; material: soil | place: USA | collected 2010-05 | depth 0.15 m
TCGGGCACTCCGATTATCAGACCATCGTCGCCGACATCAAGAAGTTCGCCGCCGGCGGCAAGACGGCCGTGGTATCGACCATCAACGGCGATTCCAACGTGCCGTTCTACAAGGAGCTCGGCAATCAGGGCCTGAAGGCCACCGACGTTCCCGTCGTTGCTTTCTCCGTGGGCGAAGAAGAGCTCCGCGGCGTCGACACCAAGCCGCTGGTTGGAAACCTGGCCGCATGGAACTACTTCATGTCGCTCAAGAACCCCGCCAACGACGAGTTCAAGAAGAAATGGGCTGCCTACGCGAAGAAGATGAAGCTTCCCGGCGCCGACAAGCCGCTGACCAACGATCCGATGGAAGCGGCGTACATCGGCATCAACATGTGGAAGCAGGCGGTGGAGAAGGCCAAGACCACTGACGTCGACAAAGTCATCGCCGCCGTGGGTGGCCAGACGTTCAAGGCGCCTGACGGCTTTACCATCAAGATGGACGAAAAGAACCACCATCTGTGGAAACCCGTGTTTATCGGTGAGATTCAGGCTAACGGCCAGTTCAACGTCGTTTGGAAGACCCCCGGCCCGATCAAGGCGACGCCGTGGAGCCCGTACATTCCCGAAGACAAGGGCAAGAAGGACGAGCCGGAGAAGAAGTAAGCCGCCGAAGTAAGGGGGCGTAAGCCTACAGCGCAATAAAGCGGCGGCGGCGGATTGTGATCACCCGCTGCCGCCGCTCGTCTTTTCACGATGCTCGAGGATGTTTCTTGTTTGCGATCCTGCGCTGTTTCGCCGCATTTGCACTGAGTGGGTTGGCGTGGTCGGCCTGCGCGTTAGCGCCTGAAACGCTTCACGACCTTGCCTTGGGCGACAACGATGCCAAGGCGAAAGCCATCGGCATAGCCGCCGCGAGCGGTGACATTTCATCGCTGCCGCTGCTCCAGTCCCTGCTCGACGGTGAAGTGCAAACCGTCGGCGACGAACAAATCCTGCTCGTCAAAGGCGAGACTGGTATCGACCTCGTGACCGGAAAGGCGATCGCGCCACTCCCCGAAAATCGCGACGATGTGGTCATCAACAATCGAATCCGCAAGGATCTCCGGACCGCGATCGCCGCACTGAAGCTGACCGCTCCGGAGCGCGCCATCCGGCTGGCCGCGGCGAAGGAGCTGCAGACCGGCGCCGACGAAGATCTGCTGTCGGTTATCGGCAGCGCGCTGGCAAAGGAATCCGACACCGAGATCAGGAATCTGCTTTCCCTGACGCGGGCTTCGATCCAGTTGACCAGCACGGACAAGGACACGCGTCTGGCCGCCGTGCGCGCACTTGCCGAAAGCAGCAATTCGAGCACCAAGACGCTGTTGCTGGGCGTGCTCGAGCAGAAGGGCGGCAACTACACCGAACCCGATGCCGAGGTTCGCGCCGAAGCCGAGAAATCGCTGCACGCCGTCCAAGGCAGGCTTTCCACGGGAGAAATGGTCGGGCGGGTCTTCAGCGGCATCTCGCTCGGCAGCATTCTGTTGCTTGCCGCGCTCGGTCTGGCGATCACCTACGGTTTGATGGGTGTGATCAACATGGCGCACGGCGAGCTGATCATGATCGGCGCGTACACGACGTACGTGGTTCAGAACGTGTTCCGTTCTCATTTCCCTGCACTATTCGACGCCTATCTGATCGCAGCGGTGCCCGCGGCATTCGTCGCATCCGGATTGGTCGGTATCGCGCTGGAGCGCAGCGTCATCCGCTTTCTCTACGGGCGGCCGCTGGAAACGCTGCTCGCGACCTGGGGCATCAGCCTGATCCTGATGCAGTCGGTGCGCACGATCTTCGGCGCGCAGAACGTGCAAGTCGAGAATCCGTCGTGGATGTCGGGCGGGATCGAGGCGATTTCCGGAGTAGTCCTTCCGTGGAGCCGCATCGCGATCATCGCCTTCGCAGCCCTAGTCCTGGCGATGATGTGGGTGGTGCTGACGCGGACCCGCCTGGGTCTGTTCGTGCGCGCGGTGACGCAGAACCGCACGATGGCGAGTTGCACGGGTGTGCCGACGCGGCGCGTCGACGCGTGGGCATTCGGGCTCGGATCGGGTATTGCAGGACTCGCCGGTTGCGCGCTGTCGCAGATCGGCAACGTCGGTCCCGATTTGGGCCAGAGCTACATCATCGACTCGTTCATGGTCGTCGTGCTCGGCGGGGTGGGGCAGCTCGCGGGAACCGTTTACGCGGCGATGGGCCTCGGTGTCCTCAACAAGTTCCTCGAGGCCTGGTCGGGGGCGGTGCTTGCCAAGATTCTGGTGCTGGTGTTCATCATCGTCTTCATCCAGAAGCGTCCGCAGGGTCTGTTCGCACTCAAGGGCCGAACGGTGGATGCATGAGACTTGCGCGGCCCGGTAGTGCGGTGTACGGCGGCAGGGCGTTGAGCGCTGCGGCATGAGCGGGTTCGGCGGCACTGCCCTCGCGCCGGTGCTCATCGCCGGCGGACCGCGATTCGCGCGTCTGCTTCCCGCCAGGGGCTGGCTCTTCTATGTCGCGGCTGCGCTGGTGCTGTTCGTCGTGTTTCCAGTGTTGCATCTTGCCGTGCCCGCGAGCAGCGCGCTTCATCTTTCCGACTACACCGTCACGCTGATCGGCAAAATCATGTGCTACGCCATCGTCGCACTGGCGATGGACCTGATCTGGGGCTACACAGGCATTCTCTCGCTCGGACATGGCGTGTTCTTCGCGCTCGGCGGCTACGCAATGGGCATGTACCTGATGCGCTCCATCGGACACGACGGGGTGTACCAGAGCGACCTGCCCGATTTCATGGTCTTCCTCGATTGGAAGGGGTATCCGTGGTACTGGAGCTTCACCGACCATTTCTGGTTCGCGGCGCTGCTGGTAGTCCTCGTTCCGGGACTGCTCGCATTCGTGTTCGGCTATTTCGCCTTCCGCTCGCGCATCAAGGGCGTGTATTTCTCGATCATCACCCAGGCGATGACTTACGCGTTCATGCTGCTCTTTTTCCGCAATGACACGGGATTCGGCGGCAACAACGGTTTCACCGACTTCAAGCGCATCCTCGGATTTCCGATCACCGCGCCGCAGACGCGCATGGCGCTTTTCGCGCTGACCGGCGCCACGTTGCTCGGATTTCTGCTGCTTGGACGGTGGATCGTGACGTCGAAGCTCGGGCGCGTGCTGACGGCCATTCGCGACGCCGAGACGCGGGTCATGTTCTCGGGCTACAACCCGCTCTATTTCAAGCTGTTCATCTGGACCTTGTCGGCGGTGATTTGCGGCATCGCGGGCGCGCTGTATGTGCCGCAAGTCGGCATTATCAATCCCGGCGAAATGTCGCCCGCGAACTCGATCGAGATCGCCATCTGGACCGCGGTCGGTGGTCGTGGAACATTGTTCGGTCCGGTGCTCGGTGCGGCGCTGGTCAACCTCGGCAAGAGCTGGTTCACTCAAGTGCTGCCCGAGTATTGGCTTTTCCTCCTGGGACTCGTATTCATCCTGGTGACGCTGTTCCTGCCGCGAGGCGTGGCGGGGCTGCGCGCCGTGCGGCGCCAAGGCCGTTGAGGCCGTTGAGAAGAGCGTGAACGCGACCGTCGCACGGGAGAATTGGGACGACGCCTCCGCTGCTTCCGGCATGCGGGTGTTGGCGTCGGGCGTCGACACCGGCAACACGGGCATTCTTTATCTCGACGCCATCTCGGTCAGCTTCGATGGATTCAAGGCGCTCAACGAACTGTCGCTGCTGATCGACGCCGGCGAGCTTCGGTGCGTCATCGGTCCGAACGGCGCAGGCAAGACGACGATGATGGATGTGATCACCGGCAAGACGCGGCCGGACACGGGCACCGCGTTTTTCGGACAGACGATCGATCTCACGCGCTTCACCGAGGCCGAGATTGCCACCGCGGGTATCGGCCGAAAATTTCAGAAGCCCACCGTGTTCGAGCATCACACGGTCTTCGAGAATCTCGAGCTCGCGCAGAAGTGCGACAAGCGTGTGTGGCCCACGCTTCGCGCGCGCCTGGATTCGGAAGCGCGCGACCGCATCGCCGCGACCATGGAGACGATCAAGCTGCTGCCTGAGGCATCGCGGCTGGCGGGGCTCCTCTCGCACGGGCAGAAGCAGTGGCTGGAGATCGGCATGTTGCTCATGCAGGAGCCACAGTTGCTGCTTCTCGATGAGCCGGTGGCGGGCATGACCGACGACGAGTCGATGCGCAGCGCCGACCTTTTCCTGTCGCTGGCTGGCAAATACACCCTCATCGTCGTGGAGCACGATATGGAATTCGTCGAACGCATCGCGCAAAAGGTCACCGTGCTTCATGAAGGCAGCGTGCTCGCCGAGGGAACGATGGATCAGATCCAGCAGAACGAGCAGGTCATCGAAGTGTTTCTCGGGCGCTGACGATGCTGGCCGTTCAGGGACTCAACCAATACTACGGCGGCAGCCACACGCTGCGCGATATCGCCTTCGATGTTCCCGCCGGCGGATGCACGACACTGCTGGGCCGCAATGGCGTCGGCAAGACGACGCTGCTCAAATGCCTGATGGGTGTGCTGCCGGTGCGATCCGGAAAGATCGCATTTGCCGGCGCCAGCATCGCGAACCTGCCGCCGTACGCGCGGGCGTCGCTGGGAATCGGCTATGTGCCGCAGGGACGCGACATCTTCCCGCGGCTGTCTGTGCTCGAGAATCTCGAGATGGGATTGGCTTCCAAGAGAGGGAGTGCGAAGCTTCCTGACTTCATCTTCGACATGTTTCCGGCGCTGAAGCAAATGCTGAACCGTCGCGGGGGCGATCTGTCGGGCGGACAGCAGCAGCAGCTCGCGATCGGCCGCGCGCTGGCGATGCGGCCGCGGCTCCTGATCCTCGACGAGCCGACCGAGGGCATCCAGCCTTCGATCATCAAGGACATCGAGCGTGCCATCCGCAGCCTTGTCGCTGCGGGCGACATCGCGATTCTGCTGGTCGAGCAATATTACGATTTCGCGAAGTCGCTTGCCGATCACTATGTCGTTCTGTCGCGCGGAGAAGTCGTGGCGCGAGGCCTGGGCGCGAATATGGATCGCGACGACGTGCGCGCGCACCTCGCGGTGTGAGGAAAAAGCGAATCAGAGCGAGGCTATCGTCCCGCCGATCGTCGCCGGCAGGCAGGAAAACGGATGAGGTCCCGGAGCGAGACGGCACGAAGGGCGAGGAGTAAACCAAGGGAGCACCGCCCCGTCCGGGCACTGCCTACATGAGCAAGGCGCGTGCCAGAGGTTCGCGCGACTGAGATTTCCCGTGCCTGCTTGGGAAATGCGCGTCGAGCGACACGGGCGCGCGTTCCGTGCGTGCAACGCGCGCCGCGATACGTCACCACAGCGCCCGAACGGGGCACACCTGCGCGATGTTCAGGCTTCCACTGCCGCTACGGTCCCGGCACTGGCAGCGCGCGCTTGCTCATGATGGTCGGCGCCCAACAATATGTACACCGCAGGTACGACGAACAGTGTGAACAGCGTTCCGATCGACAGACCGCTGAAGATCACCAAGCCCATGGCGTGTCTGCCGGCCGCGCCTGCGCCGGCGGCGATCACCAACGGAACGACGCCGAGGACCATCGCCGCGGTGGTCATCAGGATCGGTCTCAGCCGCACCGCGGCAGCCTCTTCGATGGCTTCGCGCTTGGTCCTGCCGATGCGCTGGAGCTGATTGGCAAACTGCACGATCAGGATGCCGTGCTTGCTGATGAGTCCCATCAACGTAACCAGCCCAACCTGGGTATAAATGTTCAGGCTCGAGAAGCCCAGGTTGATGAAGATCAGTGCGCCGAAGAGCGCCATCGGCACCGACACCAGGATCACGATCGGATCGCGGAAGCTCTCGAACTGCGCAGCGAGCGCCAGGAAAACGATAATCGTCGCGAACAGCAAAGTCACTGCGAATCCACCGGACTCCTGCACGAACTGGCGCGACACGCCCGAGTAATCGGCAGAATAGCCGGTCGGCGCGACCTCGGCCAACGTTTGCCGCATGAAATTGAGAACCTGATCCTGTGAAACCGCCGGCGAATACACGCCGAAGATGGTCGACGAGTTGAGCTGCTGGAAGTGCGCAATGCCTTCCGGCACGACCTCGGTCTTTTGATGGGCAACCGTGGACGCGGGAACCAGCGATCCGTCCGCGGTGCGGATATGGTAGTCGAGGATCTGGTCGGCGTTCAGCCGGTCCGTCTGCAGCACCTGCGGGATCACCTTGTAGGACCGCCCGGCGATCGAGAAGTAGTTGACGTATCCTCCCCCCAGCGCCGCGCCCAGCGCTGCGCCGACATCCTGTTGCGTCAGCCCCAGCGTGGCGACGAGGTCGCGATCGACTTCGACGGTGGTTTGCGGCTTGTCCACCTTGAGATCGGTGTCAACAAAGAAGAACATGCCGCTGGCCTGCGCTTTCTGCAGGACCGCCTGGGTGACCTCGTTCAGGTTCTGATATGGCTCGGTGGTCTTGATGATGAACTGCATGGGTAGACCCTGCGACCCTGGCAGCGGCGGAAACTGGAACGCGGCGACGCGCGCGCCGGCGATGCCGTTCCACTTAGTTTGCAGTTCCTGCTGAAGCTGCGCGGCGCTTTTCGAGCGTTCATTCCATGGCTTGAACAGCACGCCGCCGAAACCCTGGTTGGTCGTGGGCACGCCGGTGATCTGAAACATCTGATCGTATTCAGGAAGTTCGTGCGCAATATCGAACACCTGCTTGGCATACGTATCCATCTGCTGTGACGTTGCGTTGGGCGGGCCGATGATCTGTGACAGCACGACGCCCTGATCTTCCAGGGGTGCGAGCTCGGACTTCGAGGTATTGAACAGATACACGACACCGCCGAGCAGAATCAGCCCCATGACCACCGGCACCGACCAGGTATTGAGCGTGCCGTGCAGAAACCGCTGATACCCGTGATGCAGCCGCTCGAACTGGCGATCGATGAAGCGCACGAATTTTCCGCCTTCCTGTTCAGACCGGAAAACGCGCGAGGTCATCATTGGCGACAGGGTGAGCGCGACGATGCCCGACACGGTAACGGCACCGGCGAGCGTGAACGCGAACTCGGTGAAGAGCGCACCGGTGAGTCCGCCCTGAAAGCCGATCGGCACATACACCGCGACAAGGACGATGGTCATCGCGATGATCGGTCCGCCCAGCTCGCGCGCGGCGACCAGTGAGGCTTCCATCGGCGACATGCCCTCTTTCATGTGCCGGTCTACGTTCTCGACCACGATAATCGCATCGTCGACGACCAGGCCAATCGCGAGCACCAGCGCCAGCAGCGTCAGCAGGTTGACCGAATAGCCCAGCATGAGCATGACGAAGAACGCACCGACCAGCGACAGCGGCATTGCGATCAGGGGAATTACCACCGCGCGCAGGCTTCCCAGGAACAGGAAGATCACGACTGCGACGATAAGCAGCGACTCAATGAGAGTCTTGATCACCTCGTTGATCGAGCTGGTGATGAATTTTGTCCCGTCGTAGACGATTTCACCGGTCACGCCATTGGGCATCTCCGCCCGGATCGCCGGGAACACGTCGCGGACGCGTTTCGCGACGTCCAGCACGTTGGCGTCGGGAGCGGGCTTGATGCCGATGAATACCGCGTTGCGCCCGCCGAACGCGGTCGTGAAATCATAATTCTCGGCACCCAGCGAGACCGTGGCGACGTCCTCGAGACGCACGATCGCGCCGTCCTTCTGCTTGACGGCGAGCTTCTTGAACTCGTCAACCGAGTGCAGGCTCGTCCCCGCGGTCAGGTCGACGCTGACCATCTGGCCCTTGGTCGTGCCCAGCGCGGCGAGGTAATTGTTGTTGCCGAGCGCGGTGCGCACGTCGGTCGCGGTAACTCCATACGCGGCGAGCCGCGTCGGATCGAGCCACGCGCGCAACGCAAACGTCCGGGCGCCCAGAATCTCGGCCGTCTGCACGCCTTCGACCGAATCGAGCTTGGGCTTGACGACCCGGACCAGGTAATCGGTGACGTTGTTGTTGGGCAGGACATCACTGAAGAAGCCCATGTACATCGCGTCGATCGTTTGACCGACCTGGACCGTCAGCACCGGTTGTTGCGCCTCCGGCGGCAGCTGGTTGCGCACCGAGTTGACCTGGGTGTTGATTTCGGTCAGCGCGCGGTTGGCATCGTAGTTGAGGCGCAAGGTCGCGGTGATCGCCGAGACGCCGGAGACACTCGTCGACGAAAGATAATCGATGCCCTGCGCCTGCGCGATCGCGCCCTCGAGCGGCTGGGTGATGAAGCCGGCGACGGTTTGCGCGTCGGCTCCGTAGTAGGTAGTACTGACGGTCACGACCGCATTCTGGGTCTTGGGATACTGGCGAACGGAAAGGCTCGTCAGCGAGCGCACGCCCAGCACCAGGATCAGCAGGCTGATGGTCATCGCAAGCACGGGCTTGCGAATGAAAAGGTCGGTGAAGTTCATGTGCTCGGACTCATTGTTCCTGCGGCTTCGGATCGGGGCTGTTCGAGGGCTGCACTTTGTTGTCGATGATCAGCGGCGTGCCATTCTTGAGCTTGACCTGTCCGCTGGTCACCACCTGGGTGCCCGGCTCGATGCCTTTCAGAATCGCGACCTGATCGCCTCGCGTCGGGCCGGTGGTGACGAACACCTGCTGCGCAAGCAGCCGGGCGTTGCCCTTTTCGTCCTTGTCCTCCTTCTTGTCCGACGCCTTCACCACGAACACCGTATTTCCGTACGGATTGAAGGTGATCGCGGTCTGCGGAAGCGTGAGATAGCGATTTTCATCACCCGAGTTCACCCTGACGTTGGCGAACATCCCGGGCAGTAGCTGACGCTTGGCGTTGGGTATCGTCGCCTCGACCTGCACGTTGCGGGTATTGGTATCGATCTTGGAGTTGATCGCATTGATTTTCCCGACGAAGGCAACGCCCGGGTAAGTGTCGGTCGTCAACGTCAACGCCTGACCGATCGCGACCTGCGGCAACTGCTGCTGAGGCAGATAGAAGTCCACATAAATGGGATCGAGGGTCTGCAAAGTGACCAGCTTGTCGGCGGGATTCAGGTATTGACCGGGATTGACGATGCTGATGCCGAGCTTGCCCGCGAACGGCGCACGCAAGGTCTTTTTTTCCACGACCGCCTGCTGCTGCGCTACCTGTGCCCGCTTGCTCTTCAGATCGCCGGCGTCGGTGTCGACCTGCGCCTTGCTGATCACTTCCGCGGCGAGTTGCGCCTTGTCGCGCTCGTAGATCGTATCCGCGAGATCTGCCGCCGCCTGCAGCGAATGCAGCAGCGCGACGTCCGAGTCGGCGTTCAATTGCGCAAGCACCTGGCCGGCTTTGACCTCGTCCCCCGCCTTGAATTCGATGCTGCGCACCAGACCCGCGACCTCGGTCGTGACGTCCACGCCGCGCACGGCGCGCAGCGTCCCCACGGCGTTCAGCTGCGGTTGCCAGACCTGATAGTCGGCTTTCATGGCGGTCACGGTCGCGGGCGGAAGCCCGCCCTTGCCCATGTACTTCTGCATCATGATTCCCTTGAACACGTTGAATCCCACCAAGCCTCCAACGAGGAGGCCGACGGCAATCAGCATGATGAACATGCGTTTTTTCATGAGTAACTTCCCTGTTCGTAATGATTCACCGCTGTTCCGCGCTTATTTGCTCTGAGCATCGGCGCTTGCGGCCGCTTGCGGGTCGCGATTCCACCATCCGCCGCCGAGGGCCTGGAACAGCGCCGCCGTGTCGGCGTAGCGCGCTGCCTGAGTAATGACCAGGTTCAGACGCTGCTGCTGATACTGCTGCTGGGCGATCAGCAGCGCGAGGATGCCGGTGCCGCCGAGCTGGTATTGGCGCTGGGTCAGGTCGAGTGTTTCGCGCGCGTACTGGGTCGCCCTGGACTGGGCCTCGAGTGCGCGGGCATCGGCCTCGAGCGAGCGCAACGCGTCGGCGACGTTTTGAAACGCCAGCAGCACCGTCTGCCGATACTGCGCTTCCGCCTGGTCGTAACCCGCGACCGCAGCGCGGCGGCGTGCTTCGAGCTCACCGCCATGAAACAGCGGTTGCAGCAAACCCGCGCCGATGCTCCACACGGCAGGACCCGCGAACAGGCTGTGTGCCTGTAAGGCGACCTCGCCAATGCTCCCGGTCAGGTTGATTTTCGGATATTCGTTCGCGGTCGCGACTCCGATTTCCGCGCTGGCCTCATGCAGCAATGCTTCCGCCGCCTGAATGTCGGGCCGCTGGCGGACGAGCGAGGATGGAACGCTGACCGGCAGGTCCTGCGGCAATATCAGGGCATCGAGATCGAATGCGGGCAGCGCCGCTTCGCTGGGCAGCTTGCCTGATAGAACGGCAAGCTGATGTCGTGTCTTCGCCAGCTCGCGTTCCAGCGGCGGCAGCAGCGCGCGAGTCTGCTCGACCTGGCTGCGCTGCGTCGTCAGCGTCAAGCGCGCGACGGCGCCCAGACGGTACTGCGTTTCGATCGACTCGACCTGCTTTTCCTCCGCGGCGAGAATATCCTGCGTGGCCTTGATCTGCGCGCGCAGTTGCGCCTCGCGTATCGCGGTGGTCACGACGTTCGCTGTGAGGGTCAGCCTTGCGCCCTCGAGCTGGTAAACCTGATAGTCGACGAGCGCCTGCAAGCCCTCGAGCTGCCGGCGATTGCCGCCGGCAACATCCAACGCGTAGGACACGTTCACCGACGCATTGAAGAGATTGAAGATCTCCGAACCCACGCCCGGCTCGCCGACGGATGCGCCGGTGATTTTTTCGCGTGTCGCCCCGAGGCTTCCATCGACTTGCGGGTACAAGAGCGCTCCGCGTTCCGCGATGAGGTTCTCCCGCGCCTGACGCAGCGTCGCGAGAGCGGCCGTGAGCGTAGGGCTGTTGGTCAGCGAATCGCGGACGAGCCTGTCCAAAGGATCCGATTGGAAGAGCGACCACCATTGAGCCGAGATATCCTGGCTGGTGACGAAGCGCTGCGCGTTGCCTCCGTTGCCGGGCGACGCGGCGGTCTGCTCGGGCAGCGGCGACTCGGTGTAAGTCCCGGTCGTGGGGGCATCCGGCTGTCGGAAATTGGGGCCGACCATGCACCCGGCCAGCGTCAAGCATACGGCCAGCGCTGAGATTGCACTGCGAGGGGTGATCACTTCGTCCTGCTCCCATTTGCGCGCACGACCCGTTCGCTGCATCCTGCCTTGCCGGGCGGATCCGGGGGCAAACCTACAGGTCGATCGAGCGCCAGATATCGGCCGGCTACGTGACGTTACCCGACCGACATCGGAATTTTACACGAGCATTCGCGCTTCGCTTACGCTGCTTCTGCTAAAGGTTGCACCGATGCGCCGTCCACGAGTCTGCGAACCACGTCGTCGGCGCGCGCTTTGGCCGACGTCACCGCATTTCGCACTGCGTCCTCGCCAAGCCCGACACCTTCGATACGAACGACCTCGACGTCGGTCATGCCGATAAAACCCAGAACCGTACGCAAATAAGGCTCCTGGAAATCGCTGTACATGCCTCCGCTGGCAAGCGCCAGGATGATTTTCTTGTTCCTGACCAGGCCTACCGGCCCGCTCTCGGAATACGAAAACGTCACGCCGGGGCGCACGATGTGATCGAT
>OCZU010002539.1_pt1 | contig 11606 bp, 10 predicted proteins | sample 1539001 | NCBI WGS metagenome assembly OCZU01 (sample SAMEA3539306, study PRJEB22396) | soil metagenome | biome: tundra; feature: field; material: soil | place: USA | collected 2010-05 | depth 0.15 m
AAAGTACGCGGCCCTCGATCAAACGACGCTGTGCGTCGATGGCTGGGCTCAAGTCATTCGCGAACGCGGCCATCACGATCGCCGGCATCGAGCTGGCCCATCGCATTCGCAAAGGCCAGTTCTCGTTTGGTCGCGGAAGTCAGAATGGGTGATGGCACTGGCATAGAAGCCGAGTCGAAGCAAAAGTCCTCATTGCGACCAAAATATTCGGCGTTGCACCAGAGCCTTCCTGTTGATAAGTTTTTAGAACGTCGCTGGATTCGATCACTTAGAAGATTCCGAGATTTGGCTTTCAGCGACGAATCTGGTTGCTCGCAAAATCAATCGTTTGAAAACCCAAACCGTATCAACAAGTCAAAAATCGGCGACACCCCCTCGAAGCACTTGGTTGCCTCCCTTTGGGACATATTTTTATCCAGTCTGACCCGTGCGATTGGAACGGCCTATGTGATTGCGCCGTAGGTCTGGCTGAAGAAGGCACAGATCTCCTGATTGCCTGCCGGAGTATTTCCGTCGGCGCTGGTGCTCCTTTAGCGCCAGAATTTCTTGCTCGCGATGGCCGCGCCCTGCGCCAGAGCCTCGAGCTTGCCCCAAATTACTTCCGAGTCGACGCAGCTCGAACCCACGTGAATGCTGAACCCGCAATCCACCGCGGCCATGACGTTGTCCCGGCCGACGAGGTTGGCGTAGCGGCCGATGCGCTGGGCGACGAGTTCCGGGTGCTCGATGTAGGTCGATTGGCACTCGATCACCCCGGGGACCAGTGTCTTGCCCTCGGGCATCTTCACTGTCTCGAACAGCGTCCACTCGTGCGCATGGCGCGGATTGGCCGCCTCGAACAGGATCGCGTGTGGCTTGGCCTTCCAGATGATGTCGACGATATCGGCGAGCGGTACGTCGCAGTGATGCGGGCCGGGATAGTTGCCCCAGCAGACATGCATGCGCACCTTCTCGGCGGGGATGTTGACGAGCGCCCGATTGAGCGCTTCTACGTGCAGCGCCATTCGATCCCGAAATCCGTTCAGGTCGAGGTGTGCGAACTGCGTGTGCCGCCCCATGGCGAGATCGGGGCAGTCGATCTGCAGCGTCACACCGGAGGCGACGACGGCCTCGTACTCGAGTCGGAGCGCATCGGCGCACGCGAACAAGTATTCCTCGTGGCTCGGGTAGAACTCGTTGGCAAAGAAAAGTGTGGTTACGCCCGGCGATGCGGCATTCAGAAACATGCCGGCGGGCGCGCGTCCCCCAAGCGCGCGTTGCAGGCGTTGCGCATCCTGCTTCGCTGCGTCGAGGTCGTGCATGCGGATCGGCGCATTGCAGGCCGGCGTCTTGCGATGCTTGCGCCCCGGGTCGTCGAACATACGGGTCTTGCTACCCGGGTAAGCCTCAAGGTCCTGGAACACATAGCTGTTGCCGCTGCCGCCGAAGCCCGTGAGCCGATCCTTGACGTAGGTGGCGTAGCTGGGCTTCGGCATCTCGCCGTCGTTGATGATGTCGAGGCCCACCTGCAGCTGCCGGGCGACGACGCGCTCCACGGCGCGCGCCACCTGCTCATCGAGAGCGGACGAGTCGAACGGCAACCCCTCTTCGCGCGCGAACATGAGCTGCTTGAGCTCCTCCGTACGCGGCAGGCTCCCGACGTGGGTCGTGAGGAACTTTCGATGATCATTCATGAGCGTAGAACCCCCAACGATTTGAGTCTACCGGCCGGCACGATACCGGCTCAGGATCGTGTGCTCGCTTGGACTTCATCGCGAAACGTTCGAGGAAGTATTGGACTATTGGAATTGCTCTTAAGGCGCTGCGCCCGCGGGCCTCAATCGGAAGTCGTACTTCACCGTGTAAAACGGCGTGTCCATGCGCTCGCCGTTGGGGCCGACTCCCGGCGGGTGCCGGTCGAATTGCGCCACCAGCGACTCCTTCATACCGAACACGGCATCAGAATCCAGGTATTGGCTCCCGGCAACGAACAGGTGGGTCGTCGCTGGGGAGTATCCGGGCGCCGAGACGATCATATGTATGTGGCCGGGGCGATACGGATGGCGCCCCATCTTGCGCAGCATGCGTCCGACCGGCCCATCGGTCGGAACCGGATAGAACGACGGTCTGATCGAGCGAAACCAGTAACGCCCCTCGGCGTCGGTTCGGATCCTGCCGCGCGCCTTCATTCCCGTCTCCTCGGGTATCTGCATGTCATAGTTGCCTTCGCCGTTGCCCGACCAGATGTCGAGCAGCGCATTCCCGAGCGGCTGGCCATCCACGCTGAGCACGCGTCCGGAATAGAACGTCGGCTCGCCCTTCACCCCTTCGGCAAGATTGCTACCGCGCGGCAAATCGGGAGCGCCCTCCCAATAGAAGGGACCCATAACCGTCGATTCGACGCTGCCCTCGTCCGCGGGATGGTTGAGAGTAATGACGAGCACCGACACACCCAGCGTGTCCGACAGAAGGATGAACTCCTGGCGCTTGTTCGTGCAGGTCTTGCCGACGTCGGTGAGAAATTGGATGGCCGTGAGCCATTCGGATTCGGTCAGTTTCACGTCCCGGACAAAGCCGTGAAGATGAGTGATCAGCGAAGTCATGACGCGCTTGAATCGCGGGTCGTCGCAATCGGAGAGGCGCCCGATCACGGCCTGAGTGATGCTGTTCTCATCGAACTCGCGCATGCTGTCGGACTACCCAATCAATGGTTCACGTCAGCGGTAGGTATTGTTCGATGTATGATTCCCCGCCAACCATCGCGTCAGTTCCTTGCGCGCATCCGCCCGCCGGTCGCGTGAGATCTTGTCCGCTTCGGGATGATCGCGCGTGAGTTCGACAATTAGCCCGTTTGGGTCGGTGACGTAGACCGAACGGCAATAGCCGTGTTCCAGGACGTAGGTATCCGGTGGCTTGATGCCCGCAGCAGCAATGCGCTTCTCGATGGCAGCCTGCGTCCCCGCGTCCACCGCGAGCGCGATGTGATGGAACGGCGATCCGGGCATCTTCGGCCCGAATTCCTCCTGGTCCTTGGGGTCTTCGAATTGGAAGAAGGCGAGGGCGCCGCCGTCGGCCATGCCATAGAAGGTGTGGCAGTAGGTGCGCATCTTGCCGAACAGCTCATCTGACTCGCACCAGGTCGCGACCAGGGGCATGCCGATGACATCCTCGTAGAACTGGCGCGTCTTCTCCTGATCGCGCGTGACATAGGCATTGTGATGCAGTCGGATCGGAAGCTCTTGTGACTGAATCATGGCGCACTTCCTCCATCAGAACTTGAACGTGAAATCGACCCCATAGCGGCGCGGCAGGGCTCGCCAGAGGAAGCCGCCAGGGGAAAACTCCTCATTGTAAATCTTGTTGGTCAGATTCTTCGACCAGGCCGTCACCGTCCAACGGTCGGACTCGACGCCGGCGCGCAGGTCGATCAGGTTGACTGGATCGCGCGAGGTCACGTTGTACGGATCCCACCAGGTGCGGCCGATCATCTGGTAGTCCATGCGCAGCACGCCGTTGAGGTCACCGCCGATGGGTTCATGGGCCTGGAAGCCGGCGTTGATGGTGTCCTGCGTCAGCAGCGGCGGCTTGTTGCCGATGACTTTAGGATCCTGCATGGCAGTGATGCTGCCGTCGTTGTAACCGAAGTTGGCGTACAGATCGAGCCAATCGGTTGCCTTGCCGGTCAACTCGAGCTCACCACCCTTGTACAGAGCGTCAAGATTGCCGAGATTCTGAGTCGAAGTGCTCGCACTGTAGAAGAAGAAGTAACCGTTGTGCGAGTTGGTGTAATAGAGCGCCAGATTCGCACTCAGCCGCTTGTCGAACCACAGGCTCTTGGCCCCCACTTCCCAGGTGTCGGCGATCTCGGCCTGGAACAGATCATGAACGCCGAGTTGGCCCGCGGCCGCCGCAGCTTCGCCGACCCCGGTCTGGTTGAAGCCGCCGCTGCGAAACCCGCGGCTCCAACCGCCATAGAAGGTCAGGTCGTCGGTCGGCTTATAACGCAGCGTGCCCTTGGGCTGCGCGGCATCGAACGTGACCTCGCGCACCTCGCCGGTGTAGGAATTCGCCGGATCGATCAGGAAGTGAGTCGGCGTGTCGGTGGTGTTCTGGCGCTGATCCCGGTCATAGCGGATCGCCGCGTCGAGCTCCCACTGAGGACTGAACTCGTATGTGGCATCGGCAAATTCCGCCCAGGCATTGTTGTTCTGCGAGTCGGCCAGAAACGTGACGTTGGTATTGGTCGCTATAGGATTGGTCGGATCGACCAGCGGGGTCTGATATACCGCTGGTACGCCGTCTCCGCGGTCGACGATGTTGTCGGTGGAGATGAAGCGCTGCGTGTGCACGTAGTAGAGCCCCGCGATCCACGAGAAGTTGCCGATCTTGTTCGACGTGAAACGCAGCTCCTGGCTGACGGTTTTCTCGGTGATGAACTGGCTCTGGCTCTCACCGAATGGGCCGCCGTCGGCGGCCGGCAGTGACCCGTAGTACAGTGGCGAGAAGTAATTGTAAAAGATGGAATCCTTGATGGGCCGGAAATCATAGGCATCTCCGGTGTCGATCTCCTTGGTGAAGTTGTAGTCCGAGGTCGCCGTGAAAGTGCCGTAGCCGGGGTTGTAGTCGAGCTTGAGCGCCACGTCCGTCACGTCGCGGTTGTCCGAGCCTGCGTTCTGGGTCTGGATCGGGCTGCTGATGTCGTTCGCATTCGGCGGCGTGGTGAAGCTGCTGAACGGATTGGCCTCGTCGGCGCGCGGAATGATGTAGTAGTAGGCGGTCGTGTCGACCCGATCGCGGAAGAAGCGCAGGTCGGCAGACCACTGGTCATTCGGCTTCCACAGCAACCGCAGCCGGCCGGAGTAGTCCCGATACGGGTCGGCCTTGCGGTCCAGGAAGGTGTTCTCGAGATAACCGTCGGTGTTGTAGAAATTGAGTGAGGCGCGATACTTCAGCGTCCCGGCCTCGTCGATCGGGCCACTGACGGCCACCTGAGCCTTCTCCGACAACCCGTTGCCGATGCCGACTTTGCCGGTACCTTCAAATTGATCGGAAGGATCCGCGGTGCGAATGATGATTGCGCCGCCGATGGCGTCGCGACCATACAGTGCGCCCTGGGGACCCTTGAGCACTTCGATATCCTTGATGTCGGTCAGTTCCTGGTCGAACTCGTAGGGATTGGACTCCAGCACGCCATCGACCAGCACCGCGACCGAGGGCTCGCTGTTGCGCGCCTGCGAGATGCCGCGGATGGTGATGAAGGAGTTGCCGACGTTCTGCACCTCGACTATGGACATGTTCGGCACCATCGCAACAAAATCGCGCGGCGATTCGATGCCCGCCGACTGGATGGTCTGCTCGGTGAAGGCATCGACCGCTACCGGCACGTTTTGCAGAGATTCATCGCGCTGGCGCGCGGTGACCACGATCTCTTCCAGCTCGTCGGATTCGGCCGCGAGTACCGGTTCGACGGCCATCACCGCGCCCAGGGTGGCCATGATCACCGGGGTGAGACGACGGATCGGAGTATTCATAAAAAGCCCCCCTGCACAGGTTATTAAGATGTCGCGGGCTGGGCGGCTATGGCCTGCTCGCGTTCGAGTTGTGAACGGACGATCTGCGCGCCGCCGACCATGGCCTGCAACTTGCCGAACGCGACCTCGCGTGGCAGGTACTTCATGCCGCAGTCGGGAGCGACGATGACATCGGCGGCGTTGACGAAGGGCAGCGCCCGCCGGATGCGCGTGGCGACCAGATCCGGTGATTCGATTTCGTTGGTCGATAGATCAATGACGCCAAGAATGATTTTCTTGTTCGGCAGCCCTGTGAGCACGGCACAGTCGAGATTCGATTGCGCGGTTTCGATCGACACCTGGCGGCAACTGCACCCGGCGAGCTCCGACAGGAACGAGTAGCCGGAGGGCCGCGAATGAATGATCGCTGCGTAGCCGAAACAGATGTGTACGGCGGTTGTGCCGGTGATGCCCTCGAGCGCGCGGTTGAGCGCCTGCAGCCCAAACTCGCGCGCTTCCTGCGGGCGCGCCTGCATGTAGGGCTCGTCGATCTGCACCACGTCGGCACCGGCATCGAACAACTCGCGGATCTCGGCATTGACCGCGGCTGCGTAGTCCATCGCCGCGAGCTGCCGGCTGCCGCCGTAGAAATCGATCTGCGCCTGTTGCGCCATCGTGAACGGTCCGGGTACCGTGACCTTGACGTGGCGTTGCGTGTGCCGGCGCAGGAATTCCAGATCGCCGATCTCGACCGGGTGGCGGCGGCGGATCGGGCCGACCACGCGCGGCACCGGATTGGGGTGGCCGCTGCGATCGAGCGCAGTGCCCGGGTTGTCCAGGTCCACCCCATCCAGCGCCGTGGCGAAGCGGTTGGAATAGCTCTCGCGACGGATTTCCCCGTCGGTGATGATATCGAGCCCGGCGCTCTCCTGCGCCTTGATCGCCATGATGGTCGCGTCTTCCTGGGCTTCGGCCAGAAATGCTTCCGGCACGCGCCACAGCTCGCGCGCGCGCACGCGCGGCGGAAAGCGTCCCGCGAGCTTCTTGCGGTCGATCAGCCAGTCCGGCTGCGGATAGCTTCCTACCAAGGTCGTCGGAAACAGCATGTTTACCTCACTCGACGTCGGCGGCCACAGCGCCGGTCCGGCTGGGCCAGGCCACGCCGTTGGCGAGCTCGGCCCGGATGGCCGCACCGTGCTCATTCAGCAGTGGCGCCGGGCGCACCGAGCGCGCGGGCACGCCGCCGAACTGCACCGCGGGGCGCACCGCACGCTTGGCGCCGTGCGGCTCCTCAACCGGAACGATCAGTCCGAGGTGTTCGACCTGCGGGTCCTTCACGACGTCGTCGATGCGATTGATCGGCGCGTACGGCACGTCGTGCTGCTGCAGGCGCTCGACCCAGTGCGCGAGCGGCTGGCGCGAGAAGCGCGCATCGAGCTCCAGGCGCAGCGCATGGTACTCGGCGATGCGGTTCAGCCGCGTGTTGAAGCGCGGATCGCTCGCCAGCTCCGGTGCTTCCAGCGCCGCCAGCAATCCGGTCCAGAACTTCTCGAGCGAGGACAGATGGATCGCGATGAGGCGCTGGTCGGCGGTGTGCAGGATGTAGGCCTGGGCCAGTCGCGGCCGGTCCGCCGAGGTCGGCGTTTCACCGAGCGCAAAGTAGGCGGCGAAAGGCTCGACCGCAAAGTGGGCCATGGCCTCGAGCATCGAGACCTCAACCAGGCGGCCGCGGTTTGTGCGGCCGCGCTCGACCAGCGCGCCGAGAATGCCGTAGGCGGCATACAGGCCCGTGATCGCGTCGGCGAGCGCAGGCCCCAGGAACTGCGGGCGCTCATAGTCGACTACCACGCTCAGAAAGCCGCTCAGCGCCTGGGCCACCGAGTCATAGCTGGGCCGGTCGATGTACGGGCCCGAGGAGCCGAACCCGCTGATCGAGCAGTAGACCAGCCGCGGATTGATCTCGTGCAGCCGTTTGACGCCGATGCCGAGACGCTCGGCAGTCCCGGGCCGGAAGTTCTGGATGAACACGTCGGCTTCGCGCACCAGGCGCTCGAACAGCGCGTGGTCCTGCGCGTTCTTGAGATCGAGCGCAAGGCTGCGCTTGTTGCGGTTGTAGGCCTGGAAGTGCGGCGAGTACAGCCCGCTCTGATAGCTGCGATACGGATCACCTTCAGGGCTCTCGATCTTGATGACGTCGGCGCCGAGGTCCGCAAGCATCATGCCGGCGCACGGGCCGGTGATGAACGTGCCCTGCTCAACCACCCGTATGCCAGCGAGCGTGTCGATCATGCGCGCACCTTTTGCAGCCTATCCATCCTTGCTGGCCGTAAAGCCCGCAGGCGTCGCGCCGTCGTAGTCGATCGCCTGGGCCGCCGCATGCGACAGCACGAAGCCGATCGGCCGTTGCTGCTCCTCGAGCAGGTGCGCGATCAGGCTCGCGGTGCGCGCCAGGATCGGCACCCCCTTCATGGCCGCGAGCGGGTAGCCGACGTCGAGCAACACAGCGGGTATCGCGCCGGAGACATTGAGCGCGAGCGGGCGGCCGATAAGCTGCGGCAGCAACCGCTCGACCGTCTGCGCAATTTCCACATGACGGCCGGATGATCCGGCCTCGCGCGCGACCTCGAACAGGCGGTGCGCGCGCGGATCGCCTTGTTTGTGCAATGGGTGGCCGTAACCCGGAATCGGTCGAGCGCCCGCGCGGTAGTCGCTGATGACCGTGGTGGCGGCGGCGTCGCTTCCGGCGCCGCCGGCAGCCTGCATCGCGATTTCGCTGAACAAGCGTCCAGCGGCCTCGGCCGAACCGAGAATCACCGAACCGCAGCCGAGAATGCCGGCGGCAACGGCCCCCTGCAGCGCTTCGGGCGCCGCGGCCAGAGTCATGCGGCTCGCCTGCACGCTGGGCACCAGCCCGTGCTCAGCGATCGCGACAAGCGTCGCGTCGAGCACGCGCTGCTGCATCGCTGAGGGCAATACACCGGTGAGCAGCAGCCAGAAATGCTCGGTGAAGCCGATGCGGCCGATGAGCGCTCCGGCGAGATCGTGGCCACGCACCACGATGGTCTCCTGGTTGGAGGTCGAAATCGCGGAACTGCGCTGGTCCTGTCGACCGATCTTCAAGCTGGCCCCCTAATAGTTTTCGCATATCGAATTCAACGTCGATAACCGAAACAATATTGAACTGCGGCCGGTGGTTGCGTCAAGGCCGAGGCAGCGCCCTTCCAGCTTTTCGCGTATCGAAATAGACTGAGAGCGATGACGCGACTCAAGAAAGCGCCGGCACTGCGCCGCGAGGCGATGGGCGGCTTGTCGAAGGGACTGGCGGTAATCCGCGCATTTTCCAGCGATCACGCCGCGCTGACCCTCAGCGACATCGCGCGAAGCGCCGGGATTCCAGCGGCGACGGCCCGCCGTTGTCTGCTGACGCTGGAGGAACTGGGCTACGTCACCCGCAATGGCCGCAACTTCCTGCTGCGGCCGAAGGTGCTGCAGCTTGGCGCCGCCTATCTGGAGTCAATGAACATCGAGCACGTCACCAGGACTCATCTGGAAGAACTGGCGCGCAACACGGCCGATTCGGCTGCACTGTGTGTCCTGGACGGCGTGGACATCGTGTACGTCGCGCGCGCGTCGGTGCGCACGCTGGTGCGCCTCGAAGCCCACGTCGGCAGCCGCTTTCCAGCCCATGCGACCTCCACCGGGCGCGTGCTGCTGGCGGGCGTGAGCCCGGAACGTCTGCAGCGCTATTTCCAGACGGCCGGATTTGAAGCACTGACGGACCGGACCGTGACCGATCCGGTCCGCCTGACACAGCTCATCGATGCTGCCAGGCGCAGCGGCTATGCGGCGGTGGAGGATGAGCTTGCCTATGGCGTGATCGCGCTGGCGGTTCCAGTGTTCGATCGCCAGGGCAGAGTGGTGGCAGCGCTCAACACCTCGAGCCACTCGCGCCGAATCAGCAAGACCAAGCTGGTGCGCGAGCGACTGAAGATGCTGCAGCAAGTCAGTCACCAGATCTCCGCCGATCTTGCCACGGCTCCCTGGCTCTCGCTGAGCGCGCAGGTGTGACACGCGCGGCGCGCTGCGGTGCGCGAACTTGACGCCCCCGAAGTCGGCCTGTAGCCTGAAAGCGAAGAGATTTTCGCAACGCGAAGGATTTCCTTGCCGTCAGCGATCGCGAGTCCGCGCCCTGCCAACATGCCTGCGCACGCCACCGACCGCTATTTCATGGCCGACGGCGCGCGCCTGCGCTACCGCGACGAGGGGATCGGTCCGGCGGTGCTGCTGGTACACGGCTGGGCGCTCGATCTGGAAATGTGGGACGGGCTTGGCGGTGCGCTGCGCGAAGAGTTTCGGGTGATACGCCTGGACCGCAGGGGCTTCGGACGGTCTTCGGGCCGCCCGGCCCTCGAGCGCGACGCCGCGGACCTAGCCGCACTGTGGCGTCATCTTGCACTCGCAGAGGTGGCACTGCTCGGAATGTCGCAGGGCGCGCGCGCGGTATTGCGGCTCGCGATGTGCGCAGACCGGACAATCTCCTGCCTGGTGCTCGACGGTCCACCGGATCTCGATCGTGGCGCGGTCTCCGACCAGGACGCAAGTTACGGCGACGTGCCGCTGGGTCGCTATCGCGCACTGGTCCGCACGGCGGGCATGAGCGCCGTTCGTCGCGAATGGGCCATGCACCCGCTGATGCGATTGCGGACCGTCGAGCCTGACGCGCATCGGTTGCTGCATGCGATGCTCAGGCGTTACCCGGGAAACGATCTGCTGGAAGGCGCCGCTGAGGCGGGGCCGGCTGACCATCCCGTGCGCCCTGAAGCCATCGCGACGCCGGCGCTGGTGATTACCGGCGAACACGACCTTCCGAGCCGGGTGAAGGCCGCGGACGATCTGGCGCGCCGCCTGCCCGCGGCGGACCGCGCCGTCATTCCCAGCGCGGGCCACCTGTCCAATCTCGACAATCCGATCGCGTACCACAATCGCGTGCGGGCGTTTCTCAGACGCCATACGAGCGCACCAGTCTAGTCCAAGGTGTTGCGGAGCAAGCTTTCATGGCAAGCGTTCTCGTTCTCTACTACAGCAGCTACGGGCACATCGAAGTCATGGCGCGTGCCCAGGCCGAGGGCGCAGCTCGTGTTCCGAAGACCAGTGTGGTGGTCAAGCGGGTACCTGAACTGGTGCCAACGGAGATCTGCAAGTCATCGGGATTCGTGCTCGATCAACCGGCGGCGGTCGCCGCGCCCGATGAGCTCGGACGGTACGACGCCATCATCTTCGGCACGCCGACGCGATTCGGAAACATGGCTGCACAAATGAGGAACTTTCTCGACCAGACCGGCGCGCTATGGGGACAGGGGGCGCTGGTTGGAAAAGTGGGCAGCGTGTTCTGCAGCACCGCCAGTCAGCATGGCGGCCAGGAAACGACCATCACCTCGTTCCATTCGACGCTGCTACATCACGGCATGATCATCGTCGGGCTGCCGTACACGTTCAAGGATCTGGCCACCATGCGCGAGATCACCGGCGGTACTCCCTATGGAGCCAGCTGCGTGACCGGCGCCGGGCCCGAATTGCGCATGCCGAGCGTGCTCGAGTTGGAGATGTGTCGTTTTCAGGGTGAGCACGTGGCGCGCATCTCGAGCCGGCTGGTCGCCGGAGGCAGCGCTGTCTAGCGAGCCGTTTCGAGTAGCAATGGGGCCATTACGACGGCTCAGGTTCTGCATTGGCTGTTGCGGCCTTCGCAGCGACCGAACCCGCCGGCCGCGGTGCGCCATTTAGGGGTGGTTACGAATCTGGACCAATCGTATCGGCTTCCTGTTGATAAGTTTTTGGAACAGGAGAGCATCCATTTCTTGGGGGTGCTACGCCGCCTGTTGTGTCTCCTGGCCACTGCCGAGCTTTGGATACCATCGCTGAAAAGCCGTGCCGAGCTCGTCATTGAGGACGTGCACCCGCACCTGCAGTAGTAAGTGTGCGCCGCGAGGCGTCCATCGCATCTGCTGTTTCTTCACGAAGCGCTTCGCAATGAGCTGATTGATCGTTGATTCGACAAACCCGGTTGTCAGTTTCAATTAACCGCTGCATTTCCTTCAATTAATCGCTGCACATGAGCAC
>OCZU010002540.1_pt1 | contig 11606 bp, 9 predicted proteins | sample 1539001 | NCBI WGS metagenome assembly OCZU01 (sample SAMEA3539306, study PRJEB22396) | soil metagenome | biome: tundra; feature: field; material: soil | place: USA | collected 2010-05 | depth 0.15 m
CACCGAGATCTACACTCTTTCCCTACACGACGCTCTTCCGATCTAAAGAGCGCCTGCCAGCGCCCGCCAAACACATGGGCGCGCGTGATCACAACGTCAATCTCGTGGGCGCCGGCCTCCACGGAGCGACGAATCTCGGCCACGCGCTCCGCCAGCGGCGACAGGCCTGCGGGGAAGCCGGTAGACACGGCGGCAACGTGTACGCCGCTTCCTTCCAAGGCGTGCACGGCTGTCTCGACAAACACGTGATAGACGCAAACTGCGGCGACTTTCACTTCGAGTTCTTCGATCCCCAGCTTGTGCACGAGATCTTGCTGCAGTGGCTGCCGCGCCTTCGCACACAAGCGGCGTACACGCTCTTCTGTGTCATCACCGGAAAGCGTGGTCAGATCCATGCAGGTAATCGCGCGCAGAAGCCAGGCCGCCTGCCATTCCTTTTTCACGGTTCTACGCGCAACCTGTGTCTGGGCGCGGCGTTCCACGGCGCTGGTGTTCACCCGAACTTCCTGCACCCAATTCAAGTCGAGAGGAATACCGGAGTTTGGCAGGAGCGGTCGCCCGCCAAGAGTCGCGATTGACGTTACGGCATGCGGCTGGTGGCTTCCAGCCGTACGCGTCATTTCATGAGCCGCTCCGGGATGGTTGTGATCTACCGGCACTGGATATCGTCTCGCCTTGCGCAGTAATTGTACGGCAGGAAATCTCGCAGCGCGAGTTCGCGGCGCAGGGCGGCCCAAGAAAAAGCGTTGAATGGGTGGGCCAGGGTTTACAATGGCCCTCGATTTCGCCGATGCGCCGCGAGACCGCTTCGCTTATGCCCAAGAACACTTTGCCCGCGGATGTAGCAGCAAAACTGCGGCAGTCTGCGAAGAAAGTCATGAAGAACGCGCACGCCCCCTACTCTAAGTTCCGGGTCGGGGCCGCGATCCTTCTCTCAAACGGAAAAATCTTCTCTGGTTGCAATGTGGAAAACGCCTCTTACGGAATGACCAACTGCGCCGAGCGCACGGCGATTTTTTCGGCCGTCGCGCAGTTGGGGCCTAAGATCGAGATCCGCGCGGTGTCTGTAGTCAACGACCACGGAGTACCGTGTTCGCCCTGCGGCGCCTGCCGTCAAGTGATTTACGAATTCGGCCCCGACGCAACGATTTTCTTTCAAGGCGCCAACGGACCCAGACAGGCTCACATCACCGAACTGCTTCCGGAAGGATTCCGCCTCCAGTGAGTCAGACTCCAACTGCTGCACAGACTTTTCGCGCCATTGATGTGATTCGAAAAAAGCGGGATGGCGGCGAGTTGTCTGGGAACGAAATCGAGTCCCTGGTCAACGCATATACTCGCGGTGACATTCCGGACTATCAGGTCTCAGCCTGGCTGATGGCGGTGGTGCTGCGTGGCATGACGCGTGCCGAAACCGCCGCACTGACGGATGCCATGCTGCGCTCGGGCGAAGTACTCGATCTCTCCTCACTTCCAGCGAAGAAAGTGGACAAGCACTCGACCGGCGGCGTGGGCGACAAGACTTCACTTGTGCTGGCGCCGCTTGCAGCGGCCGCGGGCGTCGCGGTTCCGATGATCAGCGGCCGGGGCCTGGGACATACGGGAGGCACGCTGGACAAGCTTGAGGCCATCCCCGGCTTCAAGGTGAATCTTCCTGTCGCTGAATTTCGCCGAGTGCTCGAAACCTGTGGCTGCGCCATGATTGGTCAGACGGCCGAAATCGCTCCGGCCGATCGCAAGCTCTATGCGCTGCGCGACGTAACGGGAACGGTGGAGAGTCCGTATCTCATCTGCGCATCCATCATGAGCAAGAAACTTGCGGAAGGCATCGACGCGCTCGTTCTCGACGTGAAGACCGGTTCCGGGGCATTCATGAAAAGCGAAAAAGACGCCGCCTTTCTCGCCGAACTGATGGTTGAAACAGGTGAGCGGATGGGCAAAGAAGTGGTGGCGCTGATCACGGATATGGATCAGCCGCTGGGACGCATGATCGGCAATGCGCTTGAAGTTGTCGAAGCGGTGGAAATTCTGCGCGGGGAGGGACCAGAAGACTTGCGCCAGCTCTGCACCGAGCTTGCGGGTTGGATGCTGCATCTGGGCGGAGTCTCTGCCACGGTCGCGGAAGGAAAGCGGCAAAGCGAAAAGCTGATTGCTTCCGGCAAAGCGCTCGAAAAGTTTCGCCAGATGGTGGAACTGCAGGGCGGAGATCCGCGAGCGATTGACGATCCGAGCAAGCTGCCCCAGGCTCAGCGTACGGTGACACTATCCAGCCCGAAGAGTGGATATCTCGCATCGCTGCAGTGCGAGCAGGTTGGCGCCGCGTGTGTCATTTTGGGCGGGGGCCGCGAGCGTAAAGAAGATTCGGTCGACCCCGCGGTGGGGATCATGCTTCACAAGAAAGTTGGAGATGCCGTTTCCGCCGGTGAGCCGCTGGCGACGATTTACTACAGTGCCGAAGAGCGCGCCGCTCGCGCCAGACAACTGCTCGAAGACAGCTACCAGATTGCCGATTCGCCTGCGCGTGAAAAAAGGCCGTTGATCCATCGCGTCATCGGAAAACCCGGAGAGAAAAACTGAATGGGACGCTTCACTGGAATTCTCGGCCTTCTGACTATGCTCGGATTGGCCTATGCCTTTTCGACAAATCGCCGTGCCATTCGCCTGAAAACCGTGGCGTGGGGCTTGGGCTTGCAGTTCGCCTTTGCCGTTTTTGTGTTGAGATTCGACGCCGGTAGGCGGCTTTTTCAGAAAGCCGGGGATGTAGTTAATCGCCTGCTCAGTTACGCTTTTGTGGGCTCGCAGTTTGTTTTCGGGGAACTCGGGAAGCAAGGTTCGCATCTTGGCTTTTATTTCGCTTTCCAAGTGCTGCCGACCATCATCTTTATCGCCGCGTTTTTCGCCGTGCTCTACCACTTCGGCGTCATGCAGTTCGTTATCAAGATCGCCGCGTGGATCATGACCCGGGTGATGGGCGCCAGCGGCGCGGAATCGCTGAACGTAGCGGCCAGCATTTTCATGGGACAAACCGAAGCGCCTTTGACCATCCGTCCCTTTTTGCCCGATCTCACGCGGTCGGAGCTGATGACCGTGATGACCAGCGGCATGGCGCACGTTTCCGGCGGAATCATGGCCGCCTACATCGCATTTGGCATCGAACCCAAACACCTGCTGAGTGCGGTCATCATGACGGCTCCGGGCACGTTGCTAATGGCGAAGATGCTCGTGCCCGAAACCGAGCAGCCGAAAACCGCCGGACGAGTGGTGATGAGCGAGGACGAAGAAAAAACCGAGAAGGAAGAGAATCTGCTCGGCGCGGTCGCCCGGGGAACAACCGACGGTCTTCATCTCGCTTTGAACATCGCCGCCATGCTGATTTCGTTTCTCGCGCTGATCGCGCTCACCAACGGCATTCTGGGCGGTGTACACAACTGGCTGGCTGGTCACGGCGTCCTATGGTTTCCCGCGAGTCTGGAAAAGATTTTCGGAGTGCTCTTTGCGCCCATCGCCTGGGTCATCGGCATTCCCTGGCACGATTGCGGAACCATCGGCAACCTGCTCGGCACGCGCATGGTGCTGAATGAATTGGTGGCATTTTCCATGCTGGGACCGATGAGAGCGGCCCTCGATCCGCGATCCTTTACCATAGCCACGTTTGCGCTTTGCGGCTTCGCCAATCTCAGCTCCATCGGAATTCAGATTGGCGGCATCGGGGCGCTCGCGCCGAACAAGAAGGGCGAACTGGCGCGGCTTGGAATTCGCGCCATGCTGGCCGGAACTATGGCCAACCTGATGTCGGCATCCATAGCAGGCATGCTGCTATAGCACGCCGATTTCTCGAAAGGACTTCCTTCTGTGAAACAACTTCGGGCTACATCGATCCTGATTTCGTTCTTCGTTCTTGTTCTTCTGACGAATGCTTTTGCCCAAGCGGTGCCGCGGCGGGTGATCATTGACACCGATCCAGGCACGGACGATGCCATGGCCATCATCCTCGCTTTGAATTCTCCGGAGTTCAAGGTGGAAGCGCTGACGGTTGTGCCCGGTAATGTGGAAGCGTGGCAGGGGTTGGAGAATGCGCTGAAGATCGTTTCGCTGGCGGGACGTTGCGACGTGGTGGTGGCAGGGGGAGCGCAGCATCCGCTGAATCAGAAGTTGATCACCGCGCAGTTCTGGCACGGAAGGAATGGCCTGGCGAATGTCGAATTGCCGCTGCCCAAGTGTAAAGCTGATCCGAGGTTCGGTCCGGACCTGATCATCGAGATGGTCCACAAATACCCTCACGAGATCACGCTGATTCCGGTGGGGCCGCTGACCAATATCGCGCTTGCGGTTTCGAAAGATCCTTCGATTGCGGCCCTGGTCAAGGACATCGTGATCATGGGCGGGTCCATCAGTGGTGGGAACGTCAACGGCGCGGCGGAGGCGAACATCTACAACGATCCCGAGGCGGCGCAGATTGTGTTCAACGCCGGCTGGATGGTCACGATGGTTGGCTCCGACGTGGGGGAGCGGACCCTGATTACGCGAAAGTATCTTGCGGAGTTGCAGTCGTCGCACGGGCCGCAGAGCGACTTCATCGCCAAGATTGCCGACTTCTATCTGAACCGCAGCGAGAAGAGCGGATACGCCGGGGCCGCAATGTATGACCCACTGGCCGTGGGTATTGCTCTGGATCCGACTCTGGGCACGCTCAAAGAAATGCACGTGGACGTGGAAACCAAAGGCGAATTCACTCGCGGAGAAACCGTGGCCAACCGCATGGGTTCAAACGAAAACAACGTCCTGCATGGGGACCACTACGAGATCGAGGGCGTGATCGAACTGAAGCCGAATGCACGAGTCTGCACTGCTTCCGACGCGGACCGATTCTTGCAACTGTTTGTGAGTCGCGTCAGAGGTAAATAGACCGGCTCAGCCATTCGCCCGTGCCACAAGGAAAATCGCTAGACCGTAGAAGACGAACATGAGGCCAAGGTACGCTTTGGCGCGAGGCCCTGAGTTCGCAAATTCTTTCCACGCGAGAATTCCCCAAAGAGCAGCGACCATCGGAGCGGATTGGCCGATGGCGTACGAAATGGCAACACCGGTGAAACTCGCGGCCACAAGATTGAAGACCGTGCCAACGCCCCAGATGAATCCACCGAAAAGCCCCAGCACATGCCCAGAGACAGGTCCGCTGAAAAAGCCGCTGAAACTTACCGGCTCTCCTACCAGCGGGTGTTTCATGAAATAAATATTCCAGATGAAGCAGGAGAGCAATGCTCCCAGCGTCAGGAACACGGCAGCGCTATAGGGTCCCAGCGTGTTGCCGCGGGTCATGGCGTGGGTCATGAATGGCGCCCACAGGCCCATCAGGGTTCCGGATACCACGCATGTGATCACACTCTTTCTTGAGACCGAGCGTCCAGCGGCCGCGAGACTGCCATAAGCCTTGCCATCCAGAAGCACCGCAATCAACGCACACGCGACGCCCAGTGCCAGGAAAAGAGCATTCCCTTTCGGCTGGAGCACGTAACTCAACACAGTTCCAACCACGAGCGCGATTCCAATTGAAATGGGAAACGCGACGGCGAGTCCGGCCATGTCAATGGCAGCCACCAGCAAGAGGTTGGCGAGGTTGAACAGCGCCCCTCCAATGAGCGCGTTCACAATGTTCGAAGTGTCAGCTGCGTGGACATTGTTCAGGAAGCTGGAGGAATCATTCCCTGTGCTGCCCATCGTGAAGGCGAGCAGGAGTGAAACCACGAAGATGCCGACGGCGTAGTCCCAGTAGAAAAGCTCGAAGCGATAGCCCTTCACGCCTTTATAGGTGTTGGCCCACGAACCCCAGCAAACGGCGCTCGTGATCATCATCAGCAGCGCAATACTCAGACTCGATGGTGTGAACATCGGTTCTCCTCAGGCGTTATGGGCTGGAAAGGGTGTAACTCTACTCTTCTTCGGTTCGCGCAACAAGAGTGAGGCAGCAGGCACAATGCCGCGAGCTAGCCGTTTACTTGAGAGTAAGTTGATCGCCGGAGAAACTGCCCCTGTCCGGCGCGGCCCAGAAACTTGTCCCCTTCCACAACCACGCGCCCTCGGGAGAGAACGAGGTCGGGCATACCCGTCACCTCAATGCCTTCAAACATCGAGTAGTCCACGCGCATGTGGTGAGTTTTGGCGCTGATGGTGTGTTTGCGGTTGGGATCGAAGATGACAAGATCGGCGTCGCTGCCGACGGCAACCGTTCCCTTGCGGGGATACAAGCCAAAGAGTTTGGCCGGAGTCGTAGAAACCAGTTCTACGAAACGATTCACGCTGAAGCGGCCCTGGGCAACGCCGCCGGAGTAAATCAGGCTCATGCGATGCTCAACGCCCGGGCCACCGTTCGGTATCTTCGTGAAGTCATCGCGACCGAGTTCTTTCTGTTCCTTGAAGCAGAATGGACAGTGATCGGTGGAGACGACCTGCAGATGGTCCCGCTTGAGGCCGCTCCAGAGTTTTTCCTGATGCCACTTTTCGCGAAGCGGTGGCGTGAAGACATATTTCGCGCCTTCAAAGTCGGGGACGTCGAAGTTTTCGATCGACAGATACAAATATTGCGGGCAAGTTTCAGCATAAACGGGAAGGCCGCGGTCCCGGGCCTCGCGAACTTTCTCGAGAGCTTCATTGCAGCTCAAGTGCACGATGTAGATCGGAGCTCCGGCCATCTCCGCCAAGGCAATCGCGCGGGACACGGCCTCAGCCTCCGCGGTGGTGGGCCGGGTAAGAGCGTGGTACTTCGGCGCCTTCTTCCCTTCTGCCAGCGCCTGCTGCACGATGACGTCGATGGCGCTTCCGTTTTCGGCATGCATGCAAATGAGTCCGCCATTCTTCGCAGTGGTCTGCAAGGCCCGGAAAATGCTGGCATCGTCGAGCATGAAGACGCCGGGATAGGCCATGAAGAGCTTGAAGCTGGTCACGCCTTCTCCCACCAGGGAGTTCATCTCCTGCAGTTGACCGTTGCCTATGTCGGTCACGATGCAATGAAATGCGTAGTCGCAGACGGCCTTTTTTGACGCCTTGTCCATCCACGTGTCAAAAGCTTTCCGCAACGGTTGGCCTTTGTACTGGATGGCAAAGTCGATCAGCGTGGTCGTTCCTCCGAACGCGGCTGCACGCGTGCCGGTTTCAAAATCGTCGGCGCTGGTGGTGCCGCCGAATGGCATATCCAGATGGGTATGAACATCGATGCCACCGGGGAAAACATACTTTCCTGACGCGTCTAGAACTTTTGTGGCGTTCTGTCGAGGAAGGTCTTTGCCGATGGCCATGATCTTGCCATCGGCAATGGCAACGTCGGCCACGTAGGTATCCGTTGCAGTAACCACCGATCCGTTGCCGATGATCGTGTCGAAGGCCATCGATCCCTCCCCTCATGGCTGAGATGAAAAAGGAATTCTATGCTAAACTGCCGCACTTCAGTTCCATGTATTTGTCGAGTGATGAAGGGGGCTGCGCCATGCAGTTTGGCATTACGTTAAAGCCGGATATCGCGGTCGAGCGCATTCTCAGATTGACGCGTCAGGCCGAGGCTGCGGGTTTCGAGTACGGGTGGATCTTCGATTCCCATGTTCTATGGAAGGAGCCGTACCCTCTGCTGACGCTTATGGCGGCGAACACGCAGCACATGCGGTTTGGCACGTGCGTGACCAACCCCGCGGTGCGCGATCTCACTGTCACGGCCAGCCTGTTCGCCACACTGAATCTGATTTCCGGCGGCCGGATGGAGCTGGGCATTGGACGTGGAGACAGTTCGAGACGTGTGCTGGGCAAGAAGCCGGTCAGCTGGTCGCAGTTGGAAGCTGCGGTAAAGATTTTTCGCGATCTCACTGCCGGACGCGAAATTGAATATGAAGGTCAGCCGACGCGACTGACCTGGGCTAAAACCTCTCCGCGAGTTTGGATTGCTGGGTACGGGCCCAAGGTGTTGCAGATGGCGGGTCGAGTAGCCGACGGGATCATTCTTCAATTTGCCGACCCTGATTTGATTTCATGGTGCCTTGGTTTCGTGAAGGAGGGCGCGCGGGCCGCGGGCCGCGATCCCAGCCAGATCGAGGTAATGTCGGCGGCACCGGTGTGGGTCTCTGATGATTTGGCTGTCGCGCGCGAGCGCGTGCGCTGGTTCCCGGCGCTGGTTTCCAACCACGTGATGGATCTGATCCGGCAATACAAGCCGGAAGAGCTGCCTCCGGCTCTCACATCGTACGTGCAGGACCGGGGCGGCTATGATTATCAGCACCACTGCGTGGTCGAGAGTAAGAACGCAGACTTTGTTTCTGACGAAGTGGTCGATCGTTTCTGCCTGGTCGGGCCGGTCGAGGCTCATCATGAGAAGCTGCGCAAGTTGGCCAGTGTAGGGGTTACGCAGTTCAACATTTATCTGATGTGCGGGGACGAGGAACAGACGCTGGACATCTATCAGCGGGATGTTCTGCCGGCGTTCCAGAAGGCGTGAAGACGAAACGATGAAGCTACGAAGCGGCCGCCGGTGACAACACAGCCGGGCGCTGAAACTTCATCATCGCGTAGTAGACCGCGAAGGAAACTGCGAAGCCGACAAACCAGGAATAGTCATACAGAACACGCACCCACGGAACCGCCAGCCCGACCAGCGCGGTCCCTGCTCCGAGAGCGAGCGCAATCACCGCGCGCCAGTTGAAACCTTTGGAATACTCGTAGATCCCACCCCGCAGATAGAGATCGTCCACCTGCAGGACGCACCGTCGCACAACGAAATAGTCGCAGATCATGATGCCTGCGACAGGCCCAAGAAAAGCAGCGTAGCCACCCAGCCAGCCGAGGATGAATGTTTTGTAATCGGCCAACAGTTTCCACGGCATCAGCGCGATGCCCATGAAGCAAGTCATCACGCCGCCGGTGCGGAAACTGATTCGGCGCGGCCACAGATTGGAGAAGTCGTTGGCTGGCGACACGACGTTGGCTCCAATATTGACGTTCAGCGTGGCCAGCAGAATCGCGATCAGCGAAATTACTACGGCCACAGGCGAATGAAAACGGCTGAGCAGTTGCACCGGATCGGAGATGGCCGTTCCGTAAATTACGACTGTTGCGGAGGTCACGGCGATGCCAATGAACGCATAGAGAGTCATCGTTGTCGGCAAGGCCAGCGCCTGACCGATGACTTGTTCACGCTGGTTCCGTGCGAATCGGGTGAAGTCAGGAATATTCAGCGAAACCGTCGCCCAGAACCCGACTGTGCCATTCAGAGCGGGGACTAAGAATTTCAGAAAGTCGGCGAAGCTGCCGAACCGCGAAGGCGCAGCCAGCATGGGACCGAAGCCGCCCGCACTATGATAGGCCCACGCCAGGAGCAGCAGCCCGACCCCGAGCAACACCGGAGCGCTGATCCCCTGCAGAAGCCGGATGTATTCAATCCCCATGAGAATGACCGCGAGGTTGATCAGCCAGAACAAAAGAAAGCAAATGGCGGTGCCGTAGGGAAAACCTTTCCATCCCGGCGCGAGCGTCGCCAGCAGCGTGCTGATCGCTTCTCCACCGATCCAGGTCTGAATGCCGAACCATCCGCACGCCACCAGCGCGCGCAGCACAGCGGCCACGTTGGCGCCCAGCACTCCAAATGAAGCGCGAGCCAGCACTGGAAACGGGACCCCGTATTTGGCTCCGGGATGAGAATTCAGCAGCATGGGGACCAGCACGATCACGTTGCCGATGAAAATGGTCATCACCGCCTGTTTCCAATTCATCCCACCCTGAATCAGGCTAGCTGCCAACATGTAGGTGAGAATGTTGACCGACATCGAGATCCACAACGCCGCGAAGTTATACGTGCCCCAGTGGCGGCGGTCAGCCTGGGCGGGCGCAAGGTCGGGATTGTAGAGAGAACTGGATTCGATTCGAGATCGGGGATGAGAAGGCTCGGGCGTTGTCATGGGTCTGAGTTCGGATATTCTGGCTCCAACCTCTGCCACGCTCGCTTCAGTCCGCGGCCGCGGCCTGTCCGGTCTGCGCGGTGAGCGGGCCGTAGCTTTCCGGCCTGCGATCGCGGAAAAACTGCCACACCTTGCGAACTTCCGCGATCATGTCCAGGTCGAGGTCGGCCACTACCACTTCGTCTTTATCCCGGCTGGCCTGAGCGATAATTTTGCCGCGTGGATTGCAGAAGTAGCTCTTGCCGTAGAACTCACCAATACTCCACGGCTTCTCGACACCCACGCGGTTGATCGCGCCCACGAAATAGCCATTGGCCACCGCATGCGCGGGCTGTTCGAGTTCCCATAAATACTCCGAGAGCCCTGCCACGGTGGCCGAAGGATTGAACACGATCTCCGCGCCGTTCAATCCCAGGATGCGCGCGCCCTCGGGAAAGTGGCGATCATAGCAAATGTAGACGCCTACTCGCGCGTACTTGGTCTCGAAGACGGGATAGCCGAGATCACCGGGAGTGAAGTAAAACTTTTCCCAGAACCCGGGATGGCAGTGCGGGATGTGGTGCTTGCGGTATTTCCCCAGATAGCGGCCGTCGGCATCGATCACCGCGGCAGTATTGAAATAAACGCCGGGCATCTGCTCCTCGTAAACCGGGACGACGATCACCATGCGATGTTTGGCGGCGAGTTTTTGCATCAGGCGCACCGTGGGGCCATCCGGCACGCGCTCGGTGAGTTCATACCAGCGCGCATTCTGCTCGGCGCAAAAATAAGGCCCGTAGAAAAGCTCCTGCAGGCACAGCACTTGCGTTTTTTTTCGCGCCGCCTGTTCAATCAGTTTGAGGTGCTTGTCGATCATGGCCTTGCGGATCTGGGCGAGTGGGCGCTCCGTGCTAAGCGCGTTGCTGGCTTGAATCAAGGCACAGCGCACAATTCGAGGCATGAGACGCGACCTCCGAGGAAGGCAACTATAGCAGAAAACTTCACATGGACCATCCCGCGTGGAGGTCATCGCGCTCGAGGAAGCGTTGGCCGGCGCACATGGAACACCATCTCCGTTGACACGATCTCGGGCGCCAAATAGACTCGGCGGTCTCAGGGTTCGCTGAAGAAAACTATGGCCAGGCGCCCTCGCATTGCGGTGGTTGGAAGTGCCAACGTTGATCTCACAACGTTTACCGACAAGTTCCCCAAGCCCGGGGAAACCATCTTCGGGCAGAAATTCGACCTGGGATTCGGAGGCAAGGGCGCGAATCAGGCGGTCGCCGCTCGTCTCTGTGGTGCGGAGGTGTTCATGGTGGCGCGGGTGGGAAGCGACTTGTTTGGTCCGGCCACCATCGAGAACTTCAAGACGCTCGGTATCGACGCCACCCATGTCAAGCAGGTTGAGGGACTATCCAGCGGCGTGGCGCCGATCTTCGTCGAGCCCAACGGGCAAAACCGCATTCTAGTCGTAAAGGGGGCCAACGACGCGCTGCGACCAGCCGATGTTGACGACGCTGCCGAGACGTTGAAAGCCGCCGATTGTATCGTCCTGCAGTTTGAGATCCCGCTGGAAACCGTCTACTACACGGTCGCGTTTGCGCGAAAACATGGGATTCGCTGCATCGTGAATCCGGCGCCGGGTCAACCCGTCGAAATGGCGGCTCTGGCGGATCTCGATTATTTCGTTCCGAA
>OCZU010002541.1_pt1 | contig 11605 bp, 8 predicted proteins | sample 1539001 | NCBI WGS metagenome assembly OCZU01 (sample SAMEA3539306, study PRJEB22396) | soil metagenome | biome: tundra; feature: field; material: soil | place: USA | collected 2010-05 | depth 0.15 m
CTTCGCTGCCGAAAAAAAGGACACGCGCCCCTTGCTCGTTCATCCGGAAGTCAAGGAGCAGAGCTCCTAGCTTGCATTATCTGACCCTAAAATTGACATTACCGTAGACTAGGTGCTTTACTACGGTCAACTAATGATTACCGTAGGAAATACGCCACCTCTATATTGGGCGGACAACATCACTGTTGAGCCGAAGGAGGACGGATTCGCAATATCGGGAATGCGCTCTCTGCACCCCGAAGATGGTGCTCCGCGAGGAAGCGACATTGTGGCTGGTTACGCGAAGGCAATTGCAGAGGGTGCGCGTTTCAAAGGAGGTGCTAACGATGCACCGCACGTAAAGCTGCTCCGTGCTGATTCAGATGAGAAGCTTTTGGCCTTCATTCAAACTTACGGACCGGTTGCTCCAGTAGCGGCCTCGGTTCGTTTGGGGCCTGTCAAGAGTTGCTCTGCTCGAAAAATCACAGCGTTTGAAGCGCTGGAGCGACTGCGTCGAGAACGCGATACCTTTGCTGCGGCAATCGAGTTGTTCGATCAAATCAGAAGGAAGACGCCGACATTCAACCGAATTGTCGAACTGGCTGAAGAAGTTTTCCGTGGGACATTGAATTGGAAAACGCAGTGGGATGAAGAGGAATCGCGTCGAGATAAGCTGGGCCTGAAAGTGACAGGACCCTCCTGGGTGTGGAACGGCGGTTCATATTCGCAGATGAGCCGCGCATATTTCGATTTAGCGGAGAAAGTGTGGGGCCGGCGATCCGGCAACCCCGATGTGGATGGGTCGGGTGAATACGATTATCTGATCGCGGATTGTGGCTCTCCGGTTGACGGGGACCCGATGCAAATCGTGGAGCCCAGTCATGCAATTCTTTGTGCAATTTTGAATGGCTTTCCTGTTCACATTAGGAGATGGCAAGGCCGCAGCGTTGAACTCCCACACGAAGATCTGACCTTCGGAATCAGACCGGTCCTTTATCACCTACTGCGCTGCGACTATTTGTCCGAGGTTCACATAGCACTCTGTCCACGAGCGGACTGCGAACAAAAGTGGTTTATTCAATCCCGCCAGGGCCAAATGTTCTGTACTGAGAAATGCGAGCGCAAAAAAAGACAGCGCGAGTACTACATCCGAAGAGGACGGGAAAAGAAGAGAGACTACTACAGGGAAAAGCGAAAACGAGCCGACTCATCGAAAGCTTCTTTGAGTGCGAGTCAGTAGCAGATAAAGCAATGTCGATCTATCGTTACAAGGGAAGCAAAGTTTGGACAATGGATTTCATGTTTCATGGCCAGCGAGTCCGCGAAAGCACTGGAACTCGCTCCAAGACTCTAGCGCAACAGATTGAACACAAGCGGCGTCAAGGATTAGAGTCAGGCGCGGCCGGCATCAGGAGCCTAAATCGTCCACTGATTTTCTCCGTCGCAGCGCAAGACTACCTCGAGATGAAAAGGCATTCTTGGTCCCCGAGAATGTACGTTATCGAAAAGACCAATCTTGGACATTTGCTCCCGGAATTCGGAAGGCTGCTGGTTTGCGACATTGAGGCCCGCGACATTGCGCGCTATCAGCAGTCGCGGTTGTTGGCAGAGGCGGCACCAAAGACTGTCAACCTCGAGGTTGGGACACTGCGAGCCATCATGAAACGTCACGGCGCGTGGCCAAAAGTCCAAGCTGATATTCGTATGCTGTCAGCTCAGGGAGAGGTGGGCCGCGCAATTTCTGGTGAGGAGGAACGACTACTTCTTCGAGAGTGTGCCAGATCTAGATCACGCAGCCTACTTCACTTCGTCACCCTGGCAATTGAGACGGGCGCCCGAAAAGACGTCATCAGGACCCTTCTTTGGGTTTGGATCGACTTCGCCAACGCCTGCATAAGGTTCGGCAAGGACAAAACGCCATCGGGGACAGGCCGAATCATTCCGCTCAACAGACGTGCGTTTGAAACTTTGAGGTTTTGGGCGGAGCAATTCCCAGATCGCAAACCCGAAGATTATGTCTTCCCGGCGGAGCGGTATGGCGCATCGGGCGATGGCTTCGAGTCTTGTGCCTACGCCACTGATCCGACAAAGCCGATGGGCAGTCTTAAAGAGGCTTGGGAAGCCGCCAAAGAGCGTTCAGGCGTGAAATGTCGCTTCCACGACTTGAGGCACACCGCTGTGAGCCGAATGCTTGATGCAGGTGTGCCCATTGCCAAGGTGGCGAAAATTGTGGGCTGGAGTCCCGCCACCATGGTTCGTATGGCGGCGCGCTACGGACATTTCGCGCTGGAGGATCTCCGTAGTGCAGTCGAGAGCATCAGCAGACCGGAAATTCGAGGAGAGTCCCCGGTAAATCCCCCGGGTATGGCAGAAGTGAAAAACCAGCGGATCAACTAAGCAACTGAAAAGAAATGGCTCCTCAGGTAGGACTCGAACCTACAACCCTTCGGTTAACAGCCGAATGCTCTGCCATTGAGCTACTGAGGAGTGTGGTGAAGCTCGCTGAAGGCGCGCTTGCCTGGTTATCATAGCATTCCGCTGTGCGGTCTGAAAATACTGAGGCTGCTTTCTTGCTGTTGGGGCTCTGACGAAAGGGCTTTCACTTTGGAAACCTTCGCCTGGGTTTTTGGTAGTCTAGCGGGTTTGGCGCTGTGAGGTGGGTATGGGTGGAGGGGTTCGTTTGTTTTGGATTCTTGCTTTCCTGATTCTTATGGTTGCGGCGGTTTATGCGGGTGATGACGCTCACTCCGCGCCTTCTGGGCCTCCCAAGGCTGAGGTGCGGCCATTGGAGGAGGATCTTCACGGGACGAAAGTCGTGGATAAGTATCGGTGGCTGGAGGATGGGACTAGCGGGGAGACGCAGAAATGGGTTACGGAGGAGATGGCTTATACGCGGGGCGTGCTTGATCCTTTGGCGGGACGGGATGCGATTCATAAGCGGCTTACAGACCTGCTTCGCATTGGCGACATTGGGGTGCCGCGGATTGGCGGGAAATACTATTTCTATACGCGGCGCGACGGGATGCAGAACCAGCCTGTGCTTTATGCGCGGGAAGGGGTCGAGGGAAAGGACCGCGTGCTGGTCGATGTGAACCTGCTGGCGGCTGACGGGACTGTCGCTCTTGATTGGTTTTATCCCTCCGAACATGGCAAATATCTGGTTTACGGGACTTCGTCGAGCGGGTCGGAGATGAGCACGCTGCACATCCTTGAGACCAAGACGGGCAATCCCTTGCCCGATACGATTGAGCGCACGCGCGCGGCCAGCATTGCGTGGTCGCTCGACAACTCGGGGTTTTACTACACGCGCTATCCCAAGAAAGGCGACGTTCCCGAGGGCCAGGAGCGCTACAACCGGCATGTGTTTTATCACGAACTGGGAACGGACCCGGAGACCGATCCGCCGATCTTTGGGGAAGGGCGCGATCCGGAGGACTGGCCGAGCGTAAGTCTCGACAATGATGGCCGCATGCTGCTGATCACGGAGTCGCAGGGTTGGACCAAGACCGAGTTGTTTTTGATGGATTTGAAGAAGGGCACGCCTCCTACGCGCATCACCACCGGCAAGAATTTTCTATACAGCGGGACCGTGTACAACGGGAGGCTTTACATCGTCACCAACGAAGATGCTCCGCGCTTCCGCATGTTCATGACGGAAGCCGGGGATTACGAGCGCGACAATTGGAAAGAGATCATCCCGCAGACGGGCGGAGTTCTAAAGGACGCCTCGCTGTGGGGCGGGAAGATTTTTGCGCAGTACGAGCAGAATGCGACTTCACAACTCAAGGTTTTCGATCTCGAAGGCCAGAATGTCATCGATCTGGCGCTGCCTGCGATCGGTAGCGTGTTCGGCTCCGGCGGAAAATGGGATCACGACGAAATCTTCTACGGCTTCGAGTCGTACACGGTCGCGCCGTCCATTTATCGTTACGATCTGGAGAAACGTTCAGCGTCGCTCTGGGCCAGGGTGGATGCGCCTGCCATCGATCCAAGGGCGTATGAAGTGGAGCAGGAGTGGTATCACTCGAAGGACGGCACGCGTGTGCCTATGTTTGTGGTGCATAAGAAGGGACTGAAGCAGGATGGGCTGAATCCGACGCTCCTGACCGGGTACGGCGGGTTCAACATCAGCCTCACGCCTGAGTTCGATAGCGACGTCTATCTATGGCTGGAGCATGGCGGAGTTTACGCCGTCGCCAATCTGCGCGGCGGGGCAGAGTTCGGCGAGGACTGGCACCGGGCTGGGATGCTGGACAAGAAACAGAATGTTTTTGATGACATGATCGCGGCGGCGGAGTATTTGATCTCGGCAAAATATACGGACAAGGATCATCTGGCCATTTGGGGAGGGTCGAATGGTGGGCTGCTGATGGGGGCGATGATTACGCAACGTCCGGAATTGTTTCGGGCGGTGGTTTGCTCGGTTCCTTTGCTTGACATGCTGCGTTACCAGGACTTTCAGATTGCCAAGCTCTGGGTCCCGGAGTATGGGAGCGCGGAGAATGCTGAACAGTTCAAGTGGCTTTACGCTTATTCGCCTTATCAGCATGTGAAGGCGGGGACGGAATATCCTGCGGTGTTGTTTACGACGGCGGATAACGATTCGCGGGTGGATCCCATGCATGCGAGGAAGATGACGGCGTTGATGCAGGCTTCGGCTAAGAATGGGGGGAGCCGGACGCGGCCCATTTTGTTGCGGATTGAGAGCAAGGCGGGACATGGGCCGGGGACGCCTGTGGGGAAGCGGATTGAGGAGTATACGGATGTTTATTCGTTTTTGTTTTGGCAGTTGGGGGTGAGGTGAGGTCACCGCGGAGGCAAGCCCAAATCCCATGGTGTACGTGTCTGTGGTTCCCACCCTTTCGCAGAGAACACGAAAGGATGGGGCAACCGGCCCATAAGCTTTCTGCCGTCCCTGACGGGACTCGGTTCCTTTTTTTCTGCTTACCCACGGCTTGCGCCGTGGGCTGTATTCTGCCGCCGCTTCGCGGCTAGAGTGGGGCGGCCCTTACGGTATGCCTGAAGGCATCCCCTGATACGAATCCCCCAAACGTCAAAGGCAGCGGGCGAGGGCGCCCGCTCCACACTCCCGCCAGAGTCAAAATCACCGCCCTTCGGCTTCGCTGCAGGCTCTGCCTCTCCAGAGAACGCAGGAACGAAGATGGGGCCTCCGCGGACTTAGAATAGTTTGCGGAAGGTAGAGGAGGATTGCTGTGGCGACTTCGAAGGACATTCTTAAGGAGCGGCTTGGGCGATACCGGCAGATCAAGATCAGCGTGATTGGGAGGAAGACTGGGCGGAGGATTTCGATTCCGGTGTGGTTTGTGCTGGAGGGCGAGAGGCTCCACCTGCTGCCGGTGGCGGGCTCGGAGACGCAATGGTACCAGAATGTGCGGAAGAATGGGTCGATTGGGATTGATGCGCGAGGCGTGGAGGCGGAATTTCGGGCTGTGCCTGTGACTGGCGCTAAGGCGGTGAAAGCTGTGGTGGAGAAATTTCGCGAGAAGTATGGGGCTGGGGATGTCAAAAAATATTATTCGGGGTTCGATGTGGCGGTGTTGGTGAGGTTGTCGTGATTCGGCGGCGTCCCCGTGCTGCGGAACCACGGATTTTTCTCTGCCGGCCCTACGGGACTTGGTTGCTCGTCTTCTACCTTACCCAGGACTTACGTCCTGGGCTATTATGTGCCGCCCCTCTGGGGCCTGAAGTCAGGACTGACGCCCCCCAGTGCGCGTACCACAAAAAGTACATCACGCCCGTGTCAAGTCTACTTTTGTAGGCATTCGACGTCCTCCAAGTAGAAGTTTTCTCCACCCCTAACTCCTTGAATCGATGGATGCGCCCTAAGCCCCACTCAATAAATCAATAACTTACGCCAGAAGCTTTTGTGATTTTGAAATGTTCCAGGTGGAACACTAGAACGATTGCGGAGAGCTTCCGTCCGTCAAAAGCAACGGACAGAGCCTGCCCTGAGCTTGCCGAAGGAAGTGTCCGTCCCACACATGCAAAGTCAAAAGCAGCGGGCGGGGGCGCCCGCTCTAAACTTCATTCGTCGTAGGCTTGCTTTAGGGCTTTGATTTCGATCTTGGACATCTGGAACATGGCTTGCATTACTCGTTTTGATTTTTCGGGATCTTTGTCTCGCAGCATCTCGCTTAGAACCTTGGGAATGATTTGCCAGGAGAGACCGTACTTGTCTTTCAGCCAGCCGCATCTGCTTTTCTGTCCGCCGGCGGAAAGCTTTTCCCAGATTTCGTCGACTTCCTGTTGCGTCTCACAATTCACGAAGAAGGAGATGGCTTCGGTGAAGCTGAAGAGTGGGCCGCCATTGAGGGCGAAGAAGTCTTGTCCGTCGAGCTGGAAGTTGGCGAACATTACCGTGCCCTTGGGTCCGGGGCCGGCTTCTCCGTATCTGGTGACGCTCACGACCTTTGAATTCTTGAAGACGGAGATGTAGAAATTCATGGCCTCTTCGGCTTTGTCGTCGAACCAGAGGTATGGGGTGATCTTCTGCATGGCGTCTTCTTTTTACTTGCATAGCCAGGGCAAAGGCAAATCAAAGTCGAAGGCAAGATCAAGAGCAAAGCAAGGGGTCAAAGAGCAAAAGCCAGTCCGAGTCAAGAACAGGGGTCAAAAGCAACGGACAGGAGTGTTCCGTTCCACATGAGTACCCGCCAAGAAATATGTGTTGTTAGCAAGTTAAAACGTCCGCCAAGAAATATGTTGACCTACTTCGGGATTCCGGCTACATTATGGTGTTCCACGGACATTCGGAGTGTCTGGTCCGTTCTGAGATACCTCGGCCTGTGGGCCCAAACCAGGAAAAACGAGCATCTTCGGAGTCCGGTCGCGCATCTATTTAGTTAGGAATTGCGCTAAATCCTTTTACAACCTTAGTAGAATCAATGGCTTAGGGCTACTTAGGGGTTCTGGCCCAATTTCCTGGCAACAAGGGCGAGAGAGAAGCGCCCATACTTATAAGGAAGGAGCAAGACAGACATGCGCTCTGATCGTGTGTTTGACGCTTTACAGACATTACGGAATCGTTATATGTTATGCCAGCTCGCCTCCAAGGCCACGCGGAAGTTCCACCGGCCCAGCACCAGAATCCAGGAAACGATGAACGGTGTGCTCGACCGGATCGCGGGCGCGGAGCGGCAGGATGTACTGTCGGAGCCGGAGAATTTTGCTGAGGCACAACGGCGGGCTGCGTAAAGCAGCCCCGTCCGCCTGCCCGGTGTGTTTGTCTTCCCTGAATACCCTCCTTTGAAAATCTCCCGACAACGCTGAAACGAATATGTTTGAGTGACCGGGTTTAGGTGAATCATGACCATTGCTGAGTTAAAAGAAAAGAACATCACCGAGCTGACCAAGATCGCAAGGACCTTGGAACTGCCAGGTGCCAGCGGACTGCGCAAGCAGGATCTCATTTTCAAGATTTTGCAGGCGCAGAGCGAAAAAGAAGGCCACATCTTCGCCGAGGGCGTGCTGGAAATCTTGCCAGACGGCTACGGATTTTTGCGGTCGCCGGATTACAACTACCTGCCGGGGCCGGATGACATTTATGTGTCGCCGTCGCAAATCCGCAAGTTTGATTTGAAGACCGGTGACACGATCAGCGGGCAGGTACGGCCTCCGCATGAGGGCGAGAAGTATTTCGCTTTGGTGAAGATTGAGGCGGTGAATTTTGAGTCGCCGGATGAAGCACGGAATAAGATTCTGTTTGACAACCTGACGCCGCTTTATCCGCAGGAGCGGCTGAAGCTGGAGACTACGCGCGAGAATGCGAGCGCGCGGGTGATGGATTTGCTGGCGCCTCTCGGTAAGGGACAGCGCGGGTTGATCGTTTCGCCTCCGCGGGCCGGCAAGACCATGTTGCTGCAGAATGTGGCGAACTCCATTACTACGAACCATCCGGAAGTAGTTCTGATGGTGCTGCTGATTGATGAGCGTCCGGAAGAAGTCACGGACATGCAGCGGTCGGTGAAGGGCGAAGTGATTTCTTCAACCTTCGACGAACCTGCGGCGCGGCACGTGCAAGTCGCGGAGATGGTGATTGAGAAGGCTAAGCGGCTGGTGGAGCACAAGCGCGATGTGGTGATCCTGCTGGATTCGATTACGCGATTGGCTCGCGCTTATAACACGATTGTTCCGCCTTCGGGCAAGGTACTTTCGGGCGGCGTGGATTCGAATGCGTTGCAGCGTCCGAAGCGGTTTTTCGGGGCGGCGCGGAATATTGAAGAAGGCGGGTCGCTGACGATTATCGCTACGGCGCTGATCGATACCGGATCGCGCATGGATGACGTGATCTTTGAAGAATTCAAGGGCACGGGCAACTCGGAAATTATCCTGGACCGCAAGCTTGTCGATAAGCGCGTGTTTCCGGCAATCGATATTCAACGGTCGGGCACGCGAAAAGAAGAGTTGCTGATCCCGAAGGAAGACTTGACGCGGATCTGGGTGCTGCGGAGGGTGCTGAATCCGCTGTCGCCGGTGGAAGCCATGGAGTTGCTGGTCGAGAGAATGGGCAAGACCAAGTCGAACAGCGAGTTTTTGGCGAATATGAGTTCTCTGTAAGCAATCCCGTTTTGTGTATTCGATGGTGGCAAGCCTCCAGGCTGGAACTTGCCACCTTCCTCGCTTCAGGCTGCCGCTCGATTTGTCCTAAGTATTTCCCGTTTGTCGTCGCCACCGAAGGTGTCATACTTTAAGAGCGGGCAGGCAGGTTCACGCCCGTTTTCGAGGACGCCATGCGAACCCAACGAATGGCTTGGTTACTTTCCGCCTGTTTAATGTTAGCGATTGCCGGCCAAGCGCAGACCCCGACCCCCCGTCCGCCGCTTCCACGCGACAGAGGAGCAACCAATCCGACGACGGGTGACTCGGACGAAAGCCAGGAACGCATGGCGCGCGACCTCGCGAAGAAGGCGAACCTGGCGCGGCAGGCGGTGCTCAAGACCGATACCGACAAGCTCCTCAAGCTGGCGGTGGAACTGAAAGACTACGTGGACAAATCGAATGAGAACGTTCTGTCGGTCGAAGTCCTGAAGAAGGCGGAAGAAATCGAGAAGCTGGCGCACAGCGTGAAGGACAAGATGAAGGGGCCGAACTGAGCCGGATTGGGTAATTGGGGCAATCGGGTAACTTGGTAATCTGAAAACCCTTCTCCTCCGCACGATCGCGCGCCGAGGACAAGGGGCTAAAGCCCACAGTCATTTCTCGCGCTTGATGGCACGACTGGAAGTCGTTCCCTTCCCGAGTGTGACAGTGGTGGAGAGCAAGCAGGCGGGCAGGATAAACCGGTCTGCAGTCGACATAGACGAGCCGAGGCGGCTGTCCCTACATGCTGCTAGTGTGCCCGATGAGGATTTTCTCTCCAGTGCCTTAACAATCTACTCCGCGTTGCCGCTTCTTATTCGCATGCCGTAGAACGAGCGGTAGACGAAGAAGAAGGAGACGAGGAAGAAAACCAGGGCCAACACGTTCGTGATGGTTGAACCCTGGTCGCGGGAGAGCGTTACTGCTAACTCGACCGCCAGCAGTCCGAACAGCGTAGTGAATTTGATGACTGGATTCAGGGCTACCGACGACGTGTCTTTGAATGGGTCGCCGACGGTGTCGCCGACTACCGTGGCGTCGTGCAAGGGAGTTCCCTTCTGCTTCATTTCTACTTCTACGATTTTCTTGGCGTTGTCCCAGGCGGCGCCGGCGTTGGCCATGAAGATGGCTTGGTAGAGGCCGAAGACGGCGATGGAGATGAGGTAGCCGACGAAAAAGAATGGCTCCACGAAGGCGAAAGCCAGCGTGCCGAAGAATACGGCGATGAAGATGTTTAGCATGCCTTTTTGCGCGTACTTGGTGCAGATCTCCACTACTTTCTTGCTGTCGGCGACCGAAGCCTTCACCACGCCTTCTAACTTGATGTTGGCCTTGATGAATTCGACCGCACGGTAAGCGCCGGTGGTGACGGCCTGAGTGGATGCGCCGGTGAACCAGTAAATCATGGCGCCGCCGGTGATCAAGCCGAGGAAGAATGGGGCGTGCAATAAGGAGAGTTTGTCGACGTTTTCGGTTAGGCCGGCGGTGAGTGCCATGATGATAGAGAAGATCATGGTAGTGGCGCCGACTACGGCTGTTCCGATCAATACTGGCTTCGCTGTGGCTTTGAAGGTGTTGCCTGCGCCGTCGTTGGCTTCAAGCAGGTGCTTGGCGCGCTCGAAGTTGACCGCCATGTTGAAGTCCTTCTCGATTTCAACCTGGACGTTCGGGACCTGCTCGATCAGAGAGAGTTCATACACCGATTGAGCATTGTCGGTAACGGGGCCGTAGGAATCGACGGCTATGGTCACGGGGCCCATGCCGAGGAACCCGAAAGCCACCAGTCCGAAGGCGAATACTGCCGGGGCGAGCATGGTGGCTGCCATTGCCAGGCCCAGGGTGCTGAAGTAATAAGCAATGGACATCAGTAGGACCATCGACAGGCCGAGATAGTAACCGGAAAAGTTGCCGGCAACGAAACCGGAGAGAATGCCGAGCGAGGCGCCGCCTTCTTCCGCGGAGGTGACTACTTCTTTCACGTGCCGCGACTCGGTTGAGGTGAACACCTTCACCAACTCGGGAATGACAGCGCCCGCCAGGGTTCCGCAAGAGATGATGCTGGCCAGCTTCCACCACTGGGAAGCGTCTCCGCCGAGGCCGGGAATAATGTAGTAGGAAACCAGGAAGGTCAGGGCGATGGAGACGATCGACGTGAGCCACACCAGCGTGGTGAGAGGCGTTTCGAAATTCATTTCATCGACGTTGCCGAAGCGGGCCCTGGCGATGGCGGCGTTGAGGAAATAGGAGACGGCGCTGGCCACGAGCATCATGACGCGCATGACGAAGATCCAGACCAGCAACTGCACCTGGACGGTGGGGTCTTTCACGCCCAGAAGGATGAAGGTAATGAGGGCCACGCCGGTTACGCCGTAGGTTTCGAAGCCGTCGGCGGAGGGCCCGACGGAATCGCCGGCGTTGTCGCCGGTGCAATCGGCGATGACGCCGGGGTTGCGGGCGTCGTCTTCCTTGATCTTGAAGACGATCTTCATGAGGTCGGAGCCGATGTCGGCAATCTTGGTGAAGATGCCGCCGGCGATACGCAGCGCGGCTGCTCCTAGGGACTCGCCGATCGCGAAACCGATGAAGCAGGGGCCAGCGTAATCGCCGGGAACGAAGAGCAAAATGATCAGCATGATGAGCAGTTCGACGCTGATCAGCATCATCCCGATACTCATGCCGGCCTCGAGCGGAATCTGGTAGACGGGGAACGGCTTGCCGGGCAGGGACGCGAATGCGGTGCGCGAATTGGCGAAGGTGTTTACGCGAATGCCGAACCAGGCTACGCCGTAGCTGCCTGCGATCCCGACCAAACTGAACAGAAGGATGATGGGAAGCGTGAGGGCGACGGACTTGCCGGGGACGGGCTTGAGCCAGCCGAAGTACAAGGTGATGATTACAGCGATGAATACCCACAACAGCAGGATGAAGCGTCCCTGGGTAACGAGGTAGGTCTTGCAAGTCTCGTAAATGAGTTCCGAGATTTCGCGCATGGAGCGATGCACCGGCAGGTTCTTGAGGCGGATGTAGA
>OCZU010002542.1_pt1 | contig 11603 bp, 8 predicted proteins | sample 1539001 | NCBI WGS metagenome assembly OCZU01 (sample SAMEA3539306, study PRJEB22396) | soil metagenome | biome: tundra; feature: field; material: soil | place: USA | collected 2010-05 | depth 0.15 m
GTCAGTTCCGTTCCCGGCGCACGGTTTGTCTCGTCGGTGCTGGGTGGCGCTTTACGTCTGGCATCAGTTACTACACTTGCCGACTCGCAAATGCCCTAGCCAATGATCACAATGTAAACGTGATTCAGATGCGGCAGCTATTGCCACGGAGGCTCTATCCCGGCGCAGAGCGCGTTGGGCAACCACGTGCGCGCATGGCTTACCGGCCTGATGTTTCGGTCTACGATGGTGTCGATTGGTGGTGGGGACGCTCACTTATCCGAGCACTATCATTTATGGCGTCTCGCCGCCCAGACGTACTAGTTCTGCAGTGGTGGACAGCGACCGTTCTCCACACCTACCTAGTATTGGCCATAGCGGCCAGGCTGGGCGGTAGATGCGTGGTCCTTGAATTGCACGAGTTGCAGGACACTGGCGAAGGTCGCTTCAAGATTGCTCGCTGGTATGGACGATGGGGGCTAGGTATGCTAGTTCGTTTGTGCCAGGGCTGCGTAGTTCACTCAACGGCTGACCTTAAGATGCTGGAGGCAGGCTACAGCCTCAGGAACGTGCGAACAGCCATTGCACGGCACGGTCCGTTCGATCAATATGATGCCACTATTAAGCACCTGGATAGCGACGAGAAGGCGATTTCTATTGTGAGAAGAGCTCCGCGGCCGAGCGTTATTAACCTTCTTTTCTTTGGCACAATTCGGCCATACAAGGGACTGGAGAACTTGCTCGATGTTTTTAATGGACTCACTGTTGACGAAGTGTCGAACCTATGGTTGACCATAGTAGGGGAGACCTGGGAAGGCTGTACGGAGCCAGCGAGACTTGTTGCGACGAGTCCGCACCGCGAGCACATTACATTCGTCAATTACTATGTCCCTGACGAGGTTGTGGCCGCTGCTTTCGCACATGCCGACGTCGTCGTGCTCCCCTACCACCGATCTTCTAGCAGTGGACCACTGCAAGTAGCAATGAGCTGGGGACTGCCCATCGTCGTGACCCATGTCGGCGGTCTACCAGAAGCGGCCACTGATTACGACGGCGCGGTATTTATTCCACCAGATGATCGGTCCGCCCTAAAGTCCGCCATTATGGAAGCAGCGCAAATGACAGGTCGGCGATTCGCAGATCCCCGTAGCTGGACCGAGTCGATCGATGCACTTTTCTTGGCATCAGGCCTCCCTGCTGCAGAAACTAGGCTTAGAAAGACTCCAACATGAAGATCGCGATCGTGTGCCCTCGGTTTCTTCCGTTTCGTGGAGGCGTTGAGACGCATGTAGACTGCCTATCCAGGGAACTAGTGCGGCGGGGCCATAGCGTGACGGTGTTTACACAAGACACGAGTGGGACCCGGAGATGGTACACATCGGACGGAGTTGAGGTGTGTGCCTTTCGCATCCGTTCGGGTAAGGAGACATACCCATTCGCGCCAGGCCTGTGGAGCGGACTGTTGCGAGCGGGCAGCCAGTTCGAGATTGTCCATGGGCATAGTTACCACGGACTTGCAGCGTTGGTAGCTGCCTTTAGTCATGAACAACCCTTCGTTTTTACACCTCACTATCACGGGGCCGGTCACACTTATTTTGCGCGCAAGCTCCACTCTGTCTACCGCCCTGTGGGACGGGCGCTGTTCGCACGCGCTAGCCAGGTAATCTGTGTAAGCGCTGCGGAACGTCTGCTAGTTGTGCAAGATCATCCAACAGTTGCAGCCAAGGCTCTCGTCGTCCCGAACGGTCTGACTCAGACCTCGCGATCACCAGAGGCCTGGGCGAACAGGAAGAAGCTCGTAGCCTATGTGGGCCGACTCGAGCCTTACAAGCGCCTCGATCTGGTGATCACTGCAATGCTCGGGCTTCCGGCGGATGTGCAAATGGTAGTAGTCGGATCGGGCAGCGGCGAGACTCGACTGGTGGCGCAGGTAAAGCGGTTGGGACTCAGTGATCGGGTGACGTTGGCAGGCTCCTTGAATGACGACGCTGTCGGCAAGATCCTTACCAGCGCGCGGGTAGTGGTAACCGCTTCTCAGCAGGAGGCCTTCGGCATGGTCATCCTCGAAGCACGCCAAGCCGGCGCCCGTGTGGTTGCTAGTGCCATCCCAGCTCATTGTGAGGTGGCGCAGCTTGATGCTGGCAACGGCGTCTACCTCTGGGCTCTAGACACCGCAATTCCTGGTCTCGTCCGCGGTCTTCGCCACGCACTAGACGGTGACGATCCAGGTGTTCTGCGCACTGCCCCCCGCTGGCCAGACATTGCTGCCGCTACCGAGGAGGTCTATCGGAGTGCCCTTGGGATGCGAACCACGAGGCCGTTGGTAGTCGCGACTCGGCAAAGGAGAACCTGACGGTGAGAATTCTTCTTGCAAGCGACTTCTTTCCGCCCACGCCTGGCGGCATGGAAGCTCACGTGCAACGTCTCGCCGAAGCTCTAATTCTACGAGGACATGAAGTAGCAATCGTGACGGGCACTGCGCAGCCCGATCCGCTACCGGGCCGCGCAGTAATAATTCCAACCAGCACAGTACTTGCCCAGGCTCCACACCTGTTCCGAGACGGTGCGCGACCATTTCCGCCACCATATCCAGACGCGCTCTTTCGCCGTAGCGTGCGTCGTATCGCCAGCTGGTGGCGTCCTGACGTAATCCATGCGCACGGTTGGTGCGCCTTCTCATGCTATTGGCCGGACGCTCCACCATTGGTAGTGACGCTGCACGACCACGGATTGCGTTGTTCGAAAAAGACGTTGCTCCGCGATGGTAAAGAGTGCCTCACCGGCCGTGGGACACGGTGTATTACATGTACTGGAAGTCAGCCGCTCCTGAAGAGGCTTCCGCTAACAATTGCTCTCGGGCATTCGATAGCTGGCCTCGTAGCCCACACTAGTAGGTTCATTGCCGTCTCAGAATCCGTTGCTCGACGGTTCAAGGAACTTGGTCCGGCTACCTTCGCCGTTCACATTGTACCCAACTTCCTTGAAGTGGGCCTCGAAGCTCTCTCCACTCCTGCTAGTCCTCCGATTGTGCTGTTTGTGGGCCCGGACGCTCCTCACAAGGGGCGCTCCATTGCAATCGACGCTTTCCGCCGACTACCGCCCGGACCTGCGCAGTTGCACCTTGTTGGCAGCAACACCTCGGTCGGCGGCGCTGGTATTACCACTCTTGGCTATATGCGAAGTGCCGAGTTGCTGGAACAATATCAGCGAGCCAGTGTCCTCGTGGCGCCGGCCGTGTGGCCAGAACCGTGTCCGACTGTGGTCCTCGAGGCCATGGCCCAGGGCCTACCAGCCATCGGTTCTCGCATCGGCGGAATTCCGGATCTCGTCGAACACGAACGCAGTGGCCTACTCGTCACACCGAACGATTCGGTAGCCCTCGCCGATAGCCTGCGGCGAGTTCTTACCGATCATCCGCTGCGTCAGAGGCTCGGGATCGGAGCGCGTGCACGTTCTGAGCAGTTCGACACCTCCGCCGTCGTTCCCCGCATAGAGACGATCTACGCGTCCGCTTGCAGAATCAGAGTTCCCATATGACTCACGAAGATGCCCACCAAATGCACCCGGAAGTCGAGGCGCGCGTACGCGAGTTTGTGCATGCTTTGCGGTCGTCCCCGAGCGCCAAGTTCGTCTTGGCAATCATAGTGTCTGGTTCGGCCTGCAGAGGCGAGGAGATCTGGCGCAACGGACGCCTTATAAGCGATATCGATCTCATGTTGGTCACTCGACATACGAACCCGCATCGTTCACGTGCCCTAGCCACGATCATGGTTCCCTTTCAAGCAGCGGGCATTGACGGTGGCGCAACCCCTCTGCCATCTTTGCGTCACTATCGCACATTCGCCTTCTACGAGGCACGTATGAACGGAATCATAGTGTGGGGAAACCGTAATATGGATTCCCTCTTGCCTCCCGTCTCGCCAACGGACCTGCCACGATGGGAAGCACTTCGCGTACTCGCTAACCGTATGTTCGAGCATCTTAAATATTCATGCGGCCGTACCACATTGGCGCAGGCGTCCGCCAAATCATACGAGGCCCTAGCCGAGGCTGCATTGGCTCTGGAAGGTCGCTACCGTCCGAGCTATAGAGAGCGGCTCAGGGAGTTGATTAACAATCCACCGACACTGCTCGCTGGACATTCGTATGAAGCGGCTATAACTGTGTTGCGCAGTCGGCTTGAGAGTCAACCTCTTCCTAGCCTGTCAATCGAGATGGCCGGTCACGATCTGCTGTCCGGACTGCGCAATACGCTACGTCAGTATCTGCGCACCGATGGGACGGTGAAAGAACTTCTTTGCCTGTTGGGTCAGAGAGAACACCACTGGCGCCACCGCGTATACTGGGTGGGAGTTCATCCAAGATATGGAGCAAATACTCGACTGGGAGTCGATCCCATCATCGACCTGTGGCAGCAGGCCGCTGTCGCGCTACTCGAGAATCCTCCAGCGGGCATCGCCCAAGAACTCGTGAGCGCATGGAAGGCTTGTCCTCAGATTATGCGTCATCACGATGCTGCGTATGCTCGTGAAACGCATAGCGAGCCGCATATGGATCGGACGTGATCCCATGAATACCCGCATCCCGGGGGCCGCTTTCACGGCATACGGGACCACGCGGGGAGCCGAAGAGCACCAATCTCCCTCGATTTCCAGGTCTACGTTGTCAGTCGGGCATGGCCGCTCACTGCAGGATCTGCGCGACCAGCTGCCAGCCTGGGAACGGTTGTACACCGTCTCTGGGGTGAACAACCCATTTGTTGATCCGCTCTGGCTTATGGCTTGGGCGGAGCACTACGTCGGTGAAAACGACCTCGACGTAATCTTCGTCCGCAGCGACGGGCGCTTGGTGGGGGTCGCACCGTTCTACCGCTCCCGTGCGCGGCTCTTGGGTCGGTTGGGACCGAGTCGGTTGCTTCTGCTCGGTAGTGGCGGCCGCGACAACCTGACTGAGTTGACCGAGCTACTTGTTCTAAAGCAACAGTGCCGCGCAATCCTGAAGACTATCGTGACTGATATCACGTTTTCCGCTGATTGCGATTGGTTGGAGTTCGCATTCGCAGCTCAGCATGGTTGGCTTGAGACCCAGTGGCTGCCGATGCGTGGTCAGCATCCGCGCTTCGTCGCCTTGCATAAAGGCACGACGGCAAGCGTAATTCTGGAGTTGCTCGGCACCTCCGATGGCATACCGCTGAAGCGAAATATGCGCCGCAACCTGCGTCATCGGAATAATCAATTGCAACGGCAGGGCGCCACTATCGGAATCGAGCGGCTCAATCGAGCCGACCAGATGGAGTACGGCCTTCAGATCCTGTCCCGACTGCACAGAGCCCGCTCCACCATGCATGGTGTCCCTTTTCACCCTGACATGCTGCAGGTCGGCCGAGCCCGTGCGTTTCTCGGTGATGCGGTCACTTCGATGGCTGCTGCCGGTCGGGCTGCTATCTTTGTCCTGCACATTGACCGCCAACCGGCGGCCGTCCAGCTTGTGCTTATCGCCAACGGCTGCTACTACATGGCACTCTCAGGGCTCGATCCGACCCGATGGCACGCCTCGCCGTTGACGCTTTTGACTGCCGCAGTAATCGATGATGCCCATGCTTGCGGCGCTAATCGCGTGAACTTGTCCACAGGGCCCAATACAGCGAAGCTCTCGTGGAGCGAACATCTGGAATACCATCAGGAATTTCTGCTGTTTCGACGTTCGGTGCTGGCTTCCACTAGATTCGCCGCGTATTGGCAGGCTCGCAGCTTCGAGCGGATCTGGCACGAGTATCGGCTACAACGAAGGCTGGCCGGCCCATGATCAATACCAGCGCGCTCTCGGCACGATCGCCGCGGCGTCGTCATCTGGTCGCCAGCGCGGATGCAGACAAGATGACAGTACGCTGCCTAGCCTATTGCTTGTTTCCTCTCGCGGCCTGCGGATATGCGATTGCATACACGGTCGCATTGCGCACCGGACCCTCTGGATTCGTACATGCGCTATTCTGGGCTTGCACGGTGCTTGCCCTCGGGGCCGCAGGACTGCTCATTCGGTCAGGCTGCAGGCCCCGAGAGGCCGGAGTGATTGCGATCCTTCTCGGAGGGCTGTTCTACCTGCCAAAGTATTTTCGTAGCCCACATTTTTTCAATTTTCATGACGAGCTTGCTCACTGGTACGAGACAACACAACTATTTGCGGGCCACGGCGCATTCGCCTACAACCCGGGCAACTTGGTGGTTCAGTACTATCCAGGCCTGCACGTACTAACAGCCGCCCTGTCTTCAATGACCGGACTATCGGTGTTTGCGGCAGGAAACATCGTGTGCGCGTGGGCCCACATAGTGGTCTGCCTAGCGGTCTACGGACTGTCCCGTCAGATGGGCGCCAACCCAGGAGCGGCACTATGTGCAGTATTGCTGTATGCAGCTAGCCCTGCATTCTTTTATTTCGACGCCCAATTTGCATATGAAACACTTGGACTGGCCTTCTTCGCGGTCGTTCTAGCCTGTGCCATTCGCATCGCTAGCCCACACAATCGCGTGCCTTGGGCAGAAGTTGGGCTGTTCGGCCTGATTGTCCTCGCTCTCGTCGTCACGCATCACATTACCTCGTACCTGCTGGCGGCTGCGCTGACAGTGCTCACGATCGCTTCTCTAGTCCTGCGCCGTCGCGCGAAAGTGCCAGCTCGTAGCTGTCGGCAGCTCGCGGCGCTCGCTTCAGTGGCCATTCTCGCTAATGTGACCTGGCTGGTAACGGTCGCTCGCTATACGCTTACATATCTCAGCGGCCCCATACAGGCTGACCTCGCAGCTATTCGTGACTACTTCGCGGCCGGAGGCCACACGTCCCGTCAGCTGTTCTCTGGCTCTACGATTCCAAGCTATGAAGTGTTCGGTAGTTACGCCGGTGTCCTGGTTCTGTTCATACTGTACGCCTGGGTATTGACAGGCCTTCGCCGGCAAGACCTGAGGTGTGATCCACGACACTGGACATTGCTGCTGCTCGGCGCCCTCTATTTTGTCTCGCTGCCAGTGTGCTTCGTTTTCAATGACCCAACAGTAAAACGGCCATGGGCGTTCGCATTCGTTGGCTTAGCAGTTAGCTGTGCGCCGGTCTTGCATCGCATGCTGACGACTCCCGGCCGGATCCTGTGGCTGGGCGGAGTGGTGCTGGCAGCTATACTATATGTCGGCGGGGTGGTCACCTTTTCCGGAGAGGACATTCGCTTTCCCGGTTCCTTCGAGGCAGGCTCGGATGCACTTTCGACCACGCCCGACCTCGTTGCGGCCGCATACTGGACTGATGCGCACTACGGCGAAGGTAACCCGTTCATCGGAGACGTTACGATTGCCCAAGTATTCGGCGCGTACGGTCGTCAGGACCCGCGCACGTATGACGAGTTCGGCTACCGGCCCTGGAACGTTGTGTTTCCCAAGCATCTGGATTCGACTGTCTATGACGAACTCAGGCAAGACGACGCTAGGTTTATAGTGGAGGATCTTCGCACCGCGACTTTGCCTCCACTCCCCCGAGGGTACTACTTCAATGGCAAGGAGCCGGACGCAAATACTGGAAACCGGCCGTTCGACATTCAGTCGCTCGAGAAATTCCAGTACGGGCCTTTCGCCGAGATTTACAATAACGGCAATATTACTATCTGGGAGTACCGTAACTGGCTCCGCCCATCACCTAAGCAAGGAGCAGCGAAGCCGTGAAGACGCTTTTCTATTTCGTCGACGGATTCAGCTGGAACTACTTGGGTGACCGTTCCAATCGCTTCACGTCGACTGATTGGCCCCAGGCGCGGCCACTCCAGACTGTCCTAGGCTATAGCTCAAGCATCGTGCCGGTGCTCCTTTCCGGTAAGCTCCCCGTAGAGAGTGGCCTCTGGACCGAGTACTACCGCAACGACCGACACCCTTCGATGCTCGGCTCAATCGCCGGTCGATCCGGTGTCGTGGCAACGCCACTGAACATGGCGCGGCTAATCGCCTTCCGTATCGCCCGGAAGGCCGACTGGCCGGGCGCACATCGATTGCGGATTCCGATCGAGCTTAGCCATCATTTCATGCGTCATGCGATCGATTACCGGCGCATGCCGCCATTCACGCTGCCGATCGCAACAATAGTTGACGTCTGCGCAAAGCATGACTTGCGGTTGTCCTTCAAGTTCATCGAACATGAGCAAGATGCGGCTGATGCCCTTGCGGCAGCTCGGAGAGATATTGACGATATAGATGTGTTCTTTTTCTATGATTGTACTATCGATCATGCCGGTCACACGTACGGGCCAGATATCACTGCATTGGAACCATATCTGGACCGTGTCGCTACGACGCTGGATGGAATGTATGACCTCGTGCGGCCTGCGGATACCTTGGAAGCGTTGGTGTTCTCTGATCATGGAATGACGGCAGTCGCGCGCTCGTTTGACATTTTTGCTACCTTGCTCCCGCTGCGTATAGGCCGTGACTTTTTGGCCTTTCCGGACAGTACGTTTGCGCGTTTTTGGTACCCGAATGAGCGAGCCCGGAGCGACGTGCGTTACGCGTTGCGAGATGCCCCCGGAAGTTTCTTGACAGAGGCTGATGCAGTGCGGTACGGCGTGCCCTACCCCGACGACCGCTACGGCGAGGATGTCCTTGTCGCGGACGAGGGTGTGGTATTCCATCCGAGCTACATATCACCTACGTTCTTTCGCACTGCCTTTCCCGATAAGGGGATGCATGGCTACCGACCAGAGTGTCCATCTGCCGATGGTGTCGTCTTGTACTCTGGGAATGTATTGGATGGTGAACTGGCTGACCGGATACCCGCCGCAACAGTATTTGACCTCATGTCCAAGATCCTAGCCGCGGCAAAGTGAGACCGTTTAGGCACGGTCATCACGCGAGGACATCCCCTGCATCGCCGTTGATGAAGCAGTCCTTCGTCCTCACGGTCAGCACTGGCATCTCGGCGGCTGGAGGCTTTGTAGCGTGGTCTATCGCCGCCCACGTGGCGACACCGCACGCTGTTGGCATAGCCGCAGGCATGTTCTCGAGTTGCGCGCTCCTGAGCTATCTCACCAACCTTGCGCTCCCCTATGGATTGCTGCGTTACGGATACAGCGCCGGGGCACCTAAGATCCTACGGCTCGCTCTAGCGGCCACAGTCGCTACCTCGATTCTTGGGGCTGTCGTGTTCGCGCTCGGCTGCCGATTGTGGGCTCCGGCCCTTGCGTCCGAGCTCGGCTCTCCCGCTACGGTGGCAACGTTCGTCGCCCTCAACGCTGGCGTTGCTGTAGCTGGGCTTGCTGATGCCTATTTCGTCGCTCAACGCCGCGCTGGCTTGGCTTGCGGCCGGAATACGTTCGTTGCAATTGGTAAAGTTGGCGCACTCATTGTGTTGGGCAGGAGTGGCGTACCGCATGCTAGCTCTATCTATCTTGCGATGCTCGTTCCGGTTACCCTCTCGACCGTGTGTGTGTCGGTACCGGCAGCGAGGACCTCCCGTAAGGTTGTCCAGAGCGAGGACCGGCACTCCTCTGCTGCATTCATGCGCTTTTCTTTGAAGAATTATCCAGGTGCGTTGCTTGATGGTGCGCCATCCTTTCTTCTGCCTGTTCTAGTTTTTCGCCTCGTAGGCCCAACTGCCAACGCGTACTTCTACATCGCGTGGAGCATCTCTGGCGTTGTGGCACTGATCGCCGTCGCCATTGGTCAGGTGACGCTGCGCGAGAGCGCAACATCCGATAGTCAACGGACCCTCGCCAGGCGCGCTATGACGCTGGCCCTGGTCGTGACTGGGATCGCCGTGCTCACCTTGTCTTTGGCAGCTGGACTGGTGCTACACATCTTCGGATCAGCCTACAGTGGTAAGGCTGTGCTTCCAGTGCGGCTACTATTGCTTTCCGCTGTTCCCGGAGCGTATCTCACAATCACCACGGCACTGCTGAGGGGCCGAAAGCGGTATGGCGCGGTCAACCAGGCTGGCATCGCCTATGCCGGGCTCTCCATTGGCGGAGCCGTCGGCTTTGGTGTCATCGCGGGAGTGAACGGCGCGTGTCTCGGGTGGCTTATCGGCGTGAGCCTTGCAGCCGGTGCGATCGCCGTCATAGTTGCGCGTCAGCCCAGTGGCGGGCATCATCAGATAGGAATAAAGCGATCACGCCGGAAGAAACTGCTTGATAGCCGTGAGGCGCAGTGTCGGGGACTAGACGCGGCACCCGTGACACATCGCCGCCACCGTGTGCCCGCACTCTGATACCGCAGATCGGCCGGCCTGGGTGATCGCAGCCTTGCGATCGTCAGTCGCCTCGCAGACCTATTACCTTGGTCTTGTAGCTCCTTCAGTGCTACTACGGCTCGGCCGCGCTCGATACGGTGGAAGTTTGTTGCCGTTGCTATGCCCGGCGAGCCACGACGATCGAGGAGACACCGAACCGGCTGATGCCAGGAAGCCGGTCGAACGTCCTGATGTGGGCTTGGTAGCGGTCGCGAAGGGGACCAGGCAGCCAAGGGTACTGCTGGAGCACGGGCCAGATGAAGCCGCGACGCTCAACCGAAAGGCCGGCGCGCCTCACTTGATCCACCAGCTCTCCGGGCCAGTAGTTGCGTGCCCGCATCCAACGGCCAGTTAGTGACTGGGGTAGCCAGGGCAGTAGCGGCACTGGAACTCCGAGGGCGAAGCGAGACGTGCGCATCCCGTGGCCCTCGAAGGGGAACCAGCGATTAGGGCTGATCAACACGAGCAACCCGCCCGGCCGTAGGACCCGGGCCGCCTCGGCCAAGGTCGACTCCTCGTCGGCAACGTGTTCGAGCACCTCGTTCATAAAAACGCCGTGGAAGTGGCCGTCCGGAAACGGAAGATCCTCGCCGTAGGCCACCTGAAATGAGGCATGCTGCAGGTTCCGGGCAGTCGCCTGGATCACCCTTACTTCCTCGACATCAACGCCGATCACCTCCTGTGCGCCCCTGCGCAGCAATTCGGCAGTATAACCTCCATCGGCGCACCCAAGATCGAGCCAGCGCCCCGAGAGCAGGTCCTCGATTCGGGCGACGCGATAGGCCACGTTGAGCGGCTGAGCCGTGGAGATGCCGCGATTCGGGATTTCCCGTAGATCGGATTCACTCATGGAGTCACATGCCTAAGGCATAGGGGAAGAAAAACCGGTCATACTGCTAGACAGTGCTTCGGGATGCCCGGCACCTTCTGCATCGTCGAGAAGAACGACAGCCTACCAACTTGGCGACTCAAGTTTGGCATTTACGCCCATCTGCCGCTCTGCGCAGAGCAACCTAACACTTACTACGTTGCAGGCAATAAGGGTTCGGGCGTCCATGGCTTCGGCCGCGAGGTGAGGGAGTAAGCCGTCAGGTCGTAACCAGTCAGAGCACCCCAGCTCGCATCGCGTACCTGAATGAGCAGCCTGCAGCGTGAATTAGCCAGGTGGCCGCTGTCCGGAAAACGCGGGACCCCTCACCAGGCGCCTGGCCCGCCGCCTCAGCCAGTGTGAGGACATGATCCTCCGCTTCATGACTGACCTGACCGTCGATTTCACCAGCAACCAAGCCGAACGTGATGTCCGGCCCGTGAAGGTCCGGCAACGGTCATCCGGCGGATGCTGGCGGACCCTGCAAGGACTCGCCGATTTCGCG
>OCZU010002543.1_pt1 | contig 11600 bp, 12 predicted proteins | sample 1539001 | NCBI WGS metagenome assembly OCZU01 (sample SAMEA3539306, study PRJEB22396) | soil metagenome | biome: tundra; feature: field; material: soil | place: USA | collected 2010-05 | depth 0.15 m
CTGTCTTCACAAATAACACCGGCAGACAATTTGTCTCGCGCAGGAAGTTTCTACGCACGTCTTGGCGACGACATCCCCCGAGGCGGTTCCACGACCCGGGTTGATCCGTGTTTTGTACCGGACATCCGGGTCGTGGTTGCTGGACCCAAAGACTCAGTTCGAAACGAACTATGTTTCTTGTTGGCCGCAGAGGTGGGTGTCCGGATTACCGCGGAGTGCCCTGAAGACGGCATACCGGTTGCCATCAAGGAGCACGATCCGGACGTGTTGGTCTTCAATTGTGAGACCCGCGATCCGAGGACGCTCCGGTTCTTGAGGCGATTTCGTGACGACCGGCCTCTGGCTTTACTTGTTGCCGCCCACGATAAATATGCGAGCCGAGCTTTCACGGTAAACGCGGTAGGCCTCTTGACGGAACCACTCTGCGCGGCCGACGTTCATGAAAACATTGAGAGAGTGCGCAGAGAACTACGCAGATCTCAATATGTCCGGCTGGCGCAACAAATGCTTGGTTGTTTCCAGCCCGATGAGCTATCACCAGCAGACCGCTTTGTGTTCAAGAGCAATGGCAGCTTCATCTTTCTTGATCCGGATGAGATTGATTGGATTGTGGCCGCCGGGAACTACGTGGTGATTAGCGCCAGCGGACAGTCCTATCCCATGCGAGAGAGCATTGGCAGTGTTTCTAGCCGACTGGATCAACGGCGGTTCATCCGTGTTCATCGATCTGTGATCGTGAATGTCCACAAGATCAAGGAACTGCAACCCTGCAACAGCGGTGAGTACATTGCGATTCTCCAAAATGGAAAGAAACTGCCTTGCAGTCGTGGTTATCGTCGCGAGATCGATCGACTCGTTGCCATATGTAGGTGAGGCTCGCGATCGAAAAACTCGCTGCACCGCAACCCTGAAGCGGAATTGGTGAAAAGGAAAATGGATATGACGCCAAGAATTTCAACGACCGCTTGGTTAGGTCTTCTGCTCGCTGTTGGAATGATTTACGGCCAACAGGAAAAGGCCTCCGTCCCTGCTGACGAACCTTCCACTCCGGAGGCGATCAAGCAATTCAACGACGACAAAGTTGCCGAGCTTTCAAAGCAGATCGCTGGCAAGGAAGACCAACCAGCGGAAGCCGTGTTCAAGAACATCAAGATCTTGACCGGGGTGCCGGCGGGGAATCTGTTGAAGATTATGCAGATGGGTTACAGCCGGGCTCTGGGCACGAGTTGTGCCCATTGCCATGTTCCGGATCAATGGGAGAAGGACGACAAGAAACCCAAGCAAATCGCCCGCGATATGTCGAAGATGGCTCATACCATTATTTTTGATCTCTTGAGAAACATCGACGGCATCAAAGATCGGGATCCACTCGTCAATTGCACAACTTGTCATCGAGGTCAGTTGAAGCCGGCGCTCAACCTGGATTCTGCGAGAGCACACGACTGAAGGAGTATAGGATCGTCGTGTTGAGACATATTCTGAACGCTGGCATGAAAATACTAATCCTGCTCCTGCTGTTCAGCGCGTGGTTGCACGCTCAAGATTCAAGCACTCCCATTTCGTTAACCGACGCTGAAGAAATTCAAGCTGGCGAAGCCGTGGCAAAAGACTTTATTCAACAGGAAGGCATGGAATCAACCCCCCAGGCGAAGAAAATCGACGCTTATCTCCAGGCTGTGGGAGACCGAGTAGCAGCTCATGCTCAACGCAAGCTGCCCTACCAGTTCCGCTTTGATCCGAGCCCCGGGTTCAAGAGCGCCGGTGGCTTCCCCGGCGGGCAAGTCTTTGTGGGAGCCGGGATCTTAGCCTATATGGACACGGAAGATCAGCTCGCAATGGTGCTCGGACACGAAATTGAGCACATTGCGCTTAATCATTGTCGCGACAGATTAATTAAGGTTATGACGGAGCAACATCTCTCTACCAAAGACTTCGACAAGCTGAAGGTTGAACCATTTCTTGATGGCTACGGCCACGACAGGGAATTCGCCGCCGACCGGGAAGGCGTAAAGCTCGCTATGGAGGCGGGCTATTCCGCCGACGCTGCGATTCGCCTGCTCCGGACTTTTGTAATTCTTGGCGAACAGATGCCTCACGCGCCCAAGGAGGCGAAGAACAACCTAGAGGCGCGCATCATGCAAATCGAATCGATCCGTGACGTAAGCAAGTTGCCGACGCCGGTCGCCGAGAAACGGCTGGCGCTGCCCTAGCAGGCTGCTGAAAAAAGGCTCCGATGGACAACTTACTTGAGACGCGTCGCATGCAAACCGATCACGATAAGAATTGCAAACACGCTGATGCCCAATGTCTTTCGCGTAAGGACCTCCCGGTGGTTTTCATGTTGGACGGATATTTCCTGCCTGACTTCGGAAAACGGGTGGGAACCTCGGCCCCCAACAACTTGCTTCGCCTTTGCTAACGCGATCAACGTTCGGTACGAATCGACCCGATAGTTACCCGCATATTCTCGCAACGACAGTTTGCACTCTTGCTCCTTGGGTTGTTCCGCCAAGCCAGCTACTGCCTCAAGGATCAGATAGCGGCAGCACCCTGCCAATCGGTACCCTATCATGTGGGAAGGAGTCATTTGGATTCTGATCACGTGCCTCTTCAGCCAAGATCCCTAGTGCTTCGGCTATCGCCACGAAAGGGTGCTCGATACCCTCAAAAGAAAAGGACGCCCGTCTTCGGCTGGCCACTTCGGTGGGAGGCGTGCTGACCGGACGCGGAGCGGACTTCATCATTAGCGATGATCCTTTGAAACCAGACGAGGCGCTCTCTGAAACCCAGCGCAAAGCCGTCAACGAGTGGTATGACCACACCCTCTACAGTCGGCTGAATGACAAGCAAACCGGATGCATCCTTATTATCATGCAGCGCTTGCATGAGGATGACTTGGTGGGCCACGTCTTGGAACAAGAAGGATGGGATCTCGTGCGACTCCCTGCCATCGCCGAAGAGGACGAAGCCCACATTATTCGTTCACCTTACCGCACATGGGTCGCACGGCGAGAAGCCGGAGAAGCTCTACATCCTGAGCGGGAGCTTTTACCGGTTCTCGAGCATTTGAAAAGCACTCTATGGTGAGTACAACTTCGCCGGACAATATCAGCAGACGCCGTCGCCGCTCGGTGGCGGCATGGTGAAGTTCGATTGGTTTCGAGGCTACATACCTGGAGAAGACCCGGCCAAGTTTGACATGATCTTTCAGAGCTGGGACACGGCCAACAAGAGCACGGAACTGAGCGATTTTAGCGTCTGCACTACCTGGAAACGCAAGAACAAGAAGCTCTACCTTCTGCACGTTCTGCGCAAACGCATGGACTATCCGGAACTGAAACGGGCTGTGTGGCAACAATCAGCGCGCTTTCAGCCAACCAACATCCTGATCGAAGACAAGGCATCGGGTACGCAATTGATCCAAGAACTCATTCAGGATGGAGTTCATGGCGTGACGCGGTACGAACCGACCATGGACAAGATCATGCGGATGAATTCGGTCACGAGCACCATCGAAAACGGATTCGTCTATGTCCCCACTGAGGCTGAGTGGCTCGGTTCTCCGACAAAAATAATAGAGTGTTGGTGTTCAACTTCAAGCGGTTGACACAGTTCATCGTTTGATCGTGACCAATTTGCCAGGCACGTGAGTGGTAGCCCCCAAATTGCTCAGAATCTCGGGAGGGCATAGCTAGCATTCTCCCCTTCGTGCTGCTTGCCGCATCCTCAACCCTGGCGCAGACGCCTATACCACCCGGAACACGGCAAGCCGATCAAGCTGAGGCACAGACCCAAAAAAACATCCCTCCTCCGATCACGCAGCCTCCTCATTTCGATATAGCCAAGCTCCGCCAGAATGCTGACGACCTATCTAGGATTGCGCAAACCATTCCTCCCGATGTGGCCAGCCTGCAGAAAGGCCTGTTGCCGAAGGACATGATCGAGAAGCCGAAGCAGATCGAGAAACTCTCGAAGGAACTGCGCAAGCAACTCAGCCCTTAGCCAGACGCAAGGAACCACGAACCATCGACGGAGTACGATATTCGTAATCTTTCTCACTAGGGGCTGCTGTGAAAACACTTATTCTTTTCGGATCTCTCCTAGTCATAGCAACGACCGGATCGGCGCAAGATGTGCGGCCCGCAGGCGTCCCTCCTGGAGCGGTGCAAGCCGGACAAGCCGAAGCCAAGGCGGAGCGGGATCTGCCGCCGCCCGTTCAACCCAAGCGTTCTCTCGATCTTTCGAAGCTGCAGCAGGAAGGGGACGAACTTTCCAAACTCGCTCAGACGATTCCTCCCGATATCGCCGACATCAGAAAGGGAATGCTTCCCAAAGACGTAACCCAGAAATTGAAGCAGATCGAGAAGCTCTACAAGCAGTTCCGCGGACAACTCAATCCGTAGCCGCAAAAAAAACCACCAGCCTCATGGGCTGGTGGCTGTTCTAATTAACCCCGGTTTAGAAGCTCAGTTTCAGCTGGAACTCCATCACGCGAGGCCCACCCAGACCAAATACGCCCGTGCCGACACCTACGCGGTAGGAATCGCTTTGAACGCTTGTGCCGTTGAACCCCTTAGCCGTGCTATTGATCGAATTCGAGCCCTGGTCGACCCAGCCCGTCATCGTACCCGGAGGCAAGTTATAGTTGCTGAAGTTGAAGAGGTTGTAAAAACCAACGCTGGGTTCAATGGTGAACCGTTCTTTGAACTTCCCTTCCCACGCAATTTTGAAGTCCAAAGCCCTGGTCCAGGTGAATGGCAATTGGTTCGGTGGAGCCGTCGTAATCGGTGTGATTTGGGTGGGAGTGATGGCTCCGGCGGGAGCTACCAGACCAATCGACGCCAGCTGGGACGCGGTAAACAGGCCGGCGGTAACCAGTTGCTGACCGGCAGGCGTCGGCTGCCCCCCCTGAGTAGTCAGGTAGTTGCTGATAGCGTTATTGAGGCCATTTACGTCGAGCGAACGACCGAATGCGCCATTCTTGGTTCCGGGAAGCGGGTCACTGACAAATCCACTGCCCGTAAAGTCCGTCTGAAAGATCTGCCCCGAGCTGCCGGTACTGCCAACGATTACAGGGCTCGAAAGCGGACTGTAGAAGTGGGTGATGATACCCAGGCGGAAGTTGAAGGGAACATCTATATCGCCACCGAACGAGATCTGATGGGTGCGGTCGAGCAATGACGGTCCCATGTAGCGCAGCGGGTTGTCATTGTCAGCTGCCTGCAGAACGAAGTCCTGATCGTTTGCGCCCACGGCATTGGAAGGTGCCGTGAGACCTTGGAATGCCAGCGGGTTCACAAACTTGGACAATGCGTATGAGAGTTGGAAGTTAGCTGACTTTAATCCCTTCATCGGGTTGGCCACATTCTCGACTAACTTCATTTGCAAGCCGTTGTAAACCGACCGGCTGATCGGTTCCAGGAAGAACATGGCGTTGTAATTCTGGTTGATTCCACCAAAAGCGCATGGGTGCAAGAGGCTTTTTAGACAGGCAGTACCGCCAGCGTCACCCGGCGTACCCAATCCGTTGGCCAAGAAGACCCCAGCGGCGCTTCCCGCTCCCGCATTCGCAATAACGCAGTTGACGGCTGCGGACCCCGTCAGAGCCCCGCACCCTGTAGTCGCATTGGCCGCACCTTCAACCGCATCTTCCGCGCCGGTGGCACTGAAGTATTGCGAGTCGGCTGAACCTACGTGGTTGATGTCAACCCCGAGCAGACCATGGGTTTCCACATTGCGCAGAAAATCAGCAGTCAACACCATGCCGCGGCGAATTTCACGCTGGATGCCGATGTTCATCTGTATCGAGCGTGGGGAGACGTAGTTGGGAGCGAACAAACCGAGTGCCGGAGCTTGCCCGGCCGCCAGCGCGCCACCCACGTAGCTCGCGTTAACCAAGCCGGGACTGAATGGGTAAGCAGCCTTCAGTCCGGTTTCGATGTTGGCTACAGCCTGCGCCGTCGAGGAGATCGTAGATAATACACCCGGGCCGCCTCCGCAGGCGCTTGATGGATAGGAAAGAGTACCACCTGGAATAGCGACAGGGAATGCGCTTCCGCCGAAACAGGGTACACTCGCATACAAGAACGCACCGTTCGGCTCTCGCAGCGGACGGTCAAACAGCACATTGTTATAAATCACATTCTCGTAGAAGAGCCCGGCACCGGCCCGAATGACAGTCTTGCCGCTCTTCGAGGGATCCCAAGCAATGCCCAATTGCGGCGCAAAGTTCTTATTGGGCTGACTCACTGGGTTTCCATAACTAGGGAAGGCTGTATTCAGCGGGGTACAGGGGTTGGTAAAAGACGCCGGACAGCCTGGAGGGCCCAGATCGCTGTCGGTCCGGCCGGTGTCACGCACCCAGCGCAAGCCGGGAGACAACGTCAGGTTGGGGAGAATCTTCCAGGAATCACCGAAGTAGAAACCCAGACGATTGTCCGGTCCCAATCCGCCGGCCGGGAAACCCAAAGCCGGCTGAAGCGTAGAGTAGCCTTGGCCGTTGCTGACAATGGCTTCGATCATGTTGTAATTCACCGGATTGGAATCAGTTTGGCCGTTCGGTCCTGCGGGACAGGCGGCGCTTACAACCGCGCAGCTTGGGTTAAGTCCACTGCCAAATACATTGGCGCTCGTCCCGTAGAAGGCAGCCTGACCGCCGCCCTGAATATGGTTCCAACTCACGCCGAAGCGCAGAATGTGCTTGCCGACGGCCTTGCTGCCGTCATACTTCAACTGATGGTCGGACTGCGGCGTGGTCTGCGGCGCCAGTAGGTTCGGGCCGACAGTGAACGACCCAATATTGATGCTGACTGGATAGTTGGCGAACGGAAGATCCGTTCCCCGGGTTCCATCCACGATCTGGTTCTGGAACTTCAGATACGAGAAGCGAATCGTGTGGGTGAAGCTCCCGGTGTTGAAATCCGCACCTACCACCGTGTTCCGCGTGACGTCACGGTTGTTATAAACCTGGAAGCTGGTGGGAAAGAACGTGGCGTCGGTCGAGTTCTTGAAATAGCTGAAGCGCCCAAACAAACGAGCGGTCTTCGTCAACTGGTAATCGATACGCCCCAGTAACTCGTCATCGATAAAAGGAGCGGGGAAGAAGCCCGAGTAACCTTGGAACAGCCCGCTCTCCAGAACCGGAGCTTGGAGGTGCTGGAGCGTCCGCTCCCCGTCTAGGAAGAAGAACGCCTTATCCTTCAGGATTGGGCCGCCAAGGTTTCCCCCATCCTGGTTGCGCTGGAAGTACGGTGACGGCAAAATCGTGGCGTGCGGCAGACTGGCCGAGCCAATTGCGTGGTCACGGAAAACCCCGAATGCTTCGCCATGATAGGCGTTCGTACCCGCCTTGGTGGTCACGTTCACCGCGCCCGAGGAGGTCAGTTCGTTCGAAAGATCCAGGTTCGACTGCGCAACTGAGAACTCCTGAATGGAACTGGCCGGAATATCTTCAGTGGTAGTGCCGACGGTCTCGTCAGAAACGTCGACGCCGTCGACTTCGATACGCGCCGTGCGGCCGAATCGGCCACCGAACGAAATCGAGGAGTAGCCGACCTTGGTCGGATCGAAGTTCGTTCCATCCTGAATCTGGACGCCAGGCTCAAGCTGCGCCAAGTCAAGGAAGTTACGCCCGTTTACCGGCAGATTCTCAATCTGGGTGGAGTTCAGAACGCCCTGCACCTCGGCCTGTTCCGTGTTCACCGTCACTTCGCTGGCCTGCACGTCAATAACTGTGCTCTCTTGCCCGAGTTCCAATTTCACATTGGCAGTCGCCGTGTTGTCCACTTGGACGCTCAACGTTACCTGGGCAGTCTTAAAGCCCTTGGCCTCGACGCGCACCTTATAAGGACCCGGGACCAGGGCTCCGGAAGAGTACGAACCCGCCCCACCGGTGTTGGTCTGAATCGTTTGTCCAGTGGAACCCGTGATCGTAACCTTTGCGCCGGGCACAACCGCCCCCGTAGAGTCGGTCACCGTGCCCACGATACTGCCCGTTGAAACCGTTGTCTGCGCGAAAGCCACAGAGCAAAGAAGAAGTGCCGATAATGCGACCAGAACCAGCACCATAAATCGTGCGCCGGCGTGGGAGGAGTTGAGCTTCAACATCGTGGACCTTCCTTTCGGAATTGTTCTCATCGGAATTTTCTCCTTGTTGTTTCCCCTTGGTTGATTCTGCGGTTGATTCTGCTTGCCGTTCGCCCGGACGGCATGCTGCGAGGCGTCCAGGCAGGATTCCGCGACTTAGAAGAGCAAGCGATTGCCCAGTTTTGGGGCAAGCCACGTCTATAGGGACGAATCCATCGCAAATGAATACGAACTTACGAATAGCAGTAACGAGTAGACGTATCCCAACAAAACCTATAATCAGCGGGGCACCAGTCAAGTACGGTTGTTCGTAGAAATCGAGGCGACCTCTGTGGGATTCAGTAGACTTACAGGGTGACTCCCGACATTCCAATTTCAACCGCCGACAAGGGTGACGACTGCTTATGCTGTCTGTGCGTTCCCTCCGCCATGACGACAACGCCACCCGATTCGTCGTCAGCGCAAAGTGATTAATCCGGGGTAGTTGCTCACTAACTTGACCCCGGCTCGTCTTAGGAATGGCGTCTTAGGAGACGTCTTAGGAATGGACACTATCCTCGCCGCTGGGAACATGCGGACATTCTTCATCGTGCTCGCGCTCTCGTTGTTCGTCAGTGCCCAACCGAGCCTTTGTCAGACGCCTGGCACACTGGTCTTCGAAGACGTAACCGTAATTCCAATGGACAAAGAGGAGACCCTGCCACATAGGGACGTACTCGTCCAGGGCGGCACCATTCGTAGCGTGGAGCAACATCAGCCGCGAAGGCATTGGCCAGCCAACAGCATCGTCGTGGCTGGCGCCGGTAAATATCTTCTGCCCGGTTTGTCCGATATGCACATCCACACGCACTTCGGGGACGAACAGCAACTTAAGCTCTACATCGTGAACGGGATAACAACGGTTCTTAACCTGAGTGGTAGTCCCAAATTGCTCGACTGGAAAGCGAAGATAGCGTCGGGGGAGATTCTGGGCCCTACGTTTTACACCTCAGGGCCGATTTTGGATGGAGATCCGCCTACTAACCCCTCCCACACAGTGGTGAAAAATAGGGCCGAAGCCGAAAGGGAGGTCGATGAGCAAGCGCACCAGGGATACGACTTCATCAAGCCATATAGCGCTTTGTCGCGGGATGCCTACGAGGGAATCGTCGACGCGGCCAGAAGAAACCACATTCGCCTTGTTGGCCATGTATCTTGGAATGTCGGCGTTGAACGCACAATCGACTCGGGTCAGGATGCGATCGCGCATATCGAAGAACTGTACAGCTTTTTCGTCAATCGACACCTCAAGCCCCCACCCAACACACAGCCGGATCCGGAGAAGATTCCGGCGCTTGCCAAGGAGTTGAGAGAACATAACGTGTGGGTGATAACGACGCTCTCGGCCAACGTGAATATTCTCAAGCAGGTCACAAGCCTTAATGAACTCATTGACTCGCCAGAAGCAAAATTCATTCCCAAGACGTATCTCGACGAGTGCAAAACCGACGATCCCTATGCGAATCGCGGAAGTGATTGGGTGTTGGAGAACAAGGTCATGGTGCCGTTCCTCTTGAAGCTTGCGCCTAGCCTCCAGAGAGCTGGAGTGCATTTGATGGCCGGCACAGACGCAACCAATCCAATGCAGATACCCGGAATCTCGCTGCATGACGAACTGGAGCAATTAGTTCAATCGGGATTCACGCCCTACGAAGCCCTAGTTACAACCACCCGCAACCCGCAGCTCTTCCTCGGGCGGTTCCAAGACGTCGGGACTGTAACGCCTGGAAAGGTTGCGGACCTGGTGCTTCTCGACAGCAACCCGCTGGAGAGCATCACGAATACACGAAAAATAGCTGGAGTGGTGGTCCGCGGGGAATGGTTCGACCGTGGTCAACTGGAGAAACTCAAACAAAACTTAGTTGCACACTTCGCGGTCGAGTGAGTGCGCGACATGCAACAATCTAGCTGAAAGGGTTTCCATGAACAAGCTGAACGGGGTATTCGTTTGCTTTGCTGCTGCCGCCAAAAAGTGCATGCCTGAAGCCGCGCGGAGAGGAATCGGACTTGGTTGTTTAATTGCCCTCATATCTTGGGCTGCGGGACCGGCAAATTGCCAAGAGCAATTATCCCGGATCGAAGGCAACACATTCATTTCTCCTGGACCCCAACGCCGGTGCATCTGTCCCTACCAGACGGGGTGTCGTCCCAGCAAGCCACGTTCCCTTGGAGGCCTGGTAGAGTGCGTCCACGAATGTTTCAGGAGGCACTAACGTGAAAGCGCCACTTCTTTACCGTATCTCTTCTGTTCTTCTGCTGCTATTTGCAGCCGGACATACGTTTGGGTTTCGCCAGAATAATCCGGAAAGGGGGAGCGGACGCGGTTCTTGGGTTAATGCGCTCCGTCCACTTTGACGCGCAAGGGTTTACCCGGACTTATTGGGACTTCTTCAGCGCGTTCGGGTTTTTCTTCTCGGTGTTTCTTTTGTTCGCGGCGGTATTAGTGTGGCTGCTGGGCGGACTTCCGGCAGACACTTTGGCACGCGTGCGAAGCATTGCGTGGGCGCTCGCCGTTTGCTTTGTAGCAGTCACAGCTTTGTGCTGGGAATACGCCTTCACCACCCCCATCGTTTTCGCAACCCTGATTACAGTGTGTTTGATTGCGGCGGCATGGCTCTCGGCGAAGACAGTCTGAACCTTGATTGGGAGAGCGACAGGTCCGATCCTGGGCGGATCGCCGGCCAATCGGAAGTAATCCGTTTCATCCGTCACGCGGCCCGCTGGCGGCACACTCCTTCCACCAAATGCCTCTGAAGAATGGTGACCTTCTCTTCCGGCGTGTAGTGCTTCCGTTGTTTCTTCATGTGTTCGCTCCGTTATCTTGACGAATGAACGCTTTCTCCATTTCCGTCTGAGGCAGGACATCCGGGCCTTTGATTCGCTCTCGCGTCATGGTGCTCTCTGGCCGTGTTGTTCCATTCCCACATGTAGGGCCGGGGCATAGGGTGTGTCAACTCAAACAGTCCGCACTTCCTCAAATATTACCTTAGCGAATCGTGGATCAGTAACCTCAACCCGTCGTGGTTCAACCGTAAGTCCGAATCCCTTAAATCAAGAGGGGGCAAAACATTCGCGTAGTATCTTCGACAAAACCGACAATCTCCTCATCGAAGTCAACGTGGTCAATTGATCCGGTGAAAATGGTCTACTGCTCCCCTCTCCGACACCGTCAGCTTCAAGACAGTTCCGGGGTTCTTCCACATCTCAAACTTAGAGAATGCTTCTTTAGGAGGGGCCATTTACCCTCATACTCTCTACTCTCACTTGCTCACGCAAGCAAGGCTCGTAGCGGCCATACTTCCATGGTCAGTCCAGCAGCCATTGCAGGCGTTACGCGCAGCGATGAATGAACCCGGTAAGAATCATAGTGGAAAACGTCTCAGTTCAAATTCAGCCACTACCGTCGGATACTTCGACCGCCTGTTGAAACTTTTTGATAGTGTCCCCTCACGGACCGAATAGAAATGTCCTCTTAA
>OCZU010002544.1_pt1 | contig 11599 bp, 11 predicted proteins | sample 1539001 | NCBI WGS metagenome assembly OCZU01 (sample SAMEA3539306, study PRJEB22396) | soil metagenome | biome: tundra; feature: field; material: soil | place: USA | collected 2010-05 | depth 0.15 m
CGCAGCCTGTCACGCGCTGATCGCCGTCGCTCGCGCTGTGGCGCGGCACAGCTAGTCTGCGCAGCTAGTCTGCGCAGCTCGGGTGGTCGCGGTGGTCTCCTGGCAGCCGGCCAGGAGACCACCGCGGTTGCCGTCCGGCGAGCCGCACCACGAACCCCTATGCCGGGCGCGGGCGACCGGGACCAGCCTGGGACACTGGACGCTGGCTCGGACGACCGGGTTCCGGTCAGGAAGGGATGCGTATTATGGCCGATCCGGACAGCCCAGCGCAGCTGCGCGGCACGGTCGCGGTGAACGGCAGGGTCGCCAAGCGGGACTCGGACGCGATCGTCGCCGAGATCGAGCGCACCAGGCAGAATCTCGCGCGCACCATCGACTCGCTCGCCGACCGGGTCAGTCCGGCGAACAACGTGCGGCGGCTGCGCGAGCAGGCCACCGAGCAACTGGCCAGACCGGAAGTCCAGCTGGCCGGTGCGGCGGTTGCCCTGGCCCTCGTCGGTGTCACCATCTACCGGATCTGGGGCCGCAGGAAAACCTAACCGCGTGCCGCCGGCGGAGCGGGCTGATGACAGCCGTAGGGACCCGCCAGCGGACACGCCGTGGCGAGGAGCGAGCCAATGGCCCAGACAGCGGCATATGACGAGATCGCGGATTGGTATCAGCAGGAGTTCCTGCCCAGGACCGGGTTGCCGGACGGCGACACGCTCGGTATCGTCCAGGCGCTGTGCGACCTGCTCGGCCGGGGCAGCGGCGTGTGCCTGGAGATCGGCTGCGGTACCGGCATTCGCGCCGCCAACGTCAGGGACCTGGGCTGGACTCCGGCCGGAATCGACCTGTCCGCCGGCATGCTGCGGCACGCCCGCGGTCGGCTGTCCATCGCGCAGGCCGACGCCGGACGACTGCCAGTCAGAGACGGATCGGTTGCCGCGGTCATTGCCGTGATGGTGCACACCGACATGCCGGCCTACCCGGAGGTGCTGCGCGAGGCAGCCCGAGTGCTGCGCCCGGGCGGCGCGCTCGTGCACGTCGGCGTCCATCCCTGCTTCTGCGGCGGGTTCGCCGACCGCCGTGACCCCGCGGCGGTCGTGATCCGCCCCGGCTATCTCGACGGGCACTGGACGAAGGCGTCCTGGTCCGACAACGGGGTGCGCGACAAGGTCGGCGCCACGCACCTGCCGCTGGCTGGCTTGCTGCGTGCTTTCCTTGACGCGGGCCTGATGCTCGAACGGTTCACGGAGGGAGGTGAGCCTACCCCGACCGTGCTGGCTGTCCGGGCACGGAAAGCAGGAGCCGTCGCCGATCACAGGATGTGACGATGGAGACAGATGACGCCGCCGCGCGTGCCCGCCAGCGTGAGCTCGTCAGGCGCGGATACGACGCGATCTCGCTGGCTTACCGCGGTGACGACGGCCAGGCAGCCGAATCGTCGACCGAGGATGTCCGGCGGTACGACGGCTGGATAGCCGAACTGGCCGGCCTGCTGCCCGCTGGCGCTCGTGTTCTTGATCTCGGCTGCGGAGCCGGGATACCGGCGACCAGAGCGCTGACCGACCACGGGCTGCAGGTCCTCGGCGCGGACTTCTCCAGCGTCCAGCTCCACCGGGCCCGACGGCTCGTCCCGGCCGCGAGCCTGGTGCAAGCCGACATGACAGCCCTGCGACTGCGGCCCGCCAGCCTTGATGCCGTGGTGTCCTTCTACGCGCTGATCCACGTTCCGCTCACTGACCAGCAGTCGCTGTTCCCGCGGATCAGGAGCTGGCTGCGCCCTGGTGGTCTCTTCCTGGCCACCGTCGGCGCCGGCCGGTGGACCGGCACCGAGTGCTATCTCGGTACCGATATGTTCTGGGACCACGCGGACACCGACACCTACCTGCGCTGGTTCCATGAAGCGGCGATGACGCCGATCTGGCACCGTTTCGTTCCGGAGGGAAACTCGGGACACAGCCTCATCCTGGCCCGTGCCTCGGGATGATCCCGCACGGAGGCCGGCCCAGCACCGGTCAGGCGCGCCGCTGGCGGGAGGTCAGGTGAGCTGCTTCTGGCTCGGTCTCTTCAACGGTCAGGCGTGCTGCTGACAGCGGGGTTGCTGAAGTGCTTCTCGAACCAGTGGTGGGCGTACGGCTCGTCGTTGAAGGCGGGAATCTCGACGTAGCCGGCGGACAGGTACAGCCCGATCGCCTCGGTCAGCGTTCGATTGGTCTCCAGTCGCACCGCGGTCGCGCCGCGCTGCCGGGCGTGCTGCTCAAGCTCGGCCAGGATGCGCCGCCCGACTCCGAGACCGCGGGCGCTGGCAGCGACCCACATTCGCTTGAGCTCGGCTGGTTCGCCGCCGTGCAGCTTCAGTGCGCCGCAGCCGGCCGGCTCGCCGCGGATCTGGGCCACCAGGAACAGTCCGGCCGGCTCGACCAGTTCGGCGGCTGCGACCTGGATGCTCGCGCCGGGGTCGAACCCGCCGTCGAAGCGGGAGTCAAGCTCAGCGAAGTAGGACCGCAGGCAGTACTGGGCGTCGCTGCCGGTCGGGTCCTGGATCGTGATCTCGACCAGCCCGGCGGTGAGCAGCTTCTCGACCGTGGCCATCGCGTCGAGCAGCCGGCCCCGCTGCCGGTCGTTCAGCGGGGCAAGCAGCGCCCGCGCCAGCTCGTCGCTGCGCCGGTCCAGTTCCGCCCGCTCGGCGCGCCCGGCCTGCGTCAGCCGGACGACACGGACCCGGTGATCGTCGGTGGCAGGCGTGACCCGGACCAGACCGTCGGCTTCGAGCCTGCGCAGCAGCCGGCTCAGGTAGCCGGAGTCCAGATCGAGCCGGGCCCTGATCGCACGGGCGTCGGCGCCGTCATCTCCGATCTCCCACAGCACCCGCGATGCGCCCAGCGGGCGCGCCCGGGCCAGGTACTCCTCGTTCAGTGCACCGATCCGCTGCGTGACAGTCCGGTTGAACTGGCGCACGGGCCGGATGAGTTCGTCGCTCATTTCCCTGACTCTAGTCAGAGAATAATCAGAACTCAAGGTCAGCCCGGCATGGGAGCGGGGGTCAGCGCCGCTGCCAAGCTTGATCACCTGATCGCGTCAGCACCTGTCACTGACTAGTCCACGTGATCATGAAGAACCTGCGGCAGCCACCGGACCCCGGCGGCACTAGCGACCAATCTGGGCGTACCTCGCCTCGGTGGCGGCTTTCTGGGGCTGCCACCACCACTCGTTGCGCCGGTACCAGTCGATCGTGGCGGCGAGTCCGGTACGGAAGTCACCGTAGGACGGCTGCCATCCCAGCTCGGTGCGGATCTTGGTGGAATCGTTGGCGTAACGAAGGTCATGGCCCGGCCGGTCCGCCACGTGGTCGAAGGCGTCGCCTGGCTGGTCCATCAGTTCCAGGATCAGGCCGACGATGTCCTTGTTGCTGCGCTCGTCTCCGGACCCGATCAGGTAGGTCTCACCGATCCTGCCGTTACTCAGGATCAGGTGGACCGCCGCGTTGTGATCATCGACGTGGGTCCATTCGCGCACGTTTTCCCCTGCCCCGTACAGCCTGGGGCGCGCACCGGTCAGGATATTGGTCACCTGGCGCGGGATGAATTTCTCAGCGTGCTGGTAGGGGCCGTAGTTGTTCGCGCAGTTGGAGAGCGTCGCCCGGACTCCGTAGGACCGGATCCAGGCGCGGACGAGCATGTCCGAGCCGGCCTTGGTGGCGGAATACGGGCTGGACGGGTCGTAGGCGGTGCTCTCGGTGAACTTCTCGCGCGCGTCCAGTGCGAGGTCGCCGAATACCTCATCGGTGGAGATGTGGTGCAGCCGGCGCTCGTGCCGGCGGACCGCCTCCAGAATGACGTAAGTGCCGTAGATGTTCGTCCGGACGAACGGCTCGGGATCGTCCAGGGAGTTGTCGACGTGTGACTCGGCGGCGAAGTGGACCACGACATCGGCCTCGCTGACCAGCCGGTCCATGAGCGGAGCGTCGGTGATATCGCCGTGCACGAACCTGACCCGGTCAGCCACCCGTGCCAGGCTGGCCTGGTCCCCGGCGTAGGTCAGCGCGTCAAGAACGGCTACCTCGTCCCCAGGATGGTTCCGGATCGTGTAATGGACGAAATTGGAGCCGATGAACCCGGCGCCTCCGGTTACAAGGATCCTCGTCATGACGCGAGCCTACGGCAACCGCGCGGCGAACCAAGTTGCCCGGCGTAGCGACCTGACCTGCGGCGTCCGCTAGGAGGGGGTTGGCGAAAGGATTGGCGAAACCCGAGGTCATTCTGCGTTTGAACCCGCTCGGTGTTCCGGATGGCTGCTGTAGCCTTCCTCGGCGTGCGGGATCTTCGGCGCGTGGCTGCCCAGTTCGGACTCGGTGAGCCGGTGGACGTGGTGCCGCTGGCGGGCGGCCACCCTGACGTCGTCAAGCTGACCACCGCGCGCGGCGCATTCGTGCTGAAGCCAGCCGGCCGCACGGTCGAGGCCGAGCTATACGCCCGCGTCGCCCAGGTGCTCAACGAGGCTGGCATCTGCCAGGCCAGGCCGCTGCGGACGGTGGGCGGCTCGCTGGTCGGCGACTGGGGCCATACCGTGCAGGAGTTCCTCGCAGGCCAGATCTCCTTGGCACCCACACCCGCTCAGACCGCGGCGACGATGCGGCACGTGGCCGCCTATCACTCCGCGCTGGAACAGGTTCGGGCTCCGGCGTCCCTGCGCGCTGCGGATACCGTGCGGACCCGGGTCGCATCGGCGCATTACCTGATCGATGCGCTGCCTGGCCTGGCGCGCCGGGCCGGCCTGCCAGCGGAAGGCCGCACGGCCATCACGGCGGCGCTGGGGGAGATCGCGATCTGGCTGCCGCGTCTGGGCCCGCTGCGCCGGCAGCTCGTGCACGGTGACATCGGACCCGACAATGTGCTGATGGACGGCGAAGATGTGGTCGCGATCATCGACTTTACGCCATTCGATGAGCCGGTCCTGTTCGCCCTCAGCACGGCCCTGTACTGGTATCACGTCTACGGGCACGACCAGCTGGATCTGGATGGGATCGGCGCCAGCCTCGCGGAGTTCACCAGATACCGGCAATGGACGGACACTGAGGCCGCGGTCTGGCCGTCCATGCTCGCCCGTGAGGCGCTGCGATGGCTCGCTACTCCGCTGGCCTGGGCGGATGAGACAGGAACCCAGCTAGACAACCCAGCCAGCCAGCGCTGCCAGGCAGTCCTGTCGGTCATGCATTCGTGGCCAGATCTTCAGCAACTCCGACTGGCCTGATCATCGCCGCGCCGGCTCGGCGGCTACGCGGCAGCATAGCCACGCGGCTACCGGTGGCGCAGCCGCGCTGTCGCCGCGGTCGCGGTGCCGCATGGGCAGGTGCCGGAGATCGGAGATGATTGACGCATGCCGTCCTTGCCTCTTGCCGGTCAGGTCGCAATCGTTACCGGAGCCAGCCGGGGAATAGGCCGGGGCATCGCCGTCCATCTCGCCGGGCGCGGTGCCGCCGTGGCGGGGATCGCGCGGCCCAGCGAGGACCTGACCAGCTTGCGGGATGCTGTCATCTCCGGCACTGGCATGCCGCAGACCGAGAATTGCTGGCTAAAGACGCGGCAGTTACAGGAACGCTTTTCCCTCGCCTCGGTAGGTCGGTGCCGTAGCGGCGACTACATCGCCGTCGATCAGGTGCAGCTCGTTGAACCGCTCGCAGAGCTCGCCCGCCTTGGCGTGCCTGAACCACACCCGGTCGCCGATCCGCAGGTCGTCGGCGGCGGCGCCGAGCAGCGGGGTCTGCACCTCGCCCGCGCCCTCGTCGCGATCAAGGATCAGCCCGGCCGGCAAGTACGGCTGCGGCAGCCGACTGGCATTGCCCGGTCCGGACGCCAGGTAGCCGCCGCCGAGCACGGTGACCACGCCCGGTCCAGGGCGGCGGACGACTGGCAGCGCGAACAGGGCGGCCGGCTGCCCAGAGAAACCTCGGTACGCGTCAAACAGCCGCGGCTGGTACAGCCCGGATCCTGCGCCGATCTCGGTCACCGCTGCCTCCGCGGTGGTGCTCTCGATCGACCCGGTGCCGCCGCCATTGACGAAGTCCAGCGGTGCCACCGCGCATACCGCGGCGGTGATCGCGGCCCGGCGGTCCGCCAGTTCGGTCGCTGACCTGCGCTGCATCAGCTGGATCACTCGCGCGTAGGCCCGCCTGCCCGGCGGGTCGTCACCGACGCCGGCGATCTGCGCCTCGTAAGCCATCAGCCCGGCCAGCCGCAACCCGGGCCGGGCGGTGATAGCGGCGGCCAGGGCGGCAGCTTCGGCCGGGCTGCGCACGGGGGAGCGACGGGCACCGACCCGGAGCTTCCCCCGGAGCGCCTGGTAGCCGGCATCGATGTCGATCGCGACCTTGATCTGCTGCGGGTCGGGCACGCTGGCCGCGGCCCTGGCGATCAGGTCGAGGTGATCGGTGCAGTCGACCATCACGGTGATCGCGGCAGCCCCCATCGGCTGCGCCGCGAGGCTCGCCAGCGCCGCCTGATCCGCGGTCGGGTAAGCCACCACGATGTCATCGCTGGCCTGGCACTCGGCCAGCCAGAGTGCCTCAGGCAGGGTGAAGGCGAGAATGCCGCGGAAGCCTTCCTTCGCCAGCGCGTCGCAGATGAGCCGCCGGCATCGGACCGACTTGCTGGCCAGCCGGATCGGCTTGCCCGCCGCCCTGCGGGTCATGCCGGCGGCATTGGCCGCCATCGCGGCGAGATCAACGATCGCGAACGGTGCTTCGAGATGGGAGGTGGCGGCATCGAGTCGCCGCAGTTGTTCGGCCGAAGTGGCCTGGGTCACTGCTCTTCCTGGGTCAGCGCGGAGTACTCGGCGGCCGACAGCAGGCCCGGCGGCACCTCATCGCCGGTGTCGAGCCTGATCTGGAAGAGCCAGCCTGCGCCGTACGGATCGGAGTTCACCAGGCCGGGATCGTCATCGACCTCGGCGTTGATCTCGGTGACCTCACCATCGGCCGGGGCGTAGATGTCGCTGACCGACTTGGTCGACTCCACCTCGCCGCATGGGTCGCCCGCCGTCACCCTGGTCCCCACCGCGGGTACCGAGACGAAGACCACGTCGCCGAGGGCGCGCTGAGCGAAGTCGGTAATGCCGATCCGGGCGATCGAGTCGCTGATCGATAGCCACTCATGCTCGGCGGTGTAGTGCAGCTCGTCGGGAACGCTCACGGTGACCCTTTCTCGTGCCGGTCTTACATGTTCTCGTGCCGGTCTTACCTGCCAGTGTTACGTGCCGGTCTTATCGTGCCAGCAGATCTCACCCCGTGGGATCAGGAAGGCCGGCGGTAGAACGGCAGCGTGATCAGCGCTGCAGGCTCTGCGCTGCCCCTGATGTCGAACGCTAGCCGTCCGCCGGACCGGCCCGCCGCGGTGCCACCCGCACCGGCACCGCCGTCACCCGCACCGCCGTCACCCGCACCGGCAGCATCATCGCCGGCTGCGGCCTGGGCGCTCAGATAGGCCATCGCGATCGGCCGTCCGAGGGTAGGCGATGGCGCCCCGCTGGTCACGGTGCCGCACGGCTCACCGTCCCAGAGCACGGTGTAACCGTGCCTGGGCACCCGCCGGGTCTCGCCCACCAGGCCGACCAGCACCCGCTCCGGCGCCGCTTGCGCGCGCTCGGCGAGTGCGGCCCGGCCGACGAAGTCACCGGGCTTGTCCAGCTTGACCACCCGGCCCAGTCCGGCGTCGAAGGGCGTGATCTCCCGGCTGAGCTCATTGCCGTAGAGCGGCATGCCTGCTTCGAGCCGGAGTGTGTCCCGCGCGGCCAGCCCAGCCGGAATGAGCCCGTCGCCCGCGCCCGCCTCGGTCAGCGCCTGCCACATCCGGCTGGCGTCCTGAGGCGTGGTGAACAGCTCGAAGCCGTCCTCGCCGGTGTATCCGGTCCTGGCCAGCAGGACCTGGCAGCCGGCCACGACCGCCGGGTAGCTGGCGTAGTAGCGCACCTGATCGAGGTCAGTGTCGGTCAGCCTGGCCAGAATGCCAGCCGCCCGCGGGCCCTGAACGGCGATCAGCGCGTAGTCGTCGGTGCGGTCGATGACGGCCGCCGCGAACGCCGATGCCCGGTCGGCGAGCTCAGCAGCCACGGTCGGCGTGTTCGACGCGTTGGCGACGATAAGGAACTCGGTGTCGGCCAGTCGGTAGACGATCAGGTCATCGATGACACCGCCATCGGCGGCGCAGATCATCGTGTACCGGGCGCGGCCTGGCCGGAGCGCCGACGGCTGACCGGTCAGCGCGTAATCGAGCGCCTCGCCGGCATCGTGGCCGGTTACCATCAGCTCGCCCATGTGCGAGAGGTCGAACAGGCCAGCCGCGGTGCGGACCGCGAGGTGCTCGGCGGTCTCGCTGCGGTAGCGCAGCGGCATCAGCCAGCCGGCGAAGTCGGTCAGGCTCGCGCCGAGACTTTGGTGCATGGCAGTCAGCGGGGTGCGCCGTGGCGCCGGGGATTGCGGATCAGGCATCTGCGACTCCATCAGCGGCCGGAAGATTAGTGGTAAAAATTGACCGGCGTGCACGTAGCGCCGAGCCCGTCAGCCGGCCCGTGAGGTCATGGCGCCTTCGATCGGGCACAGCCTATCGCCGCGAAGCTCGCCTCGCCGGCTAGGCCTGTTGGCTGGCCGGCCCGGCGGCCGGGTGCCACGATAGGACGATGACGCTGCTGACCGAGGACGAGATCGCCGCCGCGCTGAGCGGGCTGCCGGGATGGCATCTGGCCGGGGACACGATCACCTGCGAGCGCACGCTGGGTGACTTCAGGGACGCGATGATCTACGCCGGTGCCGTGGCGCACCTGGCGCAGGCCGCCAACCACCATCCGGACATCGCCATCTCCTGGAACAAGGTCACCCTCACCCTGTCGACCCATTCGGCCGGTGGCCTGACCCGAGCTGACTTCGCCCTGGCCGGGCAGATCAACGCGCTGCCCTGAACTGCGGCTAGTCGCGATCGGTCAGTCGTGGTCTGCGGCCGTGGTCTGCGGCCGTGGTCGGTGGGCCGTGGTCTGCGGGCCGTGGTCTGCGGGCCGAGTCTTCGTCTGCGGGCGGCGCCACGCCCCCGGGCGGCGTCGCCCGCAGACAAAGATCCCAGCCACTCGTCGCGACCCTCGTACCCTCGGGTGCTTCGTCCGGCTGTTGCGCCTGACGGCACCACGTGCCAGGCGATCCCGGTGGATCGGCCGGCTTTGCTGACGAGGGTCCCCCTTACCCGACGTGCGGTTCCCCGGATCCCTCGCGGCACACTGCGCATACCCGGCTAACCCGAGCTAACGAGCCAGCTAACGAACCAGTGTGTCGCGTGGGATTCCAGTTATACACTCTGTGATGAAGCGACTACATGGAGTTACGAAAATGAGTTGACCAGCCATTACCTGCCCGACCCGATGGACAGTCACCGCAGATCACACCGGGTGCGGCCGACTCACGCGGCCGGCCGGCTGATCACGCTGGGCGACCAACTGATCGCCCCCGGGCCGGGACAACCATTCGCGCGGGGCCGGGGGCGGCGATTCGCGCCGGGCCGGAGCGGCGATTGACGCCGGGCCGGGGGAGCGATTCACGCCGGGCCGGAGCGGCGGGTCTGGGCGGGACTGGCAGGGGCGAGCCGTTATGCCCGATCGAATTCACAGGGCAGGTGCTTGATTCCGTTAATGAAGCTGGATAGCAGGCGATCTGGTTCGGCCGCGGCACGGATGGTCGGAACGCGCCGCAGCAGCTCGCGCAGCATCGCGGCGATCTCGCGGCGGGCCAGGTGCGCACCGAGGCAGAAGTGCGGACCGGCGCCGCCGAAGCCGACGTGATTGTTAGGGGAGCGGGTGACGTCGAAACGGAGCGGGTCGTCGAAGACCGACTCGTCGCGGTTCGCCGACCAGTAGAACAGCGCGACCTTGTCACCCTCGCGGTACTGATGACCGCCGATCACGGCATCGCGGGTCACTGACCGTCTCATCCAGATCACGGGCGAGACGTACCGCACGATCTCCTCGACGCCGCCGGGGATCCGACCCTCGACGTCGGAGATCAGTAGCTCACGCTGGTCTGGATGCTCGGTCAGCAGGACCAGCGCGTGTGAGAGCGCGGTGCGCGTGGTCTCGTTCCCTGCGACCACGAGCAGGATGAAGAACGACGCCAGCTCTGCCGGGGTCAGCTGCTCCCCGTCAACGTTAGCGCTGGCCAGTGCGGTGATGAGGTCATCGGCTGGGCTTTGCTGGCGGGCAGAGGCGATCTCGGTCACAAGAGCGGCCATCTCGGCGCCCGCGGTCAGGATCTGGCCGATCGCGGTATCCATGTCCGCGCTGAGGAATTCGGGGTCGCCGCCGGCCAGGATCGTGTTGGTATTGCGCAGCACCATCGCGAAGTGCTCATCACCGATTCCCATCATCTCGCAGATGATCTTCAGGGGCAGCCGCGCCGAGACGTGCTGCACGAAGTCGCACGGTCCGGTGACCAGGAGGTCGTCGACGATGACGGCCGCCGTCCGCTGCACATCGTCCTCGAACTTCTTGATCATCCTCGGAGTGAAGGCACGGGACACGATCCGGCGCAGCCTGGCGTGCCGCGGGTCGTCCATGTTGATCATCGAGCCGAAGTACTCGTTGAACTCGGGCGGCAGGTCAACCAGGCTGGTCGCGCCGCGCGCCGAGGAAAAGATGTCAGGATTCCGGCTCGCCTCGACGATATCGGCGTGCCTGACCATGGCGTAGTAACCCTGGCCCGCGGAGGTGAATGGCGTCTCCGGGTCGGCGAAGTACGGCGGGGACGCGAGCTGCCGCAGTTGCGCGAACCCGGCATGGCGCTGTGCCAGGGGGAGCGCCCAGAAATCGTTCTGCGAGAGGTCGATGTCACCGGCGCACGGTGTCGGCCCGGGTGCAGACGTGGTCACGAGATCGCCCTCCGGTCAGCTCGACGCGGTCTCCATAGTGGCAGAGCAAACCGGACTTCAGCTACTGGCGGGCCGGCTGCGCGCGCGGCGAGGTGCGCGGCAGGGGAGTGCGGCGAGGTGCGCGGCGAGAGGCGGGGCAGGATAGCGCGGATTATTCTCAGGAACAGTTCCTGAGAATAATCCGCGCTATGTCCGGGGCACTGCTCAAGTCGCCGCTTGAGCCTTCTCGCTGGTACGGCCTGTGCTCGTGCGGGCCGGCCTGCGGGCCGGCCTCGGTGCACCGGCCGGCTTCGGCTCGGTGGCTGGCCGGCGGGCCGGGCTGAGGGCTCCGGTCATCAGGGCGATCGCCACGGGCGAGGAAACGCCGGCCACAGGGAGCACGGCGCTGGCGATAGTGGCACCTCCCACTTTCAGCACCAGCCAGCCGTCCCAGGTCCGCCGGGAGTCACTGACTGTGAGGCCATCCGGAGCGGACGCGAGCCTGAGGCAGGCCGCGATGGCGGCGTGCTCCGGGAAACGGGAGCTGCCGGGATCAGGTGTCCGCTCGACTGCCTGCCAGCCGCATGCCGCTGGTCCGGCTGCGCGTACCCGGAGACCGAGGTCGGCTAGTTCATCGTCGGCCGACAGTGCCTGCACCCAGCGACCGCCGCGCGGACGTCCGCGCCGCAACTGCTCGGGCGAGGCCGCCTGATTGGGCACGGTCGCGGCGGCGGGGC
>OCZU010002545.1_pt1 | contig 11598 bp, 11 predicted proteins | sample 1539001 | NCBI WGS metagenome assembly OCZU01 (sample SAMEA3539306, study PRJEB22396) | soil metagenome | biome: tundra; feature: field; material: soil | place: USA | collected 2010-05 | depth 0.15 m
CGGCAACTGCCTCCTAAGCAGTAGGCCGCAGGTTCGAGTCCTGCTCGGGGCGCAGCTCAAAGTATAACTTTCGAATTTACCTTTCAAATTCGGGAGCCATGCGGGGAGCCAAACTCCGGTATTCCCCCAGGAGGTCCGGCTGCGCGGACATCGACTGTGTGGCCAGGTCGTGCAGGCGCTGGGCGAACGCGTGCTCCTGCTCCTTGGTCGGTGGTCGCTGTGCTCCGGGCGGGGGCAGGGCGGGGCTGGTCGCTGGCGTGCCGAGCATGGCGATCTGCAGGTCGAGGGCGGCCGGGGACGTAGAAGTTGAGCACCCGTGCGGTCTCGGTCCTGACGGCGAAGGCGTGGGGGGTGCCGGCGGGGATGCGCACGAGCTGGCCGCTGGTTCCGGTGACGACCTGGTTTCCGAGCTGGAGGGCCATCTCGCCGTCGAGGATGTAGAAGACTTCCTCGCCCTGGTCGTGCACGTGCGGGGGCGGGCCGGCCTTGGCCGGCATCAGCTGCTCCATCAGCGAGTACGTTCCTCTGCCCGCAGCGCAGTTGCGGCGGCCGGGACGGCGACGGGCGTTCCGGTTTGTACAAGCCAGTCCGTGCGCGCCGTGCCTAATCTCGGTCCATGACCAGCCAAAGTGTCCTGTCCATGAGATCGCAGCCGATGATCGCCGTCGCAGATGTCGGGGAAGCAAGCCAGTGGTATCAGCAGGTGCTGGGCGCCTCCAGCGGCCACGGCGGCGCCGAGTACGAGCGACTACTGGTCGGCGGGCATCTCGTCATGCAGCTGCACCGGCTGGAGGTGGGGCATCATCACGGCACGATCGGGGATCCCGCGCAGCCAGCCGGGAACGGCGTGGCCCTATGGTTCGAGGCTGCTGACTTCGACGCGGTGGTCCGCCGCATCCGGGCCGTCGGTGCGCACGTCGTGACCGACGTCCATGTCAACCCCAATGCAGGACACCGTGAAATCTGGATCCGAGACCTCGATGGCTACCTCGTCGTCTTCTCCGAGCCCTACGGTCACACCCCTATCCAGCCGTGACATAGCGGTGGCCTTCATCCCAAACCACGCTCCCGGCTGCAATTGAGGACATTCGGCAGGTCGGTTCCGCTGACGGCGCCGCGCCGCAAGACGTCGGTGCCTGGCTCGAGATAGCGGCGCTTCCGGTGCCGCGATGTGCTGGTGCTGCCGGTGCGCAAGCGACGTTCCATGCAGCCGGGTCACTGTAGTCGTGCTGGTGAAGTGGCCGGGCGATGATTCGCGCGACGTCCTGATCCAGCGGGCCGTAGCAGCACGGCTGCGGGGCCCTTTCGCGGTCGGCGGAGGCTTCCGTGCTGTGGCGGTCGCCAGGAACAACCGGCTGGAGGATAATCTGAACATGGCTGAGCTGACTGCCGTAGAGGTCCTGGCGCTATCGGCCCTCATGGAGGGCCGCCCGATGACGAGTGCCGAACTTTCTCGCCGTGTGTCGGACATGGGCATGCACCTTAACTCGGACGATGCCGTCGTCACGTTGCGGAGCCTGGCCGGGATGGGCATGGCCGAGCGGACCCCCGCGGCCAGCCTGGGCAAGTTCCGGATCACCGCGCAGGGCCGATCCTGGCTGGCATCCCGCACAGCGCCCGCAGAGCGAAGCCGGGACAAGACGAGGTCATGACCCGCATAGAAATGGCCCCTGAGCAGACCTGACGTCACAGACACCAAACCCGTGCGGCTCAGGCGGTGCAGTTGACGCATCGGCAACGACATGGACGGTGCGTCATGAAGCCAGTCATTTCGCGATGGCGGCGCTTCCGGCAACCGTCATCGCGGCATGACCAAGCGTTCCGAAGGGCTGCTGCGGGTCAGATGAGGACGTTGAAGGCGAGACGGAATGAAGTACTCGGGAGTTGCATTACCTTGAGCTGGCAGACTCACGTCAGCATGCGCGCGTTACTTTGTAAGGTCGTGAAATCACCCGGGCAGCGGCATGACCGGGCGTCGATCTGGCGGGGTGGAGAGCGCACTGGGGTAACGCAGGGGCAGCCCTTTGCCTGCCTGGCTGGCGGATGGCGGCGACAGATCTGATCTGCCTGCGATCGCTGACGTGTCGGTCGGCCACGTGGACAAATAGGTCGGTACGGGCTGGCCGGGCGACGGCCATCGCCGCGCCAGCGTCCTCGGTAAGCAACTGGGACATGAGCGTTAGCGGCGCTAACGAGATTTCGGGGAGCCAAACGGGGAGCCAGCGACGGCAGGCTTCAGGCGACCCCCAGCCTCGTCCAGCGATTGTCGCCGCAGGTAAATAGCGCATCAGGCGACATCCAGCCTCATCCAGCCACGCCCGGATCGTGCCTCCTAAGCAGTAGGCCGCAGGTTCGAGTCCTGCTCGGGGCGCCTGGCCATTCTGACCAGCCATTTTGCAACAGCCAGGGCCTGCTGGCGGTGAGCTGTTCCCATCGGAGGCCAGCCGGATGGGTGCCGTCGGGCTACAGCGTCCCGGGACCAGGCCTCTTCCGAAGGCCAGATAACTTTCGTGCCCAGCGAGCACGGCTCCCCGAGCCAGTGCCCGCGCTGCGATAAAGCCGTTCACCGGGCCGCCGTTCCAGCCTGGGCGGCCTTCCGCGGACGTTCACCTGGACCGGCCCGCTGACGGTCACGCAGTAGTGTCCGCCGGCCAGCTTGTCACCGGGCGTGGCCGGCCGGGCCCCGGGGACGCAGGCAGATCGTGCGGCGCGGGAAGCACGGGCCGGTCAGGGTCCGCCGGGCGCTGATCATCATGACGTCAGCATCGGGCACGCCGGTGCCGGCGATCGCGCGGCTGGTTGCCGCCGATGAGGACACGGTCCGGGACGTGATCCACGCGTTCAACGAGAAGGGGCTGGCCGCGGTGGGCGGGCGGCCGTCCCGCCTGATCAGTGACCAGGACGTGGATTTCATCGTCACGGCGGCCACTACGCGCCCGGACCGGTGCTTCGCCTCCGGCCAGTTCGGGCACTTGCCGGTCCGGCCCGTCCACGGCGTGTCCTGGGCCAGGCGGAAACGGCCCAGCCGGCTGCCGGCGACCTATCACCGCACGCATGGCATCCGCTACTTCCACGGCCGCTACTCCCTCGGAGGTGACCAGCTGCGGGGCGTAGTCCGGGCCCGCAAGGGCGGTGACCACACCCTGGCCGCCCTCAAGTCCATCCGGGCCGCCGGTCCCGATGGCTGCCGCCTCTTCGTCATCCTGGACAACCTGTCGGCGAACAAGACTCCGCGGGCGGCGGAATGGCGGATTTGGCCTTGCGAGCGACGCGGCCTGCCCGCGCGGCTTGGGGGCCGAGGCGCCGCGGATCCGGGCGGTTCGGTTGCGCAGATCGACGGGCCGGTGATCTCCGCTCCTGGTGGCGATGTCCCGCCGGAGGCGATCGCCGGTGTCTTTCCTGTCGGTCTCGATGGGCGCGCCACAGGTGAGTTCCTGCGCAATCCCCGGTACGGGACGTGCGCGACGACTTCACGCGATCGCAGTCACCCGATCATCGGCCCGGCTAGCTGCTGTCTGCTCCCGGCGCCGCCGTGCGGCCCCGATCGAGGAGATCATCGTGGAGCAGTCACCGGATCGGTGGCGGAGTGGGTCATGATCGTGGACGAGCCGGCGTTCCTGACCGGCGGGGTGCGGTCGCCGGAGGACCTGGGGCGGGTGAATGTCAGGCGGACGGCTCTTGCGGCACCTTCCGCGCTGGCCGCACTGCCGACAGCCGGGCGGCGGGAGATCCTCACCAGAGTGTTCTCCTGGGTCACGGCGGCCGCGCGGTGGCCGGGGAGAACGCAGCCGGGCGAGCCATACGCCAGCACTTCACGCACATGGACGTACCGAACCGGCGCCGGACGCGACGCGCAACGCGCATAGCATCGATCACCCGTCCTGGTGGGGCGAGCCCTGCCGCGGCGGCGGTCAGAACGTGTTGCCGAAGCGCCCGTCAGGCGTCGTCGTCTGACACGTCCAATGCGTCCATGGCGTCGCGGAGCCGTTCCACCGCGGCGAGAATGGCCGCGTCGATGACCGGGCCCTCGCCGCCGCCGCTGGCCTCCGGGCTTGGCCAATCGTAGGAGTCCACTACCGTCAGCGCCGCTTCCTGCAGATGCGCAGCCGGCGCATCGGCCGCCAGAAGGCTTGCCAGATGCTGCACGGGCTCCAGCAGGGCCGTGACCTCGGGCTGCACGTCCCGGGCCAACATATGATGACGCACCGCCTGGACCAGGCGAGCCACATCCGCGCGAAATGCGTCCTGCCGCTCCCGTCGCGCCGCGTCCTTCATGCCTGGACCCTACCCGGGCCGCCTCGCACCCGGCACCGGCTCGTCGTTGAGGATTGCGCACTCACCATTCGGCGGCCACCGCTGCCGCGCCGGGTTGCGCACCCGCTACCAGGGACAGACGGGAAGGGCTCCGCGTGGTGCGGATCGCCATTGCGCGGTGCACGGACTCGCTCCGTTACTCCGCGTCTGCTGGTCCTGCCTTCCCGCCGTCTTCATTGTATCTCGGCATGGCGCTGGCCGCCGGGGACGAGGGCCGTGTTCGAGGTCTGCAGCACGCACAGCGCCGACGCCGAGATGGCTCCAGGCCCCGAGCCCTGAATCGAAGCCGCTACCGCGGCCGACGGTATCGACGAGCTCCTCACCAACATGCCATCCTGGGCCGTTCTTCTGGAGCGCGTCGGTGGCGGGTGGCAGGATGGCGATGTGGCGATAGCTGCCGTGCAGGCGCTTGTCGTGGTGGACGTGCAGGCTGCTTCGTGACCGGGGGCAACACGGTCCCGGCGCGGAACAGCTCCTGGCCCGTGTCACGAGCTTGCTGGCACGCGCCAGGCGGGCGCAGCCTGGTCGTTCACCTGCAGAACGACGGCCGGCCGGGGACAGTCGACGAGCCCGGCCAGCCAGGCTGGGCGCTTTATCTGCCGCCGGAGCCTGCCGAGCTGGTCATCCGCAAAACCCGCGACGATGGATTCCAGGGCACTGACCTTGGCCGGGTACTCATCGGGCACCAGGTCAGCCGGCTGGCCATCGCGGGGCTGCTGTCCGAGATGTGTGTCAGCGCCACGGCCCGCACCGCCCTGGAGCGAGGTTTCGGCGTGGTCCTGCCCCACGATGCCCACGCGACCTGCGACATTGCAGCAGCGCCCGGCTTCGGTCAGGCCGTGCCCGCCGCAATCGTTTCCCGCGTCGCTGAATGGGTACTGGGTGATCAGGCCGAGCTGGTCGCCAGCACGGAAGATGCCGCATTCACTGCGGCAAGGCAGTGAGCCGCGCGGCCCTGCGCAGCTCTAACCCGGCAGCCAGTCATCCCCGCTTCTAGCCGCAGGTCGGGTGCGTTGTCAGGGGCGGGTTCCAGAGCAGGGCGTAGCACCTGGTTCGATCGGGATCGAGGGCAACGGCATAGGCGTCCGGCAAGGTCCCAGGTTCCGGCGAGGAGGCTTGTCGACATGAAGGTGTGCGTGCCAGTCAGTGCTGATGGCCAGGTCGACCCGCGCTGGGGACGAGCCGACCGCGTCGCGCTCGCTGACGTGGCCGACGGCGAGATCCGCGACTGGCAGGAGTTCACGGTCGGCTGGGGAACGCTGCACGACCAGGGGACCGAGGGTGCCCATCACGCCCGGGTGGCGCGGTTCCTCCGGGACAACCAGGTTCAGGCGATCGCTGTCCGCCACGTCGGTCCCGGCATGCAGCGCATGCTGGAATCGATGGCGATACGGGTCGTGACCGGTCTTGGCGGGGACGCCCGCAGCGCGGCGTGCGCGGCCGGGTGACCAACGACTCGGTCAGCCCTCAGCCCAACGCCGACCCAGCGTGCCAACGTTGCGGAGAACACCGGCACATGGCTGTTGACTGAACAACGCGTGGTTTCTGCAGCGATCTTGCGAGCGTGTGCTCTCCGCTTGTCATAGGCCGGGACGAGCCTTTCGAGCGCCTGGTTCTCGCGGTCCATGGTTCTCTCATCCCAAGCATGGATGCTGGCCGCCGCCAGCGCGGATCTGCCAGCACCGGTCATCACCCGCGGCGCCGTGTCGAGATCGCCTCGCACCCTTCCGTTGCCCGGATGCGTCGCCCGATCCGGCCCGGCCCGGCGAGCCGGCCGGCACCTGCGGGGTCGCGGCGGCGCTGCACGGCCAGCCGCTTGAGCTTCCCTGGCTGCGCGACTTCATCCGCACCCAGCTGAGTGACCGCGCCTGCCCGCAGCTAATGCGCAGGCTCGGGACGGTCATCCAGGTGGCGGTCAGCGTGCGGCGCGGGCCCGCTGACGTCCTCTACTAATCCGGCAGCGAACATGTCACCATCAGTCATGGATGAACGGCCCGGGCGCCAGGTCGGCTGGCAGGAGCTGACCAAGTCCGAGTGCTTCGAGCTGCTGGCTGCCCAGCATCTGGGCCGGGTGGCTGTCGTCGACGACCGCGGGCCGATCGCGCTTCCTGTCAACTTCGTCTTCGACCGCTACATGGTGGTGTTCCGTACCGACGAAGGGACGAAGCTGGACGCTGCGAGCCGTGGCGCGCGGGTGGCGTTCGAGGTGGACGGGACCGACGCTGCGACTCGCACTGGCTGGAGCGTGGTGGTCCGCGGTGAGGCTGTAGAGGTCACTGATCCGGCGGAGCTGGCGCGCCTGCGCGGGCTGCCGCTGTACCCGTGGGCACCGGGCGCTAAGAGCCGCTACGTCCGGATCCTGCCCGCATTGGTGACAGGCCGGCGGATCTCGGTGCCCGACGGCACGCCTGCGGACTGGTGCGGCTAATGGCAGCTCGGCGGCCGGGGCCCGCCCGACGACTATGAGGTTCGGCTGATGGGAACGGGTATCGACAAAGAAGAGTTCGACGAGCGCGATTACGCGCGCTTCCGGGAGCGGCTCGAGCAATGCCTGTCGGCACTCGGGCAGCTGCTTGGGCGGCCTGGCTTCGGGGCGGGCCCTGCCACCATAGGTGCCGAGCTTGAACTGTTCCTTATCGACGGTGCGGCCCGGCCCTTGCCGCAGAACCAGGCCATCCGTGCCGCGGCCGCCGATGCCCGGGTCACGGATGAGCTGAACCGCTTCAACCTGGAGCTGAATGCCTCGCCGATCCTGCTGGCTGGCCGTCCGTTTGCGGCCCTCGGCGATGAGCTCAGCCTGCTGCTTGACCGCGTGGGTGATGCGGCTAGGGAGTACGCGGGCCGGCTGGCGCTCATTGGCATTCTGCCCACCCTCAGCCGGGCTGACCTCCATCCCGACGTGATGACTGACGCGCCGCGGTACCGGGCGCTGAGCCGAGGCTTGCGGCAGCTCCGCCAGGACCCTTTCCGTATCCGGATCGCGGGCGCGGACCCGCTTGAGCTGACCAGCGAGGATGTTGTCCCCGAGGGGGCGAATGCCTCGTTCCAGGTGCATCTGCGCGTCGATCCGGCTGACTTCACGCGCACCTACAACGCGGTCCAGTTGGCTACGGCGCCGGCGCTCGCCGTGTCCGGCAACTCGCCTACATTTCTTGGCCACCGGTTGTGGGACGAGACGCGGATCGCTTTGTACAAGCAGTCGATTGACGACCGCGACGGGCGCGGACCGCGCCGCCGGCTTGCCCGCGCGGCGCTGGGGACGGGGTGGCTGCGGGGCGGGGCGCTGGAGCTATTCGCCGAGAGCGTCCGGATGCACCAGCCGCTGCTGCCGGTCCTCGGCGACCTGGACCTATTGCCTGACGGCGGGCAGTGGCCCGCGCCGCCCCTGGACGAACTCCGGCTGCATCAGGGCACCGTGTGGCGCTGGAACCGGGCCATCTACGACCCCGCGGGTGGTGGCCATCTTCGGGTCGAGATGCGGGCTCTGCCCGCCGGCCCGACCGTGGTCGACATGCTGGCCAACGCGGCTTTCCTGATCGGGCTCTCGCTGTGGCTAGCCGGTCAGGACCAGCAGTGGACGTACGCGTTGCCGTTCGAGCGCGCCGATCATGGTTTCTACCGCGCCGCACAGCATGGCCTGGCCGCCGAGCTGAGCTGGCCATCTGGGCACGGAGGTCAGGTACGGACGCATCCTGCTGCTGAGCTCGTGCCCGAGTTACTGCCGGCGGCAAGGCAGGGGCTGCTCCAGGCCGGCGTGGCAGTAGCAGAGGCAGACAGCCTGCTCGAAGTGATAGCCGCCCGGGTGGCCTCGGGGCAGACCGGCGCCGTGTGGCAGCGCACCACGCTGGCGTCCGCCGAGCGAGGGCTTGATCGGCAGGGCGCGCTAGCCGTGATGCTCGAGCGCTACCTCCAGTGCGCCGCTACCGGGCAGCCAGTCCACACCTGGCCTGCTGGCGGCTAATGGCCGAGCGCCGGCCGCGGGGTCGTCTGGGTCGCGAAACAGGACAAGGAACTTGATTCGGACTGGTTGACGTTCCTGCCCGGTAAGTTCGCCATCGCTAAGAAGATCACCTTCGCCGGGAATTGTGACGCCCCGCAGCCTGGCCGCATCCGGCAGGTCCGCCTGGCTCAGTTCGGCGCGGCGGGCGCGAGCACGATGGACCAGGCGGTATCGGCGCTGAATGACTGCCCCGCGGTAGCCGTCAGCCCGCCGTCAGGGCCGGCCGTGGCGGGCCCGCCGCCATCGGCGGCGAGGGAACTGATCTGGCCGCCGCCGGTCCCGAACACCTCGCTGCGCGCGAGCGTTCCGGCTGGCGGCGTCCAGCTGGTGACGTCCGACGACTTGACCGTCCAGTAGGAGACCAGCCAGTCCCCGCTCGCGGGGATCGTCACCGCGGGCGTGGCGACCTTCGTCTCCGTCGCGTGCGCCGCCGCAGCGGCGAACGTGGCTACCGGCCCGGTCGTGCTCGTGCCCGCGTAGGCCAGCAGCTGCACGGTGCCCTTGACGGCCCCCGGGAAGCCGACGGTCACTGACTGCCCGGCTGCCCCGGCCGCGGCTATCTGGCTCCACACCGAGGTCGTCATCACCGAGTTCGACTCGGTACCGACCAGCGTCCAGCCGGGCGGCCCGGTCAGCGCGGACGTGGCCACCCCGGTCGCGGCCAGCAGCATGCCGTCGCCGGCTGTCACGGCACTCGGCACCGTCACCTTCTCGGTGGCCGCGCTGCCCGCCGTGCTTGCCGCGGCGACGAAGCTGACCGGCACGGTCGTGCCGGTGCTCACCGCTACCTGCTGCGTGACCGAGCCGGTCAGGCCTTGCGCATTCGTCACGGTCAGCGTCACCGGGTAGGTGGCGGCAGCCGCGTAGGCATGACTGGCCGTCACGCCCGAGCCGCTGCCGCCGTCGCCGAATGACCAGGCGTAGCCGGTGATCGCGGAGCCGGGGGCCGACGAGCCGCTGCCGTCGAACGTGCAGCTGAGCCCGCTGCACGAGGAGGTAAACGATGCGACCGGCGGCGCGGGCTGCCCGGCCGGGCACAGGCCGAACGGCGCGCACATGTCGTTGGTCGTCGCGTCGGCCGCATGCCCGAGCAACGGCAGGCCGAGCAGGTCCTCGGTCGTCTTCAGCAGTGAGTAGTGCGAGAAATCGGTGCCGGACACGACATGCGTGGTGTACGGCGAGATCACGATGTTCGGCACGATGCAGTCCGCCGTCGAGGCGGTGACGCAATCTGCGCCGGCCGTGCCGCCGCCGCCCTCGTCCCAGGCAACGTCGATCATCAGGTGCCCGCTGGCGTAATCCGGCCCGGCAGTGAGGATCGGGATCCACTTGGCGAGCCAGCTGTCGCCGCCCTTGACGTCGTCCGCGCACCCGGCAACCCCGGCGGGGAAGTTGTGCATGTCGTCGCAGAGCCCCGGCGTGACGAACGAGAACTCGGGCAGCGTCCCGTTCGCCACGTCCTGCTGCAGCGCGCCGGAGGTGGTCGTGCCGAGCGGCTCGTCCAGTTGCGAGCAGTCGCCTGCGGCCGGCGCGCCGACCGGAAGGGATGAATAGGAGTCCGCCGGGTTGTGCCTGCCCACGTAGTAGCCCGTGGCCGCGCTGCCGGTCATCGCGATGTGGTCGCAGCTGGCCGGCATGAACTCCTCGTAGCTGCGCCACGACGGGTCGACCTGGGAGAAGATGCTCTGCCCGGTGAAGAACCCGAGGTGGTCGCTGGTGGTCCCCTGCGTGCTGCCGCTGGTGGCGGCGAGGTAGTTCGGGTAGCTGGGATGGCTGACCCCGTGGTAGTCCGACGTGCTGCCGCATTGCGGGAGCAGCGTTCCGTCGATGTAGGACGCGCTCTTGTCCCCCGGGATCTGGCTAGCGCCGGTTCCGTAGGACCTGTTCTCCATGAAGATCCAGAGCACCTTGGTGACCTGCGGCGCTGCCCCGGCCATCGAGCCGCACAACGGCGCGGCCGCCGCGTTCGCGGCCGTGCTTGCCGGTGCCGCCAGCATTCCTAAGCACAGCGCGGTGCCCAGTGCCGCCGTTCCTGCCAGCGTCCGCCTGCGCATGCTTGCCAGCGCCCGGTTGCCCATCCCTAGCCCACCCCCTTGCCAGGAAAGCCGTCATTGTCAGGAAGACTATAGTTTTCGGCCAGCCGTTACCTTAGTTTTCGGCCAGCCGAAACCTTGCGGTAGTGCCATGCGTCCACGGGATTTCGCCGATGACGGTTGCCGTGACGCTGGGCAGCTTCGGCGGTCATCCGCGGCGAGCCCTGGGCGCGGCGGGCCTGATCTCGCCGGATCCGCGCATGACCATGCTTGTCGCGACGATGTGCGTGCGGGGCGGCGTGTCATCTCCGTCCAGGCGTCGGAACAGAAGCTGCGTCGCCAGGCGGCCGAGCTCCGCGGCGTCCTGGGTGATGACGGTGATCCCCGGCACGAGGACGTCGGCTAGCGGGAAGTCGTCAAACCCGACCAGGGCGATCGTGTCCTGCAGGAGCCCTGCGCCCGGCAAACCGGAGACAGCAATGACCAGCGGACCGCAGACAGCAGGATCGGAGACAGCAATGACCCGCGACCGCACGCCACTGTGCGAAGTCCGGCACATCGACAAGAACTACGGCAACGTCGTCGCCCTGGCCGACGTCAGCCTGGCGCTGTACCCCGGCGAGGTCCTCGGCCTCGTCGGGGACAACGGCGCCGGCAAGTCGACCCTGGTCAAGACGCTGTCGGGGGTGCACAACCCGGACTCGAGCGTGTTCCTCGGCCGCGAGAAGGTCAAGCCCGGGCTGCTGGGCAAGCTGGGATTCCTCTCCCAGAAGGAAATGGAGCGCGACGGGCTCGCCGACCTCGAGCGCGTCGGCATCACCGTCCCCCCGTCCAAGCGCACCGTCTCGCAGCTCTCCGGAGGCCAGCGCCAGGCCGTCGCGATCGGGCGGGCCATCGCCTGGGCACGCAAGGTCATCATCCTCGGCGTGGCGTGCTGCCCGGCTAGCGATGTGCCGCTAGCCGAGCAGCACGCTGACCGGGCCGCCGGACTGGTCCACCCGGGTCAGCCAGCCCGCGTCCAGGTGAACCGGCCGGGCGGGCACCAGGCTGGCCCGCGCCGTCGCCAGCAGCCGCCCGTCCTGGCGCACCTCGAGCCGTGCATGCTGCCGGAAGACGTCCGAACGCAGCAGGAACCGTCCCCGCGGCGGCGGCACCAGCGGGACGCGGACCGCGTTCGGCGAGATCCAGCGCAGCGGTGCCGCGGCGGTCACCGGCAGCCGCCGTGCCGCTGCCCGCCGCGGCCCGGCGGGC
>OCZU010002546.1_pt1 | contig 11595 bp, 7 predicted proteins | sample 1539001 | NCBI WGS metagenome assembly OCZU01 (sample SAMEA3539306, study PRJEB22396) | soil metagenome | biome: tundra; feature: field; material: soil | place: USA | collected 2010-05 | depth 0.15 m
AGCCAAAGTCGACAGCCACGCGGAGGATCCGGCGCACCTTGTCATCGAGATCAGCCTGCGTGATCGTTCCCGCCTTGAGCAGCGGAAGAATAGTTTCCCGGTTGTAGTAGACGCCGAAAGGCATTTCGAGATCGAGGCCGCCCTTCACGGCCGCGGCGGTGTCGTAGGTTGCGACCCAATCCGACATGATGATACCTGGAAAGTGCCACTGCTCTTTGGCCACCTCAACGTTGAGGCGGCGATTCTGCGTCATGTGTTCGCCATTGGTGAGATTGTAGGAATCCATGATGGCTCCGACTTTGCCGACTTTGACGGCTGCTTCAAACACTGGCATGTAAATTTCACGCAACGTCCGTTCGTCGATGACGGAGTCCGAATCATGCCGCAGGTATTCGGAATTATTACCGAGATAGTGCTTGACGGTAGCGGAGACACCCTCCTTCTGCACGCCCTGGATATAACCGACGGCAATCTGGCTGGCGAGAAATGGGTCTTCGCCGAAGTATTCAAAGTTGCGTCCGTTCATCGGTGCGCGGTAGATGTTGACACCGGGGCCAAGGAGGAAGACGGCTCCGCGGGACCGGCAGTCTCGCCCCAGTTCTTCGCCGATGCGAACCGCGAGCTGTCTATCCCACGAGGCCGCCAGCCCAATGCCACCAGCATAGGCGATTGTTGGCGCTGGAATGTGAGCTCCCACCGGACCGTCCGTCATCTGGAAGAAAGGAATATTGAGGCGCGGAACCGGATGAGTGCGGAAGGGTGTGTCACCGCTGATGAGATCAATCTTCTCATCGAGGGTCATTTCGCCGATGAGTCGATCTACACGTTTGTCCACAGCCGCGGAGTCGTTGCCGACGAACTGGCCGGAAGCCTGGACGCTGGTCATCAGCAGCGAGCAACCGAGAACGCTACAGCAGAAAAAAAAGATCGCGTTTAGCCGCATCGTTATGTTCTCCGAAAAAGATAGTACGACAAAAGACTGGGCATAAGGCGAATACCATGCGATCGACAAATCGATAGCGCCTTGACTCTGTCAGCGCTCGACGCGTTGCAGTGAAGCCGATGTAACGGCGAGGTCTCGCTTACCAACGGCAACAAGGTCGGATTACTTCCGCATGGTCGCTAGCCTTGATCGGAAACGCCTCGGGCACAGTTTTGGGGCGAAGCAGAATCTCGATCCGAGGCGTTTTCGATAAGGAGACTAGGAGGAAGCCGCTGGTGTTTGCGGCGGACGCGGTGAGCTATGGGATTTGAACGGCAGTTTGGGGTGGAGCAGGTTTATGAGTAGGCCGCGGAGAACCGGGTTGAGATCGTGTGTCGTGCTGCAGGGAGATGAAAGAGTGTCGGGGGAAGGTCGTAAAGGAGGCCATTGACTGGGCTGGATAGACGAATGCATCGGCGTGCTCTCGCACAGCCAAGCTCCGTGATCGATGGATGCGTTAGGAAGAATCGAAGTACATGCATAGGGCTAATTCCGCAGCGGTAAATCTCTGAATCACGACCATGCTTGCGCCGCAGCGCGGGCAGTGCCAGAGAGAAGAACTCTCGGACTGCACTTGCTGCGGCTGAACTGCCAGCCTCGATGGGCTGGGTCCTAGTAGTGGTCGGCCCAAGGCTAGGTGGGAAGCCCGAAAGCGAGTGGCGAGAAAACCGAAGTGACGGATGCGGACGAAGCCTTTGGGTAGCAGGTGCAGAAAGAAACGGCGCAATTCGAATCTGGAGGCGTCGGAGGGGTTCAATCCGTAGCACTTGGAATTCAGGAGTATGAAAGCAGGGCGGAGGATAATCGTCTATATCGCCACTAGCGCCGACGGTTACCGCGAACCAACGCCCCCATTTTGCCCACGAGTTGAAAGGTCCGAAAACGGCGCCGTTTCAGCAAGACGTTCTGAACCGCTTGCTTGACCCGAGAGCCGTGAAAGTTCACGAGGTTGAGCTCAGCGAGGAATGCGAAGAGTTGATGATCTTCGGCACCCGCCACTCCGATTGAAGTGCCGCGAAAAATGGGATTGCTCCGAAGCATAAGATGTGTGGCTTCGAACAGGAACGCATTGGGATTCGTGTTAGTTTTTCCGGTGTAATCGAAGTAGGGCCCGTCTTGAACGCGGACACTGGGTTGAATCAACCCTTCGATTACGATTTCGGAGTGTGCGGGAACCTCGAGGTTTACCGTGTGGCATGACATCAGTTGAATAGGCTCCTGTTGCAGACCTCCGGCTAGGTCGTATTCGTCCATTCCATCTGGGTATCCTGCGGCGGCAGCTATGACCACTACCTCGCTTACACCGATGGCGACTGCCATGGGCAAAGGTCGGCCCTCTTTGTTGGCCTTGGCAATGTGCTGCGACAGATGGCTCCCTCGAGAAGCGCTAACCGTCGCGTGCTTGGGACCTAACAGTTGCATCCGATACACTCCAATGTTCCGAGAGCCTGTCTCCGGATCTTTGGTTACGTTGATGTGCCAAGTGCCAAGATAACGACCACCATCGCAGTTGCTCCACTGAGGAACCGGCAGTTTCAGAAGATTGACATCTCTCGCCTGAGCAATGTTATCCAGCACAGGGGCAGTTTCAACGAGTCTCGGTTTGATCGGCGTGGCTATCCTCTTCTTGGCTTCTGCTACTAGAGTCTTCCGCGTGGCTCCGAGTTCCAGACCAAGAGCAAGACCGATCGTTGTGGTGTCACACAATCCGTTGGTAAACACGCGTTGACCTGGACAGCCTTCGACGTTCTCAAAAAGGAGCGGTGTCCGAGTCTCTCTTACCACTGTCCCGATATCGAATCTCCAATGGACTGCTTCTCTGACGCGCACGAGGCGCCCATTGTCTTCTAGAACTTGAATGAAGTGGCGCAGATCTCTTGCTTCCCCGGACAGAGCCTGCGAAGGGGGGGGCCCAGCAGTACCAGGGCAGGGCATATTCTTCGAGAGAGTATCTTCTGCGATCATATTGCCCACTCTGCCTCGGGGACCTCGGGCTCGGAATGGGTAGAGCCTGAATGTTCTTGGCGGCGAAGCAACTCCGCTGCCCGTTTCGCGAAATAAGTGATGATGATGTCCGCGCCCGCGCGTTTCATGCAGGTCAGCGCTTCCAGCATGATCGCGTCTCTATCCAGACGCCCCAGCCGAGCCGCCGCATCGATCATGGCGTATTCTCCGCTCACGTCATATACGGCGAGGGGCATTTTGAATTCCTGTTTGGCGCGATACACAACATCCAGGTAAAAAAGCGCCGGTTTGACCATGACGATGTCCGCACCTTCCTCGATGTCAAGCGCAATCTCGCGCATGGCCTCATCAGAATTGGAGAAATCCATTTGATGGGTTCGCTTGTCGCCGAACGACAGCGTCGAATGTGTTCCTTCCTTAAAGAAGGGGTCATAGAGCTTCGAGGCAAACTTTGCCGAGTACGCCATAATTGGCAGGTTGTGGAATCCCCGCGAATCCAATGCCTGCCTCATCGCCTGAATCTGTCCATCCAGCATGGAAGCTGGTGCAACCATGTCGCTGCCGGCTTCGGCATGAGAGAGAGTGATTTTCTTGATTAGATCCAGCGAGGCATCATTATCCAGATAGCCGTTGTCGATGATTCCGCAGTGCCCATTCAGCGTGTACTCACACGGGCATACATCAGTGATGACTAGGAGCTCGGGCACCGTGCTCTTCAAAGCTCTGATGGCTTCCTGCACGATGCCATGCTGGGAGTAGGCGCCAGAGGCTTGTTCATCCTTAGTCTCGGGCACGCCGAACACAAGAATGGCGGGAATGCCAAGATTCCGTGCTGCGATCGCTTCCTCCACCAGGCAGTCGATCGACAAATGATAGTTGCCTGGAAGTGCTGCGATCTCTCGTCTGATCTTGCTGCCGGGGACCACGAACAGGGGCAGAATGAAGTTGCTGGTGGAAAGGTTGTTTTCGCGAACCAGTCCTCGAATCGCTTCGTTCTGCCGGAGTCTTCTGAGTCTTCGTGCTGGAAATCCCATGGTAGTTCCTTTCATTTGGTCGCACACTCGGTATGCTGGTTACTTCGTTTTCCTAACTGGAAAGGCAGTATCTTTCCACTTGGTGTACAAACCGGAAAATCACGCCGGATTCGCACCATGTTTGACTGCCGCCACATTTCGGTTCCAGACTGCGCCCATGATTCTGGACTGGCCTCACCACGCTTGAGCAGCATCATGAATTTGTCCAGAACCTCGCCTTCGTTCACCTTTCCTACGCGAGGGCTGACCAACAATTGCAGGTACGTGAACCCCCTCGAGTCTTCTTCTTCCATCAACTGGTAGTCTGTACTTTTCCCGCCGAAGCTCTCGGGCAGCTCCTTCTCGATAATTCGAACGAAGTCTGTGTCAACAAACGTCACGCCTTCGCCGGTCAGCTTTTCATAGCTGCGGATGTTGCTGAGACAGGTGTCGAAACCGAGCTCTCCGAAGCCGCAGTTACAGCCCTCCGAATCAAGATCGCCAAAATCTCCCATGCCAACGTTCAGAAGTAATTTTGGCGATTCATAGAGCAGGCTCGTAAAAAGGTAGGAATCCAAACAGAGATCGAAGTTCGGAATCACTTGTTGGTGGGTGATGATCGCAGTAGTGTCTTTGTAAAGGTGACAATGATCGCTTTGCGAATGCACCTGGTTGCAGCCCGCGGCGATTACGCCGGCTTCCGATATCCCGTAGACCGGAATCGCGACGGCGCCAACCGATTCGATCTCTCTCTTCTTGTGGGGCGTGAGAGGCTCGCCAGTCACCAGGAACTTGGCTCCCTTTAGACTTAGGTTCGCTTCTGCTGCTGCGATGCAAACCCTTACCGCCGACGCTGCAAATGTGTAGATAACGCAGTTCGGGTGTTCGCCAAGAGCCTGGGAAGCCCATTGAGCGATTCGTAGAGCGTCGTTGAGTCCGGCGTATTCTGGCTCTGGAAGGGGAGAACCATAGAATCGATGGATTGCAAAAATGGTCTTTGTCCCCCATCTCTTTTCCCAGTTAACCCGGACCTGGTCTTCCGCAACCTGCGAGAACCACCGCCGTGGGGGGTTTCCTATATGCGCGAATCGCAGACTGGAGTTGATCCCCGGCGCTCCCGGAAACACCGGAAACCAATTTGCGATCGGGGCCGCGAGGCATCCATGGAGATCGAGCAAAAACGCATCATAAAGAGACCTCTGGTGCAGGTAATCAAAGTCGATCCGGATCCTCGTACCCGCGCTCCGGGTCGCTCCGCTCCTCACTTCATACACAAATGAGAGATAAGGGTTATCGAACATCTTCTCTTCGCAGACGAACGTGATCCCCTTGCGTCGAACCGGCACCTTTCCCTTGAACTCGTCCACCGTGAAATAGACCCCTTCAAGTTCCAGAGTGCGCAGGCTGGCCTCCAGGCCAAACTTTGAAACCCATGACTTGAGATCGCTGAAGGCGATTCGCTTGGCAGCGAGCAGTGGCAAGTAAGGGCTGTGCGAATATTGGAAAATGCTCCGCTCAGCCAGGCGTAAGAAATTGTCTTCGCGCGCTGCGATTCGTTCCCGGAGCAAAGATCGTGCCAAGGCGATCGCCTGCTCGGATTCCAGTCGCGATTTTGCGAATTTCCGCAGACCATCGATAAATCGATAATATTTTCGCAACCCTTAACCTCGTAACGAACACGACAGCGTATCTTCCGTGCTGTTTCTGCTGAACAGCCGATGTCGCTCAATCAGGAAATGGGGGATGTCAAGAGGGGGGTGGCGGAAGGGACGATCCCACGCCAGTGCTCGACTTCCGAATTATCTAAGTTTCCGGAAAGAAAGTCTGTGACTGAAATCACAAAAGCGGTCGATTTCCACCATGTGCGCGCGATCCCTGCGGCCCTGACGCCGATCGGCGATGGTGGGATCGCCGATCCGACAGTTGGGGAGTAAGAACGGTGGAACGGGTCTGGTAGACATATTCACCGCGAGCTACCACGAGGACTGCTTTAGAGGGCTCTCACAACGCAATCCGCAAGGACGCGGAAGCCGTGCTCCGCTTGATGAATTCCGCGGGCCGTTTGGTGGTCAACAGCTTGTTGTGTTCCACGTTTCTGGGGAGTTGGGACGCGGGCGCTGGGCGCTCCGATGTTTTGAGGCGTCCACGCGTTAGAGTTAAGTAGCAGAGCCTCGTCGGGTAGAGCGCTGAACTGAGCCTCGAAAGAAGGAGAATTACGGCTTCCTAATTGGCTAACCAAACGGCCGCTCTTATTGAGGACCCAGCTCGGCCTTGGGTGTGGCGTCAGAGGTGGAGCGGAGTCGGGCAGGCAGTTCCCGAATCGCATATCCGGCGATGGCCGACATGATGGATCCGGCGATGGTCAGAAGGAGCGAGCCGGCATAGCGCGAAAACCATGCAAAGGCGGAGGACGTTTCGGCCGGGGCGCTGCTCGTCCCTTGCCAGGACAGCGACAGCCCACTTGGCCGAGCGGAGACAGAGAGATCCCGCTCGGCGTTATGGGCAAAGTCCCCACTGATGCTGTCTTCCTGCATCGCGGCATCATCGGGCTCGATCCGCACACGGACCTCATGCTGGCCGGAGCGCATCGGTATGATCTGCGACAAGCTGCCCTGCACCGAGTCGGTGGGAATCAAACCAAATCTCTTTTTGGTGGAACCGGTGACTTTGCCGGAGAAGGCGAGGTCGCCGTCCACCCAGAGCGAGACTTGCGCGTCGCGGAATCCGTGCTGCAGCTTCAGGTGCAGGCTGGCATCCTTTGCCGTAAGCGCCGTGTGCACTGCCATGAGGAGCCCGGCGACCAAGAATAATCCAAATACAACCCGGGCCTTGACCGGTACACGTGAGGCCCGCTGGCGTGCGTGTTGGTAGAGCAACCCCGCTTTGGCGCGAAGCTGTGCGACGTTCTCCTGGGTCATAGAAGACCTATTTTGGCTTGAAGGTGGAGTCCGCTCCAATTACCAAAGTGCACTTTCAAATCCCAGGCATCCTGAAGCAGCCTTTCACTGTTTCCGTAATCGGTGTGTCCCTCAATGGCGAGGCCGTGGCCTGTCCAAAATGTGAAGATAGCGAACAGGCTTTGGACATCGAGATGGCCATCTCCATGGCCCCGGGCCTGAGCCAGGTGGTGGTTTACGTGGGCAAGAGCGATGTCTCGATTTTTAACCAGATGGCAGCAGACAACACCTCCAAGCAGCTAAGCTGTTCCTGGGGATGGAAAGATGACGAGAGCAGTCTGGATCCGATCTTCGAGGAAATGGCGGCCCAGGGGCAGAGTGTGTTCGTGGCTACCGGCGACGACGGTTCCAGCACCAGCGCCAACGTCATCTGGCCCTCGGACGATCGCTACGTGACCGCAGTCGGCGGCACGGACTTGACCACCACCGGCCCCGGTGGCGCTTGGGCCTCGGAAACCGCATGGAAGGACAGCGCCGGCATGCCTTCCAAGAACAAGGTTCCGATTCCGACCTATCAGCAGCTCGCCGGCGTCATCAACTCGTCCAATAAGGGATCGACGACCTTGCGCAACATTCCTGATGTGGCAGCGGAAGCGGACACCGATCAATACAGCTGCTGGGACGGCTCCTGCGGTGGTGGACACGGTGGAACGAGCTATGCAGCTCCGCAATGGGCGGCGCTAACGGCGATGGTCAACCAACAAGCTGCGGCCGACGGCAAAGCAACGGTCGGCTTTCTCAACCCGACTCTCTATTCCATTGGCACAGGATCGAGTTACGACAGCGATTTCCACGACATCACCAATGGCAGCAACCAAAAGTATTCTGCCGTGACCGGCTACGACTTGGTGACGGGATGGGGCAGTCCCAATGGCCCGAACCTGATCAACACCCTGATAGGGTCCAAGTAATACCAGCCATAGAGTATGTAGCTTTAGTCCAGGACGGGCTCCCGAGTTCCCGAATTTAGCGGCTCGCCCTGGTTGAAGTCTTTGGTCCCGAACCCGTTTTCCACCCAACACAGCAAGGACAACGCGTACAAAAGCAATTGACAGAACGGCCGGATCGGATCAGAATTCTCGAAATAATACGAAATCAATCGATGTAATACGAAATATGCACAGTAAATAAAACGAGGCATCTAGAAACTGTTGGGGAACCTATGCCGGAAGTGCATGATGCGTCCACGCGAATTGGAAACCTGAAAACCGTAGTTTAAGGCTGCACAAATATCCATCGGGAGGTTTTTCAATGATTAATCGCTTCGACTGCAGTACGCAACACATGCTGAAGAGCGAGTTGTTTCGGGCTGTGTTACTCCTCCTGTCCGGCTGCCTCGCGCTTTCCTGTTGCGCGCAAGCCCAGGTGTACTACGTCGCCAAAACGGGCAGCGACTCCAATAGCGGGAGTGCGAGCGCGCCCTGGCTGACCATCGGGCACGCGGCTCTTGAAGCGACGGCTGGCACCACTGTCTATGTGGGAGCTGGAACTTATAACGAGAGCGTGACTTTCGCCAAGTCGGGAACGTCCTCCGCTCCTATCGTCTTTAACGGACAGGGTGTAGCCATCGTGGATGGCACTGGCGTCTCCTGCTGTGTCTCACCCAGCTTCGCTCAAAGCAACGGCTTCATCGGTACCAACACGCAGGGGCTGTTCAACATAGGTGCAGCGAGTGGCGTGAACTATCTGACCATCGAGGGGTTCACCATCCAGAACTACAAGGTTTCGACCGCCTCGAAAGTTCCCCTCGGAGTCCTTATTGTTGGCAGCGGCACCGGGATCAACTTCCTGAACAACACCGTTAAGAACATCCAAACCACAGCGGGAAAGAGGGGCAACGCGTACGGTATCGGCGTTTTCGGTATTAGCGCCAGTCCGCTCAGCGTGAACGTGAGCGGCAACACGGTCACGGGATGCCTGACCGGAGAAAGCGAGACGACCACCTTTAACGGCAACGTGCAAAACTTCGTCGTCTCCAACAACACCATTTACAACAACGATAACATTGGCATGGACGCCATTGGTTTCGAGGGGGTCGGCCCGACGGGCTACGATCAAGCCAAGAACGGCGATGTCTATGGCAACCTTATCTACAACAACAGCGCCAAAGCCAATCCCGGGGAAGGCAATCAGTACGATGAGGATGGCCTTTACTGCGATGGCTGCACGGAGGTGACATTCGAGCGCAATACTCTTTACGGCAACGACCTGAATTTCGAGGCTGCTAGCGAAACCACGGGCGAAGTCTCCAGCAACGTGATCTTCCGCAACAACCTCGACTACGCCGCAAATTCGTGTGGTATTTCAGTGGGCGGCTATGCCAAGTCTGGGACGGGTGGAAGCACCAACATCACAATTGTGAACAACAGCCTCTACGATAACGACACGCAGAACACAGGCAGCGGCGAGTTCCAGATCCAGTACCGCGCCACGGGCATTGTGTTCGAGAACAACATTGTCTACGCTGGCGCGCAGGGTCTATTCATCCACGGCTTCACATCGGGCAGCGCGGTAACCGCCAACTACAACGATTACTACACGACCAGCTCGACTACAACGTTTGAGTTGAACGACAAGAGCTACTCCTCCTTCGCCTCCTACCAGTCGGCGACTGGACAGGATAAGAATTCGGTGTTCGCCAATCCCGACTACCTCACTCTACCTACTTGCAAGTCGACCAAGCAGAGCGGGCCCCCGACGCCGATCACAACCTGCTCACCGACGCCGAATTTTGACATCTCGACGAGTTCCCCGGCCGAGAACACGGGCAACGCCAGTCTGGGTTCGGCTGATTTCGGCACGGTGGACTTCAACGGCAATCCCCGTGTCAATGCCAGCGGACAAATTAACATAGGAGCCTATGAACAGTGATCCGTGGGCTGATCATTGCATCGATCCGTGGTTTGATCAGCGGTTTGATTAGTACGCCCAACCCGGGCACGCGGCTGGGCTGCGTGCCCGCTTTGTTTGCCCCGCAGCACCGCCACCGGGGATACTGATTCCATGCGTCTCCAGTGCCTCGTGTGTCTCCTGCTCGCCAACTTGACCTTCGGGCAAGCTGGGCAGCCGGCTACACCTCCCGCAGCCGGACCCCAGGCGGAGAAAATGGCTCCTGCTTCGGCGGATGAGGACCCGGAAGTAAAGGTTGAGCCCGACGATCCCGTGATTACGGTGAATGGCATCTGCGCCGATCCGGCCCCGCCGGGCGACGCCTGCAAAACCGTCATCACACGCGCGCAATTTGAAAAGCTCACCGAAGCGCTGCAGCCTGGCATGTCGCTGTCCCTTCGTCTCAATGTGGCAAACGCTTACGCGCGCAATCTAAGAATGTCCGCCGCAGCGGAAAAACGCGGCCTCGACAAAACGCCCGCCTTCAAAGAAGAGATGCGGTTTGCGCGCATGCAGCTACTTTCCCAGGACCTGACACACGCGCTGCAGGCGGAGGCCAACAAAATCACCGACGCCGATCTCGAGGACTATTACAAAAAGAACGAGTCCTCCTACGAGCAAGCTACCCTTGCACGGATTTTTGTCCCACGTAGAAAGCAAGTCGTACCAGCACACGAGGAGCATGAGGATGCCGGCTCCGCAGATGCTCAGTCCGCCGTAACGCCCAAAGCTGATGCCAAGGCGGATGCGAAAACAAGTGCGCCGCAGCGGATCGAAGAACAAGAAAGAGCCGCCGCCGACGCTATGACGAAAGTCGCCTCCGATCTCCGCGCCCGCGCCGTGAACGGTGAAGACCCGGACAAGTTGCAAATAGAGGCCTACACTGAAGCCGGAATTCCGCGGACTGTCCCCAACACGAGAATGGAGAAGGTGCGCCGTGCCGCGCTGCCTCCGCAACATGAGGCGGTCATGGACTTGAAGCCCGCAGAAGTTTCCGAAGTATTCTCCGATCCTGGCGGCGCCCACTTCATCTACAAAATGATCAGCAAGCAGACCTTGATGCTGGAAGATGTGAAAACGGAGATCCGCACCGCAATTTCGAGCCAGCGCTACCGCGACAGCATGAAAGGTTTTCAGGGCGACGTCGTCTTTAGCGATGCCTACTTCACCCCCCTCGGAAAACCGGTCACACCGCCGAAGCGAACTCGCAGTGGAAAGAGAAAGAAGCCGCCTGCCGAGCACGACGAAGACCACGAATAAATGGATACGGCAAAGCCGATTATTATTGTCACCGGAGTTTCGGGCATTCGCGGCCTCGAATCTCGGGAGGATCGCTGAGGTCCATGGCGCTGAACTCGTTAAACTCGTCTTCTGGGGTTAACACGTCTTTGAAGGCAAGATGGATCTGATCGGGCCCTCCAGCAACTTCTCCAACTGCGCACACCGAGGCATGCAGCATCACGGTATCGGCGGCCTTGATGCCCAGCTTGCGAAGGTCACGCGCCAGTTCCTCTCTGGAGTACCTTGAGTTCCCCGATGCTAACGATTCTCGGTAGTTTGTCCCGATTCACGGGCAATCCAGTAGTAATCCGCCCTGAACGAAGGGACGAAGACTGGCCGCCTGAGAATTTGCTGATCAAGTGGCGAAGTCACGCTGGCTGCGGATTCAATCTGTCAACCATGTGTTTGCTCGGACACTTACCTCTCCAGCAGACCAATGACAGTTCCCGGACGGGCTCGTTCGGATTCTGGCGCATGACCGGGATCAGCTGGGTCGGCGCAATCTTGT
>OCZU010002547.1_pt1 | contig 11594 bp, 7 predicted proteins | sample 1539001 | NCBI WGS metagenome assembly OCZU01 (sample SAMEA3539306, study PRJEB22396) | soil metagenome | biome: tundra; feature: field; material: soil | place: USA | collected 2010-05 | depth 0.15 m
ACGCGGATTCCCCCAGGCAGATGTCATAGCCCCGCTGGCCGTTGCCGGCCGGTGCGGCTGAAGCTGGCCCGGCGAAGTTGCCCTGGTTCTCGAATCGGCCAGCTAAGCGACCTGCCCGGCCCCATCGAACGCGTGATGACCGACCTCGGGATCACCAGCCCCGACGCTCTCCTCCACGCATCAGCGCCTTCTTCGGCATCGTCATCACCATGTACTTTCGACGACCACCCGCTCCCGCACTTCCATGCACGCTACGGCGGGCAGTCCGTATCAATCGGCGTCGACCCGCTCACCTTGCTGGCGGGCATGCTGCCGCCGCGCGTACTGGGGCAGGTGTTCGAGTGCGCAGCGCTCCATCAGGAGGAACTGCTCGCAGACTGGGCACCGGTCTCGGCACATCAGCCGCCCGCCCCGATTCCGCCGCTGGCGTAGAATCAGCCCTGTGATCACCTCGCTTCATGACGTCTGTGACGTGGAAGTCCTCGGCCACTACCGGCTGAGGCTCACGTTCTCCGACGGCCTGGCAGGCGATGTCGATCTGTCCCATCTCCGTGAGCGGGAGGGCGTCTTCACCGCGCTCCGCGATCCGGCGTTCTTCGCACGCGTGCGCGTGCACCCGGAGATCGGCACCATCAGCTGGCCCAACGGAGCAGACCTCGCACCTGAGGTCCTGTATGAGCGGGCTGCTGCACATCCCCTCCGGGATCCGCGCCAGGCAGCTGCGGGCAAGTAAGACCTGCCAGATACTTCAGCGGGATCTCAGCGATCCGCAATGGGCCGAGGACCATGCCCAGGCGGGGCACTGCAGGGTTCGCATGATGACCAATCAGCGTTCACGTACGTCCAGGTCATTGGCTGAGTGGGGCGGGTGGGGCTCGAACCCACGACCGGCGGATTATGAGTCCGCGCGCAGACCGTTCAGGCGAGTTCGGGAACGTTCCGACCTGGGGAAACGTACCTTCATGGTCCCCCTTGAACGCCAGTGAACTGCAACCAGAACTGCAACCAGGATGGGTGCCGGTAGCCAACTGGACCGCCCCGGCAACCCGGTACCCTGCAGGCGGCCACCAACGCCCCGGTCGGCGGCACGAACCGCCGTCAGGTCGAGGACCGAGGAAACTCCCCAGTCCTTGCATGCCATCAACAGGCAGCACATCCACCGCCGTGCATCGCCGCAGGCCACCGTCCTGCGGCGTGCGCATCAGTCCCCCGGAATCCAGGCCGGTTGCGGTACTTTCGCGCTGTACTCCCCGGAGCGTCCACCAGCATCCGCGCCTGTTGCGGTACTTTCCTGGCTGCCTGGTGAGGCCACGGCCTGGCGCGCAGTCTCGTCCTCACCGCCCGGGCATGAGGTCACCGACCGGATGCTGATCTTCAGCGAACGGCACCTGCGGACCGTCCTCGCCCAGTACATGGTCCACTACAACGGACGACACCCCACCGCAGCCGCCAGCTCCACCCACCCCTGCCCGAACACCCCGTCGCCGACCTCAACCAGGAGCAAATCAAGCGCCGGCAGTGCTCGGCGGCCTCATCAACGAAAACGAGCGGGCCGTGTAGAAGCCCAGGTCAAGACCGACGGCCGAATTCTGGAACCCCACAGCCTAAATGTCTCGGCACCGATGACACCGAGCGCACCAGATCGGCCGACATCCGCAGACCGTGTTTGTCGTTCCCGACATTCAATGCGACGGCTATGAGTCACCGAGTCCCCGACGCCTTCATCCGCAAGGAACGGGTCCGACATGCCTTACGCTGACGGCAGGCGCCGCCTCCTGAGTTCATCGACAGTCAGATCCAACCACTTCGACAGCGCATCCACTTGCGGGCCTTCCGCAAGTACGCCGACTTCGGCCTGGGCGAGCGTCCCGCCCGGTGTCAGATTCGAAGATCCAATGTAGGCTGCCCGCCTCCCGCTCTCGCGATGTGCGAGCACTACCTTGAAATGGATTCCGAGCCCCGTCTCCTCCCATGATGCGACCTGCAGCCTGCCCGGTTTACCATCGGCGACCTGACGCAGCAGCTTGACCGCGTCCACATTGGCGCTCGATCGGTCAGGAGCTTTGGCCGACAGCGCCCTCGTCACCAGTTGAACCTGCCCGCCAGCATCGAGCACCCGCTCCACCTGCGGCGCCAGCAGCCCGACGAACCCGGTGTGCAAGTACGGCGCAGCTATCTGGAGCCGCGGGCCAGCCGAGGCGGCGGTCTCTCGGATCGCGGTCATCGTCTCCAATGGCCGGGCCGCGTCACCGTGCTCCGATACGAACTGCTCCAATGACGGCCTCAGAAAGCCCGGCACCGTCAGCACTAGGCGGAACTCGGACTCGGACTCGGACTCCATTAATACCGCAGCTTGCCCTAGCCTGGTGACGCCGAGGTGCTCGAGCCGTCCGCTCTCGGTGAGCACCCCACAGCGGACCAGCGTCGGCCAAACCAGGAACCGGTCCCTGACTGCACCCGACAGCAGTGAGATCACAGCACTGCTGTCCCCATCCCCGGCTGCCGCCGCCGCGGCAACGTCGAAGAGTTCATCTGCCAACCCTGCCGGATTATGTGCCTGTCTCAATAGCGCCGCCAGCGGCCTCACCCTGTCCAGTATGGCTGCCACGACACGCTCCTCCCGTCCACGCCGACCGGCGTATCGCTCGGCTTCGGCGCACCCGCTAGTGGTGGCAGCGTCCCGAACAGCAGGTTCCGGTCCAGGACGGTGTTGAACCGCTGGCAGGCGACCTCCGATACGTGCAGGCACGCGGCGCACGATCCGCCGAAGTTGGTCCTGCACGGCGGATCGAACATGCACCGGGACTCGGCGGCGAGCTCAGTGAACGCATCTGGTAGGTCGTAACGGAACACGTGCTCGAGCCCGCCAAGGACAAACTGGCTTCGGGTGTTCGCGTACAGCAGGAACGAAGCGTTCGACGGAAACAGGAACTCCGCGAGCGAATCCACGTTCAGCCCACAACGGGCCGCGAGCGCCTTCATCGCGCGATGCGCGAACGAGTGTGTCAAACCCAACACCGCGCGCGAGATCTGGTTGTCCGGCGCGTTAAAGATGTCTACGACCGGGTCGGTCACCCGGAACAGCCACCGCTGTGCCTCGATCGGATCGTCCGCATATGGGTCATCGACCAGGCCGGAGCTAACCAGCCATCTGACGACCTTGACCGGTTCGAGCCGGAACAGCAGCCCCTCGGTCTCGGTTCGTACGCCGTACATGCTCATCTTGCCGTTCTTCGCACCGGTGAAGTACCGGAAGTGAGTCGCCGCCGCTTGACCGTTCGCCTTGATGGATATCGCCTTCGAGGCGTTGCGAGTGTAGCCCGCGACCACGTAGGCGATCGGCAGCTGCCGCAGCAGCGTTACTTCTGCCAGCCCGTGCTGGGCGAACATATCCGGGTAGTCAGCGTAGAAGGGCTCAAGCGGCGTGCCCTTAGCAGTTCCGGATAGCTCGACAACCGTGAGCTCGGACGCGTCGCGAGCGAGCGATAGCTGCCGGCATTCCTCGCCGAGCGCATCGAGCTTCTCCGGGTCTAGCCCGAGCGCGTCAACGTCCTCACGCCACGCGGGCACGCCGCCGGTCTCGGCCTTGGCCTGGGTCTTAGCAAGTGCCAGGTCGTAAACAGGATCGCCGGGCTTGGCGCCGAGCGTGGCCATAAGCTGCTCGAACTGTTTCATTACCTCGTCAGATCCGCCACCGGCCTGGCGCAGTCCGTCGATGCCAGGCTTAAGGACGCCGAGCGCTTGCGCGACCGCGGCCGCGTGTACGTGGTCGTGAGCGAGCGCGGTGTACTCGTTGCGAGTCGGCGGATTTAGCACCGTAATCGTCTGCGGATAGTACGCCTCGTTAAGAGGCAGCCGTGCGACCCGGACCCGGCCGGTGCGGCATGTCGAGCACTGTCTCACTACCGGTACGTTTGACCGGGTGCCGCATTTGAGGCATTTCCAGTACCAGACATTGGTGCGCAATGTTTTGGTGTTCATCAACGCCATCTGGCCCTTGTCGTTGTTAGCGCACCACGGTGCCGACAGCTGCGCCAGGTGTCCGCATTCGTGGATTTCGGCCCACGTGAACTGCCGCATGGAGCCATCATTCGGGCACGACGGCACCGCGGAGATCTTGCTGACCGTCGTGAACCGGCCACATGTGCCGCAGTGGAAGGTGTTGGGAAACCGGTCAGCCTGCAGGTCCTCGGCCTTGACGAGCTCGAACAGCATTGACTCGATGACGTCGAGCTCCCGGCCGACGTTCGGAGTGCCGGAGACGGCCTCGGCGAAGGGCGCAACCAGGCGTCGCAGCTGCGGCTTGACCCAGCCTTCGGGGACGTCGAGCGCTGAGGTCTGCTTCGGGTTGCCTCCCAGCACGGCCGCCTTGCGCGGCCAGTTGAATGGCTGTTGCGGCATATGCCGCCATAGCGCCTGGATGTTGGTCCGGTTGAGCTCTTCGATAGCCATCGTGGATAAAGCGCCCTTCGGGCAGAAGCGGAAATCTAAAATTGTGTATGTGATGGCGTGGTCGGTGATCATCGCCGTGACGATCGATATGTTCGCGTGGGTGGTCACAGGTCGGCGTAGATCGTTATGGGCTCTTCAATATCGCGCAGGCTTCGCGGCACCGGCGGTGTCAGCAGCGCGGGCAGGCGCACCTTGCCCTCGGCCGACTGCGGGATAGTGGTGAGCATTTGCGACACCCATGACTCGATCGCGGCCCGGTGCGCCTCGAACAGCACCCCGGTCTTCGGGACTCCGAACCCAATGGTGAGGTTGTCCACCAGCATCTTCCGGTCAACGTACCCGGCGACGACTGCGTCACGGAAAGCCGTCGAGTCGTCAAGGCGCCGACGGCCGCGCTTGCCGGTGACCCAGCCGCGATCGTGGACCTGAAGCAGCCACGCCATCAGGCCGCCGGATAGGACCCGCTTAAGGATGGGCAGTGACTCGCGGTTGACTGGCACTTTGTTCACCAGCCGGTCCAGGAAGCTGATCCAGGAGGAGAAGTAGCGGTAGACCGAAACGTCCCGGTCGCGGGTCGGATTCACGACGTACACGATCAAGCCTGGCCACCGGCGTCCGACACGGGCCGATGCCTGGATGATCTCCGCGGCCGACGTCGGTGTACCCATGACGGTCATCACGCCCAGACGGGCAACGTCGAACCCGTGCCCGATCGCCTTGGTCGCGGCGATGATCTTCACCCGGTCCTCGTCGGCTACAGGCGGGTCGACCAGCCGCTTGACTGCGTCGCGGATCGCCGCCGGCTCGGCATCGCCGTTTATCGTGGCGAGGTTCGCTTGCGACGGCAAGAGATTCTGCACGTCGTCGTCGCGGGTGAACGAGGAGAGATCCTCGTTGCGAAGGCAGTACGTCAGGAGCACCTCGTATAGGTCGCCGCCAGCCTTGCGTGCGGTAGCGAGGTTGTCGGCGTCCGCGGGGTCGAGGCCCGCTTCGCCAAGTACCTTGCCGGGGTCGGTGAGCAGATCGCCGAGCCAGCGGGCGTGGGTAAGCGCGACCTCGCGCGCTGCGGTGACCATCGTGATGCGCCGCGGCTGCACCCCGAGGAACCGGCGCAGTGGCATCGTGTCCGATGTCGTCGACCAGAAGGTCTCGCCGACGTTGGGGCCGTTGACCGGAAACCGACGCGCATCGCGCTGGTAAAGGTGCGCCACCTGCGCCTTGTAGCCTTCGATGGTGGCGGTCGCGCCCACAATCTGCAGCGGCGGGTTCCCTAGGTGCGAGCTGATGGCCTGCAATAGCGTTTCGTACATGCCGTCGAGAGCGCCGAGGGACTCCTCGAGGAGGTGGAGCTCGTCGGCGATTTCCAGCCGCAGCGCGCCCATCCCCTCCGCGATCGAGGAGCGGACTTCCTGGCAACCATAGAACGAACAGTCCGTCAGGCCGGTGTACCCGTGCTTGGGGCAGCGAGACATCGCGCGGCCGAGTAGCACCTGGAAGTGGCGGGCCTGTCCCAGCTGGGCGAGCTTGTCGACAGTGCCGACCAGCACCGACGGTGCGTTGCGGTAGATGTCGTCGTCGACTCCCCACACGGGCAGGACGCCGGCCATTTTGCAACCTGCGGTACGGCAGATATGGCGCATCGTCCACGACTCCGGGTCGAATGACACCTCCGGTCGCCGGTCGCACATTGGGCAGATGTCCAGGACGCGGCACGCTTCAGCGGTCACGGGCGACTCGGGGTCTTGCCCCCGGAAGAACGGCGAGGATGGGTCGACCAGATGGTTCGGGGTGTTGCCGCCGCCAACGAAGTATCCGATGCCGAACGAGTCGCCGCGCATGTCGTCGCGTCCGCGGCGCACGATCTCGGCATGGAAGATCATCTTCGCGAACCGCTCGGTCTGCTGCAGCGCCAGGAGCCGCAGCGGGAACCGCGCCCAGACTTGTACGCCGGCGGTTACTCCGGTGAGCCTGCCGTAGAGCAACGTCGCGATCATCAGGCCGAGGTATGCCTCGGACTTCCCGCCGCCCGTAGCGAACCAGACGATGTTCACGTCCGAGTACGCGGCCGGGTCGACCATGCCAGGCAATGACCCGACGATCCATGCGACCTGGAAAGGCCGCCACGCGGTGTAAGCGGGCTTGCCGGACAGGTCGCAGGCGGCGGACTCCACTACCTGGTTCGCGAGGACGAACGCCTCGCGGACCTTGCCATCGATTTGCAGGACCTTCAGCCCGGCTTCGACCCAGGCCACTTCGGCGCGGGCGGCCATAGCGTCCTCGTCAGCGGCCCTGCGCGCCGCCGCGTCCCAGCCGCGCTCGGCTGCGAGCTTCCTCAGCGCAGCCTGTGACCACTCCTGCTCGACCCACGCACGGTGCGCTGCGACCAGCGCCTTAACCGCTCCCACGGGGTCATTGGAGAGGGTGGCGAAACTGGTGTCGATTGGCCATCTAGTGCCGTCGGCGTCAATGAACGACTCGCGGGCGTCCACGCGCATGGTGCGCTGCTCGGCAGCGAACAAGGTCGACAGCCTCGTCCGCCCGCCGCCGTGCTCGGAGACCTCCACGGCACCGGCGTGACCAAACGCAGGCACCATTCGGTCGTACCGGTAGGACTGCGCCACCTGCTCGAGCTCGTACGGCACCAGCGGCGCGTTCACGTGCGCAGTCAACGCGACCTCGTACAGCAGCGGGTCGAAGTAGTCCTTATCGAAGGTGTGCTGCCCGTCGATGAACTGGGTGTCGATAACCGGCGTTGTGTTCACGACTGCCACCAGCACCTCGTAACCAGCCTCGGCCACCGCGACGTCGACCTGCAGCGCAGCGGAAAACACCGGCGGTCGGACCTTGCCCGAGTCCAGCAGATTCTCCGCAGCGTATCGAGCCCAGGTAATGGCGTCGAGCATATCGTCGTCGCGCGGCAGCGATCCGGGCGAGCCCGATGGGCGGCGGCATCGAAACAGCTCGCTCCCGGGGGGCGCCTTTCCTGCAGCAGTCAGCGCAGTGGTGAACTCACTCGCGCCGATCCGGCGTGAGCCGAGGTCGTCAGTGTGGATATCGACCGTCAGCCTGACCGGCTCCATAACGGACTTGCTCCATACCTGGGCGAGCTTGCGTCCCTCCTTGCCCGGCCCGGCGGCATTGTGGGAGCCCTGCTGCCCGGCCGCTCCTCCGGCCTGCCCGATGGCGCCGGCTGTGGCGTCTGCGGTGACCGCGTACCGCTGTTCATCGACGGTGGGATGTAGCGCAAGATAGTAGGCCGCGCTCACTGTCACCTCGAAAGAGACCGGCAGGGCCACAACCCGGAACGAGAAGCCCTGCGCGGGCGGGACGAGTTTGCCACGGTACCCGCGCCCGGACAGCTGATCCGCGATTAGCTGAGGCTCGCTGGACAGCATTCCAAGCCACAGGCGGCTCTGGGGTGCATCGGTCAGGCGGCTGCAGGCGGGGATGTTGGTACCGATGGCGTCGCTGACGACTCGGCCGGCGAGCAATGCCAGCAGCTTGTCGTAGCGCTGAGCCAGCTGCTCCGGAGGGGCGAGCTCGGCGGCCAGGGGAATTTTAGCTGCAGTCGTGAGCGGAGTGGTGCCCGTCATCTCGTGCCTCTCCGTCAGGGCACCCGGAAGTTGCCGGGCGGGCATGGTCTAGCATCCGCTTAGCTCTCTGGCGCCGATTGGTGGTGGTAGTTGAAACAAACCGGTCAGGCATGAGCTGCACCACTACAGATCCTGGCCAGTGAAGGGACGGACTATAGATGACCGGGCCGATAACCGTCGCGTGCAACGCAGAAAAAACGCGCACGTTCCAATTCGGCCAGGTCGAACCCCAACGTAGCATTAGTCTCGGCAGGCAGGCTCAATGCGCATTCCTTTGGAGGTCCTCTCCCAGCCGGGCAGGGAGGACGACCCCCAGCGCTGACAACGGCACCACACGGCCTGGGCGCATGTCAATGTCGACGACCGTATGGTCCGTGACCGACTCGAGCAGATCGGCCACGTGAAGGCCCAATTCGGCGTCTACGAGCGCGTCGCCGGTACCCGCAGGCGCGGCATCGACCTTTCTCGCTAGCCAGTACCCGAGTCGGCGCCTGACCCGGTGCATCGTCGCCAACGCAGGCGCGACATGCGCAGCGATCGACACCAGCATGTCGTCGCCCACTGCATGAGCGAAACGTGCCACATCTTCGCCGTCAAGGGGCCCGTCTACCGCACCGCGGATCCACGTCCCGACCGTTCCTGGGCTCGTGATTGCTGTACCGGTCATGCGAGCAAGGATTTCCCGCTGGGTCAGGCCGGACGATCCGGCTGCGGCGGCACGCTCGTGCCACAAATCGATGAGCGCGGTGAGCGTGACATACCGAGGTCGCTCGGCGAGTCGCTCGGCAATCTCCTCGAATAGGTCCCGCCGCGCCGCATGGTCAACGAGCAGAACGGTGTCCCCGGCATCTAGTGCCTTGGCCGCGACACGCTGGACCGCGGTGCCCTGCCTGCGGGCAAGCAGATCGTTCGGCGGCACCAGCAGAATCGACCGCTCACCCGTTCCCGCCTCGTCGATGTACACCGCGATCGCTTCCACGAGGCGTTCGCCGTCAGCCGCGGCCACGCTTCCAGGACTGGGCCTTGATACTGGATCAGCGCCCAAGGCGTCGGCCAGGATCGCGAGCACGTCCGCCGTGAACGGATCCCAGACTGGTCCGCCGCCAGCCAGATCGTCGCCGATCATCGGCCGGAATGCCTCGTCCCCGACGAGGCTCACCGCCACCGCTGGATCCGCCGGGTCGAAAGACGCGCCAACGTCAGCGTGCAGCAGCGGCGCGGACAGCTCCACAGTCTCCCGGCGCACGCCTGCGGCGGCCGCTCGCGCCGCCACGGCGGCACGAGCAAGCCGCTGCCCCTCCTTCGGCCCGGCTGCCAGAATTCTCAGAGTCCCGGCCGGAGGGGCGGCCAGCAACCACGCCTGCGACCGCGGCAGAGTCCCGGCCACGCACAGCTCGCCGTACACGAGCGTCCCGGCAGCGCGCGCCAGCTGGCCGATTGGGATGACATCGACCCGATCGTCCCAGCCGAGTCGGGTCCGCGGGCTCTCTCTCAACACGGCCCTAAGCGCTGCTGCCGCAATCCGGTTCCGCGTGACGACGGCGCGCCGAGGACGGTCGTCGGACTCGTCAGCGAGCCACTGCAGGATCTGCCCCGTCCGCGGCTGTCGCTGCGCCGCGTCCAGCGCGAACGCAAGCGAGCCTGCGACCTCTGACCACATCTCCCGATGAACGCCGGCGGCATTCCTGGCGAACTGCCGGGCGATGGCGGACGCGGAGCCCAGCGTCACGATGTAGGGGCTCCTGCCCGCCTGCCGGTCATATCGATCTGGCGTGACCGGTAGCGCACCAACCGCGTTGAATACGCCCCACGCCCACCGCAGTCCCTGCATCGCGCCACGATCACCAGCCGCGACCGCAGGCTGGTACACCCGAGACAAGGCGGCCATCGATGACCACAGCTCGGCCAGAGCCGCGTCCAGGTCACTGACCTGGTCTTCCGGGGGGACGTGTACAGAAACCTGCGAATTGCCCGCCGCCGCGAGCTGGGCGACGGACGCTAGCAGCGGCACCCCTATCGCGCGGGATGACCGGCTTGGCAGGGGTGTCGGTCTCGGCGCATCGGTCGCGAGTGCCAGCATTGACGGCGCGTCGTAGCCCCACACGATCCCACCGTGAGACCGCATCGTGTCCAGCAGCAGGTCGGTCGGGTTCGACGTCGTGTACAGAACCGGCACCCGCGCACTGTGGGCCAACAGCTGCCCGAGCGATGCGGCATTGATGCAATCTTCGTCGACCACGACGGTCTCGAGGGTGGCCACTAGATCGACCAGGTGCTGCAGCTGGCCAGTCAGGAACAGCCGACCGCCCATGTCCGCGGTCGGCGAGCCGACCACGGCCGCTTTGCCGTCTGCCGTTATCCGCACGCGCGGCAGTTGGTCGGCAAGCCGTTGCCCACGGAACTCGAGTTGATCGTACAACTGCCGCTCTGAGAGCCGCCGCGATACTACGCCGACCCGCGCGTCCAGCCGGCCACGGTTGCGGATCGCGGCCAGCACTGCCTCTACCGCGAGCACAAGCGACAGGGGTACGCCCGGAATGGGAAGGACCACCGCCACCGGGACGCGTGCCACGAGAGCCTTTTCGACAGCGTCGAGAAGCTCTATGTCCAGCGCAGACAGCACAAACGGCGTATGCCTCGTACCGGACACCTGGCCCAGAATTCCGGCATACAGCAAGGCGCTGATCGGGTTCCGCTCGACAGGCACCGTCTGACCTTAACCGCGCCAGCCTACCGACCACAGAGTTGGCCAGCATCCGCCGGCATTTGCGGATAGCGCAGCGGTCGCGCGGAGGGCACTGTTTCGCCTCCGGTGATCTCGTATCTAGTGAAACCTCCGCCACGGCGTGTTACCAATGATGAGCACTTCAACCGCTAGGAGGCCGTGGTGACCGAAGTCGGACCGGGCAACGCCGAAGGACACGGGCACCGCCCGCACGAGGAGGGCGTGCTGTTCTCGCTTACCGACGCCGAGAGTGAGGCGCCGCGTCGGTCGCGCCTCGGGAAGGCTGCCGCCCAGCACCTGTCCCTGTCAGACATCACCGCCGAGATCCAGCGGATGTCCGAGGGCGACAGGGGCTTCCTGGCCCGAGTGCTCAAGACCCGCAGCAAGGCGCCCGCTCCGGCGATCGCTCAGGCGCTTCGCACCTACCTCGCCAAGGCAAACGAAGACCAGTCCGCGTTCGCGCTACATGACGGTCTGCATTATGGCGTCCTCTCGACCGGTTCCACTGCGGCTCTCAAGGACGACGACCTCGCCGCGCTGCTGTCGGCAGATCGGGGCAAGCTCGGGTTCCTCGTCGGCCAGCCGCTGCGGGAAGTGCTGACTGCGCCGGAGGAGTTCGGCGTTACCACTGCGGTCCGCACTGCCGTCTGGTCGTCGATGGTAAGCCGCGCGCATGAAGGCGGTGTCGCCGCGCTTGCCTGGCTTGTCGCCGACCCGCCCGCGACTTGGAATGAGCGGCAGAGCGCCGCCGTCGCCGAAGCGTGGGCAGCTGTCCGGAACCGGTACCCGATGCTTCCCGAGCACCCAGCGTCGATCGAGCAACT
>OCZU010002548.1_pt1 | contig 11593 bp, 9 predicted proteins | sample 1539001 | NCBI WGS metagenome assembly OCZU01 (sample SAMEA3539306, study PRJEB22396) | soil metagenome | biome: tundra; feature: field; material: soil | place: USA | collected 2010-05 | depth 0.15 m
CAAGAATCTTGCCATCCGCAAACGCCTCTTCCTCAGCGCCAGGCCGCGATATTACAAGCCAACGGGCGACAGCGAGCGGGGGAAAACGGACGCGCCGAGCGTGGCCAGCCGCCATTCCGCGCCGCCCGCCTCGCACCGGAAGTCGAGCATCCAAAAAACATCTTCCCGCTTTTGATCGTCCGTCTGGATGAGCGCGTCAAAGCGCGTGTAGCCATGCACCGGCAGCCAGTGATAATTGCGGAAATAAATCACGGCCCAAGTGTGGCAAGCCGCGCGGCGGCCAAAGTCATTTTTATCACAACCGCCAACCGCGCCAAACACGCGAACACTTCTCCCTCTCCGCCTCGAAAGATGTCCTTCGCTCGCGGGGGCGGGAGAAGGTGGCCGCAGGCTGGATGTCCCTGTTTGCAGGTGACAATTTCGCCGTCAAAGGTATTGTAGCCATGTTATGACAACGGAAGATTTGAAAGGCATCGTTCACTCCAATCCCGAAATCATGGGCGGCACGCCCGTTTTTTTCGGCACGCGGGTTCCTTTGTAAAATCTGATTGACGCTCTGGAAGGCGGCGAATCCATTGAAGATTTTTTGGAAGGCTTCCCTTCGGTCGAACGCGCGCAAGCCATCGCTGTCATTGAAGCCGGCCAGTTGAAAATGCTCGAAACCGTCGGCCATGCGCATTCTCATTGACGAATCCTTGACTGGCGTTTGGGCCGTGCGTTGACCGGGCATGATTGCGTCTCCGTTCAGAAAATGGACTGGGGTGGCATCCAAAACGGCAAGCTGCTCGCGCTGGCCCAGGAGGAATTCGATGTTTTCTTGACGGAAATGGAGCCAACTACCTCGCGTTGCTCAAAGCGGAGGGGCGGTTTGCAGCGCTGCCCATCTCGCCCAGCCGGGCGGTGAAATTGGGCGGCACGGTGGCCACGGTGGGTTTTCCCAACATCGGGTTGCAAGGGTTCGCGCCGAAATTTGCCCGGGGTGAGATCGCGTCGCTCTCCGGCGCGAGGGATGACGCGCGGTATTTCCAGTTCGGAGTAACCACGGAACACACGAAACACACGAAAAGGGCACGGAATAGAAATCCGCCATCTGGTTCTTCGTGTCCGATTTTCGTGTAGTTCGTGTGTTTCGTGGTTAATCAGTTTCCGATTTTCGGCGGCATTGAGCGCGCGCGGGGCGTTGCCGGAGAATGTGAATTACGCGGTCAAGAGCGGTTAACTTCTGAGTTTTCTGGAATCGGTGCCGGAAGTTTCGGCAAAGCTCAAGGAGGCGAATGGGAAGGAAATTAAATTTGAGGAGGTCGTGGAGCACGCGAAGCAGGCAGCAGTGTGGACGCTGGTGTATTGACAGAATGATGGTTGGCAGAATGATGTTGCCGAGTTTCCGTCGGAAATTATTCTGTCATCAATTATTCTGTCTGCATTTTCGGGCGTCTCTCCCTCACCCTACCCCGGCCCTCTACTGCTGCGACCCGCCTTCGCCAGCTTCGGCATGACAAGCCCGTGCTACCCTGGCCGGAAAACCGCGTAAATCCCTGGAAAACCGCATCTCGCCCCAAGCAATTGCCCCGCGCCCCGGCGCAGACGCAGCACGCTCCGAAGAAACGAGTCCCGCCCTTGCGCGAATGGCTGTCGCCTTCAAGAGAATGTTTTGAGGCTGAATTTACCTGACCAAACGATTCGACACCGTCAAATCGCTGGCGCGGTCACGTGTTCGTTTTTTCAATCGCAGCGGAGCGATCCGCAAACTTCGAAAACGGCGCGTTTGGGAATCTTGATATTCTTCGTCACCGGTCAGGGAAAGCGGTCTCGTGTGGCACGCTTTTGGGGGAAAATTGAATTGTTTCACCCGCTGGTTGCAGCAAATTGCGCATTCACGCCGGATCATTCGCCGGATAGCGATGATTTCCTTGATGAGTTCTTGATATTTGCAGATTCGTTTGCGAGCGACGGGAAATTATTTTCTTGGTTCGGGCTTTGATCAAACTTCCCGCCGGATCATCGGTCGAAGCGCGCCATCGGCACGTTATTTTCTTGATTATTTCTTAACGCTTTCAAGGCGATTTTATTTGCCGCGAACCGCGTTTTTGTTGAGCTTTATGCAGGGTGGTCAAGAGATCGCTCGGCCGGAATCTTCCTCGAATCGAGCATCCATCAAACAAAGAATTCAGAGATAGCATCTTACGACCTTCACGGGACGAGGGCACGCGTCGTGCTAAACGACGACCTGTGCAAATTGAGCAAAAAACCTGTTCTGACCGGTTTGCCGGCGAGTGCGCGGGTACGCGCTCGTAAAACCCAATCGAAAAACCAATCGCATTCAACTGAACCATGAAACCGATCGAAATTTTTCAAATCCTGTTGTTCTTCGGGCTCGGCATTGCCCTGACACCGCCCGTCGGCCGCTTCATGGCCAAGGTGTTCAAGGGCGAGAAAACTTTTCTGCATCCGATTTTTCAGCCGGTTGAAAATCTGATCTACCGGCTGACGGGAATTGATCCGAACGAGGAGATGTCGTGGCTGACCTATTTCTGGGCCGTGCTGCTTTTCGCCACCGTCGGTTTCGTGTCGGACATGGTGATCTTCATGACCCAGCAATGGCTGCCGCTGAATCCGGCCAACCTGCCGAACTGCACGTGGCATCTGGCATTCATGCAAGCCTGGAGTTTCACCTGCAACGCAGACTGGCAATCCTACGCGGGCGAAACGACCATGAGTTATTTTTCGCAGATTTTTGCGATCATGGTCCATCAGTTTTTGAGCGGCGCGTCGGGACTGGCGGTGCTGGTGGCGGTGGGACGCGCTTTGAAGCGGGCCTCGATCAAGACGGTCGGCAATTTCTGGACTGACCTGACGCGCGGCCTCCTCTACTTCGTGATCCCGCTCTCCGTCATTTGGGCCATTCCGCTGGCCTGGCAAGGTGTTCCTCAAACCTGGAAACCCTACCAGACCGCCAACCTGATGGAGCCGTACACCACGCAGGTGCAGAAGACTGATGACAAGGGCAACAACGTGACGACCAACGTGCAAGTGACGGTGCAAACGTCGAAGCTGGATGCCGACGGAAAGCCCGTGATTGAAAATGGCGCGGCAGTGATGGTGGATATGCCGCAGGTGGACGCCAAAGGCCAGCCGGTGATGACTAACGTCGCCGTGATGGTGGATGCAAAAGTGGATACTCAAACCATCCCGGTCGGTCCCGTGGCGTCGTTCGAGTCCATCAAGCAACTCTTCACCAACGGCGGCGGGTGGTACAACGTGAACAGCGCGCACCCGTTTGAAAATCCCACGCCGTTCACAAACTTTTGGGAATTGCTGGCGATCATCGTCGTGCCGATGGCGCAGGTCTACATGTTTGGCCTGCTGGTCGGCAACAAGAAGCACGCCTGGACATTGTTCGCCGTCATGCTCGGCCTGTTTATGCTTTCATTTGCCGGAGCCTGGTACTTTGAGGCGCAGCCAAACCCGGTGACCGGCAGCACGCTGGCGAACATGGAAGGCAAGGAACAACGCATCGGCGTGATGAACAGTGTGCTTTGGGCCACCTCCTGCACGGCGATTGACAACGGCTCGGTGAATTCCATGCACGACAGTTACATGCCGCTGGCCGGCATGATGCCGTTGTGGAACATCCTTATCGGCGAAATGCTCTTCGGCGGCATCGGCTGCGGCATGTATTGCATGTTGTTCCATGTGCTGATCACGGTCTTCATCGCCGGGTTGATGATCGGGCGAACGCCTGAGTATCTGGGCAAAAAATTGGATGCGTGGGTCGCGACGTGGGCGGTGATCGGAGTTTTGATTCCCAATGCCGCGTGTCTGCTGCCGACAGCTCTGGCCCTCATGTTGCCGCAAGGCTTGTCCAGCATCGCGAACAACGGCCCGCACGGGCTTACCGAAATCCTTTACTGCTTCGGCGAGGCCGCCAACAACAATGGCAGCGCGTTTGCCGGACTGAACGCCAACACGCCCTTCTACAATGTTGGCGCAGGGATTGTGATTTGGATCGGACGATTCATCCCGATCATTTCCATTCTGGCAATTGTGGGTCATCTGGCCAAACAAAAAACTGTCGAGGCTTCGTCGGGGACTTTGCCCACTCACGGTTTGACGTTCGGTCTTACCTTGGCGGGCGTCATCATCATCGTGGCCGCGCTGACCTTCTTTCCGGCCCTTTGTCTCGGGCCGATGGTGGAGCATGGGTTGATGTTAATGGGACGAACCTTCTAACTCAAACACCTGGAATTTCATAAAAACTATGAGCACCAAAGTTGAATTCAAGTACTCGGAACTGTTCCGCCAGGCGGTGATTGACTCCTTCAAGAAACTGCATCCGCGCGAGGAAATCAAAAACCTCGTCATGTTCGTCGTGTGGATTGGCTCCATCTGGACGACCATCATTCTCTTCCTGCCGCATCAGTTCAACCTGTTCAATGTGCAGATTTGTTTCTGGCTGTGGTTCACCTGCCTGTTCGCGAATTTCGCCGAGGCGATGGCGGAAGGCCGCGGCAAAGCCCACGCCGACGCGTTGCGCAAGATGCGCACCAAGACGATGGCCAACGTGCTCTTTGACGGCAAGAAAATCTCCGTGCCCAGTTCCAATCTGAAGATCGGTGATTTTTTTGTCTGCGAAGCGGGCGAGATGATCCCCGCCGACGGCGAAATCGTGGAAGGCATCGCCACGGTGGATGAGTCGGCCATCACCGGCGAATCCGCGCCGGTCATTCGCGAAAGCGGCGGCGACCGCAGCGCTGTGACCGGCGGCACGAAAGTTCTCAGCGACCGCATCGTCGTACGCGTCACCGCCGAGGAGGGCAATTCGTTTCTGGACCGGATGATCACGATGATCGAAGGCGCGCGCCGCCAGAAGACGCCGAATGAAATTGCGCTGAACATCGTGCTGGTCAGCCTGACTGCGCTCTTCATTGTCGTGGTCTTTGTGCTGCCGCCGTACGCTCATTACAACGAGAACCAGGCCGGCCAGAAAGACGTGGTGCTGACTTCGATTCCCGTGTTGCTGGCGTTGATTGTTTGTTTGATCCCGACGACCATCGGCGGACTGTTAAGCGCCATCGGCATCGCGGGCATTGACCGCTTGATGCGCCGCAATGTATTGGCCACGAGCGGACGCGCCGTCGAAGCGGCCGGTGATGTGGATGTGCTTTTGCTGGACAAGACCGGCACGATCACGCTCGGCAACCGGCAGGCGACGGAATTCATTCCCGCACCGGGTGTCAAACTGGAGGAGTTGGCTGACGCCGCGCAACTCGCTTCGCTCGCCGATGAAACGCCCGAAGGCCGTTCCATCGCCGTGCTCGCCAAGGAAAAATACGGCCTGCGCGGCCGCGAAGTCGCCGAAACCTTCGCCACGTTTATTCCGTTCACCGCGCAAACGCGCATGAGCGGCGTGGACCTTTACGATGAACGACACGGCGTACCTGCTGCGGCGAGGCGCGATACGAAAACTGCTTCTGGTGGAAATGTCGCCGTAGCCAAGCCGGTCAATGCGAATGAAACCAAACCCATACGTTGCATCCGCAAGGGCGCGGCGGAATCAGTGGCCAGATACGCCAGGGAAAACCGCGGTCAGGTTGACAAAAGCGTCATGGATAAGGTGGATGAGATTTCGCGCCAGGGCGCAACGCCTTTGCTGGTCGCCGACGGCGCCCGGGTGCTGGGAGTCATTCAACTCAAGGACATCGTCAAAGGCGGCATCAAGGAACGCTTTGCGCAGCTTCGCAAAATGGGCATCCGGACGATCATGGTCACGGGTGACAATCCCCTCACTGCCGCCGCCATCGCCACTGAAGCCGGCGTGGACGATTTCATCGCGCAAGCCAAACCGGAGGACAAACTCGCCCGCATCCGCAAGGAACAGGAAGGCGGCAAGTTGATCGCGATGATTGGCGATGGCACGAACGACGCGCCCGCGCTCGCCCAGGCCGACGTCGGCGTGGCGATGAACACCGGCACGCAAGCCGCGCGCGAAGCGGGCAACATGGTTGACCTTGACAGCAATCCCACGAAGCTCATCGAGGTCGTGGAAATCGGGAAACAATTGCTGATGACGCGCGGCGCGCTGACGACGTTCAGCATCGCGAATGATGTGTCGAAGTATTTCGCGATTCTGCCCGCGATGTTTGGACTGCTCTATGCCGCCACCGCCGGCGGACGCGGCCCGCTCGACAAATTGAATATCATGTTCCTGCATTCGCCACAAAGCGCGATTCTCAGCGCCGTGATTTTCAATGCGCTCATCATTGTGGCGTTGATTCCGCTGGCGTTGCGCGGCGTGAAATACAAGCCGCTCGGCGCGGCGGTGATTTTGCGGAATAACATGCTGATTTATGGCATCGGCGGCATCCTCGTGCCGTTCATATTCATCAAGTTGATTGATGTGTTACTGGTGTTGGTCCACCTGGCACCTTGATCCGCCGATGTCGCTATTTACAAAAGAGGAAACACTATGATCAAACTCATTGTTCAATCCATCCGACAAACCATTCTTTGGAGCATTGTGGCGGGCGTGGCCTATCCGCTCATCATCACTGTCATCGCGCAACTGGCGTTCAAAGACCAGGCCAATGGCAGCCTGGTGACTCGCGGCGGCAAGATTGTCGGCTCCGCGTGGATGGCACAGCAATTTCAGGGCACCAACTATTTCTGGCCGCGTCCGTCAGCCTGCGGGTACGGCACCGGGGCGACGGGTCTGGCCGCGTCGAGCGGAAGCAATCTCGGCCCGACCAGCGGCACGCTGCAAACCAACGTCATGAGCAACACCGCCGCGTTCATCAGCGGAAACAATCTGCCGACGAATACGGTCGTGCCCGCGGACATGGTTTTTGCCTCGGCCAGCGGACTCGATCCGCATATCAGTCCCGAGGCCGCTCAACTTCAGATTTCCCGCGTCGCTGTTTCCCGAGGCCTGAGCGAAGACAAGGTCAAACAACTCGTGGAGCAGTACACTGAACCGCCACAGTGGGGCTTTCTCGGACAAGCGCGGGTCAATGTCTTGTTGCTCAATCTGGCGTTGGATCAACTCGATTCTCCGAAGGCAGATCAGGGCGTTCAAAAGAACGGATAATCCGGCGGGATTCCGGCTCTGGAACTGGCCGCACCTTGTGAAACCAAAGCCCATAGTCTTGGTCATTGAAGACGAGCTGGCGATTCGGCGGCTGTTGCGCGCCGCATTGGAGCATGAAAGTTACCGGGTATGCGAAGCCGACAACGCCCAGCTCGGCCTGCAAAAGACCGCAGAACGCCGGCCGGATGTCATCATTCTCGACCTGGACTTGCCGGATGTCGGCGGGTGGACCGTGCTGCAATCGCTTCGTGAATGGAGCCTGACACCAGTGCTGGTGCTGTCCGCGCGCACCGGCACAGCCGATAAAGTGCGCGCGTTGGACAGCGGCGCGAATGATTATCTGACCAAACCGTTCGACACCGTCGAACTGCTGGCGCGGTTGCGTGTTCTTCAACGCAGTGCGGTGGGATTCCCGGATGGGCCGCTGCTTATTGAAGGTGACCTCCAGGTCAACCTGACCGATCACAAAGCCACTTTCAAGGGCCGCAAGTTAAATTTGACTCCCACGGAAGAAGCTGTGTTCTATCTGCTCGTCCAGTTTGCTGGCAAAGTTGTCACCTGCAAACACCTGTTGCGTTCGGTCTGGGGAACCGATGCGGAGCACAAAACGCACGATTTACACGTTTACATCGCGCAACTCCGGAAAAAGCTCGGCGACACTGAACGCCAGATCGTGATCCGGACCGAAGGCCGCATTGGATACCAGTTATTGACCGCAGCCAGTCAGAATCGCGCATCCGCCACGGCGGCAGATTTAAGTTGAAGGCCGGAGACTGGCGGTTTATGCCGGCTTGATAACTTCTTAATGCCTTTGCTTCCCCTCTTAATTATGTCCCCAGGCTCTGAGGCCTCATATTGCTGGCACCAAGAAACGAAAAATGCTGGTTATGAAAACGGATAAAATTCTGTTCCCGATTGATCTGGCGAAATGCCCGCTGGATGCGCTTCCGCTGGTCAATGGTGTTGCCGGACGCTCCCAGGCCACGGTCGTCCTGCTCCACATCGTCACGCTGAATATCCAAGCGCCGGACAATCGCGTGTACAGCGAGCTTTGTCGGGAGGCCGAATGGCGGTTGAAGCGACTGGCCGATCATTATGTGCATCCGATGATTGAGACCTGCCTGCGCGTCCGGGTCGGAAATCCCATCGAAGAAATCGTGGCGGAGGCAACCGAGCAGCAGGCGAGTTTGATCGTTCTGCCCGTTTTCCAGTCTTCATTTTGGAAAGGACTCTTTGCGCCGGCGGTGTCCAGGACAACCGGGAAACTGATGGAGAACGCTCCCTGTCCGGTATTCGCTTTGCGTGTGACAACTCCGTTCAACTGCGAAAAACAGTGGCCAGCACAACCAGCGGTTTCGGTGAACACCCATCCCGCAAGCCAGACCCTTCGTCCACCGCGACGCTTCGCCACGGAACTTTGCCTGCATGAAAATGCCGGTGTCCGGTCTTGATCATTACGAGAGACCATCAGCTTATGAATGCAGTTATGGAAAATCCGCAGGATCAAATCAGTTGTTTCCGTGACGTGAAGGAACATAGCGAGCCGGTGTCTTCCGGTCAGAGCTTCGATCTTCGGCCCGGTCAGATTCTGGACGGCCGCTTCGTGATCCAGGAACCGGTCAACCACAGCGGCATGGGCGCGATTTACAAGGCGCTGGATACGTGGAACCATAACGAAATCGTCGCCGTCAAAGTCCCGCACCTGCGCTACGAAAGCGATCCCAACTTTTTCTCGCGCTTCCAGCGCGAGGAGGAAATCGGCTGCCGGCTCGATCATCCATCCCTTTTGAGATTCGTCCCCATCGAAGGAAAAAAAAGCCGGCCTTACCTCGTCACCGAATACCTGCGCGGATGCACGCTGGCCCATTTGCTCGGCGCGCTGCGGCCGCTGCCGGAGAAGGATGCGCTCCGCATCGCCAGCCTGCTCTGCGAGGCGGTGCAATACATGCACGGGCATGGTGTCGTCCACCGCGATTTGAAACCCGGCAACGTCATGATCTGCCGCGACCGCACCATCCGCATCCTGGATTTCGGCCTCGCCAAATCCGACGCGTCACGGCGCATCACCATCACGGGATTCACTTCCGCGATGGGCACGCCGGACTACATGGCGCCGGAACAGGTCACCAATAACCGCACCGACGAGCGCACGGACATTTACAGCCTCGGCGCGATCTTGTACGAAATGCTGACCGGCTCCGTCCCGTTCCAAAACGAAAACACCTGGGTATCCATGAACAACCGCGTCAACGGCGATCCCGTGGCTCCGCGAAAATTGAACCCCGAAGTCTCCCGGCAGGCGGAGGAAATCATCCTCCACGCCATGCAACGCGCGCCCGCCGACCGCTACCAGACCGCCGCCGAATTCCGGGCCGAACTGGACGCGCCCGCGAAGGTGTTTGTCTCCGGCTATTGCGACCGTCTGCAGGAACCAACCTGGAGTTTCGGAATTCGCACCACACCCGTGCTTGCCGGCACATTGATCGGCCTGGGTTTCATCTCATTGCAGGTGTTAGGGTTTTTCCTGCTGCGTCATTTTTTTTCGCGGTGAACCATCAAAATCGAGGGCTGCCATGCGCGCTCAATTAAATTCCCCCGAGTCGTTTGAATTTTACTTCCCTGAGCTGGACAATCTGGTGCTCGTTGAAAACCATGCCGAAGGCGTTGTCATCCGCGCCACCCGTGCGAATTTTTCCGAGCGCCGCAAAATCTTCTTCATCCGCGAACTCGCCGCCGAAGGTTACATCCCCGACTGGTATCAATGGTTTTCCACCAACGCCGGCGACATCGGCCTGGGCGTGCGTTGGGTGGTGGACTATTCCTGGCTCAAGATTGATCCGCGTTTGACGCGGCAAGTCACGAAGTTCATGCGCCGATTGTTGCTCGGCGTTGGGTTGTTGTGGCTGGTGTTGATGGGGGCCCTGTTTCTAACCACCGTCACCGACCGCCCGGCGGCCCCGAACAATCTCCAGCATGTTCCACCGTCAACCAAATGACTTTTTGGCTGACCTTGAAACAAAAATCACTAAGCTGGATTCGTGAACGACCGTGAACGCCCCAATCCCGATGCGTTGTTGAGTTCACTTCAGCGCGAAGAAGCCGCGACGAAACGCGGCCGGCTCAAGGTGTTTCTCGGCATGTCCCCGGGCGTGGGCAAGACCTACGCCATGCTCGAAGCCGCCCACCGCGAACTCGCCGCCGGTCGTGACGTGGTGATTGGCTACATCGAAACCCACGGTCGCAAGGAAACCGAGGCGCTCACCCAGGGCCTGCCGGAAATTCCCCGCCGCCAGCTTGAACATCGCGGGATTACGCTGGCTGAATTTGATCTCGACGCGACGCTCGCACGTCGTCCGCAGCTGGCGTTGGTGGACGAACTGCCGCATACCAACGCCCCCGGCTCGCGGCATCCCAAGCGTTACCAGGACGTGCGCGAACTGCTCGACGCGGGCATTGACGTTTTCACCGCGCTCAACGTCCAGCACGTCAGCAGCCGGGCGGAGATCGTGCGTGAATTCAGCGGTGCGACCATTCAGGAAACCGTGCCGGACTCGGTTCTGGACGAGGCGGACATTGAACTCGTGGATTTGCCGCCCGGCGAACTGCTCAAGCGGTTGAGCGAAGGAAAAGTTTACGTGGCCGACCGCGCGCAGGCCGCCGCGCAAAATTTTTTCCGCGAGGGCAATCTCACCGCGTTGCGCGAACTGGCCTTGCGGCTGGTCGCCGACCACGTGGGCGAGGACACGCAGGAATTTCACCGCACCCAAACCACCGACGGCCCCTGGAAAACGGGGCATCGCCTGCTGGTCGCGGTCAGTCCCAGCCCGCTCTCCGAGCCGTTGATCCACTGGACGCGGCGCATGGCGGACAGTTTGAAATGCGCGTGGCTCGCCGTCCATGTGGAGAGCTCGCGCCCGCTGGATGAAACGGCGCAAGCCCGGCTGGAAAAAAATCTCGCGCTCGCCCGGACGCTGGGCGCGGAGGTGATCGCCACGTCGGATGAAGACCTCGTTCACGGCCTGCTGCGGATCGCGCAACAGCACAACGTCACCCAGATCATCGTCGGCAAACCCTCGGCCACCGGCTGGCGCGCGGGACGGTTGCTGCGGCGGCTGACGCGCGAGAGCGGCAACATTGATCTGCACGTCGTTCGCGCGGAGAAAAGCGATGCTCCGCCGCGCCGCTCGAACTGGCAGTGGAGGTTGCAATCCGGCTGGAGACAATACGCGACGGCAGTGGGCATCGTGGCGGGCGTGGGTCTGCTCAATGTGCTGGTAAATCAATTCACCGGCCCGCGCGTTCCGGGCTTTGTCTTTCTGCTGGCGGTGGTGCTCGCCGCGTTGTTTCTCGGACGCGGGCCGGTGTTTCTGGCCGGCGCCTTGAGCGCGCTCGCCTGGAATTTCTTTTTCCTGCCACCGCGTTTCACCTTCATCATTGCGAGCGTTGAGGATGCGATTTTGTTCGGGCTTTATTTCGTTGTGGCCATCGTGCTCGGACAGCTCGTGGCCC
>OCZU010002549.1_pt1 | contig 11592 bp, 7 predicted proteins | sample 1539001 | NCBI WGS metagenome assembly OCZU01 (sample SAMEA3539306, study PRJEB22396) | soil metagenome | biome: tundra; feature: field; material: soil | place: USA | collected 2010-05 | depth 0.15 m
CTTGAAGCCGTGAATCCCCGAGCGCCCCTCGACCGTGCCGGCCCGCGGGATTTCGATGCTGGCCATGGCGCGGTCGGGGCCGCTGGGGGCGAAGGCCACGCTGCCATCCACGATGCCGGTGTAGGGAATCTCCAGCGCCGAGACCTGGATTCCTTCGGTCTGCGGGTAGATGCGCAAGAACTTCTCCGCCAGGAAGCGGCAATACGATTCCAGATCGGCGCCCGCGAAATTCAGGGTTTCGCGCTGGATGAAGTTCTTCATGGAATCGGTGGCGATGAGCTGGGTGTTGTCGCCGGTGGTGTAGGTGGGCCAAAAGGCATCGCCATAGAGCAGCATGGTGACGCTGGCGCCGAGGATGGGGGGAGGGGCGCCGTCGCGATTGAGACGGTAGACGATGACGTCGGCTTTGCCGTAGTAGTTGCGGTGGTGGAGGGCGAAGCGATGCAAGTTTGTTAGCTCCTGGGGGGCAGGTCGAGGACCTGCCCTACGCGGAAATAGGCGATGCGATAGACCTGGTAAAGCGCTTCGTGAAACTCTTCTTCCTGCGTGCTGTCGATGCGGGTGGTAAGGGCGAACAGGATATCCGATGGCGGGCTTCCTTTCACGGCGTAGATGAACGGGAAGCCGAACTTCTCGCGGTATTGGGAATTGAGGTGTTGCAGGTGTTCGAATATGTCGGGCGATAACTGGTCGAACCCGGCGCCGGACTGCTCGGTTTGGGACGCTCGGCTGACTCGCGCGCGGGTTCCCAGGTCGGGGTGCGCGCACAGAAGGGCCAACTGCTCTTCGCGGGTGGCGAACTCCACCCGGTCGCACAGGGCGGTGTGCAATGCCTCCGTGGTGGCGAAGGGGCGGCGCTCCCAGGCGCGATCGGCCACCCACGGGGAATGCTCGAAGACCCAGCCGAGGGCTTCTACGAAGCCGGTGCGGGTCAGGGAATTGATGGCTTCAATCGTCATGGGACTGACTGGAGACGAGGCAGGCGAGAGCGCCTGTCCCACCAACGGACACCGGCGGCAAGACCGCCGGCGCTACGGGGGCCACCGGCGGCAAGACCGCCGACGCTACACATTGTTGTATCGCCCAGAAGATGCGCTCCGGGGTAGCGGGGCTGTCGAGCGCGACCACGCCGCCTGGGCCGAAGGCTGCGATGGCGTCGCGGATGGCCTCGCGCGCGGAGATGGCCAGCATCAGCGGGGGCTCGCCGACGGCCTTGCTGCCAAAAATCACGCCCGGCTCGGTGGCCCGTTCCAGGAACGCCACCTCGAACACGCCGGGCAGTTCCGACCACGAGGGCAGCTTGTAGGTGGAGGCCCCGTTGGTGGCTACGCGTCCCTCGCGGTCCCACAGCAGCTCTTCGAGGGTGAGCCAGCCAAGGCCCTGGATGTAGCCGCCTTCGATCTGGCCGCGATCGATCAGCGGGGAAAGCGAATCGCCCACGTCCTGGAGGATGTCCACCCGCAGCCCGCGAGAATCGCCGGTGAACCGGTCCACCTCCACTTCGGTGACAGCAGCGCCATAAGCGAAATAGTGGAACGGATGTCCGCGCCCGGTCTTCTGGTCGAAGTGGATCCCCGGGGTGCGGTAGTAGCCTGCGGCGAATAAGGGCAAGCGCTGGCGGTAGGCGGCTTCCGCAACCTCCGCAAAGTGGAAGCGCCGCATCTGGTCGTCGCCTTCCGCGAATACCCATCCGTCCGAGAATCGCGCCGCTTCCGGTGAGCAACCCAACATGGCTCCGGCGATGGGCGCGAGCCGTTGCCGGAGTTGAGCGCAGGCATCGGCCACCGCGGCGCCATTCAGGTCGGTGGAGGCAGACGCGGCGGTGGCCGAGGTGTTGGGCACTTTGTCGGTACGGGTAGGCATGACGCGGATGGCTTCGACGGGCAGCCCCAGGCATTCGGCCGCGATCTGCCGGATCTTGGTGTGGAGGCCTTGCCCCATCTCCGTGCCGCCGTGGTTCACCTGCACGCTGCCATCGCGGTAGATGAGCACCAGCGCGCCGCCCTGATTGAAGAAGGTGGCGGTGAACGAGATTCCGAACTTGACCGGGGTGATCGCCATGCCGCGTTTGCGGTCCGTATGCGCCGCGTTGAAGCGCTGGATCTCTTCCCGCCGCTTCGCGAACCGGCTGGTTTCCAAGAGCTGGCTCCAGATGGTCTGGATACGCGCGGCATCTTTCACGGGTTGCCCGTAATGGGTGGAGTCGCCCTCGCGATAGAAATTGCGCTCGCGCACCACTTCGGGAGGCAGGCCGAGCGTGCGCGCGGCGCGGTCCAGAATGTCTTCGATGACCAGCATGCCTTGGGGGCCGCCGAAGCCGCGAAAGGCGGTCTGCGAGGTTTTGTGGGTTCGGCAGACGTATCCGGTGATTTCCACGGATGGCAGGTAGTAAGCGTTGTCGAGGTGGAACATGGCGCGCCAGAGCACGGGTTCGGAAAGATCGAGGCTCCAGCCGCCGTCGGAATAGAGCGATACGGAGAGGTGCTCTAATCGGCCGTCTTCATGAAATCGGGCGGCGAAGCGCGCCAGGAAGGGGTGGCGCTTGCCGGTCAGTGCCATGTCGAGCACGCGCGGGAGGCGCACGCGGACGGGGCGCCCGGTCTTCCATGCGCCGAGCGCCGCGATGGCCGCCCACGGATTGGCCTGCACTTCCTTGCCGCCGAAGGCGCCACCCATGCGGAGGCACTCGACGGTCACCTGGTGGCGGGGCAGGCCCAACGCGCGCGCCACCGAGTCCTGGGTCTCACTGGGGTGCTGGGTGGAGGAGTGCAGGGCCACGCCACCGGATTCGTCGAGCCACGCGAGGGCGGATTGGGTTTCGAGATAGAAGTGCTCCTGGCCGCCGATGTGGAGCTCGCCCTCGTAGGACAGGCCTCCTGGCCTGTTTTCTTCGAAGGCGGCACTGGCGGGCGGCAGGTCTGGTTCTTGAGGCTGGACAGGCCGCCCGGCCTGTCTCCCCGGTCTGGTTGGGCTTGCGCCGGGCTGGTTGGCATTGGCAGCAGCGGGACGAGGGCGTCCCGAGCGGACAAGGGGGTCCGCCCCACCAGGGGTGCGGTGGAGGCGGAAGGGGCCCGAGTGGAAGGTTCCGGCGGCCATGGCGTCTTCAATCGTCAGGACCGCGGGGAGAGGGAGATACTGGGGCGCGATGCGGGCGGCGCCCAGTTGTGCAGCTTCCAAGGTCTCGGCCAGCACCCAGGCGACGGGATGCTGGTGATACATCACTTCTGCGGGGAAGAGCGGCTCGCCGGGATGATCTTCGCCCGGCATATCGGCTGCAGTGAGGGTGGCGATGACTCCCGGCTCTCCCAGCGCGGGCGATGCGTCGAGGGAGATGAGTGTGGCGTGTGCGTGGGGCGCCATCACGGGCCAGGCGTGCAGGAGGTGCGGGAAACGGTCGAGCAGATCGTCGGTGTAGAGGGCTTCGCCAGTGACGTGGCCGCGGGCGGATTCGTGGGGTGGGGCGTGGTTCAGGGCAGTAGCGCCGGCGGTCTTGCCGCCGGTACGCTCACCGGCGGCAAAGATCACCGGCGGCAAGACCGCCGGCGCTACTGCGCCAGAGCATGCCCCACCAGTGGCGTCCTCGACTGGCGCTTGCCGGCTGACGCCGGCTGACAGACGACAAAAGGCGATCGTCTGTCCTACGAAGCTCTCCAGCAAGGTTTGAGTGAGGGCCAGGCGATAGGCGGCCGAGCCGCGGTGATCGTCGATGGGGTGGAGCGTGCGCGCGAGAACCTCTTGTGCGCGGCGCAGTGCGGCCCGATCGAGCGGGCGGCCCAGGATGGCCTCTTCGGCGTCCACGGCGCGGAGCGGCACGGCGGCGACCCCACCGTAGGCGAGGCGGGCGCGGCGGACCCGGCCGTCGTCATCGAGATCGATGGCGAAACAGGCGGCGACCGTGCTGATATCGTCCATCCGGCGCTTGGCGGCTTTGTAGAACCGCGCGATGGCCGGGAACGGCTTGGGCACAATGATCGAGACCAGGAGTTCTCCGGGCTGCAAGGCAGTTTTGCGGTAGCCCAGGAAGAAGGCGTCGAGCGGTACGGTTCTTTGGCCGCGCGGACCCGCGATGCGCACCCGCGCATCCAGGGCCAGCAGCAAGGGGGCGGCGTCTCCGATGGGCGAGGCGGTCGCCAGGTTTCCACCAAGCGTGGCGCGGTTGCGGATGAGTGGCGACGCGAAGAGCGGTAGCCATTCCCGCCAGACAGGCGGGGCGGAAGTCCAGGCCTGCCCAATCTCGCTGAGCGTCAAGCCTGCGCCGATTTCGATTTCGCTCGCCGACTCGTGGAACGGGCGCAGCTCGGCCAGAGCTTCCAGGCCGATGAGGTACGGGAAGCGCCGCAGCCGGAGGTTGGACTCGACGGCCAAGTCCGTCCCGCCGGCGATGAGCCGGGCATCGGGATGCTCCGCCAGCAGCGCGAGCGATTCGGCGAGCGTCGCGGGGCGCGAGAATCCTTGGTATGCCGCGGGCCCGAGGTGAGGCGCGGGCTGGGCCAGCCGGTCGCGAAATGCGCCTGGGGGGGCCGGACCGAGGGACAGGGCCGCGTCGCGGATGGGGCGGTATCCGGTGCAGCGGCAGAGATTCCCGCCCATGGAGTGGGGGTCGCAGGGGCCCTCGCGGCCGGGACGGTACTGCTCGGCGAACAGGCTCATCACGAATCCGGGAGTACAGTAGCCGCACTGGGAGCCGCCGAAGTCGACTAGCGCCTGTTGTACTTCCGTGAGTGGGCCGTGGTTGGCCAGGGCCTCGACGGTATAGATCTCCTGGCCGGCCAACATGGGGAGGAAGAGCAGGCAACTGTTGACGGGGATGTAGGCGGTGGCAGACGGGGGGGCGGTGGCGGCCTGCGCGGATGGCCCGCAGAGCGCCCCGGTCCGCCCCACCATGACTACCGTGCAGGCGCCGCACTCGCCTTCGGCGCAGCCTTCCTTGGCCCCGGTAAGATCCTGCGAGCGGAGGAAATCGAGCAGCGTGGTTTGCGGGGCGAAGCCCTCCGCGCGGACGGCCCGGCCATTCAGCAGGAACTGTACGTGCGAGGAATCGGAGTGAGAGTCGAGTGCCATTCCTGCCCCAGAGCGCTTCTTGAGATTGTACAGCAAGTGGGGGAAGGGCTGGATGGACTTCGGTAGAGGGGGCTCCGGCCCAGACCCGCTCATTTATGAGCGGGTCTGGAGGGGAGACTTGGCATTGATCTGTCCGTCCGGGAAAGGCTTAACTCTTCCCACCTCGCTACGATCATATAGTTTCCGCAACGGGATTTGCCTCGCAGATGAGGTTCGGCTCCTGGGGGATGGAGTCGCTCGTCAGGGGAAAGGTTGAGCCTCGCGAGGAATCTGCTCTCTGACATGAAGAAGATACTAACACGCAGTCCGGTGGTTGCGCCGACTCTAGGGCCAATACTGTTCACTTAGGTGGTGGCGCGGGTTGTCAAGCCTGCTGAGGATAATCCCGTGAAAGCCGTGGCCAACGCGGAAGACTATCTCTGGTCGAGCGCGGCAAGAAAAGCCGAGATGAATCTCGGCTCAGCAGGCTCGACAGCCTGCGCCACGAAAGTTAAGTGAACAGTGTTGACTCTAGGGCGCATTCGGCGAGCGTCGCAGGGCGCGAGAATCCTTGGTATGCCGCCAGCCCGAGGTGAGGCGCGGGTTCGGCCAGACGGTCGCGAAATGCGCCTGGGGGGGCCGGACCGAGGGACAGGGCCGCGTCGCGGATGGGGCGGTATCCGGTGCAGCGGCAGAGATTCCCGCCCATGGAGTGGGGGTCGCAGGGGCCCTCGCGGCGTACCCTGGCGATCGGCAAACCGGAAATGCCCGTGTCACACGGAATCCATCACACAGCGGAAGCCGATGACGTCATAACGGTAGCCTGGTCCGAGCCGGTTTCGGCCCGATGCGCGCGCGGACCGCGGATAGTCGTACCACGAACCGCCCCGCAACGTTCGTGTCGTCCCTTTGGGTGGGCCTTGCGGATCTATCTTCTCGCCCGCCTTGTAGTATTCCTCGCCATACCAGTCCGCCGTCCACTCCCACACATTCCCGAGCATATCGGACAGCCCGAACCCATTTGGCTGTTTCAGGCCCACGGGCGTGGGACCGGCGCTGTTGCTCCTGCACCAGGCGATGTCGTCCAGGTTTCCGTAACGCGCACCGGTGGCGCCGGCCCGGGCCGCGTACTCCCACTCCGCCTCGGTCGGCAGCCGCCCTCCCGCCCACTTACAATAACTCGCGGCCTCATCCCAAGTCACGGATGCCGCCGGCAGATTTTCATCGCCGGCGGTAGTTTCCTGTAAGTCCAGGTGTAAGGGCACGGGCATGGACTGCCCTTTGGCCTCGGCATACCGCTTGTACGCGCCCTCGGTGACCGGTGATTCCCCCATCCAGAAGCCCCTCGATAGGGTCACCTCGTGCGCCGGCTTCTCATCGTCATAGCACTCCGCATCGCCCGGCGAGCACCCCATCAAGAAGGTTCCCCCGGGAATCCATAGGAAGCGCTGGCCGTCGATCTGGTTCACCCGAACGACGCCCGTTTTGCGCGTGATCGGAACAGTCAACACCTGGTTCTTGACGGTGCCGATGTCGTCCTGGCTGGGTTTGGGCGGGCCAGCGGCTAGCAGTCTGGCTTCGAGCCCGGTGACGAATTCCGTGCAGGAATCGTAGCGCTCCGCGGCCTTCTTCGCCAGCGCTTTCCAGAACACCGCATCCACGGCTTCGGGCAGTCGGGAGTTTCGTCCGCTGGCGGGCGGAGGGGGCTGCAGGAGCGCCATGGAGATCAGCGTGCCAAGGTCGGGCGCATCGAAAACCCGGCAACCCGTCAGAAGCTGATAGGCCACTACCGCCAGCGAGTATTGGTCGCTCCGGCCGTCTACGGCCGCCCCGTTCATCTGCTCCGGAGACATGTACTCGAAGGTCCCGGTGACTTTTCCGTGCGTCGAGTCCGTTGGGGAGTCGAGCATCTTGGCGATTCCAAAGTCCATGATGAGCGCGCTTCCGGCTTCGTCCAGCATGACGTTCGCAGGCTTGAAATCGCGGTGAACGCGGCGTCGGGAATGTGCGAAGTCCAGCGCGCCGGCACACTCCTGGAGAACCCGCAGTGCGAATGATCGTTCCGCCGGTACACCCCACGGAGCGGCTTCCGCCAGCGACTTGCCGCGAACATATTCCATGATGATGGATGGTGAGCTTTCATCCGGAATCACATCGTAGACCGCCACGATATGGGGATGCTTGAGGCCGGCAGCCGCTTGGGCCTCGCGAATCAACCGCTGGACGGCCTTACCGCGCTCTTGTGGATCTTGCCCATCCCGCGGCTTGATTCTCTTGATGGCGACTTCGCGCTTGAGCCACGTGTCGTTGGACAGGTAAACGACGCCCATGGCTCCCTCGCCCAGTTTCCTCACGATTTGATAGCGATCTTCCGGCGCCATGAAAGGTCATTATACTGGTGTGGCAGGGGCATTCTTGCCTGTGTTGGTCTCTTCTTCAACGTGTCGACCGCCAGGAATACCGTGGCACCGAAAACGCGCACCACCGCGCGCAACGAGGCAACGCTAGTGGGTTCCGGGTTCGACCGTCACCTAACGGAGCGCGGGTTTACGTTAACCGTTCTGTCCGGCGAGACGAGCCACGAACGTAGCGTGCTCCGGCGAGGCGAGCCCCTGTTGGAGAACAGCGAGCACGCGCACCTGGTCGTGGCGCCAGAGCGCTGCGGTATCGAGCCACAATCCGGGGAAGCAGCGCGAGCGGAGGATGCCATCGGTGTCCTGCTCGATCGCTTGGAAGCCGCCCGCGGTCCATTCGTGCCAGATGAACTTCGCCTGGCTGACCACAGCGACAAGGTACTCGCGAACGCCCATCCGCTCGTACAAACGCAGCTTGACGCCGAGATCTCGAGCGCGGCTGGAGAGGGCCACTTCCACGATCAGTTCCGGAGCTCCCGCGGTGTATTCACCTTCGTCGCGCGATTGGCCGCCGAACTCCGGCAGAATCCGGAGTGCGAGGTCAGGTTGGGGAACATCCCGTTCACCCATAATCCAGGTGGCCTCGATGCCGCCCTGGCACCCTGGCGTGTTGGCTTCGTAAACGCCGAGCCACGTGGCCAATGGAAAATGGAGAATAGAGTGTTTGCGGCTTAAGGGCGAAGGCATGTAGACCACTCCGTCGATCAACTCGGCGTGCTTGAGGTCGGGCATCGCCTCCCAGCGGCGCATGAACTCATCGCTCCTCAAGCGGTCGCCGTCGCGCAACGGCGGAGGCGATACTGGAGCGGCCAGCGACATCGGATTGGTCTCCCGGTAGATCAACTTCAGTCTAGCATTGCCGTACCGTAGTGCCGGCCGCCAAGTCAGACACATCGAGAGCGAGTCGGCCGTGAGGTCTCCCTTGCCGCGGTACACAGATGTGTGTACCATTGAATGGTGACGAGCAACCAGCTAAGAAGATGGCTGGCAGCGCAAGGATGCACCTTCGAAGAAGGCACGAAGCACATCAAGGTATTCCACAAGGACAAGGCCACCTTGCTCCCGAGGCATGGTTCCAAGGAACTGCCAACCGGAACCGTGGAGGGCATCAAGAAAGCGCTCGGCTTGAAGTGAGAGGAGACCCCAATGATCGCTTATCCCGCAAAATTCACGCCTGAGGATGGGGCCTTCACGGTCACATTCCCCGATATTCCGGAAGCGATCACCTGCGGCTATTCACCGGCCGAAGCCATGGCCTATGCGGAAGACGCACTTGCCACGGTGCTGTCCATTTACATGGACCGGAAGCAGGATCTGCCCAAATCGAGCGCGACACGTGGAAGGCACATCCGGATCGTTCGGCTGCCTGGCCTTCAGGAAGCCAAACTCTCGTTGTATCAGGCGATGCGTGAGGCCGGCGTCCGCAAGGCCGATCTCGCGCGCCGGCTGGGCTGGCAGAAATCCCAGGTGGACCGTCTCTTGAACCTGAAGCACGCGTCCCGTCTCGATCAGATCGAACAGGCGCTCGGCGCATTGCGGAAGCGATTAGTGATCGCCGTGGAAGACGCAGCGTGAGGGTAACACGGGCATTCTTGCCTGTGTGGCCTTGCGGAAAAGAAAACCAACACAGGCAAGAATGCCCGTGCTACGCCGGCTGCAGACACTCCGCGATTTCCTTCTCCTCAATCGCTCCCGCCTTGATCACCTTCCAGTAGGGGTCCGTGATGTCCACCGTGGTTGCCCCCTGGCCGGTGCACGCTCCGCCGTCGATCACCAGGTCCACCCGTCCGTCCATCATTCCGAAAACTTCGATGCCGCTGCGGCACGTGGGGTGGCCCGAGATGTTGGCGCTCGTCGAGATCAGCGGCTCGTTCAACAGATCAATGAGCAAATTGAGGATCTTCGAACGCGACTGGCGCAGCGCCATGCGGCCGGTGTTGCCCGTCACCTTCAGGGGAATCTTCGCGGAGGCCGGCACGATGATGGTGAGCGGGCCCGGCCAGAAGCGCCGCGCCAGCAGGAAGAAGCGGTTGTTCAGCTCGCCGGCGAGTTCTTCCGCCATCACGATGTCGCGCACCAGGATGGGCAGCGAGCGCTGCAGCTCGCGCCCCTTCGCCTTGAAGGCTTGCGTCACCGCGCGGAGGTTGAAGGGGTCGGCCACCAGCGTATACAGCGCGTCGCTGGGGATGGCGACTACTTTGCCACGACGCACGGCGGCGGCGGCTTGCTCCAGGACTTCGGGCTGGGGCTCTTCGGGGTTGATCTCGACCAGGTCGGTTGCCATTTTCGATGCGATCTCAGCGCGGGCCGATAGCCTCCGCGACGTCCAGGGCCATCTGGTAGCGGCCGAAAGGAGCACTCAATTGAACGCCCTGCACCATCTGGCGGACCCGCATCACCATTTCGCGGGCGATGGCAACGCCTTCCTCGCGAGCCTTATCGGCATTGTCCACCCGGCGCATCCGCTCCATGAATTCCTCCGGCACGGGCACTCGCAATTCGTTGACCATGAACTCCGCGTTGCGGTAGCTGGTGAGGGGCCAGATGCCGCAAACTACCGGGATCTTGACGCGCTCGATGCGCTTGAGAAATCTCTCCAGGTCATCCAGATCGAAAACCGGCTGCGTCACCACGTACTCGGCGCCGGCTTCTACTTTCCACTCGAAGCGGCGGATCTCCTCGTCCATGTTGAGGGCGCCCGGGTTGGCCCCCACGCCGATCAACAGGGCCGTCTGCGATCCCATGGGGTTACCGCCAATGTCCAGCCCGTGGTTGAGGTTCCTTACGATGTTGACCAGCCCGATGGCGTCCACATCGAAGACCGCGGTGGCATCCGGATACGACCCCATGCGCGGCGGATCGCCGGTGATGCAGATCAGGTTGCGCACCCCGGCCGCATGGGCGCCGAGCAGTTCCGATTGGATCCCCAGGATATTGCGGTCGCGGCAGCAGAAGTGGTTCACGGCTTCAATTCCGGCATGCTGCTGGATCAGTTGACAGGTCACTTGCGCGCTCATGCGGGCGCTGGCGCGGGGGCCGTCGGGGACATTGATGCAATCGATGCCGTGTTCGGCCGAGCGCCGGGCGCCCTCGATCTCGCGCGAAGCGTCAATGCCGCGCGGCGGCAGAATTTCGACAAACGCGACGAACTTGCCTTCCGCCAGCTTGGCGCCCAGCTTGGATTTCGCAGCCACCGGCACGGGCGTCAGCGCGTGCGCCTTCGCTTGCGGCTCCTCCACCGTGATGGTCAGCTTCTTTTGCAGCGGCTGGAGCGAGCGCGTCTCCGAGCGGATCAGCTTGATGTGCTCCGGGGTAGTGCCGCAGCAGCCGCCGATCACCTTGACGCCCGCCCACAGCAGGCGGCGCGCATATTGCGCCATGTACTCGGGCGAGCAGAGATACATATTGCGGCCTTCGATCCGCATGGGTAGCCCGGCATTGGGCATCGCGCTCATGGGCTTGGACGAGACCTGCATCATGCGCTCGATGGTTTCGAGCGTGGCCTTGGGACCCACCGAGCAGTTGAGCCCGATGACATCCACCGGCCACGAGTCCATTTCGCGCGTGAAGGTCTCGGGGTCGGTGCCGCCGGGCAGGTGGCCGAAATCGTCAATCGTGACCTGGGCAATGATTGCCATCTGGCCGCCGGCGGCCTCGCGCGCGGCGGTGACGGCCTCCCGCAGTTCGTCCAGATTGCCGAAGGTTTCGAGGATCAGGAGATCGACCCCGGCTTCGAGCAGCGCGTCGATCTGTTCGCGGAAGGCGGCGCGGGCTTCGGCGAAGGATGTGGGCCCCAGCGGCTCGATGCGCACCCCGAGCGGACCTACGGCGCCGGCGACGAACGGGCCGTCCTTGGCCGCTTCGCGCGCCAGCCGGACCCCGGCCAGGTTGATGTCCCGGAGCTTTTCGGAGAGGCCGAACGCGCCCAGCCGGGGACGGCTGGCGCCAAAGGTATTGGTCTCCAGGATCTCCGCGCCGGCCTTGACGTATTCCTGGTGAATCTGCCGGACCAGGTCGGGCTGCGAGACGTTGAGATCGTCGAAGCAACGGTTGATGAACACGCCCCGCGAGTAGAGCATGGTTCCCATGGCGCCGTCGGCCACCAGAACGCGGCGAGACAACTGATCACGGAATTCCT
>OCZU010002550.1_pt1 | contig 11591 bp, 10 predicted proteins | sample 1539001 | NCBI WGS metagenome assembly OCZU01 (sample SAMEA3539306, study PRJEB22396) | soil metagenome | biome: tundra; feature: field; material: soil | place: USA | collected 2010-05 | depth 0.15 m
GGGCCTGCTGCTGGGCTGCCTGCTGCTGGGCTGCCTGCTGCTGCGCGAGCCGCGCGGCGGCGAGCGCGGCGAGGTGCCTGCGCCGGTCGGCCGTCGCTGCCCGCCTTACCCTGCGAATCTGCAGGGCTGCGGCGTCCCGGTGAACGGCCGTGGTCACTTGGTAGCGGGTGAAGCCTGGCCCAGCACTGGTCACCGGAATCGCGTCATTAGAGGGCCTTGGCGCCGCGGATCCGCCTTGCAGGAAGACGAAAGCCACAGCCGCGCCTGCGAGCGTTGCTGCGGCCAGAACCGATACCCCGAGCCTGGTGGCGGGTGTTTTGGGCTTGGCATGACGGGATGCTGCGGACATACGCTCCTCTCCGCGGGGCTCCGCGTTCGCCCGGCGAGCTGACACCAGTTGGCGTCAGGTGGCGCGGGGAACGCCTGTCCCGGGGAACATACTGGAGGCGAGGCGGAAGGCGCGGGTAAACGCGGAAATAGGGTGCTGACCAAGCAAAGGCTCTGGTAACGGCGGGTAGCGCCCGCCAGGAACGTTGATGGTGCCGAATCACGGCAGCCACCCCGGATCGGAGAGTGTAGCCGGTCACGTGCTCCGCCGGCCCCGGCCGGCGTCGTCTGCCCTGCCAGGGTCGTCTGCCCTGCCGGCGCCGTCGCGCGGTCGCCGACACGGCAATGACGACGAACCTGTCAGAACCCAGCGAGCGCTCAGCGCCGTTGAAACGGGATATCCCGACCCGCGCCGAACTGATGATCTGGGCGGCTGCCGCCTCACGACCGGCCGGCGACCGAACCGCCGATGGGGCGGCCAAGCACTCGTGCCGCTGTCGCGATCATGGCGAATTATGTTCCTTGCCTGTTCCCGTAAAACGGGCGCCCGGCACGGGAGCGGCCTGGAGCGGCGGGATCCCGCAAGTTCGGCTCTGCGCGATGCCACTGCAGGTCAGGGCCGTGGTGGCCGGTGCAACCATAAGGCCCCATCCGAGCGAGACCGCACTGCCCGGCACCGATTTGCCAGGTAACTGCAAAGGCCTTAGCGCGCGGGATCTGGTTGCGAGTGTGATGGTTTCGTGTGCGGCTATTCCCGATCGCGGCGCAGCCGCTCGATGACAGCGTCCGGGCTTTCCGCTGCGACCCGGATCATCGCCCGCACCGCGTCCACCAAGGCGACACGCGGCACGTCGAGCTCGATCGCGGCCGTATCCGCCCACCGGGCGAGCTGCCGGTAAAGCTCGGGGCTCAGGTCCAGGGTGATCCTGACCGGCTTCGACCGGATCGCGGTCCTTCCGGCCGGGGACGCATCGGGCTCAGTACGCCTTGCGGCGGCGACCGCCATCTGCGCTTTCCGCCGCTCCCGCTCCGTAGTCACGACGGCACCCGCCAGGGCGGACCGGGCCGCTCGATGAGGTCCTGGGCCACGCGGCGCCACACATCGCGGCCCGCGGCGGGAATCGGCATGCCGAAGCTCTGAGCGTAAACCTCTAGCCGCGGCACAGCCGTCCGCAGCACGCCGTAGCCGAGATCCTCTAGCGCCGCTCTGGCGTTGGCTGTGGAATTCGCACGGGCAATGCAGCGGTTCAGCAGCACGGCCGAGCGGCCGGGCCTGTCCCGGAGCTCCTCAACCTCGGTGATCTCGTCCCGCACCGGGGTGGTGCGGTTGATCTCAATGGGACTCGGCGCGCACGGGATCAGAATCTCGTCGACGTACCGCATCGCCGACCGGGCAATGCCCTCGTGGTCCTCCAGCTGCGGTGCGTCGATAATCACCACGTCATCCGCGTGGGCGATCTCGGGCAGGCGGCGGTGCAGGCTGCGGGACGGCAGCGCCACGATCCGGAACGGGAACGCTGCCTGCGGTGGCAGCCCCGGGTACATGGCCGCCAGATCGGACCACTCCAGAGCACTACCGGAAGGGTCTGCGTCCACCAGGAGCACGGTGTTCCCGGCCTCAGCGAAAACGTGCGCCAGCCAGACCGCCGATGTGGTCTTGCCCGTGCCAGGCTTGAGATTGACCAGGGCGACGCTGAGAGCCGTCATTAACGCAGTATCGCAATCCCTGCGGCATGACGGTAGGCCGTCGCTGGCGGGCGGCGCGTGCAGACCGGATCCGCGGGCTCCAAGGAAGGACGGGAGGGGATTGCTGGCCGAAGATCTCATCCTCGCTCCGGGCCCACCATGGCGGCGACCCGCACGTCTGGGCTGCCTGAGCACATGTCCCAGCCAGCTAGCCATGTGGTGTCCCCCGTGCCGGGCCTGAGGTTGACCAGGGCCACACTGAGAGCCCTCATGCACGCAGTATTGCAGTACCTACGGCATTACGGTAGCCAATCTGGCATCCTGGCGGTGTGCGCGGACCGGATCTGCGGGGTCCTCAATGGAAGCCCTTCCCCGTCCTGGCGCCTCGGTGATTGCCCCGCCACGAACCAGCGTTTTCCACCGGATCTGGATACTGCCATGCAGTCCGTACAGCCCCTTCGGCTAAGTTACCCACAGGCTGTGGACGGTTATGTGGAGTAAATCACCGCTGCGTAACTATGCGAGGTGTTGCCCGTTAGGCGCCAGGTCGCGGACGCGGAGCCAGGACCTTGCCAGCCCGCCCTTGCCGAGACCGCGGGTGTCTGTCTGTCTGTCCGTCTGTCTGAGAGCGCGATAACGGCGACTCTGCGGCATCAGAATCCGAAACCGCTGCCCACCAGACTGGCGGTCGCGGGGTCGCAGGCATGCGCCAGGCAAGGTAGGCCGAACATGTCCTCGACGGTCCGGGTGATCGAATAGAGGGTAAAGAAGATGCTGTTGCTGCCGGGTTTCGCGTACTGCCAGACCACGAACAGCGGCACATGGCAGCTTGGCTGCGACCCGGCCAGGTCCGCTGTCTCATTAGCGCAGTTCTCGCCAAACTCGTTGTCCCGCCCTTTGCCTTCGTCGTAAGTCACCAGGACGAGGATGGAGCCGTTCCGGTAGGCCGGGGTCGCAGTGACCAGTGCAAGGAAGTTTTGCAACCATATGTCCGCAGATGTCAGGGCGCATGATCGCCCACAGGGTTTTTCCCCGTCGTTATTTCTGTTCGGGGTCACCCAGGCGACCGAAGGAAGGGTGCCGTTCTGCAGGTCGTCATAGAACGCTCCGGATCTGGCGGTCAGATCGGCCACGGGGACGTCATCGGCGTGGCATTCTGCGGCGCTGATACCGGTGTAGAAGATCGCCGGATTATGGCCGATCTTGTACGGCCATGCGCTGGACTTGTCACATGCCGACGGCATGGATTCCTCGTACACCTTCCATGTCAGCCCGACGCCGTCAAACTGCTGGTAGAGATTGTTCTCATTGCTGGCGCAGGCAGAATAGTTGCAGCCGTGGATAGACGAGGACGGGTATTGCCCGCCGGAGCTGGCCAGGTAGTTCGAAGCGCTGCCGTGCGTCGCACCGAACGCCTCGGTGGCGTTACCGCACGCGCTGGCTAGCCGTGTTTCGTACGGAGCAGCCGGACTGCCGATCACTTGGTTGTAGGTGCGGTTCTCCAGCATCACGATGATGATGTGCTGGACGGTCGGCTGCACCGCTGGCGTCTGACCGCACAGCGGGCCCATGCTTGCCGGGAATGGCCAGGTCACTGCCGCCACCGCGGCCAGCGCCGCCAAGGCCAGGACCGTCGCCCACGCTGATTTCATTACCCTCCCCCGCCCAGTCCGGTGCCGGATCTAGGCGTGCCCTGACAGGACAGAATTGCAGTACTCCTGGCGCCAGCCGTGACCCAGCGCCCTCGCCGCCTGACCCGCACGATCGCAGTGACCCACCACACCCGCCAGCCCCGCACCTTGGCAGGAAGCTGACCCAGCGGAGCCGCCGCCGGCAGTCTGCCAGTACCGGATGCGGAGGGCTCTCCGGTCGGCTGAAGCCGGACCTGCCAGGCGGTCAGCCCGACAGCCAGCACGCCCGCGGCCGAACCAGCAGCAGTCCACCACGGCCCGGCATCCATGAGCAGACCGTAACCCGGCCGCCGCTGCCATGCCGAGTGCCGGGCAGGCGGCCGTCGGCGTCAAGACCGGCAGCCCGGACCGGCGGACCCAGATATGCCTGGCCCGGTCGGCGGCGCCGCCAGCGGCCCCCCGCATGCGCTGATCGATTCTCTGCAAGAAATGAGGTCTCGCAGCTAAGACCTGCGACGGACTGGCACCGGGCGTGTCGTCGTCGGAGGTGACAGGTCGCAGGGTGGGGTCACAGGTTGGTTCTGCAGCTGGTTCCGAACTTGACGAGGAGGTCCACACCACTGCGACCCACTGCACGACAGATGGCGGCCGCCGAATAGTAACGGCATCCCGGCAGACCGCGGCCCACCGTGGCGCCGTACCTCAGCGGCACCGCACTTGCGATTACGCGAACGCGAGGAAGTTGACCTCCAGGGTCGTTCGGCGCCCACGTCAGCGCTCCGATCATCGCGACGACTTTGCTTAGGTTCCCGATGCGACACCGGGCGCCATGTATCAAATGAGCATCGGATGCCTCCTATCTGATGTGGCCGACGAGGAGATGCGGGCCAGGCAGAATGACCCGCCCCCGACGCCGGCGGTTCAGACACGCTCAAGCAGGGGAAGGCAATGGACGCGACCAACGGGGCAGCGCAGGAGAAGGCCGATTTCTTCGACGCCAGCATGCACATGATCCACGTCACCGGCTTCCCGCGTCAGCAGGGCGTCCTGGTGCATCCGCTGGAGGCGAAAGGTGCACGGCTCGACGTGTGGCGGACGGACCCGAACGACGAGCGGCACATTTCCGGGCCCTCAGGCGAGGGAGCTGCGTTTAGCACACCGACCTTCTCGCTGGCCAATAGCGGAAACCGGACGCTGCGAGCCCCGAAACGGTCGTGGAAAATCAGCCTCGAACCCGGCGAAGGCGGCAAGCGGCTGGCCGGTCAGGCACGCATCAATCTCAAGTCGATGTACAACGATCCTTCTCAAATGCGTGAGGCGCTTGCCTGGCGCCTATTCAGGCGCGCGGCCGTGCCTTCGCCGCGGCACACCTACGCGAAGCTGGCATTCGACGCGACTTACTTCGGCCTGTTCGCCGTCATCGAGCAGGCCGACAAGAGGTTCCTGAAAGATCACTTCAGCGCGAACCACCAAGGCAACCTGTACAAGGCATATTGCGGTGATGTCGGGTGCGCCACGCTGGAACACAGGACCGGGCCTGACGGTGACGACAGCGGGCGCCAGTACTTCGTCCCAGGCAGCGACGATCATACCTATCGCCTCAAGACCAACGAGGACGACCCCGAGGCCAGCACCTACGACGATCTCGCCAGGTTCATCGCGGTGATCAACGGTGTCGGTCTGCGCGGCGGCACGGAGCGGTTTGATACCGATGCTTTCCGTGAGTCGGTGGACGCCATCATGAACGCGCACACGTTTCTCAGGTGGGCGAGCGTCAACCTGCTGCTCGGCAGCTGGGACAATTACTTCAAGACCCCGTCCAACTACTATCTCTACAACTCGGGGCGGCCGGGTGCAGCAGATAATTTCATGCACGCGCCCTATTTCAACTTCATTCCCTGGGACTATGACAACTGCCTGGGGATCGACTACAAGGACACGCGGTGGCAGTATACCGACATTCTCGACTGGTCTGGCGGTACCCGCCGTAACCGGCATGACCACGGCGTGTCGCGCATTCCGCTCGTGCAGAACCTGCTCCGCAACCGTGAATACCGTCAGTACTACCTCGATTACCTGGAGCACCTGATTGATGCCGAGTTCAATCCGCAAATGATCAGCGCGCTGATTAGCGCTGGCTCAGATGAGGGTCTCTGGGCACGTGTCCGCCAGGCGGCCTACCTCGAATCGGGGACGCCTTACGGACAGCCCTTCACCGGCCGCCAGTTCACCAACGACGAGGTCTACTCGAGTGGCTGCAAGCAGAACGAACTCAGGCACGGCAACGAGAGGGTGGACGGCATCGTCCACTACGTCCGGATGCGGCGAGACAGCGCGCGGCAGCAATTGCAGCAGCTGAGGAGGACGACGCCGCGCGCCACCGACTCAGCGGCGTTCGCTGCCACCATGGAAAACGCCGCCGCGGGCGTGAAATGGCGCGGCCCTCCGGGGCCCGGGAAGGCTGACCGTGACTGCCACGCAAGCACCTGAGAAGCAGCTTGAACTGCTCAAGGAGGTGAAGATCTCCGACCTCTTCCGTGGGAGGCTGGATCCGAGGCTGGAAGCAAGCGGCGTGCTCGCCAAGGACTGCGTGTTCTACGTCATCTTCGACAACCTGCCGCACATCGCCCTCATCGGCGCGGAACTCTCGGCAACGGCCGGCGCGAACCAGGTCATCGAGCAGCATAAGGGCCATCCCCACGGCTTCGAGGACATCGCCTACGACCCGTGGTCAGACCGGTTCTATGTCCTGATCGAGTCGCTGCGACGCGGCCAGGGAAAGTACATGGCCATGGTGCAGGAGTACGACGCGAGCTTGCGTTACCTCGGGCGCGCGTGGCTGGACTTCCCGCTTGACCGGCCCAACAAGGGGCTGGAGGGCCTGACGTGCGTGCGCCGCTGCGGGCGGACCTACCTCCTCGGGCTCTGTGAAGGGAACAAGTGCGAAGGAGGCGCCAAGGGCCGCATCCCCGGCGGCGGGCGGATCCACGTCTTCACGCGCGGCAAGAACCATTGGGAGCGTGCGGGCAAGATAAGGCTGCCGGAGACGCTTTTGTTCGAGGACTACAGTGGTATCACGGTGACGGGTGACCGCATCGCGGTCGTGTCTCAAGTCTCCTCGGCGCTGTGGATCGGCAGCCTCGCGCCGTCGAGCTGGGAGGTTACGGGCGAAGGCAGCTGCTACGCGTTCCCGAGGGACGCTGATGGCCAGATCATCTACGGAACGGCCGAGGGAGTGTCATGGATCGCGCGGGACCAGGTCGTGGTGGTCTCGGACAAGGCGAAACCAGACCAGGACCGCAGGTGCCGGTCCAAGGATCAGTCGATTCACATCTTCAGGATCCCGGGGGACTAGGGCAGCAGGACGGGCCGAGCCCCTTTCCGCCGGCCGGCCAAAGCTCTGGCCCGCGGCTGACCCACGCGCTGTTCCAGCAGCGCATACCCGGTGACACAGCGCTGCTCAAGCTTGCCGGGCTCCGCTTCGCCCAGGCGGGCCTCGCCGCTGAGGCGTACGCTGACACGCCTGATCAGCTTGAACACGTACTCGAATACGTGCCCCCGCACCCCCGCTTGCCCACCGTCCACCTGAACCGCGGGCTGAACATGCTGCGCGAACGCGACCGCGGCGTGGTCGAGGAGTTCGCCGCCCACTTCGCAGGACGCCTGTCGGGCATGGTCGTCCACGACAAGTCGGACATGGGCACACAGACCGACAACCTGGTGGCCGCGCTCACGGAACTCGACACGCGCCTTGCCCGGTGGCCCAAGGCGCCCCGGCTGTTTCTCGAATACGCGGCGGGCCATGAACCCGGCTGGTTCGTCGAGGTGGCGGAGCGACTCAAGGACGTTGACCGGGTCAGTTGCTGCATCGACGTGGGCCACGTCGGTATCAGGCGGGCCAGTGCCAGGTTCGCGCGCGAGCATCCGGGTCTCAGCCTGCGGAGCCTCGGCACGGACGACGGCAGGCTGCCCAGCCTGGTAGCGGATGTTCAAGACGCGGTGGCAAAGGTGGTGCAGGACGTGCTTGACATGACGCGCTCGATCGGGCGGCTCGGCAAGCACCTGCATTTCCACCTGCATGACGGGCATCCCCTCGTCGGCGGCCTTTCCGACCATTTCACTTTCCTGATGCGGCTGCCGATCCCGTTCGAATACGAGGGGCGCCAGTCGCTGGCCACGATGTACGGGCCGGCCGGGCTTGCCGCCATCGTGGCGGCCGCTACCGAAGCATGCGGCCTCGACCGGCTGTCGTTCACGCTCGAGATCCACCAGGTCGAGGGCCGCCTGCCGCTCGGCGACGCGGCGGGTCTCTTCCGGCACTGGCGGGATACCACCAACGCCGAGCGGATGAACAACTGGCTGTCGGTGCTCGCCCAGAACGCCATGCTCGTGGAACAGAGCATCTAGCCCAATCCTGACGCCCTATGACCAGTGTGCGTCAGCCGCCGCAGGTGGAGCCATCGTCATCGTCCGCCCAGGTGGGACCGGTCAGACGGCAGCGGGCATCGGCCGTCAGATCCGGGTACCGATGGCGGGCGGAGCACGGCCGGTCGTTCGGGCGCGGCTCGCCGAGGCAGCCCGCTCGGGCCGGTACCTGTCGCTGCTGGACCGGCAGCGGATCGCGAAGCACACTGCAGGGACTGGACATCCGAGTGATCTCACGCGATAGATCTGCGCCTGCAGATTGTGGACGCGACCAAGACCTCATCGCCGCACGGGCCGCCAACCGCGAGCTCCTGACCGAGTTTAAAGTAACGCACCGGAAAGCGCGGGGCGGCCCAGGCCCACGGAGAGGCAGCCTGCGGCCATGTGGCCACTGACCGCTTATGTGTCAGCTAGCAGGACCTTTATGATCCCTGGGTCGGCTCATGCCCTTCCGGCCGCTGCGGCCAACTGCCCGGCTCCTGCGAGCTGCCGTGCGGCGGCGACTGCGCGGAGGCGCTCAGAGTGCGGGCGTAGTTGACACGACCGCTGATATCGGCAATATGCGTGGGGATCGACACCGGGGCGTATACATGCCGTACCCCGAGCACAACGAGAGGTGGTCGAAGCCGTTCTGGGAGCAGTCGATGGACCGCTGGGACGGGATGTTCACCGCCAGCCTGCGTTCCCACCTCGCCACGTGCCTATTCGGGCTGCCGCTCCTGCGGGAGGCCGGCTGCGGCGTGGCCGTGCTGACCACGTTCACCCGGGGACGCCGCTACCTGGGCAACGTCTTCTACGATGTCGCCAAGAACGCTGTATGCCGACTAGTGACGGCGCTGGCGGAGGAAACCAAGAACACTGGCCCGGCCGTGATCGGAGTCTCACCCGTGGCCGGCAGCAGCTGGATTCCTGAGCGACACGACCATCACTGTCGTCAGGTGCTGGCTCCGGAGCCGGCCGGGTCCTTTGACAGGATGCAGAACTCGTTGCCCTCGGGATCGGCGAGTGTGATCCAGCCGCTGCCATCGGGCCGTCGATGGTCGGCGAGGTGCGACGCTCCCAGCGCGAGGATCCGGTCGACCTCCTGCTCGCGGGTGCGGTCCACCGGGCGCAGGTCGAGGTGCAGCCGGTTCTTCAGCTGCTTGTCGTCTGGAACCGTGATGAAGAGCAGGAGCTGGCTCCGGTCGCGCGAGGTGATCAGGCATTCCTCCTGTCCCGGCTCGTTCGGATCGTCAGGATCTTCAACGAAGTCCAGAACCTGCGACCAGAAGACCGACTGCCGGTAGGCGTTGGCGGCGTCGAACGAGGTGTGCGAGATGCGGCTGGTCATGGCGACAGACTTGACCGCTCGCGTGAAACCGTCAAGCGGTTTCCGTTACAGCAGCCAGGAGGCTGGTTGAGGGTGCGTGAGAGCTCAGCAGAAAGTGACGGATGCAGCGCACGGACATGGTCCACGTCAGGACTGCTATGTCAGGTTCCGGGCAAGCTGGACAGCGACCTGCAGCCAGCTACGAACCCCTTGGTCTCATCGATACCGCCGACCGGGAGCGCTTCACATCCTCGCCCCCTGCGGGCGCCGACTTCATCGCACTGGGGGAGCGCTGGGAAGCAGAACTGGAAGCTCCAGAAGCCCCGCCCGAGTACGGTAAGCGTGTCCTTGGCGCCTACCAGAACGGCAGGCTCTCGGCGTCACGGACCATAGAACTCTTGTGGGGCACTGTTGCCATAGAAGAACTGCCAGCGCAGCACCCCGTGCCCTGGAATCGCTGCGACGGGATTTTGAGCCCCTCTCTGTGGACGATCACGGAATTGCTCAAGGTTGAGCGGGTAGCGATCACGTAATTGCTCACCCCGATCACGTAATTGCTCATGGGCATGGCGTGTGCGTGTCGGGGTGGACCTGGCCATCGTGCAGGTGCAGCCTTCTCCCGTCCCGGATGGGCGGGGGGCCGATGGCAAGGAGAACTTTCGACGTGATCGACATCACCGAGGTCTTGGTCCACTGGCACGCGGGGCGGTCGAAGAACCAGATCGCCGCGAGCCTGGGGGCGGACCGCAGGACGGTCAGCAAGTACGTGGCCCCGGCCGTGGAGGCCGGGTTGCGCCCGGGCGGGGCGCCGCTGGGCGAGGCGGAGTGGGCCGCCCGGGTGCGGGAGTGGTTCCCGGAGCTGGCGGATACGCGGCTGCGGCAGGTGACCTGGCCGGCGATCGCTGTCCATCATGAGTACGTCACCGGCCAGCTGGAGGCCGGGGTGACGATGGCGACGGTTCATCAGCGGCTGCGTGATGAGCACGGGCTGGCGGTGTCGGTGGCGAGCTTCCGCCGTTATGTGGCGGCGAACCTGCCGGAGGAGACGCGCCGGCCGCAGGTTCGGGTGCTGCGCCCGCATCCGGCTGAGGCCGGCCAGGAGGCGCAGATCGACTACGGGCAGCTGGGCCGCTGGCTGGACCCGGCGACCGGGAAGAAGCACGTGATCTGGGCGTTCGCGATGGTGCTGTGCTGCTCGCGGCACATGTTCGTGCGGCCGGTGATCAGGCTGGACCAGCGGGCGCGGACCGAGTGCCACGTGGCGGCGTTCGCGTTCTTCGGCGGGGTCCCCGCGAGGCTGGTCCCGGACAACCTCAAGACCGGGGTGGACAAGCCGGACCTGTACGACCGAAGGTCAACCGCTCGTATGCGGAGCTGGCCGCTCATTACGGCTGCCTGATAGACCCGGCACGATCACGAAAGCCGGGGGACAAGGCCAGGATCGAGCGGCCCATGCCCTATATCCGGGACAGCTTCTGGCGGGGCCGGGAGTTCACCAGCCTGGGGCAGATGCAGGCCGAGGCGGAGCGCTGGTCCGCCGGGGTCGCCGGGCGGCGGGCCTGCCGCCCGCTGGACGGCGCGGCCCCGGCTGCGGTGTTCGAGGCAGCCGAGAAGGACACGCTGGGGCCGCTGCCGGGCGAGCCGTTCGTGCTGGCCATGAGGGCGAAGATCGGCCCGGACATCCACGCCCGGGCGGGCAAGGTGCTGTACTCCATCCCGTGGCGGCACATCGGCAAGACCGCTGATGTGCGGGTGACCGCGACGATGGTGCAGTTCTTCATCGGCGGGCAGCTGGTCAAGACCCACCCGCGCAAGGAATGGGGCAAGCAGGCCGACTTCGGTGACTACCCGCCGGAGAAGATCGCGTTCCACATGCGCACCCCGGCGTGGTGCCGCCGCCAGGCCGCCGGGATCGGCCCGGCGTGCGAGCAGGTGATCGGGGAGCTGCTCGCCGAGAACGCCCTCTGCCGGCTGCGCTCCGCGCAGGGCGTGATCGGCCTGGGCGACCGGCACGACCCGGGCCGGCTGGAGGCCGCCTGCGCCAGGGCGGTCGCTGCCGGAGACCCGTCCTACCGGACCATCAAGGGCATCCTCGCCGCCGGGACCGAGCGCCAGGAGGCGCCGTCCCCGGCCGGGGACGGCGGCGCGGCAGCGTTCCTGCACGGCCCGGCGTCGCTGTTCGCGAACGTCATCCCCATGCGCCCGGCGAGCCC
>OCZU010002552.1_pt1 | contig 11580 bp, 12 predicted proteins | sample 1539001 | NCBI WGS metagenome assembly OCZU01 (sample SAMEA3539306, study PRJEB22396) | soil metagenome | biome: tundra; feature: field; material: soil | place: USA | collected 2010-05 | depth 0.15 m
GGATACTCGACAAGATCTTCGACGAGATCGACAGGAACAGCAACATTCCGGCCAAGAACGACTTCAGCTTCGACATCATTCGTTGAAGCGGCGCATGCCGCTCGCGGCCGCCTTGCGGAGACCGATATGAGTTCGCTTACAGACAAGCTGCAGCAGGTATTCGAGGAGCCGGCGTGCGGCAAGAACCAGCGCAAGGCCGACCGGGAGCGCAAAAATGGCTGCAGCAAACAGCTCTCCCCAGGAGCGGCCGCCGGCGGCTGCGCGTTCGACGGCGCGAAAATCGCGCTGCAGCCGATCACCGACGTCGCGCATCTGGTGCACGGCCCGATCGCTTGTGAAGGCCACTCCTGGGACAACCGGCATTCGCTATCATCGGGTCCCGCGACCTATCGAACCGGCTTTACGACTGACATCAACGAACTCGACATCGTCTACGGCGCCGAGAAGCGACTCTACAAGGCGATCAAGGAAATCATCGAGAAGTACAATCCGCCCGCGGTGTTCGTCTACCAGACTTGCGTCACCGCGCTGATCGGCGACGACATCGAGGTGGTCTGCAAAGCGGCCAGCAAGAAATTCGGCAAACCCGTGATACCGGTCAACGCGCCGGGTTTCGCCGGCGTCAAGAATCTCGGCAACAAGCTCGGCGGTGAAGCGCTGCTCGATCATGTCATCGGCACTCAGGAGCCGCCCTACACGACGCCATACGACATCAACATCATCGGCGAGTACAACCTCTCGGGCGAGTTGTGGCAGGTCAAGCCGTTGCTCGAGGCCATGGGCGTGCGCGTGCTCGCCTGCATCAGCGGCGATGCCCGCTACGCGGAAGTCGCCTACTCGCACCGCGCCCGCGCGGCGATGATGGTGTGCTCGAAAGCGATGATCAACGTCGCCCGCAAGATGCAGGAGCGCTATGGCATCCCCTACTTCGAAGGCTCGTTTTATGGCATTGGCGATATGTCGGACAGCTTGCGTCAGATCGCGCGCCTGCTGGTCGAGCGCGGCGCGCCCGATGAAATCCTCGGCCGCACCGAGCGTTTGATCGCCTCCGAGGAAGCGCGCGCCTGGGCCCGGATCGAACCCTACAAGCAGCGATTGCGCGGCCGCAAGGTGCTGCTCGTGACCGGCGGCGTCAAATCCTGGTCGGTCGTCGCTGCGCTGCAGGAGGCCGGCATGGAGATCGTCGGCACCAGCGTCAAGAAATCCACGAACGAGGACAAGGATCGCATCAAGGAAATCATGGGCGACGACGCGCACATGATCGACGATATGACGCCGCGCGAAATGTACAGGATGCTCAAGGAGGCGCGCGCCGACATCATGCTCTCCGGCGGCCGCTCGCAGTTCGTCGCGCTCAAGGCCAAGATGCCGTGGCTCGACATCAATCAAGAGCGGCATTACGCCTATGCGGGCTACGAGGGCATCGTGAGCCTCGTCGCGGAAATCGACAAGACGCTGTCCAACCCTGTCTGGGAACACGTGCGAGCGCGCGCGCCATGGGATGCGGACGACGCCCAACCAGCGGTGTGCGCCGCGGCGGCGGCCTAGCGGGCATCGCATGGCACACGTCAAGCTTTCCCACAAGGCCGCAACGGTCAATCCGCTCAAAATGAGCCAGCCGCTGGGCGCGAGTTACGCGTTCCTCGGCATGAATCGCTGCATGCCCGTGATGCACGGCTCGCAGGGCTGCACCTCGTTCGGGCTAGTACTGCTGGTGCGCCATTTTCGCGAAGCGATACCCCTGCAGACCACAGCCATGAACGAGGCAACCACGATCATGGGCGGCTACGACAATGTTGAGAAGGCGATCCTGAACATCCGCTCGCGCGCTAGGCCTGAGCTCATCGCGATCTGTTCGACCGGCCTCACCGAGACCAAAGGCGACGACGTCGACGGATACTTGAAACTCATCCGAAAGGCGCATCCCGAAGTCGCCGATACGGCGCTCGTCTATGTCTCGACACCCGATTTCCTCGGCGCATTTCAAGACGGCTGGGCGCGCGCAGTGACGGCGCTCATCGAAGAACTCGTGGAACCCGCGAGCGGACCGCGCGCCCGCCAGGTCAACGTATTGCCCGGCTCTCATCTGACGCCCGGCGACATCGAGGAGCTGCGCGAGATTATTGAGGCCTTCGGCCTGCACCCGATTTTCCTGCCCGACGTGTCCGGCTCGCTCGACGGTCACATGTCGGACGAATTCAGTCCGACGACCATGGGCGGCACCACGCTCGCCGAAGCGCGCCGCATGGGCGCATCGCAGTTGACGCTCGCGATCGGCGAACAGATGCGTACCTGCGCACAAGCACTCGAAGCGAGCACCGGCGTTCCGTTCACGGTATTCGAGGGCTTGAGCGGCCTGGCCGCGAGCGACCGGTTCATCGCCGAACTGTCGCGCGTGTCGGGCGCGCCGGTTCCGGCCAAGTATCGACGTCAGCGCAGCCAGCTGCAGGACGCGATGCTGGATGCGCATTTCTTCATTGGCGGCAAGCGCATCGTCATCGGCGCAGAACCGGACTTGCTCTGGGCGCTCAGCGTAAGCCTCACTGAATTGGGCGCGACGATCGCGGCCGCGATCACGACCACGCAATCACCCTTGCTCGAGCGGCTGCCCACCGATGAGGTGCTAATCGGCGATCTGGAAGACCTCGAGGAACGCGCCAAGGGCTGCGATCTGATGATCACGCATTCGCATGGACGCCAGGCCGCCGAGCGGCTGGCGATTCCGCTTCATCGCGCGGGCCTGCCGATGTTCGATCGACTCGGCGCCGGCCAGCGAGTCACCGTTGGCTATCGCGGCACGCGCGAATTTCTATTCGAGATCGGCAATATTTTTCTTCGCAATCCCCACGAAGCCACCGCCGCGAGCTGGCGCTTGCCGGAGAACGCTCATGCGGTGGAAACGCCGGTTGCGGCTCATTGACTCACAGCCAGGAGCAAAAGGTATGAAAGTCGCATTCGCTACACAGGACCTGAAGCGCGTCGATGCGCACTTCGGTTGGGCCAAGAATCTCGCGATCTACGAGATTTCGCCCAAGAGTCATCGGTTTCTAGAGGCCATCCAATTCGACGGCGATCTGCAGGAGGACGGCAGCGAGGACAAGCTCACACCGAAGCTCAACGCGATCCACGACTGCGCGATTTTGTACGTCGCCGCGATCGGCGGATCCGCGGCGGCGCGCGTCGTCGCGAAACAGATACACCCGGTCAAGGTCGCGCAACCCGAGGACATCGCCGACATTCTGCAGAGGTTGCAGGGCGTGCTCGACGGCACACCGCCGCCGTGGCTGCGCAAGGCCCTGCTCAAGGGTCAGGAGCGCACGCGGAACTTCGAAGACGAGGACGTGGGTCATGGCTGAGGCAGCGCAATCACGCACGGCGGCAGCGCCGGCAGCGGCAGCGCAAATGGTGGATCCGGTCGATTCACCGTTCGTGCGGGAACTCATCAAACAATGGCGCGCCCAGGACACGCATGGTGCCTGGGACGGAAAGAGCGATTTACAGCTGCTCGATCCGTACATTCTCGACAAGGAACGGCGCAAGCAGATACCGATGCTCGGCGACCCGGACCCCGAAACCATCTGGCGCTTGGAGTTGTTCTATAACGCAATCGCGCTGACGATCGAGCGCGCAACCGGTGTCATGGTCACGTCACTGATGAAAATGCACCACGAAGGCTTCGGTCGAATGATCCTCGCGGCCGGCCGCTTGATCGTGGTCAACAAGCAATTGCGGGACGTGCATCGCTTCGGCTTCAACAGCCTCGAAAAGCTCGCCGATGACGGCGGGAAACTGGTCGCCAACGGCATCGAGATGATCAACACGTATCCCGACGTGGCGAGATACGGCTGATCGCGCGCATGGGTGATTGCAGCATCTACAGGCTGAGGTAACCGATGGAAGAAATAGATGCGCTGAAGTCGCAGATCAAGAAACTAAACGCGCAGGCAACCGGCCTGAAGATGGATCTTCACGATCTCGCCGAGGATCTGCCGGTCGGCTGGGAGAGGATCCGTGACGTCGCCGAGCGGGCATTCCAGGCCTACGAGAGGCTGAGCGAGGCGCGTGCGCGCCTGGCAGCGCGCACAGAGCCAGCGGCGCGCGCCGAGCCATGAGCGCAGTCACGGTCAAAATGCCCGACGGGCGCAGCTGGACGCCGAAGTTCGTCCAGCAGATCAACCAGGAAGCATGCATTGGCTGCGGACGCTGCTTCAAGGTTTGCGGACGCAATGTGCTGCAGCTCGCGGGCGTCGCGGCCGAAGGCGAATTGATTCCGCTGGCTGCGGATTTCGACGATGACGACGAATTTGAGAAGAAGGTCATGACGATCGCCAACCAATTGAATTGCGTCGGCTGTGAAGCATGCTCGAGGATCTGCCCAAAGAAATGTTATACGCACGCGCCGATGATCATGGAGGACGCGTGAGCACGGCGTATTACGGCCTGGATCGTCATCGTCTGCTCGCGGCCGCTCGCGATCCGCACGATATCGCGACACTGGCATTTTGCGGCGTATTGGCGCGCTTTCCGATACTCAAGCTCGAGGCCACGGAGTTCATGCGCCTGCTGGGGCGATTTTTCCCAAGCGCTTCCCCCGTAGTGGCCGACCCGCAGGTGCTGTCGGCATCAAGCGTCGCCTGTGCGGCGATCGCTAGGGGAGAATTCGATGATCTGCTGGCGCTACTGCGCCAGCACCGCCGCGACGATTCAGAGGAAACAGGGTGGCTCGCGCACACGATCGCGAGCGCCTGCGCCGGCGAGAATCATCTCTGGGAAGACATGGGGATGCCGAACCGCAACGCGTTGTCGCAGTTGTTAAAGACGTACTTCCCGACGCTGTACTTCAAGAACACGGGCAACTTGCGGTGGAAGAAATTTTTCTACAAGTTGCTCTGCGACCAAGCACAAGCGCGACTGTGTAAAGCGCCGAGCTGCGGCGTGTGCTGCGACTATGCACAGTGCTTCGGCCCGGAGTAGTCTTAAGCGTCGACCGCAATCAATACGTGCGAGGACTTGATCAAGGCTGTGCGCCGCCCGCGGTCGCCTCGAGGTGACGGGGCGTGTACCCGCAGTTGGGCCGTCGATGAACCAACAAAACGAAATGCCAAGTCCAGACTCACTCAGCAAAAAAAGAGGTGATCCATGTCCAAGTTGAAACCAACCGTGCTCGCCCTCGGCGGAGTATTGGGAATGTCGGCGGTCGCATCGTCGGCCCATGCGGAGGATGCGATATCGTACTGCCGCGACTATGCGAGGGCCGCGATTCAACAGGCCCACGCCGCGCGCGATATTGGCCGTTGCCATCATTTTATCCGCGAAACGCCGGCGCGCTGGTCGCTGAACTACTCCGACCATTTTAACTGGTGCAAGTCCGTTTACGGGTCCGGGGAAAACGCCGCTGAGCGCCATGCGAGGGAGCAAGCACTGAACGACTGCAGCCGGGGGTGAGCCGGAATAGTTGACACCTCGTATGCAAGCGTCCGTCTTTGGGCGGACGCTTGCATTCAATTTGCAGCCTGAGTTACGTCTGGCTCGGCGCCAAGCTTACGAAAGTCGTGACCAAGGCCGATACGCCCAAACCCACTCCGGACACATAATAGCCGCCGTCGAAGAGCCAGCCGCCGACGGCTCGATTGTCATTGCGCACCGTGGTAACCGAGTTGGTCGCGATCGGTCCGACGCCAAAATGATAAATGAATCCGTCCCGCCCATGAGCGCGCCGGTCGATCGCAAGAGGCTCTGGCCGTGGAATTTGATTAATCGCCCCTTGTCCACGCGAAGCGCGCATACTACGAGGTTGCAGTCAGCGCGGCCTTGCTCAGGGATCTTCCCGCGCTCTCAATCACCGCCTTTTAGAGAGGGCCATGAATGCAAGCATCGGCCCACAGCGGCCGCCTCAGAGTGATTTACTAATAGTCCGATCCTGGACCGAGATCCTGGAACTGTTGCCAGATCGAGATCAGCTTGAGCCCCGTCGGGCCGGCCGAGAATCGTCAGGTGATTTGCGCGATCCGGGATGTGACCGATCGCAGGACGTCGCCGAAATTGACGCGCTTCTCGGTTTCAAGCCCCCGACGATCATGCTGACCGGTGACATCGCCGATAGGCATATCGGCAATGCAAAAATGATCCCGGACCGGATCTTGTCGAAGCCGGTCGACGTCAATCGGCTGCTGCGGGAGATGGAGACCTTACTCGGTAAACCGGACCGACGCAGATTTCAAATCATTGAATGTTGGCAGGAGTACTCATGGCAACGACTGGCGAAAACGGCGCTGCGCCAACGGTTTATGTGGTCGACGACAACGACAGCATGCGACGCGCGTTGCAGACCTTGCTGAGTACGGTCGGCTATGTGACGGCCGCTTATCCAGGTCCGATGGAATTCTTGGCGCATTTCACCGCCGATGCGCCCGGCTGTCTGGTGCTGGATATTCGCATGCCGCAAATGAGCGGGCTGGAATTGCAGCAAAAGCTCAATCTCTTGGGCTTTATGATTCCGGTCATCTTCATCACCGGTCACGGCGATGTGCCGATGGCCGTCCAAGCGATGAAGGAAGGCGCCTTCGAGTTCCTTCAGAAGCCTTTTCAGGATCAGGAGCTGCTCGATAGAATCAACCAGGCGCTGCAGCGGGATACCGAGAATCGCAGCCGTTTGGCGCACCTCACCGAGACCCGGCAAAAGTTCGACTTGCTGACGCCACGGGAACGACAGGTGCTCGCCATGGTCGTTGCCGGCAGCGCCAACAAAGTCGTCGCCATCGATTTGCACTTGAGCGAGCGCACTGTGGAAATTCATCGCGCCAAAGTCATGGAGAAAACAGGCGCACGTTCCGTGGCGCATCTCGTCAAGATGCATATGTCGCTGAGTACCGAACACCCGTAATTCGTCACCGGATCGCAAAGCTACCCTTTCCCGGTGGCGACGGTGCCTCGCATTCCTTAGAGCAAGCCTTGGGATGCTCCTTTCGGGGCAACACGCTCGGACAGCAGCCACACTGCAAGGCAGGCAAGCGCTGAGCCTCTGCCGGCCTTCGGCGTGCAGGTTTCTGGCCTCTTCGTGGACAAAATGCAGGGAGCGAAAATTCCGGCGACGATTTATGCTGCGGGCTGCGCCCAGGGCTTACTTTGCGTTTTGGGTGGGAGAGGCTAAGGTGATCGTTCTAGTTCGCGAGTTCCGCAGAGACGACGCCGCTGAGGTCAACCGGATCGCAGTCGCGGCCTGGGATCAGTATCGAACGACGTTCACCGATTGGCCGCGTACGGGCCCGCGCTTCGCAGCAACCGCGAATCTTGCGCACAAATTGAATCTGCTGATTGCGCAAGACGACACCACGATTCTTGGCTTCGTTGGATATATCGCACCGGGAAGACCTCGCGAGCGCGCATTCCGGCGCGACTGGGCCACGATCCGCATGCTGTCGGTTGACCCAATCGCCCGAGGCCACGGAGTCGGTCGGCTGCTCACCGAGAACTGCATCGCTCGCGCAAAGCGTGATGGGGCATCAGTAATCGCATTACACACGAGCTCGGTCATGGAGGTTGCGCTCGCGCTGTATATTCGGCTTGGCTTCACGTATCTTCGGGACATCGTGGATCGGCACGGCGTGCACTATGCGATCTATATGCTATCTCTATCCAGCTAGGATTCTCATTTCATGAATCGCGAACCCATCGAGGTAGGCGCGTTTACCTGGACGCGTGTCCAGCGGCTCTACGATGGTGACACGACCATGCATTGGCAGCGGTGCGAATCGGAGGGCTTGGAGTGTCCGCTGGAGGTGTTCACGCAGCTGTTTCATGAGGATGCGTGGAATGCGGAATTTGCGGTCATCGTGCGGGCCGTGGATTGGGGACGCGTCCGATGGGAGTTGCAGGAATTTTCCGGCATCGCGCTTCGCCAAGTACGCGTCGATCGCGGGTTCCAGTATGCAGTCGATGAGGCGCGCGAGCGCACCGCGCAGTTTGGGATTCGCGATGACCGCGAGGAGGTCGTGAATCATTGGCGCGATCAAGGCTCCTGGTTCACGCCGCCGGTGATGGTCGCGGGTGAGGTGTTAGCGTCGAATGTCGAGTATGAGATGTTGGTCGGGTGCACGAGGTTGGGTAATTTGCTGGGATTGCTGGATCGGGAAGATGTTCCGGGAGCTCAGAAACATTTGATTTGGGTGGGACGGCCATGGATAAATCATGAAGGAGTAGAATGACGCATGCGGACATGTTGCCAATCCATGTCGTTGTTTGCATGGCATCCATCGAGGGGGCGTCCATGATTTACTTCTTAGCGCTGATTCCGGCGACAGCGCTGACCGTTGCTGGTTATTTCGTACTCTTTCTAGCCAACCGTTCAGAGGGAGCTTTTCGGACTTTTGGCAAATACCTCGGTTTTTGGGCGTTCACTTTGGCCGCACTGGTTGTGCTCGGGGCAATTTTCGCCGCCGCTCACGGATGCCGTCATCACCCTTTGACGGATGGGCGAGGAATGCATGGACGTATGCCCGATTCCTGGCCGGGTAACCCGCATTTCATTGGACCCCGCGGTAACGAACCCGGCGACGTCCAGAGCGGACCCGCCCCACAAGCGCCGGCTAGTCCCGCATCACCTGCGACGCATTAGCGCGTAAACACAGGAACCGGTGGGTGATTCGGTCGAAGGCGCCGCCGCGTGACCGTCAATCCATGCTCGTCATCAGGCCACGAGTACTGGGTGGTGACGCTGGGGGCGCCGTCATTCGGCGCCCCCAGCGGTGACCTGCAGCTTTCCAATCTTCTCAATCACCCCCCAAAGGGTTCGCTTCAGATTCTAACCCGAAGGCCAAACATGACCGTCGTCTGGTTCTGACTTCCGCTGGTCCCGACCGTGGTACCGACAAACCCGTTTGCGAGACCGTCGGTGACTTCCGAGTAGTTGACGCCGCCATAGATGTCATAGTGCTTGTTGAAGACGTAGTCGACCACAAAGGACGCTTCCGTGAAGTCGCCCGAGCACAGCAAGCCCGCCGCGCTGCAGCCGATGCCCTGTGTGCCGGTTCCTCCGAGGCCGATCGTCCAGCTGTTCTGCGAAATGTGATAGAACGCGCCGGTGAGATTCAAGCCAGAGCCCATCGCATATCTCGCGCCCACCCACTCCATGTTGTATACGGCGGAGTTATTGACGTTGATACCCACGTTGAGCAGGTAATTGCCCTCGGAACTACCGGCCGTGTAGCTGCTGTTCGCTTTTTCCATATGCGAATAGCCCGCGTAGATCGTGAGCTTATCCTTCTGACTCGCATCGCCGAGGTCAAACGTGTATTTGGCCATGACGTTATACGACGTGTCATCGGAGAGGTAGGCAGCCAATCCCGGTGTCGGAAATGGATCCACCACGGTGGGCTGAGGCGCCAGCGGATTCGGCAGATCGTCAAAGGAACTTCTGAGGTTAACGGCGCCTTTTTCATTCTCATAGACGGCCTCAACCGAGAGTCCCTGGAAGGTCACACCGGCATCGACGCCGTAGGCTTTTCCGAGGATACCCGTATCCTGACCGCCGCTCGAGTACATGCCAGCAATATGCACAGGACCCGACTGAAACGCATATCGGATCGAGTTATCCCAGCGTGCGCCTTCCGTACTGCCTGCGCCTCCGTTGAAGCCTGAATAGCCGAGAAACGAGAATGCATAAGACAGGGCTTGCGGATCGAATTGCGCGAGCGCGTCGAGTTGCAGCGAGTTGTGGCGGCCGACCGTCAGCTGGCCGGCAACCGGGCTGCTGACCCCGCCAAACAGCTGGGCGTTGAAGGCCTGACCGCAACGGCTGCTGTCGGCGTTCGCAGTCTGATTGCCGACCGTCTTGCCAGCGTTATTGGCGATCGACGCGCAAGCGTCCGTCAGCTGGCCCGACAGCGGGTTGAACCCGGTCTCGGCCCTCGCAACGAGACTCACGTCGTTGACGAGCGGCTGCGATACCCGGATCCCGATCTTGGATTGCTCGAGGCCGCTTTCGGCGACCGTCGACTGCGAGCCCGAGAAATTTCGCGTCGTCGTGAACGCCTGATACTCGAGGCCGCCGGGGATCTGGCTGTTAATCGGCACGCCGCTGCTCTGATAGGCGTAGCCGACATCGACCGTTGCATACAGCGTGATGCCGCCCAGCGACAAACTATCCGGCAGCGGGTCTTTGACATCCGCTTGCGCCGATGCGCAAGCGAGCGCCAGACCAATCACGGCCCCCGTCAAATACGTATGTCTTTTCATTCTATTTCCCTCCGTAAAAAAAATTCCAACGGCGCGCCAACTTCCCAATAGCGCGCCGATTCAATGAGCGGCGGATTTGGAGACCAACAAGCCCGTGTTCTGCCGCGCATATACCTCGTTCCACATTTCCTCGGCACGCCGGTCACGCATGAACAGTGAGCCGAATATCACGCCGAGGAAGCCGAGCGGAATGGAGATCAGGCCGGGGTTCTTGAGTTCGAACAACGGCTTTTCGAGACCCATGAACGAAGTGTCGTCATTGGCCCACTTGGTTAAATCGGCATTCGCCTTCGCAATCGCCTTGTCGAGCGCGGCCAAATCCTTGTTCGCCTTACCCGCAACGGCCGCGTCGGTCGAAGCGGCCGCCTCGGTGGCGGCGGCGCGCTTGGCGGGAGCCCCATCGAGCACCTTGTGCGCGGCCGCCTTGACCGCCAATGGGTAAGTCAGGTTGGGCGACACCAGCGTCAGGCCCACGGCTGCAATCGTGCCGATCAACATGCCGGTCACGATGCCGCCGGTGTTGCAGCGCTTCCAGTAGAGCGTCAACAGCACACACGGGAAATTGGCGCTCGCCGCGACGGCGAAGGCCAGACCCACTAGCACCGCAACGTTTTGACCTTTAGCCGCGATGCCGATGCCGATCGACATGGCGCCGACGATCAGCGTCGCGACCCGCGCCGCGAACACCTGGCCCCGCGGCGTCGTCTCCTTACCGGCGCGTATCACGCCCACGAATAAATCGTGCGCCATTGCCGAGGCAGAAGCCAGCACCAGACCGGCGACGACCGCCACGATCGTCGCGAAGGCCACCGCTGAGACGAATGCCAACATGAAGTTGCCGAAAAACGAATCCGGGCCGCCGCCGATGTACTGCGCCAGCAAAGGACCCGCCATGTTGCCGCCGGCATCGACCGCCGCAATATTCGCCGAGCCCACGAAGTGCGCCGCGCCGAAGCCCAAAAACAAGGTCATGACGTAAAAGCCGCCGATGATGATCATGGCCCAGACCACCGACCGCCGCGCTTGCAGCGCCGTGCGTACCGTAAAGAAGCGCATCAGGATGTGCGGCAGCCCCGCGGTGCCGAACACCAAGGCCATGCCGAGGCTGATCTGATCGATCGGCGCCTTGAAATACAAGCCCGGCTCCAGAAAGCGCTGGCCAAGTTCCGCGGCACTCATCGACTTAGCCGGGTCCCCGAGCAGACTCGCGACCCGCGCCTGTATCCTCGGGTCCCCGACCACATCGGTGAGGAATCCCGGCAGCGAAAACCCATAGGGCGCCCAGACGAGCACGACGATCACGATCGAGGCGGCCACCAACAACACCGCCTTGATGATCTGCACCCA
>OCZU010002554.1_pt1 | contig 11578 bp, 7 predicted proteins | sample 1539001 | NCBI WGS metagenome assembly OCZU01 (sample SAMEA3539306, study PRJEB22396) | soil metagenome | biome: tundra; feature: field; material: soil | place: USA | collected 2010-05 | depth 0.15 m
CCCAATTCGAGCTTGTCGCCAAGTGATTGATTCTGCGAGCGTGCGATGTTTTGGCGACCGACACCAGCAATTGCTGAGGGAGAGCGAGATTTTCAAGGGTGAGGTCCGCTCGGGAACGGAAAGCACTGACAACCCATCCCAGGAGATGTCGGAGCGACGTGACGATGGCCAAAATCATGACCAGAATCTTATCGAAATACGCCGCATCAAGCTCGTCTGCAAGTCATTCATTCCACGACTGCACGAGGTTTTGACGAGGGACAGCCATAGAAGGCGGCTACCGATTCGGTGATGCGGGCCACTTTATTCTGGGCCAGAAGTCGCGTTCTGGGAAGTCTGCCGCTGACAATCGCTGAGATTCCTCCCGAGCGACGGGCAATACAGAGTGGGTTACGTTTTCGGGATTCGTATCGATAAACGCCCATGGAGCCACGCATTTCCGATCTATCTGATCCTCGAATTCTGGCGCTATGCCGACTTCCCGGTATTGATCGGGGGAATATCCTCTCCGAAGGATTCCGATCATTGGGAGTTTTTCGGATGAACAGTTCATCTTGCAGATGACCTTGCAAGGTTGTCTGTTGTTACCCCAGCACTCATCTTTTGCTTGGATTCGGCGCAGCCGCTCACGGAAAGTTCGTCACCTTCGGCGTCATGCGAGGATGCATCGAGGTCGCCTCGCCCGTGTCGTCAATCACATGGCTGATCCCACCGTGATCGCCCAACGCAACGGTAATCATGTCGTGGAACCGTACCTCCGGGCTTTTAGGCGTCTCGATTGCCCGGGTCAGCACCACATCCGGATGCTGGAAGACGCTGTATATGCCCAGCGCCCAGGCCTCATGACTCGTCACTCCATCCGCCACCTTGTACGAGGCCCAGCCGTTCACCCCCGGCGCACTCGTATAGCTCGCCTGGTTCGGAGGATCGTAAGGAATCTCGGACTGATAGAAATACGTCCGCCCGCCATTGCCGTTCCACAGAACCTGGAATTGCTGGTGGTGCTCCACAAACAGGCCATAGATCGTGACCTCGTTTCCATTCACCACCAGCCCGTTCTCGCTGGTATTCAGCTCCCAACCCACTCCGGCGCCGTGGTCCGCTCTCCAGATCCACGTATGATCCACCAGTGTGTCGTTGCTGTTGATCCTCAAATTCACCTTGGCCCGGCCCACTCCCGCGCCGCCCACGCGAAAGAAAACATCGTGCAGCGCGATCGGATCCTTCGCATGGCGCGCCCGGCTTCCCTCCGGCCCCACCTCCAGCAGCACCGGAGACTCGCTCGGCCCCGCATCGAAGAGCAGCCCCGCAATCTCGATCCCGTCTGCATCAGCTGTCGTTATCGCCGCCGTGCCTTTCACTGGACGCAGCGTCGCAAACCCCAGCCCCAGCACCACCGCATGCGGTCGCGTCACACGAATCGGAGCTGTGAGCTCATAGATCCCCGGCGTCAGAATCAGGTCCTTGCCGCGAGCAAGCTGCGCGTTGATCGTCTCCGCCGTATCCACATCCGGACGCGCAATATAAAACCGCGCAATCGGAATCGTCTCTCCCGCCGTTTCTCCGCCGCGCCACGTAACCCCGACGCTGTCGCTGCGCAGCTCCGGAACCCGCACGCTGAACTCGCCCGCAGCATTCACTTGCAGGAACGGCTTCTCGCGCACCACTGGCGTCTGCGCCACCTTCGTGTACGGCGGCGAAGGCCATGCGCCCTCCGGCGGATGCACCGCGCCGACAAACACCATGTTCCAGTTCGCACCCGTCCAGCTCTTCCAATCGCAGTTGCGCGAGATCCACTGCTGCTGGCTGCCGGAGTCGACATTCCCGTCCACAAGCGAATCCGACATCCAGCCGCCGCTTGCCCAGCCGCGATTCTGGTGCAGCACCAGGTCGCCGCGCACATGCATGCGCCGCAGCGACACCGCCTGCGAGACCGCCCACTGCATCGTGCCGCCCGTCGGCCCTATCGAGAGCCCTTCCGCAGCTCTCCAAAAGGTCGTCGTCGCATTGTTGTGCCCCAGGTTCGCATCCGCATGCATGTTGCCCGCAATCCGCGTCGCTTCGGGCGACGCGCCCAGTCCCATCACCTCTGTGTAGAAGCCCACCGGCACGTCCACCGAATAGCTTCCGGGCAGGAACAGCAGCGCAGTCCGCTGCGGCCCAAACTCGTTGTGCTGCTGCGTCGCATAAACCGCATCGATCTGCTTCTGGATCGCCTGCGATGGCATCGACGGATCGAAGATCAGTACATTGGGTCCAAACTGCTTGGCACCCTTCGTCGCAAGCGCCGGCGGAGCCGTTGCCAGCAGCACCAGCGTGAAGCCGAATCGTCTTAGAAGCGGAAGCGCGCGCCTACCAGACATAGGTCCCCACAGATTCCGCGGGCAGCACGGTCTGGAAGACCTTTCCGTGGTACTTCACCGCGAAGGGCTTCGGAAAATTTCCCGTGTTTGAAACCACCAGCACCACCTTGCCCTCCGGAGTCAGAAAGGCGACGCTGGCCAACTGCTCCATCTCGCTCGATGCCACCCGCACCGACCCCGGCGGCACGAACTGTGAGAAATGCTCGACTACATAATATGCAACGTTCCTGGTTACAGAATCGCCATCCAGCGTGATCGCCCCGGAACATCCGGTGCAGCCCCCGTTGTTGGTGTGCGGCCCGTTCTGCGGATCGGCCGCCAAATTCCACAGCAGCACGTTGCGGCTCCAGTTCCGCGTCGCGCCAATCATCACCCGCCTCACCGGCTCGGCAATTCCAAGCGGCCCTTCGCCGCGCCTCGCCGTCACCGACTGTTCCGTCATATACAGGTTCTTCTTCGGATACGCATCATGCACCTGCGTCAGCACGCTCGCGTCGCCGCCGTACAGGTGAAATGCCGTTCCATCCACATACTTGCTTGCTGCGGGATCGCCCAAAATTGATAGCGGATACGAGGTCACATCCGGGTTGTGGTCGTAGAGCAGAATCTTCGTCCGAATCCCCGCCCTCTCAAATGCAGGCCCCAGGTCCTTCGCAATAAACGTGTCCTCTTCCTGCGCAAACACCACCATGCTCGGCGTGTTCTTCGGATTGAGCGGCTCATTCTCGATCGTGATCGCGTCAATCGCGATCCCCTCCGCGCGCATCGTCTCGATGTACTTCACGAAATACTTTGCGAACGCGCCGTAGTACTCCGGCTTGAGCTCGCCGCCCTTCACATCGTTGTTCGTCTTCATCCACGCCGGAGCCGACCACGGCGATCCCAGAATCTTAATTCCCGGCCGAATCGCCAGAATCTCTTTCAGCACCGGAATCACATCCGCGCGGTCCGGCCCCAGGCTGAACTTCGCCATCCCCGCATCAGTCTCGCCCGGTGGCAGGTCATCGTACGAGTACACGCGCTCATTCATATCGGAGGCTCCGATGCTCACCCGCAGGTAGCTCACTCCGATCCCGTCGCCGCCGGTCGTAAACAGCTCCTTCAGCAGGGCCGTCCGTTGCGCAGCGCCCATGCGCATCAGCAACTGCGCGCTACCTCCTGTCAGCGCAAAGCCAAAGCCATCGATCGACTGGAATTGCTGCGCATCGTCCACCGTAAGAACCGGTAACTGACCCGCTTCCGAAGAAAAGTGCAGCGCCGCCGCTTGCGGCGCCACTAGGGCAGCTCGGTCGGGCGTTGTCAGCCACAGCCGTGCCTCGCGCTCCTGCTGCGCGTTCGACAACAAAGAAGAGAACAGCAGGGCACAAGACGAACACAGCAGCAATTTCAGGCTCATGAGATCTCCGATTTAGGAACGCCGGGTATGTCTAGCTCTTTTCGCCCTACACAATAAAGTCTTTCGCTGGTGACGGCAATACCCACATCGCACAATCTGATATGACCACCAGAACAGGTTGAGCGGTTCCCGACGAGCTAAGCATCAGCTCGCGTCGCGGTAAGAGAGCCGCAGGTTTTCTGAGTAGCATTAGCTGCTCGGCCTGGCGGTGGATCTGCGCACCACCAACTCGGGTTCGATCGCAATTTCCGGAACGTACTTCATCCGTCCCTCGATTCGGTCGAGCAGCGTACGCGCCGCGATCTTCCCCATTTCTTGCATCGGCTGTCTCACAGTCGTGAGTGGCGGACTGATGTAGGCAGAGTTCTGGATGTCATCGAAGCCCACCACCGACAAATCGTCCGGCACACGCAGGCCGGCTTCCTGGAAAGCGCGGATGGAACCAATCGCGGAAATATCATTGTAGGCAAACAGGGCGGTAAAAGGCTGCTTACGCGCCAGCAATTGCTTGGCAAAGGGGTAGCCCAGATTCGGTGTGGGGTCATCCCCTTCGAGTTGCACAACTAATTCTGGCCGCATGCGGATGCCCAATTTCGCAGCGACTTCGCAGATCGCGTTCCAGCGGTCGTCGGAATCTGCGCTTACCGTTGAACCTTTCATGAACGCGATTTTTTCGTGCCCTAGGTCGACCAGGTGTTGCAGCGCCAGCGATGCGGCACGGCGGTGATCCAGAACAATATTGGTTACGCCTTTGATCCTGCGATGGCCCGCAACAGCTACGGTCGGCAGAGGGGGTTCTTCAGTCAATAAAGTGTCTACTGTGATAAACCCTTCGACCCCGCGTTCCAGAAGCATAGTCGAGTACGTTGCGAGCAGTTTCTTGTCGTGGTGGTGAGCTACTGTAAGAAAGAAGAAATTCTGCTCGCGAAGATAACGTTCCATACCGCTAATCACGACAGAACCGTAAGCATCGCCGATTTCCGCCAGAATCACTCCAATCGTGTAGGTGCGCTGAACCCGCAGGGAACGGGCGAAGAAATTGGGCCGATAGTTGAGGTCGCGTGCCGCTGCCAAAATTCTGTTTTTTGTACGCTCCGGGACGGAACGCGAAGCTGAAGAACTGTTCAGAACGGCCGAAACCGTGCTGGCGGTAAGCCCGACGTGTTCTGCCACTGATTTGAGGGTCACGGTCGGCTTCTTGCCCCGATCCCCTTTTTTCTTAAGAGGCTTCATTCGGCAGATATCCTCGCTAGGCGTTTCCTGGGCCCCTGCGGCCTTGAGTCTTCGTGCGTTCGGACGCCGGATTGTACCTCAGAGGAAGTTGCAAAATACAACAAAATCCCAGATCTTGCGATTTCCCTTAAGAATATCGATATTTTATCTATTTTTCTCTTGACAACGAAAGGCGTCTGGAGCTACACCTTCGTGCAGCAGGAAATAGTATAGAAGTGCTAGCTGAAAAGCCAGTAAAACAACGATATTCTTGCCATCTCCGAATCTGGGTGAATTTGGGTCAGGAGTTGGATGCCGCGTACGGCTGGGGAAATCTGATCTGTCTAACTGAAAAGAACCCGTCTCTGACGATGGGGATCAACTTCTAGCTGGGGAGAAACTCCATGACGAGCTTCATTCGCTGGGCACTCGCGTTTTGTCTTCTGCTGTGCGTAGCCGGGCCGGCACTTTCACAGAGTAGAAATACCGGTGAGATTCGCGGCACGGTGTCGGCGGGGGGCGCGGTTCTGCCTGGCGTGACCGTCACGCTCAGCAATATTGACACGGGAGAGACGAAGGATTTCCTCACCAACCAGGACGGTATCTATGACACTGTCTCGACGCCCGCGGGAAACTACACAATCAGCTTTACGGCCAAGGGATTCAAGAAGCTGGTGCGCGGCCCCATCCCGCTGCAGGTCGACGTAATCACGGAAAACGCCAGCCTGGACGTTGGCTCGGTAGCAGAAACGGTGACCGTGACCGCCGAGGGCGTGCCGCTCCTGGAGACCGAAACCGGCCAGCAGGGTACCATTATGGATGCCAAAACCATGACAGAGCTGCCCCAGTCGGGGGGCGGGATCACGGGCGCCGACTGGGCTGCTTTCAACATCTATCTGGCGGGCGCTTCAGGCACTACACAGGGGCGGACCTCGCAGGCCGGGGGCGCTTGGAATGCCGGCGACGCGGTTTCCATCAACGGCAACCTGCCGAACTTCGGCAACTTCCTTCAGGACGGGGCCAGCACCTTACTGCCGGCGAGCTACAACAACGACGATGAGATCTTCGAGACCGTTCAGGAGGTTCAGATCAACACCTCTTCCTTCTCGGCGCAATACGGCATGGGCGGCGTCATGTTCAACCAGATCAGCAAGAGTGGAACCAACGGTTGGCATGGGTCCGGTTATGAGTTTTTCTCGCAGAACTTTCTAAACGCCAACGGCTATTTCAATAATCAGGCGCCTAAGTTGATCACAAACCCCCTGAACCCCACGGGCCCGGAAATTCCTAACCCAGCGTCTCAAGTGCCGTATTTGCGGTACGACCAGTTTGGTGGCTCCGTCGGCGGGCCCATTATCAAGAACAGGTTATTTTTCTACTTCGACATAGACAGGATCGTCAATAACAGCGCGTCGAACGGCTTCGTTACCGTTCCTACGGCCGCCATGGAGGCGGGTGATTTCACCGGCATGTACCCCATTTATGACCCGCTCACCACAACCGGGTCGGGCGCGACCCTTGCTCGCGCCTCTTTCGCCAGCGAATGCGGCGGCCTCAACATGATTCCGAACGGCACCAACTGCGGCGGCGCGCCCAGCCGGATGGATCCCGTGTCGGCGGCCATTATGACTTCTAAGTATGGCTGGCCCACCGCACCGCAAGGGGTAGGAACATGCGCGGCCCCTCCGTTCCAGAACGAGTGCACAAGTAACCTCTACCTCGCGCATACCAATCCCGCCCCGGTTCACCGATATTTTGGGCGGCTGGACTACAACCTGAGCCAGAACAACCGCATCAACTTCTCAATTAGCCAGAAGGATAACCCCGGGGTCGACAACGGCCTGTTCAACTGCCCGCTGAATTGCGGTAGCGGGGACGTGGACGGTTGGAACACGCAGATCAGCGACGTATGGACGATCAGGCCGACGATCGTCAACGAAATCCGGATGGGTTATACCAAGCAAGGCAACTGGTTCCTTTCCCAGTCCGTCGGGTTGAACCCCGCAACGGCATTTGGCCTGCAAGGTACCCATTTTAACCAATTCCCCTTCATCGGCAACTCAAGCATTTATGGTGGATTCGGCGGCCCGTCCGCCGTAAACACCTTGTCGCCCGCCACGGACGCCATTTACATCGAGAACTCGTTTGACCCCTCCGATATGGTGACGCTGGTCAAGGGCAGGCACGTTCTGCATTTCGGGATTGAGGTGTTGATGGCCGAGGGCAACACCACGGCCTGGGGCTCCAACAGCGCCGGCAACTACGGTTTTAGCGGACAATACACCGCAGGCGTACAAACCACCAACGGCGTAACAACGCTGAATACCGGAACCGCGGGCTCGGGCTTCGCGGATTACCTGCTCGGCAACGTCCAGGCCTGGTCCGCGAACAATCAGGGCCTGACGGGCATGCGGCTGAAGAGCCCGCAGGCCTTCGTTCAAGACGACTGGAAAATCAAGCCCAATCTCACCATCAACCTGGGCTTGCGCTGGGAGGGGAACACGGGCATGAGCGAGGTACAGAATAAACTTGGCGATTTCGACCAGAATCTCGTCAATACCTCCGGCCCCTTCGCGGGCACCCTGGGCTCGATATGGATTGCCCCTCAGGATAACCGAACGACCTTGCAGAAGCCGGTTTGGAACATCTTCCTCCCTCGGGTAGGCTTTGCCTGGTCGGTCAAGAACGACACCGTCATCCGAGGCGGTATAGGGTTCTTCGCCTATAACTACAGCATGGATCTGTATGGTGGTGAGGGCGGTGCGCAAATGGGCTTCGGCGCTACCTCTCAGGGCAACATCAGCGACCCTGCCAGTGCCGCCGGGGATACGGGCTGGATTTCCGGCACCGGCAACACTACCCCGCTCTATTTAAGCTCGAGCGCTGCGATGATGGCCAACGCCCTGCCTTACATTCAGGGCTCGAAGAACCCGGCGTCCTACACCACCAATCCCGTCTTTAGTCCACCTTACGAACCCTATAACATCCGGCCGGGAGAGATCTGGGAATGGAACCTCTCCGTCGAACACCAGTTCGCGAGGAACTTTGCGGTGTCGGCCACTTACGTCGGCAGTCACGCGGCGAATCTGCAATACGTCACCAACGCGAACCAAATCACCAACCCGGCCCTGCTGAACTCGCTCGATGTATCGGCCTGTAACGGGGCAACACCCGCATCAATCGCCGCGAACCCCAGCACTTGCGCGCGTCCATATCCGGCGTTTGGAGGCCTTGGTGGCTCAAACTTCAACGGCATCTCCAACTACGATTCGTTGCAACTCGACTTGCGGAAGCGTTATTCCTATGGGCTGACCTTCGATGTCAACTATGCCTGGTCGCATATGCTGGATGACCAGGACTCGGCCGGATGGGGCAGCACCGCCGGGGCTCAGGTTTGGCAAATCGGAAACAATCCCTCCTCTAACTACGGCAACTCGAACTTCGACATCCCGCAAGCGCTCAAAGGGACCGCGGTATACGAACTGCCGTTTGGCATGGGCAAGCCCTTTATGAACAATGCTATCGCCGACGCTGTGCTTGGCGGATGGCGCATATCGGGGACGTTTATCTACCAGGACGGCACTCCGTTCACGGTGTTGGACAGCGGTGTTAACGACTATTCGCAGGCCGGCAATGTGTTTGCCAACCCCACAGGTACCTCCCCCAAGTCAGGCGCCTGCCCCAGTGGCGCGAGGGTGGGAACCCTGAGCTGCTGGTTCAACACTGCAGCCTTTGAGACCCCAGCCGAGCAGGGCAACGGGGCGTTCGGGTATGGACGCAGAAATACGCTCTTCGGGCCAAAACTGTCTGATATTAACCTGTCTCTGGCGAAGACCTGGCACTACAAGGAACGAGCTGGGCTCACACTTCGCGGAGACTTCGTTAACGTCGTGAACCATCCGAGCTTCTCACTACCGACCAATGACATGAATAACTCGGGCGTGGGCACTATCACGAGCGTCTCGAACGGGCCACGTACGATCCAACTGGGCGCGCGGCTATTCTTCTAACGGCGCTCGCGTAACAAAGAAGGACGGCGGCATGCCGCCGTCCTTCTTTTTTGCGGCAGACGGTCGAGATGCTAAGACACGATTCGTCCACCGTACAATCGTGACATGAGGATAAGAGAGTTCGTTGTCTTATTTTGGGTGGTTCTATGTCTCGGGTTGCTGGCGTGCTTCTCCCAATCTAACCCTGGCCGGCAGGAGCAGATCGAATCGCATGCCCGCAAGGCCGCGGAATATCTAAAGGAGAACAAGCCTGAACTCGCGGCACCCGAGTTTAAGGCCATTGTTGCCCTCGACCCCAATAACGTGGACGCCCGCGGCAACCTTGGCGTAGTGCTGTTCTTTCAGGGCGCGTATGCGGATGCAATACCTCAGCTCCGAGCCGCGCTGAAAATGCAGCCTGCTTTATGGAAAATTCAGGCTCTCCTTGGCATCGGCGAAAAGCGCACGGGCCACATCGACGCCGGCCGCCACGATTTGGAGCAGGCATTTCCCAAGGTGCAGGAGGAAAAGATCCGGATTGAGGCTGGGATGGAGTTGGTAGAGATCTACTCCGGGACGGGCGATCTGGATAAAGCGGCGGCCATGGTGAGCGCTCTGCGGAAGCTGGACCCGACGAATGAAGCTGTGCTCTATGCCGCTTACCGAATCTATTCCGATCTCGCCGCCGAATCCGTGCTCAGCTTGTCCGTGGTGGATCCGAATTCCGCCCGCATGCATCAGGCGCTGGCGCACGAACTGGCGAAGCGCGGGAACACCGCGGAGGCGATCGAGAACTACCGGGCGGCGCTCAAGATTGATCCGCAGCTTCCGGGGCTCCATTTTGAGCTTGCCGACATGCTGCGCACGTTGTCGAGCGCGGAGGCGCGGCAAGAAGCTGAAAGCGAGTACAAGGCGGCCTTGGAACTCAATCCGCTGGATGAGCAGTCTGAATGCAGGCTGGGCGATATCGCTCTTCAGAGAGACGACTTAAAGGAAGCCAATGCGCGTTACACCCGGGCCCTACAGCTGCAGCCCGGCGACCCCGAAGCCAGCATCGGCCTGGCCAAGGTTTTTATGACAATGGATCAACCGAAAAAAGCCGAGCCACTTCTGCTGCATGCCCTCCAGCTCGACCCCACGAGTGCTCTGGCCCACTTCCGCCTGAGTACGGTATATCGGCAGACGGGGCGCACCGCGGACGCCAAGCACGAATTAGAGGAATACCAAAAGTACAAGCAGATGAAGGACAAACTTCGGGCGATTTATCACGACCTCCATCAAGACCAGGCCGTGGACGAAAACGTCGATGCCAATCCGAAGTGATAGTTAAGAAATCAAGGTCGTTGGTCGGCGCCAATGATTTCAGGAATTGGTTTTGTCTCAAAGAACATCGCGATGAGGAAAACACTTCTTGCGGCTGCGATATGGTTATCGGTTGTTCCATTGTTGGCTGGCTCCTACTACCCTGCCCGCCTGGACGATCCAAGAGCAATTTATCTGACGCCGGACAATTTTCCCGTGAAAGGGGACGGAATTGCGGATGATTCCGCCTTCCTCCAGCAAGCCATCAATGCGGTTCAGGAGAAGACGAACCAGGGCATTCTGTTCGTTCCGGCTGGCCGCTACCGTTTGACCAAGACGATCTAAGTCACCCGGCGTGCGGGAGTTATGGACCCAGAGGGCCGCAGCCTGACCGGGCTATGAAGAATTGTCCAGGAGACACGCTCTCCGCCAGACGGATGTCGCCACTTTGAACGAGGCAGAGCGCGTGCTCGTGTGGCGAGACTGGCTCACCCGTGACATACGGGTCTATATCGCCGATCTGGACGGGGAGATTGTGGGTTTTATCAGCGGAGGGGCGATTCGTGAGCGAGTCCAGACATACGATGCTGAGTTGTATGCAATCTACCTGTTAGAGCAGGCGCAGCGACAAGGGATCGGAACAGCTCTTCTCAAAGAGCTTGCAGAATCGCTGTTGGGCAAAGGCTTCACAAGCATGATCGTTTGGGTACTGGAGAAGAATCCCTCGAGACACTTCTATGTGAGATCGAGGGCGCAGATCGTCACAACCAAAGACATCCAAATCGGGGGTGTGACGCTATCTGAAGTATCCTACGGGTGGCCCGACCTTCAAGCGATCATATCGCCCAAATAGTGGCATTTCCGTGTTCTCTCCCACCGAGACGTTTGCGTTGTTGGCGTAACATCGCCATTGCACTCATTGACCCCTCGAAGGGGGTTTTGAGCGCTAACGCCTGTTAACAGCACTTACATGCAACTAGCGGAAAAACTCGCAAAGACGAGCAGGCCACGTACAGCGTGTGATCGGTGCAACAAGCGAACTGCCGCCGAAAAAACCCGAGTGAGTTGGGCACCGCCGCCTGGCTTCCAATTCACTCGGCTCGTCCTGCGCTGCGGCACACCTCTACAAGAATCCTGCCATACTTCGAGCGGGGATTACCGGTTGTCGGAGCCTTGGCCGTTATAGCCCTTTTCGTATCCCTGAATGTAGGCCTGACGGTACGACGCTTTGAACTGGTCCTTGCCGCCGAAGCTGGAACTATAGCCGCGGTCGCCTTCCTTATAGTTATGACGCTTCGTCGCACGAGAGCTGTGCC
>OCZU010002555.1_pt1 | contig 11578 bp, 10 predicted proteins | sample 1539001 | NCBI WGS metagenome assembly OCZU01 (sample SAMEA3539306, study PRJEB22396) | soil metagenome | biome: tundra; feature: field; material: soil | place: USA | collected 2010-05 | depth 0.15 m
TCGAAACCTGCGGCTGCGTGGCGTCCTTCGACAAGGTCACGGGTCAGTTGACGGTCTACATTACCTCGCAGGCACCGCACTTGGTCCGAACCGTGGTTGCGATGCTTTCCGGCATTCCCGAAAGCAAGATCCGCATCATCGGCGGGGACATCGGCGGGGGCTTCGGCAACAAGGTGCCGATCTACCCGGGCTATGTCATCGCGATCGTGGCGTCGATAGTCACAGGCGTGCCGATCAAATGGATCGAGTCGCGCATCGACAATATTTCCACGACCGGATTCGCGCGCGACTATCACGGTATCGGCGAGCTGGCGGCCGACAAGGACGGTCGCATCAAGGCCTTGCGGTTCTCCGCGCTCGCCGATCACGGCGCGTTCAACTCCCATGTATCGGCCACCAAACTGCCGGCGGGCCTGTTCAGCATTTGCACGGGTTCCTATGACATTCCGATGTCCTATTGCCGGGTCGATGCGGTCTACACCAACAAGGCCCCGGGCGGCGTGGCCTACCGCTGTTCGCTGCGGGTCACCGAAGCGGTGTACCTCATCGAGCGGATGATCGACGTTTTGGCGCAGAAGCTCGGGCTCGACAAGGCGGAAATCCGTCGGCGCAATTTCATCAAGGCGGACAAGTTTCCCTACACGACGAGCTTCGGATGGACCATCGACAGCGGCAATTACCACGCCGCATTGGACAAGGTGTTGAAGGCGGTCGATTACGCCGGCCTGCGCAAAGAGCAGGCGGAGAAGCGCACCAAAGGCGAGCTCATGGGAATCGGCGTCTGCACCTTCACGGAGATAGTGGGTGCGGGACCCACGAAGGTCTGCGACATTTTGGGCATCGGACTTTTCGACAGTTGTGATATCCGCGTCAACCCGACGGGAAGCGCCATTGCCCGGCTCGGGACGATGAGCCAGGGCCAAGGCCACGCGACGACCTATGCGCAGATCATCGCGACCGAGCTGGGACTCTCGTCAGACGAGATCCAAATCGAGGAAGGCGACACCGACAAGGCGCCGTACGGCGCGGGCACCTGGGGTTCTCGTTCCACGCCGGTCGGCGGCGCCGCGGCGGCGATGGCCGCGCGCAAAATCCGCGCCAAGGCGCAAAAGATCGCGGCGCACTTGCTCGAGGTCGGCGAAGGCGATCTGGAATGGGAAGTCGATCGCTACAAGGTCAAAGGCAATCCGGCCCAGGCGAAGACGATGAAGGAGATCGCCATGGCGGCGCATACCTCGAATTTGCCGCCGGGCATGGAGCAGGGTTTGGATGCGACGGAGTACTACGACCCGCCCAATCTGACTTACCCGTTTGGTGCTTATGTCTGCGTCGTCGATATCGATCGCTTTACGGGCGAGACCAAGGTTCGACGGTTCTATGCGCTCGATGATTGCGGCACGCGGATCAACCCGATGATCATCGAAGGGCAGATCCATGGCGGTCTCACCGAAGCGTTTGCGGTGGCCTTTGGCCAGGCGATCCCATTCGACGAGAACGGCAACCACCTCGGCAATAGCTTCATGGATTACTTCCTGCCCACGGCCGTCGAAACGCCGCACTGGGAGACCGATTACACGGTCACGCCGTCTCCGCATCATCCGATCGGCGCCAAGGGCGTCGCGGAATCGCCTCACGTTGGCGGCATTCCGTGCTTCTCCAACGCGGTCGTGGATGCCTTTGCGCATTTGGGGGTCACACACATGGACATGCCGCATACCGCGTTCCGAGTCTGGCAACAGTGCAAGGCGCTCGGAATCAACACCAGATGAGTCGCCCGGCCGGATAATTTGCATGAAGGTCCAGATCGACAAGCGCTATCCGCTGCCGTGTTCGCCGGAAATAGCGTGGGAATTCCTTCAGAACATCGAGTCGGTTGCCGGCTGCATGCCCGGCGCGAAAATCACGGAACGCATCGACGCGGGCCGCTACAAAGGAACCGTCACGACCAAGGTGGGTCCGGCGACCATGTCGTTCCGCGGCGAAGTGCAGATGACCGAGGTCGATGCAAGCGCTCGATCGCTGCGCTTGCTCGGCAAGGGAACCGATAGCACCGGAAGTTCCGGGGCCTCGATGAACCTGACTGCGCGCATCGAGCCGGCCGAAGCAGGACTGTGCACCTTGGTCGGCGTCAGCGAGTTGTCGATGAGCGGCAAGGCAGCTGCGTTCGGCGGACGCATGATGAGCACGGTCGGCGATCAGATTCTGAAGCAATTCGCCGACAACTTCGCGGCTCAAGTCAGCGCGCTGCAGGCCTTGCGCGCGGCGCCTGCGGCGCCAGGCGGCGCGAGTTCAGCTCCCGCGGCGAGCCCTGCGGCCTCTGCCGCGCAATTGAATCTGCTCGCGCTCGCGTGGACGATTTTCAAGGACTGGCTGCGCGGCCTTTTTTCCAAGAGAGCGGCGTGAGCCCTGCAGCACAGCGCATGCCCGAGATCATCGATTTGCAACGCCGGCTCGAGGGTGTCGGCTATGTCGCCGAGGCGCCGCTCGCGGCCGCGCTGCTGCTGATGCTCGACCTCGGCCGTCCATTGCTGCTGGAGGGCGATGCTGGCGTCGGCAAGACCGAAGTCGCCAAGGCGCTCGCCGCGGTCCGCAGCGCCAGGCTCATACGCCTGCAGTGCTACGAAGGCCTCGATGTGCATGCCGCCATGTACGAATGGAACTATCAGCGGCAATTGCTCGCGATCAAGCTGCTCGAGCACGACGAGCGCCCGACCTCGGTCAAGGAGCAGGACATCTTTTCCGAGCGCTACCTGCTGAAGCGCCCGCTGCTCGAGGCGATCAGTTGCGCCGAATCGCCGGTACTATTGATCGACGAGGTGGATCGTGCCGACGAGGCGTTCGAAGCCTATCTGCTCGAACTGCTGTCGGACTTTCAGATGTCCATTCCGGAGCTGGGCACGGTTCGCGCCGTTAGCAAGCCGATGGTCGTCATCACCTCGAATGGTACGCGCGAACTCTCCGACGCGCTGCGCCGTCGCTGCCTCTACCAGTACATCGACTATCCCGCTTTTGCGAAGGAATTGGCCATCGTCGAAATCCGGGCGCCACAGGTCGCCGGACAATTGGCGCGCCAGATCGTCGATTTTGTGCAGAGCGTGCGCCGCATGGATCTGCAAAAAAAACCGGGCATCGCGGAGACCCTCGACTGGACCGCGGCCTTGCTGCGCATGGGAATTTCCGTGATCGACGGCGGATCCACGGAACGCATCCTTGAAACCTTGAGTGCGCTCATCAAAACGCGTGACGACCGGACCGCGTTTACTCGCGAGGTTGTCGCTCGCATGGCGGCGTCGTGTTGATCGATGCGCCATCCGTGGATGCCGAATTGGGCGCGGTCTTGCGCGCGCGACTGACCGGCTTCAGCGGGTTCCTGCGCGCGAACGGCTTCGGTGTCGGCGGCGCAGATGCGCTTGGCGCACTCGAAGCCTCGGCCCAAGTGGGCATTCTCGATCCGCAGGTATTGCGCTGGAGCCTCAAGGCTCTGCTCTGCGGACGCGGCGAGGAATGGCGGCGTTTCGACCGGCTTTTTGATGCCTACTTCCTGCCGCCCAACAAACAAGTTTTTGCGGAACGCCAGGATGAGGCCGCGGGCGCGCGCGATGCGGGCGGTGTGGCACGCGACGGCGCTGGTCTCAATGCCGCCACCGTTACCGGCCCGGGGGTCGCCGGCGATAGCGATACAGGCTCCGCCAGACACGGCGCAAGCCGCGAGGAATCCTTGGCTTCGACCGACTTCGGCGAGCTCAATCGCGCAGAGCACCTCTACGAGATCGAGGCGCTGATGCGGCGATTCGCCAAGCGCTTGAGGCAGCTGTATCTGCGTCGTGAAACCGCCGCTCACAGCGGCCGGCGGCTCGATCTACAGGCCACGATACGACAGAGCGTGAGCTGCGGCGGCACGCCCTTGACTCTCGCATGGAAAGATCGCCGTCGCGTGCGTCCGCGCCTCGTGTTATTGGTCGATGTGAGCCGCTCCATGAGCGCTTACAGCTTCTTTTACATGCGCCTCGCCCGCGCGCTGTGCAGCGAGTTGGCAGACGTCCATTGCTTCATCTTCCACACGTGCATCACGGACGTGGGCGAGGTGCTGAGCGACCCGGACCCGTGGCGATCGCAAGAACGCCTGCATCTGCTTGCGATCGGTTGGGCCGGCGGCACGCGCATCGGCGAATGCCTTAGAGACTTCAATCGCGGCCAGGGATCTCGCCTCGTGCATTCGCGGACCGGCGTGATTGTCGTCAGCGACGGTTATGATACCGGTGAGCCGGTGCTGTTGGCCGAATCGCTCGCGACGCTGCGGCGCCGATCACGGCGCCTCGTATGGCTCAATCCCTTGTTGAACCAGCCGGGCTTTGCACTCGAGAGCCAGGGTATGCGGGCTGCCATGGCGCACATCGATCTGCTCGCCCCGGGTGCCGACCTTGCCTCTATCGAGCGTGTATTGCCTCGTATTTTAGAGACGCTGAGATGACCCATGATGAACTCCAGGATCTGGCGCGCGAGCTCAATGGCCGCGGCGAGGGCTACGCGCGCGTAACGGTGGTGCGAGCGGTCGCACCGACCTCGGCCTACGCTGGCGCCCAAGCGATCATTCTCGCCGATGGGACTCTGCACGGCTGGATTGGCGGCGGCTGCGCGCGGGACCTGGTCGTCGATGCCGCGAAATCCGCGATCAGCAAGGGCGAGCCGAAGCTCGTGCGCATCAGCAACGAGCAAATCTACGGCGAGGAAGATATTGAGCACTACCGGATGTCCTGCGCGAGCAACGGCAGCATCGAACTGTTCATCCAACCGAACAATCTCGGCAATGCGCTGTGCGTGCTCGGGGCTACGCCCGCGGCCGACGAGGCGCGGTTCCTGGCGGAGCGGCTCAGGATCCGGCTCACCGACAGTGCTAATGATGCGCCCGTCGTACTGGTTGCGACGCAAGGGCAGGGCGATGAGGAAGCGCTCGAAGCGGCTTTGCGCAGTTCCGCAACGCAAGTACTGATGATCGCAAGCCGGCGCAAGGCCGACAAGCTGCGCGTCGTCATGCGGATGCGCGGCATCGACGAGCAGCAACTCGCGCGCCTACAGGCCCCCGCGGGTCCGGATGCCGGCGCAAAGACTCCGGGCGAGATTGCGCTCGTCGCGATCGTCGGAGTCTTGGCGTCGCTGCGCGGTCGCACGCAGCGCCTCGGGCACGCTGAATCCATTGCCGAGAACGCGGCGGCGGGAGCAGGCGCGGGCGCGAGCCACCGCGGGAGTCAGACAGCTACGCAGAGCCAGCCAAGTGCGCAGAACCAGCCCGCGCTCGCAGAGCTCCAATTCATCAACCCCGTCTGCGGCGTAGCCGTGAGCGTGGCCCGTGCGTTGCACGTCGAGAACTACGCGGGCATTGCCTACTACTTCTGCTGTGACGGCTGCCGGACGACGTTTCTCAAAGACCCGGGGAAATATGCGGCGATTCACGAGCTTCGCTTGGGCGCTCTTCCGGCCGCTTGAGACTCACGGGCCCCCGACGATATTGACATCCTGGCGCCGGGGCGAGGATGCTCTGCGCTCATGGCCAGCATGCTTTGGATAAGTACGCGTAAGGGGGCGTTCGCGCTGCGGGCCGACGATGCGCGCAAGAATTGGAAACTCGCAGGCCCGCAGTTTTTGGGGCACATCGTTCATCACATCGTGCAGGATCCGCGCGAGCCCAAGGTATTGCTGATGGCGGCCAAAACGGGTCACCTAGGGCCGACGGTCTACCGGTCGGAGAATCGCGGCCGCACGTGGCGCGAGGCATCGCAACCCCCGGCGTTCCGCAAGGCGATCGACGCAGAGCAGGCCCGCGCCGTGCAACGCGTTTTCTGGTTGACGCCGGGTCATGCGTCGGAATCGGGGACGTGGTACGCCGGGACTTCCCCGGCCGGACTGTTCCGCTCGGAGGACGGCGGCATGCGTTGGGAGCCCGTCGCCGGCTTCAATGACCACTCGATGCGCCCAAAATGGGCAGCGTTCGGCACGCCCGATGGCGAGTTCCTGCACTCGATCCTCGTCGATCCGCGCGATCCGAAGCATCTCTACATCGGCATCTCGATCGGCGGCATCTTCGAATCCACGGATGCTGGAGGCGACTGGACGCCACTCAATGAGGGAGTCGCGGCGGACTTTCTGCCCGACCCCGCGGCGCCCTTTGGTCACGATCCTCATTGTGTCGCGCTGCATCCCCTCGAGCCCGATCGTTTGTATCATCAGAACCACTGTGGGCTTTATCGCCTCGATCGGCCGGAGCGGCGCTGGATCCGCATCGGCAAGGCCATGCCCAAGAAGATCGGCGACGTTGGCTTTCCGATCGTGCTGCATCCGACCGATCCCGACACCGCTTGGGTGTTTCCGATGGATGGCCGGACGGTCTGGCCTCGTACTTCGATCGACGGCAAGCCGGCCGTCTATCGCACGCACGACGCGGGCAAGACCTGGCGGCGTCTGGATCGCGGACTGCCTCGCTCGCAAGCGTGGTTCACGGTGCTTCGTCAAGCGATGTGCGTGGACAGTCATGCGCGTTGCGGCCTTTATTTCGGCACGACGGGTGGCGATGTCTGGGCGAGCACGAATGCGGGGGAGCGCTGGAGCTGTATCGCCCAGCACCTACCGGAGATTTATTCAGTCACGCACGCGGTCTAGTACCCATGGCAGCAGCGAATTGTACGGTCAGAATTGCGAGTCCGCTGCGCTCTTATACCGCGGGCGCTTCGAGCGTCACCGCCGACGGGGCGACGCTGCACGAGATACTCGCAAACCTCGACCGGCGCTTTCCCGGCATTCGCTTTCGCATGATCGACGAGCAGGACCACATCCGCCCGCACATGCGCCTGTTCGTCAACACGAGCGAGGCGAGAGCGCTCTCCGAGTCGGTGCGGGCCGGCGATACGGTGCATGTGATTTGCGCGTTGAGCGGAGGATGAGCGATGAGTCTTTCGCCCGCCGAGCTCGCGCGCTATCACCGCCATCTCGTGCTCGACGAGATCGGCGTGGCGGGCCAGCAGAAGCTCAAGAATGCGCGAGTGCTCGTGATCGGCGCCGGAGGTCTCGGATCGCCGGCCGCGTTGTATCTGGCGGCAGCGGGTATCGGAACGCTCGGCATCGTCGATTGCGACCGGGTGGAGGTCTCGAATCTGCAGCGGCAAGTGCTGTTCGGCACGCGCGATGTTGCGCGGCTCAAAGTCGAAGCGGCACGCGAGCGGCTCGAAAGCCTCAACCCGCAGATCGCGGTCGTCGCGCACGCGGTCGAACTGCGGGCCGCCAACGTGCGTGCGGTACTGAGTGATTACGATCTGATCCTGGACGGCACCGACCGGCTGTCCACGCGCTATCTCGTCAATGACGCCTGCGTGATCTTCGGCAAGCCGCTGGTCGCGGCCGCAATTCACCGCTTCGAAGGGCAGGCGATGACTTACGCGCCGGGCCGCGGTCCCTGTTATCGCTGCCTGTTCCCCGAAGCGGCCGACGGAGTCGTGCCGAATTGCGCGCAGGCCGGCGTGTTGGGCGTGTTGCCGGGCGTGCTCGGTGCGATCCAAGCCACCGAGGCGATCAAGCTGATTCTCGGCATCGGTGAGCCGCTGATCGGGCGGCTTTTGACCTATGACGCGCTCGATATGCGCTTCACCGAGTTTCCGATCGAGCGGCGCCGCGACTGCGCCGTTTGCGGCGATCGGCCGACGATCACCGAGCCGCAGGACAGCGAAGAGTCGTGCAGCACTGCGTCGATGGAAGCGGTGCGTAGGCTAACTGCTCCGGACTTGAAGAACCTGCTCGATCATGCGACGTGCGCAGGCGCGCTCGTGCTCGTCGATGTCCGCGAGCCGCGCGAGTTCAACACGGGCCACCTCGAGCGTGCAATCAACATCCCGATAAATGAGCTGGCGCGGCGCCTCGGGGAAATTCCTCGAGAGGCGAGTCCGGTGTTCATCTGCCGCAGCGGCGGCCGCAGCCTCGCGGCCTGCGCGATGGCCCAGCGCGCGGGAATCCGGGAGCCCGCACACCTCGAGGGGGGGCTGCTCGCATGGGCCTCTGAGGTCGATCCAACGCTGGCGATCGCCAGCGTCGGTTGACCTCACTTGCCCAACTCCTCAGACTGACGCGCGATAGTCGGGACGTTGATCGGGCCGGCGTCCCGGCTTCCACCACCATCGTCGAGAAAACATGCCCAATACCATCAGCCGCCGCGACTTTCTTAGCGGTACCGCATTGATCATCGCCGGCGGCCTGACTCCGCTCGCCCAGTTGCGCGCCGAGCCTGGCCGCTATTATCCGCCGGCACTGATCGGCCTGCGCGGCAGCCATCCCGGATCGTTCGAGGTCGCACACGGGGTCGGTCGCGAGGACAAGTCGTTTGACATCTCCGGCCTCGCGGTCGAGCAGAATTTCGATCTCGTCGTGGTCGGCGGCGGCATCAGCGGCTTGGCGGCGGCATGGTTTTATCGCGAGGCGCATGGTCCCCAATCTCGCATCTTGATCCTGGACAATCACGACGATTTCGGCGGGCACGCCAAACGCAACGAATTCCGCGTCGGCGAACGGCTGCTGATCGGTTACGGCGGGACCGAGTCGCTGCAATCGCCCAAGTCGCTGTTCAGCAAGACCGTCAACCGGCTGCTGCAGTCGCTCGGCGTCGAGTACACGCGCTGGGATACCGCCTTTGATCGTAAGCTCTACGGGTCGCTTGGCCTGACCGAGGGCGTGTATTTCGACCGCGAGACGTTCGGCGTGGACCGGCTGGTCGTTGGCAATCCGATCGTGACCGGCGGCGACTCGCCGACTATCGATATCCGTGCCCGGCCAATCGCGTCGGTCATCGCCGAGTTTCCGATTTCCGACAAGGCGAGGGCGCGGCTCATCGCATTCTTCAATGACCCGCAAGATCATCTCGCCGGAATGTCGAAGGCCGAGAAGATCGCCTATTTGAAGAAGATCAGCTACCGCGACTACCTGCGCAAGGATGCAGGGCTCGGCGACGAGGCGGTGAAGTTCTTCGACGGAGGGACCAAGGGTCTGCTGGCCATGGGTCCGGATATCGTGCCGGCGCTCGATGCCCTGATCAACCAGTTCCCGGGCTTCGCGGGTCTCGGGCTCCAAGATCAGAAAGACGCGGCCTTCGACGAGCCCTATATTTACCACTTCCCCGACGGCAATGCCTCAATCGCGCGGCTACTGGTGCGCAGCCTGATCCCGGCGGTGGCGTCCGGTCATACGATGGATGACGTGCTGCTCGCCGATTTCGACTACGCCAAGCTCGATGTCGGCGGCGCGCCGATCCGCTTGCGCTTGAGCAGCACAGCGGTGTCCATTGCCAACGCCCGCAGCAAGGGCGGGGGCGTCGACATCGGCTACGTGTGCGCGGGCGAGCTGCATCGCGTTCACGCGAGCAAATGCGTGCTCGCCTGCTACAACATGATCATTCCGCATATCATGCCCGAGCTGCCCCGTGCGCAGCGGCAGGCGCTCGCGCGCGGCGTCAAGATGCCGCTGGTCTACGCCAACGTCGCCGTGCGCAATTGGCACGCCTTCGTCAAGCTGGGGGTCAGTGAGATCTATAGCCCGAATGGCTATTTTTCGAACACCAAGCTCGATTATCCCGTGTCATTGGGCGGCTACCGCAATCCGCGCGACCCGAACGAGCCGATGCTGCTGCACATGGAGCATTTGCCGCTGACGCCGAATCAGGGGCTCTCGAACGTCGCGCAGTTCCGACTGGGTCGCGAGCAGCTGCTAAACACGCCGTTCGAGGAATTCGAGACACATATCACCGGCCAACTCGACCGCATGCTGGCGGCCGGCGGATTCCAGTCGGCGTGCGATATCGCCGCGATCACCGTGAATCGTTGGCCGCACGGCTACTCCTACAATGCGAATACCTTGTTCGATACCCAGACAGCGGGGCCCCAGCCCTACGAAATCGGACGCAGGCGCTGCGGCAGCGTCGCGATCGCCAATGCCGATGCCGGGTGGAATGCCTACACCCACGAGGCGATCGATCAGGCATGGCGTGCGGTCAATGACCTGAAATCGGCCTGAGGCGCGCTGCGGGTTACTTGCGGCGCGCTGTTCATCCGCTCTCTATTATGTACCGAGTCGCAAATTATTATTGACTCCCGATGCGGCGAGGCGCATTCTATGCGAGTCGGTACATAATTGACCGATTCGACACGCAACTGCTGCTGGGGGAATAATACAAATGAAGCGAATTCGCAATGGCTTGCCGGCCGCGCTGTACTTTTCAAGCCTCGTGATGGCCTCGCTTGCGACGCCTGGTGTCGGAGCCGAAGTCACCAGCGATATCACGCCGCCGCCGGCGCGCATCGAACGGGTTGCGCCGCGCGAGGGATTCATTTGGGCTCCGGGCTACTGGCAATGGAAAGGAAATGCGTATTACTGGGTTTCCGGAACCTACATTTTCGAGCGTCGGGGCGCCCACTGGATTCCCGACCAATGGCAGCCAGCGGGCACGCGTTGGCAATATGTGCGCGGCCATTGGGAGCGTTGAGACTCGCGCATGTGATCGATGGGCCGCGTCAGCCCTGATGCCCATTTGAGATTTATACCAGGCCGCATCTAAGTGGTATGGTGTCGCGTGTGAGTTCGACGCCGAGAGGGACTGCGCGAAAAGTGCCGCCAAATCTGCAACGTCAACGGGGCCGGCCCCGTGCCTATGATCGCGAGATCGCACTGACGCATGCGATGAACGTCTTCTGGGAGACGGGCTATGCGGCCGCATCGCTCGACGATCTGAGCCGCGCCATGGGCATGAACAGGCCGAGCATTTATGCCGCGTTCGGCGACAAGCAGGCGCTCTACCGGCAGGCCCTCGATCATTATCGAGCGAATACGCGCACCGCGATTGCAGAGGCGCTCGCAGAGAAGCGGCCGCTGCGCCGCGCGCTGAGTGATTTCTACGAGCGCGCGATCGATGTCTATCTGTCCGGGGAATCGGCGGCGCGCGGCTGCTTCATGATCGGAACGGCGCTGACGGAAGCGGTCGCGAACCCTGAGTTGCGCGCAACGGTGGCTGAGAGTCTGCGTGGTCTCGACAAGGCGCTCGCCGCCCGAATCGCACTGGGACAGCAGCGCGGGGAAGTGGATGCGGATGCAAACCCGGCAGAATTGGGCCAGGTCGCATCGGCGATGCTGTATTTGCTCTCAATCCAGGCGAGGGCGGGAGCGACGCGCAAGGCGCTGAATGTCACGCTCAACTCGGCGCTCAACGCAATTTGCGCACGCACAAGCGCGTAACGACACGGTATCCTCGATCAATGGCTGCGAGTCTGCAGCTGCTCCAGTGTGCGCTTCAACCCCTCCAATTTCTCACCCGCCTCTGCGAGCTTTCCGGCTGCGGTCAGTTGCTGATAATCGGTGAAGTCCCGAGCCGCCTCGGCGATTAGCGCATTGACGTCGCCCGGAGCTGCGGCCGCCGTGGTTGGGGCGCCCGCCGGCCGTGACGCGGGAGCAACCGCTGCGACTTGCGCGCTGAGCATGGAGGGGGCCGTCCCAAACAGGGCGGCCATCGCCGATTCGAACGTCGGCCCGTAAGCGAGGCGATCCTGCACCGCGA
>OCZU010002556.1_pt1 | contig 11577 bp, 9 predicted proteins | sample 1539001 | NCBI WGS metagenome assembly OCZU01 (sample SAMEA3539306, study PRJEB22396) | soil metagenome | biome: tundra; feature: field; material: soil | place: USA | collected 2010-05 | depth 0.15 m
AGGATCTGTTCTTCGCGCAGGCGCCGTTCCAGCCGTTCACGGCGACGCCGGAGGGATTGCAGGATCGCCTCTGGCGAAGACGCCAGCCGCCGTTGCAGGATGGTCAGAGCGAATCCGACTGGTCCTTTACGGCCTTCGTTATCCAGCGCGTCGGCCCGGTTGAATTCCTCGCGGACGTAATCGGTAACGCTCTTGTATAGGGATGCTTCCGCATCTGACAGCTTGTAGCTGACGGTGTACGCCCGGCGCTCGGGGAACAGGGGCGTCCCATCGAACTTGAGCAATTGCTCCTTCACCAGCCGGCGCATCAGGTCGGAGGCATCGACGGTGTGCACGCCGTCGCGCGACCGGCCTTCGAAACGGTCGCTGTCGAGCAGCGCCATGAAAAGTTGGAAATCCTCCGGCTTGCCGTTATGCGGCGTCGCCGTCATAAGCAGCAGATGCCGGGTGAGCTGGCCGAGGAGTTGGCCGAGGCGGTAGCGCTTGGTGTACTTGACCTCATTGCCAAAGAAGGTGGCCGACATCTTGTGAGCTTCGTCGCAAACCACAAGGTCCCAGTCGGTGTTGGCCAGCTTGGCCTGGACGTCCTCATTACGGCTCAGCTTGTCCAGGCGGCAGATGGCCATCGGATTCTCGGCGAACCAATTGCCGGTGCGCGCCGATTCAAGCTTGTCGTTCGTCAGGATCTCGAAGGGGAGCTGGAATCTCTGGTAAAGTTCGTCCTGCCACTGCTCGGCGAGATTGCCGGGGCACACGATCATGCAGCGGTGCAGATCGCCGCGGATCAGCAGTTCCTTGATGAGGAGACCGGCCATAATCGTCTTGCCGGCGCCGGGATCGTCAGCCAGAAGGAACCGTAGCGGTTGGCGCGGCAGCATCTCGCCGTAGACGGCGGTGATCTGATGCGGCAGGGGATCGACCATCGAAGTATGGATGGCCAACAGCGGATCAAATAGATGGGCGAGGTTGATCCGGTGCGCTTCGGAGACCAGGCGGAACAGCTTCCCGTCGCCATCGAAGCTCCACGGTTGCCCGGTGTCAGCGATCTCCAGGGCCGGTTCGCGGTCCCGGTAAAGGAGCACGACGCTGGGCTTACCCGCGGGATCTTTATAGGTGAGTTCGATTGCCGCTGATCCGTACCATTTAACGTCGATTACCGTGACGAGGCAATCCGGAAGGATTCCCTTGACGGTCGCTCCTCGTTTAAGATCCTCAAGTTTGGCCATGCGGAGCCTGCCGGTTCACAGTTCGTTCGTAAACAGGCGTCGAAGCTAATCATAGTACCTTGCCGCTCGGGCCGGCTTGGGATCTTCATATCGTTGCCAAAGGAAGACACCGGGCCGAAGTGGGGATGGGCGAAAGGAGCCGCACGTTCTGATCGGGTCGGCGGAAACTACACAGCCACCCTCAGCTTGATTCCGTCATTCGGCGCGTGCACGAGATCCTGCTTCGTGCCCAGGTACCGCTCGGTCGTTTGGACGCTCGCGTGGCCAAGCAAAAGTTGGATCTGCTCAAGTTCGCCGCCGGCGGCGCGGCAGAGCTTTGCTGCCGTGCGGCGGCAATCATGGGGCGCAATACCAGGGACGCCGGCAGCCGCGGCGTACGGCCGGAGGAGCTGCCAGACAACCTTCTCGGACAGCACGTCGCCCCGCACCTGATCGCCGCGAATGACGGGCCGGAAGACGTAGCCGTCCACCACGCCGGCCGGAGCGGTCCAGGCGTCGATGGCCACTTTCACCCAAACCGGCATCGGGATGGTCCGAACGCGGCCGTGCTTGCCGTACAGATCGACGATGCACCACCGGCCATCGCGCTGCTGCACGTGCGCCATGGTGAGCGCCGCCACCTCGGACCGCCGCAGGGCGCATCCCAGGAGCACGGCGATGATGGCCCGGTCCCGCAGTCCCTTCGTCGTCGTTATATCTGGCGCGTTCAGCAGCGCCTGGGCTTGCTTGAGGGAAAGCCAGTTCCCGGCGCGCACGCCGATGGACTTGGCGCTCTTCACGCGCTGGATTCCGGCGGCCAATTCCGGCGCCAGCAGGCCGTTGTCGGTCGCCTCCACCGCCAGCTTCCGGATCGCCGACATGCGGACAATGATGCTGGACGAACCCAGGCCGCGTTCCTCCAGGGATACGCGCCAGGCGCTCACGGTGGCCTTGGTGAAGCCGGGCCGCGGCTCCTGGGCGTACCAGCCGAAGAACTCGTCCAGGGCCATGTTGTACACCCGCTTCGTGATCGGCGACGAAACAGAATCGAGCACAAGGCTCTTCATCCGCCGCCATTGGTTCGCTTTGTCCACTACGGTTAACTCGTTCATTTTGTGCCTCTTATTGGTCAATATCGGAAGCCATGACGACCTTACCTCGGTGCGGCGGGGGCAGCAAGCGAAAGAACCAAAATGGGCTGCGCCTCGTTCAGGGGTTAGCCGAACGTAGAGGAATCCGTTACGTTGTGCGAAACCAGGAAACCTGATACCCTCGGCCCCATGCAGCACCGATTTAACATCACCACGTGCGAGGGCAAGGACCCGCAAGGTCATTAACTTCGAAGCCCAATAACAGCTTTCCTGGCAGAAACAGACTTGGGACCCTCGCCGCAGCTTGATATTCCCCTGACGATCACTGGAAAACTTGTGCATGTCACACCGGTGGGCCTGACCCCGGAGCAGCTCTTCCAGTTCCAGTTCAAGCAGGATGTTGAAGTCGGCTTCGAAGGTCGAGGATACAGATTCAGCAAGCTGGGGCAAGACGGCACATTTGAACTTTCCATAATCTACCAGCCATGACAAGCACACAGCTCGCTACAATACAACGGAAACTGGCCGCCACAGCCTTACCGGTGCTGATTGGTGGGGGGCTTCGGAAGGCCGTGGGCGAGAAGAAATACGATGAGACGGCAGTCAGCATGATTTTCCCGAATCAAGTACTACCGCCGTTCGCCCGAAAAGGAAACTGTCGGCTCCTGCGGGGAAGCGCATGGCCGCGGCGCAAAGGAAGCGGTCTGCCGAACCACGGACGGCGTGCCAAGCGCAAATAGGATTTGCCATGCCAGGACCACTTGATCGTTTCACAGATGACAATCGTGCCGTTTTCGCGTTAAGTAGTATGGTTCTGCGTCAAGCAGAAAACAACAGAACCTTCGCCAAGCACTCCAGCCTCATGATCGAGCTCTGTTATTGCAGGATTGTGGATAATTTTCTGACCTTTCTTAGTGACTTCCTGGTTCATCTATTCAAGCTTAGACCAGAGATGCTTAAGTCCAATGAAAAAGTAGATGTCGCATTCATTCTTGAACACAATTCGCTCGACACGCTTCTGTCATCCATTATTGAACGGAAAGTCATAAGCCTATCATTTGAAGGTATGCGAGCAATAGCGAGGTACTTTGATGATCGCCTTAAGCTCCCCCTCTTCTCAGACGAAGCACACTTGCAGACGGCAGTACTTGCCATTGAGATTCGTAACCTCTATATCCACAACCGTGACATTGTAAATCGACACTTCAAAGATCGAGTGCCGTCTTTGACCTGCTCGATAGGAGAACGCATTGACATCACACAAGGCGAGATCTATTCCGCGCTTGTCAACGCTCTTGCAGACGTCGCGACGTCGCTTTCCTCCGCGGCGGCCGAGAAGTTTGGACCATCTGTTATTTAGCGAGCGTTCCGCCAATAGGGACGCCCTCCGTAGCCATGCCCATCACGATATTCGACTCCGACACCATCCCACGAGATCGCCGGCCTGAACTTGAAGCGGCCGTGGTTGCTGCCGGCAGGCACCTCACAAAGCTCTTCGAGGGCTGGATCGTCGCCACCCCAGACCGCCGGAGATTTGCCGTGCGCATCACGTCATATCCGGAGGTGGATATTTCCATCCCGTTCGAATGGAGCGCGACTGCGGCCGAGGTTACGGATCGCGTGCGAGCAGCGATGGATGATTGACGCTCGCGGAGTGCTTGATGCGCAGAGACATCGCAAGCGGGAGGCGATCAGCGTGCTGGACTACACGGGATGCGACAGCACTGCGCGACCAGAACTCGATACCCTTGAGTGGCCGTACATTTACTGGGTGGATGAGCGCTGCAAGAACCTGTCGCACCGAACCCTGCGTATCAGGAGCCGATATAGCAACATCCTCTCCGTAATAGGTCCATTTGCACTGGAGCAGCCCGACGACCCTGCCGTTAGCGTCCGAGCCAATGCCATCAACACCACCGTCTCCACTTCCTCCGACATGTACCCAGACGTGTTCCAGATACTCCAACTGAAGCAACGCGACGCACAGGTGTTCAAACGCATTCGGGCCAATCGCATCGACCAAACGTCGTTCGACTTCGGTTACATCATCCGTCCACGCACGCTCAGCGAACCGAGGGTTCTCAAGTAATCGATCCAGGGTCACAAATCCATCGAGATCGAGTGCCGCAATGGGAGTAACCAAGCCGTACGTGGATCGCCCGAAGAGCGACCTACGAATCCACGCCGGTATTAGTAGCAATGAGATGGAACGGAACCGGTCAACCTCGCAGCACTGTGCTACGTCGGCGAGGTGGCTAAACTCGTCTTCGACATCGAGTCCTTGAGCATGGCGGAGACGGAGATAGTCATCCCCCCAAGGCGGATCATCGAGCACCTCGAACGGCACAACCACGCGACCCGCGTAAACCACGCCCCGATTAGGACGTGGTACCAAGGCGATTGCTTCCGGCTTGACGGAGCGAATGAAGTTTCGGTTCTTTTGGTACTCTCGGCGTTCGTCGCCAAAGCTCGCGTAGAGGGGTGCCCAGTCCTCGTCGGAGCATTGGAAGTCGATCACACTTTCACGCAGGTGCCCCCGACGTGGCATCACGTTCTTTCGCCATGCCGGGTAACCGATGAAGACACGGCGCTCGCGCAGGACCAGATCGACAGTATCCGATCCTTGCGGCCGGCATCGTGAAAAGAAGACAACACCTTTAGTCATGGCCTGGCTCTCCGACTTCGAAGTGCCCCTTACCATTATGTCCCCTTTCGCACGGAACGAACAGGATAGGAGGCGACGGGCGCTCGTCCAAAGCGCGACGGAACACAATCTGATGAACGTTTGCGGGGGCCCCCAATGGACGGCGTTGTCGGTAGGTATTCAGAACACGTTTCGATGTACAATCAATGCTGGCCATTATCGACTCGGTTACGCGGCAGATCAAGTCATCACTTGGTGGCTTCCGTGAGATCCCAGCGCCTGATTCGGCCTTTAGCGTCGCCAGAGATGGCGTGGTGTTGGTCGGCACCCCACTCAACACAGCGGACGTCTGCCGTGTGGCCTTCGAAGATACGCAGGCACTCCCTCGTCTCGACGTCCCACAGCCGCACAGATCCGTCTTCAGCACCGGAGAGAAAATGGCGGCCGTCGTTGGCCCAAGCCACCGAGACTACATAAGTAGTATGACCTTCGAAGATACGCAAGCATTGGCCAGTCTCAACATCCCATAGCCGCACAGACCCGTCGTCGGAACTGGACAGGACGCGAGACTGATCCGGACTCCACTTCGCGCAATAGACAGGAGAGTCATGACCTTCAAAGACGCGTAAGCACTGTTTCTTCTCAACATCCCATAGCCGCACCGAGCAGTCTTCGGAGCCCGAGAGCACCCAAGATTGATCTGGACTCCATTCGGTGCTTGAAACATAGTCCTTGTGCCTTCCAGAATGCTCACACAGGTCCCGGCCTCCAGGTCCCAGAGCCGTACAGTGTGGTCACCAGAGCCGGAACAGGCATAACGCTGATCGGGGCTCCAAGCAACGCTCCAAACGTCGCCAGTGTGACCGTCGAGAACACTCAAGCATCGGCCCGTCTTTACATCCCACCGGCGCACAGTGCGATCATCGGAGGCCGATAAGACGCAACGTTGATCCGCGCTCCACGAAATGCATTCGACAGCCTTCCCATGCCCTTCGAACAGACGAACGCAGCGTCTGGTTTCCAAGTCCCATAGGCGCACGGCCTTGTCTCGACCCCCCGTAAGAGCCAGTCTTGAATCCAGGCTGAACGCGTAGCAATAGACAGGACCTGTGTTGTCGAGTTGGATGGCCTCGGCAATAAACCCCTCAACCGGTTCCGCGAAATCAAAGTTTTGGAGCGATGATAACTCATCACCACGGTACCAACCGGGTCGCTGGCGACCTCCCTGCTCGTCATCTCGTATGTGATTGCTCAATGCATTGCTAACCTCGGCGACCAAGTCGGCTCTCTCGTCCCATTCGCGACACAGGTGTCGATCTCTGACCTTGCGTTTGAACCCCTCTAGCTTGGCCCTTAGAGCCGAGTCTTCGTCCATCGCGTCTGCACGGATAGACCTCTTGGCCCTAATGAAGGCAAGGACCGGGATGTTTCGCAGCACTGCATACTCATATTCCTTTTCTGTCCAACTCTTCCCACGTCGATACACGCTTCCGTACCGACCGGCGAGAATGAGCACATAATAGTCAGACCGGTCGATCACAGATTTTATGGTTTCCCAACCTCGATCATCCGTGGCCGTGAAGTTTTCCATTCCCGCTGGAATATGGCGGGCCGACAGGATGGCCCAGGTGACTGCTTCGCGCTCGTCGCGGAGGTCCCCGTACGTTGAACTGATGAACACTTGATATTTTGGCCGCGGCTGCATGTTGGTTGCCGGAATTGATTCTATCTAATTGTAGGGGAGCAGTGTCTTGCCAGGCACCCCCGCAGCCCTGAGTTCAGCCAGACGGCAGGTTCCGAGAAAGTAATCTTAACAGATGGGCCTGGCCAGGCGCATCAGCCTGCTGCGCTTCGGCCAAATGGTCCAGAAAGAACGTTGTGCGGCGATATCGGCCTTTATTCTGCTTCGACCAAGATACCAAGAACCAGGGCACACGGACGTCCGGGTCTCTCCATTCCGCTCACCTCCCTTGGCGCGCCCGCTTGTTCCGGTCGTGCACCGGTTTCACAGGCCGTCCTCGGCGTTGCAAGGCTTCCCTGAAAAAGCACCCCAGACGTCGACGGCGAGAGCCGCCAGTACGTTGCAGAGGGGCCAGGGTCGCCGAGTTACTCCGTTCGTAGCGCGCGGGCGGGATCGGTGGAGGCGGCGCGGCGCGCGGGAATCATGCCGGCGATGCAGGCGGCGGCCATGAGGGTGAAGATGGCGGTGAGCAGGACGCCGGCGTCGATACCTTTAATTTCGTAAAGCTGGGATTCGACGAAACGGACGGAGAGCAACGCAGCGGCGATACCGATGGCGAGGCCGATGCCGATATGGATCAGGACTCCGCGCATGACCATGGCGATGACATCGGTGCGGTTGGCGCCGAGCGCCATGCGGATGCCGATTTCGCTGGTGCGGCGGGCGACGGCGAAGGCGGTGACGCCGTAGAGTCCGACGACGGCGAGCAGGAGAGCCAGCGCACCAAATAATGCGGTGAGGCGGGCGATCATGCGCTCTTCGGTGAACTGGCCGGCGATCTGTTCATCGAAGGTCTGGAATTTCACGATGGTTAGGTTGGGATTGATTCCGGCGAGAGTGCGCTGTGTGATGGCGGCCATCTGGTTGATGGGCCGTTCGGTGGCGAGGACGATGGCGCCGGCGAACAGGGACTCATCATGCTCGATGGGACCTTTGGCGCTGGCGGGCCGCTGCAGGATGGACAGAAAATACATGCAGTGATTCTTCCAGCGCACGCTGGTGTAGGTGGTGTCTTCGACGACGCCAACGATCTGATAATCGCCGGAGGATGTATCGCTAGTGCCGAACGAATGACCGATCGGGTTGCGGCCCTTGAACAGCTTTTTGGCGAACTCCTGATTGACGACGGCGACGGCGGGAGCGCCGGGTATGTCCTTTTGGCTGATGCCGCGGCCCATGACCAGGTGCGTTCCAACGGAATCAAAATATTCGGAGCTGACTTTGACGATGGAGGCGCCGATGTGGGGATCAGGCTCGCCCTGTACGCGGATGCCAGTTCCCCAGTTGTTGTCTTCCATGGGGGTATACAGGCTGATGCCGACCTTTCTTACGCCGGGGATGGCGTGGAAGCGATCCTCGATGGTGCGATAGAGCGCCGGCAATTGCGTGGCGGAGTAGCCCGCCGCTTGCGGGTTGATGTGGACGATATAGCGGTTGGTGGTTTCGAGGTGCAGGTCGGTGTGTTGGAGCTTGTAGAGACTTTGCGAGAACAGGCCGGCGCCGACCAGAAGCACGAGCGACATGGCAGCCTGTAGGACGACGAGGCCGCGCTGCAGCAGAGTGGCGCCGGAGCCGGTGGTGCGAGTGCCGCTGCGCAGAGCATCGGCCGGATCGGCTTTGGCGGCGAACCAGGCGGGGGCAAGGCCGGACAGGATGCCAGTGAGCAGCGAGAGTCCGAAGGCGAAGGCTAGCACGGGCACGGAGGGGCTGGCGTGGATGGGGAGATTTTCCGCATCGGAAAATGCGAGGGCGAGAAGCATGCGGGTGCCAGCGTAGGCGACGGCAAGTCCGGCGATGCCGCTCAACACGGCGAGGAGCACGCTTTCGGTGAGGAACTGACGAATGATGCGGCTGCGTTTGGCGCCCAGTGCGGTGCGCAAGCAGATCTCGGAGCGGCGGCCCATGCCGCGGGCCAGCAGCAGATTGGCAATATTGGCGCAGGCGATCAGGAGGACGAGAGCGGAGATGATCATGAGCAGGCGGAGGTTGGAAGAGTAATTTTCCTGCAAGTTCTGGATGCCTCCGCCGCCGGGCGTGAGCACGACGTGGACTTTCGAGAGCAGCGCCTTCCCTTCCCCGGCGGAAAAAGTCCCCGTTTGGGCGAACGAGTTGCGCACCATGGCGCTCAGCTTCTGCTGCAGGGCGGCAAGCGAGACGCCAGGCTTCACGCGGCCGACCATGTACAGCCACTGCACATCGGCATCGTGCACGTAGCCGACATTCGCCAACACGGGCATGGTTTCGATGGGCAGATAGAAATCCGGCGGCGCGCTGGCGAGGCGGTCGCCATAGAAGCCTTGGGGAGCGATGCCGACGATGGTGACGGGCTTGGTATTGATCCAGAATGTGCTGCCGATGACGGAGGATTCGCCGGCATAATTGTGCTGCCAGGCGGAGTAGCTGATGACCGCAGTCATGGGGGCGCCCGCGACGTCATCCAGATCGTTAAGCAGGCGGCCCGCCTGGGCTTGAAGACCGAAGGTGCGGAAATAATTGCCGGAGACGAATTCGCCCATGACGGAGCGCGCGCCAGCGGGATCGCCATCGCGGCGGGCGATAATGGGGCGGTAGCCGAAGCCGGCCTGCATGGCGGCGAGCTCTTCGAATTCGGGGACGTTCTTCTTTAGCAGTTGCCAGGTTTCGGTGGGAAACAGGGAGTAGTCGCCATCGCTGTGCGTGCCGCTGTTGACGCAGCAATCGTTGTTGTCGCCGATGCGCACCAGCGTCTTGGGGTCGGCGACCGGGAGGTTTTTGATAAGGACGGCATTGACCAGGGTAAAGATGGCGGCATTGGCACCGATGCCCAGCGCGAGTGTGAGCATGGCAGTGGCGGTAAAGCCCGGGGTCTTTCGAAGCTGCCTTAGCGCGAAGCGAAGATCCGGTATGAGCGTTGCTTTCACGTTGTTCCCCAATCGTCAGGAGCGAACTTTAATTGGACGCTGGGGGACGGCTTCGGTTAGCGGAAGGTCACGGGGCGCAGGCTGAATGCTGAAGAGTTGACCTAGAGCGGCCTTATCAGGCAATATCGGCCTTTTTCCGAGTGGCCGGTAATTCGACCGGAGCACCGAATTGCGGCCATAAGGTTGGTAAACGCTGCGCGACTACAGACGACTAACCCGACTAACCCGCATTCTCGTTCGTCCAGAAACAGGCTTATTCGCGGAGAATCGGGCGGTGGAAAGGTCAAGCCGAATTAAATAAATTGGGCTCACACCAAGGTCGCCTTGTGTCCGGGCACCGCGCTATTCGGGTTCTGGGCGGTCACCTCGGCCAATCTGATAGCCGGGATGCACACCGCGAGCGAGCCCCTGTTCGTCCGCAACCCGCTGCAGAAGAGTCGCGAGTTGCCGCCGTTCCTCCTCTGAGAGAGCAGCGTGCGGGGTTTGCACACAGCGGCAGAGGCGGCGGAAAGAACCCTTTAGCGGACCGGCTTCCCAGGCGTGTCACATACCCCTTTGCCCGGACCGCCCAATCGCGCGTAGCCCGGATGCACGCCCGGAGCCAGACCCTGTTGGTCCGCAATGCGCCGCAGCAACACCGCGAGCTGTCCCTGCTCGTCCTCGTTGAGCGCGGCGAGCAGCGCCTGCTGATGTTCGCGGCCCACCAGTCCGATCGCCTCCAGCGTCGCCCGTCCCTTTTCAGTCAGATGCAAGGCGTGGCTGCGGCGGTCGTCGGGATTCGCGCGCCGCTCTACCAGCCCGCGTGTTTCGAGTTCGTCCACCAGCGCCACCAGCCGGCTCGGCTGCATTCCCAGAGCGGTCGCCAGCGCCTGCTGGGTGATGGCCGGCTGCGCGCCCAGGATGCGCATAATCCCGGCGTGCGGCGGGGCAAGTTCCAGCGCCGCCAGACGCGCGGCGAACCTCCACGCCGCATGCGCCCCAACTTGGGCGAGCAGGAAAGCAGCTCCAAAGCGGCCGGGAGGGCCGCCCCGGGGCGCCCTTTGGGCCGGGTCGTTGAGTGGCTTCATACCATTAATATTGCATATACAATAATTTATGTATATAATGATTATCATGGTGAACAATATGGGTTCTGCCATTTGCGTTGCGTTGTGGGTTGTCGCAACGACCCCTCTTGCGCATTTGGCGATGGCCGCCGAATGCGAAAGCCTGAAGTCGCTGCTATTACCGAACACACAGATTGAATCTGCCGAACTGGTCCCCCCAGAAAAGTTTGCGGGGCGGGGCGGTCTTCCAGTGGAGGTAACCGTTTCGCTCTGTCAGGTCGGTGGAGCAATTAAGCCTACGCCGATGTCGAGCGTCAAATTCGAGGTCATGATGCCGGCCACGGGATGGAATGGGCGTTTCGTCCAGGTGGGCAATGGTGGTCTTGCGGGGAGCATCTGGACACCAGTGATCGCCGGCCAAGTTTCTGAGGGCTACGCTGCAGCCGGCACCGATGACGGCAGCGGCCCGGAGGGGTCACTGGAATGGCTGAGCGACCGCGAACGAGTGACCGACTTCGGATATCGCGCCGTCACCTTACGGCGCTGAACGCGAAGGAGGTTATCCAAGCGTATTACGGTAAGGCGGCCGTGCACTCTTACTTCGTTGGGTCATCGAAAGGTGGCCAGGAAGCAATGCTGGAAGTGGAGCGATACCAGGCCGGTTTCGACGGCGTTGCCGCTGGTTTTCCTGGCTTCTATGTCACGCATCTCATGGCCAATGGCTTTTGGAACGCCAAGGCCCTGCTGGATACCCCTATTCCGGAAGCCAAACTGAAACTGATTACTGATGCCGAGGTGGCCGGGCGTGCAGTCGCAGGCGAGCTGAGTTGGCTCAACCTGGTTTTTCCGCAGGCGCTTTTTCTCATTCCATTCGTGAGATTCCCGGGCTTTCTCTGGCTAATCGCCGCCGGACTCGCGCTGCCGAAAACGATTGCGCGAGTAGATTCATG
>OCZU010002557.1_pt1 | contig 11576 bp, 9 predicted proteins | sample 1539001 | NCBI WGS metagenome assembly OCZU01 (sample SAMEA3539306, study PRJEB22396) | soil metagenome | biome: tundra; feature: field; material: soil | place: USA | collected 2010-05 | depth 0.15 m
TCTTCTTTGAAGAGGCCATTCCCGCCAGTCTAGCGCGCAAACTTGGCTCACACATTCTTACCGAAACGATGGAGCGTCGGCCGGAAATCGGTCTTGATTCTTACGACCGGCTGTTTCCCAACCAGGACACGCTGCCCAGGGGCGGGTTCGGGAACTTGATTGCGCTGCCTCTCCAGAAACAGGCCAGACAGCGGGGTAATACTGTTTTCCTTGACGAAAAGCTCAACCCTCACGCCGATCAATGGGCGTTCCTGTTCTCGGTCCGGCGAATCTGCCGGGCGCAAGTTGGGGCTCTTGTGTGCGACGCGGAATCCAAAGGCCGGATCATCGGAGTCCGCACGGCCGCGCCGGAAGAGGACGATGACGATCCTTGGACGACGCCACCGTCACGCCGCCGAAAGGAACCTTCTATTACCGGGCTTTTGCCGGAAAAGCTCGAACTAATCCTTGGCGACCAAATTTACATAGGTAAAGAAACTCTTGTACCCTCGTTACGCAACCGGTTGTTGCGTTTGGCTGCGTTTCAAAACCCCGAATTCTATCGCGCGCAAGCCATGCGCCTTTCGACTTACGACAAGCCCCGAATCATTGCTTGCGCCGAAGACCATCCCAAGCATTTTGCCCTTCCGCGAGGTTGTCTGGAGGAGGTAATGGAAACGCTTGAGGCACTCAAGATCCAGCCGGTCATCCGCGACGAACGCTTCGGTGGCGTTTCTCTGGACGTTTCTTTTTGCGGCACCTTGCGGCCCGATCAGCAAGTGGCAGCCGAGGCACTCTTGCGGCATGATACCGGAGTACTCGCTGCGACAACAGCTTTTGGCAAAACTGTGATTGCGGCCTGGCTCATTGCGCAACGCGGCGTCAACACGCTGATTTTAGTTCACCGCCAGCAACTGCTCGAACAGTGGATCGAACGCCTGTCCACATTTCTCAGTTTGCCCGCCAAGACTATCGGACGACTCGGAGGTGGACGTAAACGACTGACCGGCACATTGGACGTTGCGCTCATGCAAAGCCTCAGCCACAAAGGAGTCGTGGATGATCGCGTGGGGGATTACGGCTATCTGATCGTGGATGAGTGCCACCATCTTTCGGCGCGCAGTTTTGAAATGGTCGCCCGCCGGGCGAAAGCAAAGTTTGTCACAGGTTTGTCCGCGACGGTGGGTCGCAAGGACGGCCACCATCCGATCATTTTCATGCAGTGCGGCCCGGTTCGCCATCGGGTGGACGCGAAGACCCAGGCTGCGGCCCGACCTTTTATGCATCACGTCCTGGTGCGTCCGACGGCTTTTCGTGCCACTGCGGCGGCGGATCCCGATCCGCGCGCGGAATTTCATCAGCTGTATGAGGCGTTGAGGAATGACGAAAAGCGCAACCGAATGATTTGCGGAGACGTCGTGAGTGCCGTCACCGAAGGGCGATCACCTCTGGTGCTCACCGAACGAATAGAACACCTGCAGCGTTTGGCCCAACTGCTGTCTCCGGATATTCCTCACTTGATTCTTTTGCAGGGAGGTCAAAGCAGAAAAGAATTGGAAAACGCGCGCGTGCGCCTGGCGGAATTTCCAGCGACTTCGGCGCGCGTGATCCTCGCGACGGGAAAATACATCGGTGAAGGGTTCGATGACCCGCGGTTGGACACCTTGTTTTTGGCGCTGCCAGTCTCGTGGCGGGGGACCATTGCCCAGTATGTAGGGCGACTTCACCGTCTCCATGAGAGCAAACGCGAAGTGCGCGTCTATGACTACGCGGATCTGAATGTTTCAATGCTGTCCAGAATGTTCGACAAACGCTGCCGTGGATATGAAGCACTGGGCTACACCATCCTTCTGCCCGGCAGCGCCCTGCCCGGCTGGCCTGCTGAAATCCCACTCCCGGTCGATCCAGAATGGAAAAAGGATTACGCCGCCAGTGTCCGCCGGCTCATCCGTGACGGGGTGGATGTCCCGCTGGCAAATCTGTTCGTGCACGTGGCCCGGTCTCCCGGCGCCAACGCCGAAGGAGAAGATCGTGCCCGAAGCGCCAGCGAGGCGTTTCTTTTTCGTCGCCTGCAAACCCTCCCGGAAACTGCCGGTCGTTTTCGCCTGAATGCGGAGTTGCCGATTTCATTTGATGGCAATGGGAAGATGGAGGTGGACTTCCTTTGCGCGGAGACGGGTGTCGTCATCGAATTGGATGGCACGCAGCATCTGGCTGACGCCGAGGCCTACCGGCGGGACCGGCGGAAGGATGCCCTGTTACAACAGAACGGATATTTCGTATTGCGCTTCTTGGCGGAGGATGCCGGTAAGAACCTGGACCCTATTCTTGACACGATCCTGGTCACGCTCGTTCATCGTGGGAAAAACCGCAGACGCTGATCGGTTGTGGCTGGGCTGCCGCGCAAAAAATCATGAATAATCCTGCGGAACCATCTTTGCGGCCACTTGGATTGGTCATCGTTTTATCGGGATTCAGAGCGCTTTCACGGCGTGAAATAATTGCTCATTGACGAAACAGGGCGAATCAGGATTTATTTGCCTCCATGGCGAAGACCTCCAATTCAAACCCGAAGCTCAAGTTGCGGCCGGCCCACGATTGGCGCACGACCGACACCGACGAGATCAACAAACGCCGCCAGCGCGCCAGCGAAGAGTCCTTTGTCATCACCAACACGGACGCGCGCCATCCCATTTTCTCCAATTTCCGGGTCAAGTCCGCCAGCGGCCTGACGTACTCGGTTGAGATTCGGAACGTGCGCGACGACCAGTCCGCCTGTGACTGCGTGGATTTCCGAACCAATGGCCTCGCTCTCTGCAAACATACCGAAGCGGTCCGGTTGCATCTTCAAGCACGCCATAAAAAGCTTTTCAAATCCGCGCAACTGGCGGGATCGAATCGCATCGAAGTGACCGTTGACCCGGTGGCGGATACTTTAAGCGTGCTGAATGGCCAGGGCAAACTGCCGCCCGGGGTCGGCCGGTGGTTCAATGATAATGGGCGCTTAAACGGCACACCTGAAACCGCGCTGGACGCGTTACGCCGGCTACGCGATGCCGATCATCCGCAAATCCGCATTTCGCAGGAAGTCGAGCCGTGGCTGGAAAACCGCCGCCGCGTCGCCGAGCGTCGCCAACTCCGGCATGAATATGAACTCAAAGTGCAGAGCGGCGAATGGCCGGCCCACGAAACCACCGTGCCGCTATTCCCCTACCAGCGCGAAGGGATGTTGCATCTGGCCTTCACCGAACGAGCTCTGCTGGCTGACGAGATGGGTCTCGGCAAAACCATCCAGGCAATCGCCGCTTCCGCGCTGTTGCATCGCCTGGGCCAGGCGCGCCGCGTACTGGTCGTCACGCCCGCTTCGCTGAAAACAGAATGGGAGGAACAGATTCGGAAGTTCACCACTTTGAATTATCAGATTGTCTTCGGTGGCAAAGTCCGCCGCCTCAAGGCGTATGACCAGAACTCCGCCACGCCCTTTTTCACCATCGTCAACTACGAGCAAATGGTCGCCGATGCGCTGGATGTGAACGCGCGGCTCGCGCCGGACGTGGTCGTGCTGGACGAAGCCCAGCGCATCAAAAACTGGAGCACCAAGACCGCGCAAGCGGTGAAACGACTCCGCAGCCGCTACGCATTCGTCCTCACCGGCACGCCCATTGAGAACCGCATTGACGAACTTCATTCGCTCATGGATTTTCTCAATCCCGCCGTGCTCGGCCCGCTGTTCCGCTTCAACCGGGACTTTTACGAACTGGATGATCGCGGGCGTCCCATCGGCTGCCGCAACCTGGACGTGCTGCACGAACGCATCAAGCCCTTCATGCTGCGCCGGCGCAAGCTGGACGTGGAAACCGAACTGCCCGAGCGCACCGACCACAATCACTTCGTCCCGCTGCACGATTTGCAGAAACAAAACTATGCCGTCCACGAACAGCAGGTGATGAAACTCGTCAATCTTGCGTTGCGCCGCCCGCTCACGAAGCAGGAACAGGAGAAACTTCAGCGCGAACTGGCCATGATGCGCATGATTTGCGACACCAATTACATCCTCGATCCTGACGATCGCACCTGCCCGAAGCTGGGGGAATTGGAAAAACTTCTCGAGGAGTGCGGCGAAAACGACGCCAAGGTCATCATCTTCTCCGAGTGGGAGCGGATGCTGGAACTCGTGCGCGACCTCTGCGAGCAGCGCGACCTTGGCCACGCCTGGCACACCGGCAGCGTTCCGCAGCAACGCCGCCGCGCGGAAATTAATTCATTCAAGGACGATCCGGATTGCCGCGTCTTTCTCAGCACCGATTGCGGGGCGACCGGCCTCAATCTTCAGGCTGCCAGCGTGGTCATCAACTGCGATCTGCCGTGGAATCCCGCCAAACTGGAACAGCGCATCGCCCGCGCCTGGCGCAAACATCAAACCCGGCCGGTCACCGTGTTCAATCTGATTTCCGAAAACACCATCGAACATCGCATGCTTGAGACACTGGCCTTGAAACAATCCCTGGCCATGAGCGTGCTCGACAAGCCGGGAGAAGTGAGGGAAATCAAGCTGCGGAGCGGCCGACAGGCATTTGTCGAGCGAATGCAACAACTGGTCACCCCCGGAAAATCGCCTTCCGGCCAGCCGCCACCGGGGACGGCTTCAACCATTGACCCAGGGAAGAAATTACCAGCCGATCCGGCGCTGGCCTTCGCCCGACTCGCCGCCGAACGCATCAATGGTTCCCTCATCCGATGCGAGGAACGCTATCCACAAAATGGTCCGCATACCATTCTGGTCGTCGTGGTCGAACGCGAACCCGCCCAATGGCGCGAAACCCTGAACTCATTGCACACGGATTTGTTCGGGCCTGGCAAAACGGATCCGCTCGCGCCGGTACAATTGGAGGTGATTGACCGCGCCACAGATGAAGCCATCCAGCGCCTGATGGCGGCCGGACTTATCAGCAAGACCACGCGTGCCGTCCGCCCGCTGTTCCCGGTGTCAGACAGCACGGAGTCCGTTCCCCTATCCGCCGAAGAACTGGCGAAGGCAAAATCCCTTCGCGAACGCGCCGCCCGCAAACTCAAGCTGGCCCGCGTCCTTGGCGAAAGCGGATTCAGTGATGAGGCGCGGCCCGCTTTGCTTGATGCCCTGCTCGGGTTTGCTGGTGCGCTGGCGGTGGAGCACCATTTGACCGAACCCACCGAATTGAAAGAGGCCTTGCAGCCGCCTCTTTCCAATTTCTGGGCGGACGCATTGCCTGCTCTCAAGATGTTCTTCCAAGACTCTGCGTCCGACATGAAGCCGATATTAGAGTGTTTGGGATCCGTGTAAGAACGGAGATTCAAAACTGAAAACCCCTCCTTCCACTCCCGGTACTCTTCCGTTTAAGGTGAGGGCCGGTTCTCGACGCTATGTCTTAATTTGAAGTTCGGAGCGCGAGTTGTCCTCAACTCGCAGCCGGTGTTGGTCTGGTGAACCGTTGGAAATCACTGGCCGCTGCGGTTTGAGACAAACCGCGCTCCGTCAAATTAAGACACTGCCATTCTCGACTCGCAGTTGACTTGCAAGACATCACGGAATCAGTATGCTGCTTTCAGTGCGAATCTTTGCCCCCGTAGCTCAAATGGATAGAGCAATCGTTTCCTAAATGATGGATCACGGTTCGATTCCGTGCGGGGGCACCATTTTTTTGACCCAAAAATCGGAAATAAATCTGATGCCTGATCTGTCCTGGCCCAAGCGCCGATTGCCGTTTGACCGCTCGGCTGCCGCCCGGCTAACCTTGCCCCAGTTATGAATCCTCCGCTTCGACAAATCAGCCGTTCGCTGCGCCAGCATCGTGTTTTGCTGCTCGCGTTGCTGCTCGTCGCGCTGACGCTTTGTGCAGGATCAATTTTTCTCGCCGATCACTTGTGCCGCGCCGCCGCAACGGGGCGGATTTTTCGCTCCGTCGAAAATGTTCCCTACCACGATGTAGGCCTGGTTCTCGGCACAGGAAAAAACACGCGAGGCGGCACGCCCAATCTGCACTTCAGGCAACGCATGGACGCCGCAGTCGCGCTGTACCGCTCGGGCAAGGTCCGCCACCTCCTGGTCAGCGGCGATAATCACATCGCTGGTTACGATGAGCCAACGGACATGCGCGCCGCGCTGGTCGCCGCCGGCGTGCCAGCCCATGCGATCACTTGTGACTACGCCGGATTTCGCACGCTGGATTCAGTGGTGCGGGCGAAACAGGTTTTCGGGTTGTCGGGTTGCACGATTGTTTCCGAAGAATTCCATTGCCCGCGGGCGCTTTGGATCGCCCGCCAGCAAGGGCTGGAAGCCGTGGCGTTTGCCGCACCGGATTTGCAGTCGCGGAGATGGATGCTGCCGGTCAAAGCGCGCGAGGCGCTCGCCCGCGTTTTGTGCGGCCTGGATCTTTACGTCCTTCACACCGGTCCTAAATTCCCCGGCCCGAGCGAACCCATCGTGCTCGCTGCAAAAAAGCCGTGAGCGCCTGTCTGAAAGTCCAGCTTTGCCCTTCCTCTCCGTCGTCGTTCTCGTCCTCGATTTTGCGCCGGGTTCGAGAACGAGGAGGATATTCCGTCGTCGCCTTTTCCAAACAGGCTCCGAGAGGCTGTTTGAATACTCGTTTCGGCTGGGACGACGATGCGGACGGGGTGCGCCCGTCCTCGGGCGCAGCAACGCGGGAAGCACGGCTGGCGTGGAATATTCGAGTGCAACCGAAATACTCACGCTGCTGCGCCCGAGGACGGGCGCACTCCGATGCCGGATTTTTCAAACAGGCTCTGAGGCATTTCAAAGCCATCAAAGTGCCGGTGGCGAGGTGATCAAATGCGCAACTCCTCGCGGCGGCATCGCACGTGTCCGCTTTGTGAAGCGGCCGACGCTTCGCCGTTTTTGCGAAAGAAAGATCTGACGCTCGTGCGCTGCAAAAATTGCGCGATGATTTACGCCAGTCCTGTTCCCGCGGAAATGGCGGGCGAGTTTTACAACAATTTGGGCGTGCCCTTTTATCTTTCCCCGGAAAAACTCGAAAGCGATTACGCCAGCGTTCGCTTTGAACGCGAACTGCGATTGTTCCAGAAATTTTGTCCGCGGGGAACTGTGCTCGACGTTGGCTGTTCGACGGGCGCATTCTTGTTTCAATTGAAAACGCGCGGCCAATATCAGGTCACCGGCACGGACATTTCAAAACCGGCGTTGGATTACGCGCGCAGCCGCCACCTGCAAATCATCAACAACTCATTTCCCGACCACAACTTTGGCGAAACGCGTTTCGACGCCATCACGTTTTGGGCGGTCATCGAACATCTTCTGGATCCCAAAAGTTTTTTGAGCAAAGCGGCGGCGCTTTTAAAATCCGGAGGTCATTGTTTTATTTTGGTTCCCAACATGAAGTCGGTGGCCGTTCGCTTGCTCGGCGCAAAATACCGATACATTTTCCCCCAGCATGTGAATTATTTCACCAAGAAAACCCTGGAAAAATTCTCGTTGCGGGAAAATTTTGAAATGGTGGCCCGCGGTTCGATGCACTTCAACCCGATCGTCATCGGGCAGGATTTCCGCAGCCAGGGCGAATTTGTTCCGGATGAACAGCGCGCCGCCCTGCTCAAACGCACGACAGCTTACAAACAGAATCCGGCTTTGAAACCGGTGAAGTTTTTCTATCGCGCGACCGAAAACATTTTGGGGAGTCTGAATCTGGCGGATAATTTGTTCATCGTTTTGCGCAAGCCATGAAACAATTCAAAGCCATCGCCGCGATGTCGCTCAACCGCGCGATTGGCGCGGACAACAAAATCCCCTGGCATCTGCCGGAGGATTTCAAGTGGTTCAAACAAAAAACCACCGGCCACATCCTCGTGATGGGACGCAAAACCTTTGAGTCCATCGGCCGGCCGCTGCCGAATCGCGAGACGATCGTGTTGAGCCGCTCGCAGTTTCAATTCCCCGGCGTCCGCACCGTTTCAGATTTGAATCAGATTGATCGGGCGAACGAGTCGCGTGAAATTTTTATTTGCGGCGGCGCACAAATTTATCGACAGACGTTGGCGCTGTGCTCCGACCTCTTTCTTACGCTCGTTAAACGGGAGGTCCTCGGCGACGCTTTTTTCCCTCCGTTTGAGGAAAGCTTCGAACTGGCCGAAGAACTCCGTGATTTTGCGGATTTCAAAATTTTGCATTTCAAGCGAAAATCCCGGCCCAACCCATGAAAACAAAATTCCTCACAACCCTTGGCCTTCTGGTGCTCGCCATTTTTTCCAGATCAACCGCGCAGTCGTTCGTCATTGAGCCGTTTCTTGGCCGGCTGCGTTTGACGCGTAAATATCGGGTATCCGTTCAAAAACGATGAAACTGAATATTTTTTACCGGCTTGTCCGCCGCGGAATTCGCAGGCAGAATCCGCACGAACGGTATGAGAAAATTTTCTGTGACCTGCCTGGGTGTGGGCGATGGCTGGCCGTGCGCGGACCGACGTCACGCGTCGTTTCTTTATCGCTTTGGCAAAACCTCGTTGCTTTTGGATTGTGGCGAGCCGGTGGATGCCTCGCTGCGGGCGCATGGAATCAGGCCGGACGCGATTGACACCATTCTCATTTCACACCTGCATTCGGATCACATCGGCGGTTTCTTCATGCTGATGCAAGGCTTCTGGCTCGAAGGACGGCGCAAAGAATTGCCGGTGTACCTGCCCGGGGGCGCGATCAAGCCGCTGCGCGAAATGCTCCGCACGGTTTTCGTGTTCGACGAACTGATGAACTTCCGCCTGAAATTTCTGCCGTTGAAAACCGGCAAAGCTTTCAACGCGTGCGGCACCCAGGTCACCGCGTTTCACACGACGCATCTCGACGGCTTCCGCTCCAAGTTTCAGAACAAATATGACATGGACTTCAGCGCGTTCAGCTTTTTGTTCCAGTCCGGCAGCCTGCGCGTCGGTCACAGCGCGGACCTGGGCAAACCGGAGGATTTGGAGCCACTCCTGGAGAAACCGCTGGACCTGCTCGTCTGCGAACTGGCGCATTTTCCGCCGGAGGAAATGTTCATCTACCTCCGGGGCCGCCCCATCAAGCGCGTGGTGTTCATTCATCTGGCGCGGGCCTTATGGGAAGACATTGCCAAGACGCGGCGGTTTGCGTCAAAAATGCTGCCGGACATCCCACACACTTTTGCCCACGACGGCGCGATATTCAATTTGTAGCGCGCAGGTTGAAGTGCCGGGTCTTGCAAACTGGAATCCGAATCTGGCAAGCTCCCCGCTCACAAATGAGTTTAACCATGAATGCGACGCTTTCATCAGCCAGCGGTGAAGGCGCTGGTTCAAAAATGCGACATCCAACTCATCGGCCGCCAATACTTTTGCCATGACAAAAATCCTGATCATTCTTGTAATCGCGTTCTCGTTTGAAGCCATCGGCGTCATCACGCTCAAAAAGGGAATTGACCAGATCGGCCCGCAGTACACCGGACGCAAAGCTGCCACCCCGTTGTTAAAAAATGTGCTCCTGCTTGTGGGCGACTGGTTCACGAACAAGAACGTTCTGCTGGGCCTGTTGCTCGAAACCATTTTTTTCATCCTGCTGCAATACCTGCTCGGCCAGCGCGACGTGAGCTTCGTCTGGCCGCTGACAGCGTTGAGTTATGTGCTGACGACGCTGGCCGCGAAGTTTTTGCTTCATGAGCGAGTGGACGCGGCGCGCTGGAGCGGCGTCGCGCTGATCATTCTCGGCGCAGCCTTCATCAGCTACAGCGAGCATGTGAAACAGCAAGCCGCGCCGCTGCCCGCAACCGCGGGCGCGCAAGCTACCCCGGAATGATTCTTACGAGCAGTTGAGCCAGCTTCTCGGAGGCGGCCTCGCTCCGCTTCTTCAGTTTCTTGAGCGCGCCAATTTTCCCCGGTGATTTCAGCAGAGCGCCGCCCAGCTTGAGATAACTCATCTGCTGCTTCGACGTCATCAGCCGGTTGAAGTCCAGCGGCAAATCCTCGTCCGCGGCGTCCAAAATCACGCGCACCGTGGCGAAAGGGATTCCGAGCTGGCCGCAAATCGTGCCGATGACCTGCGATTCCATTTCCACGACGTCCGCGCCGGTGGACTCGCGCAGCGCGCGCTTTTCCGCCGCGGTCGTGGCCACCCGTTCCCCGCAATGAAACCGGACCGCGAAGCCTCCGCGGGAAAGCAATTCAGCTTCCATGGCGGAATCCTCCGTTTCGAAAACGACCGTGCCCGCAGCCAGTTGCGGATTCAACCCGCCGGCGAAGCCGCAGCTCAAGACCAGCGCGGGCCGCAGAATCTGCAAAGCCTCACGGATTGCCTTTTCAGCATTTTGTTTTCCGATGCCCGTGATCAGAATCCTGGCTCGCGGAGCGCTTCTGCGCACCCGGTCGAAAACCCGGGCTTCTTCTTTCACCGCAAAGCAAACGAGAATGGGCGGGAGTTTCATTGGGTTGTTTTATATTTCATCAGGTTGCATAAATGCTATGAAAAGCTCGTGGCCGGTTCAAGTTGGATTCATTTGATGCCCGCCAGCCGTTCCTTCCAGACCTGATAGAGCAGCACCGTCGCCTTCACATCGCGCAAACAGTATTCGGCGATCTCGCGGAACTTTCCCGCCGCCATCAAATCACTCACGTCCATGCCCGTCACCCCGTGGCTTTTCGGCGATTCGATGCCGAAGGCCTTGCAGTAAAAATCGAGATTGAACCGCCGCGCCGCGCCCTCGCGTCCGCTCACATTGTAAAAAGTAAATTGCTCCGCGAGATCGCAATGCGGCTCGGTTTGAAAACGGTAGCCGAGCCAGTTTTTCTTCGAGATGGGCACGTTGAGCAGCGCGGAACGGAGGTAAAGAAACGGCACGTCGAAACCGCGTCCGTTGAACGTGGCGATCTCGTCGTAATGCCTGGCCACGTCCCAAAACGCGGTGAGCAGTTCCGCCTCGTCCGCACACGGAACAAACTCCACCGGCCCGGCCTCGCCCGGTTCCTCCTCGTGATCTTCCGCCGTGAACAGCACCTGCCCGCGCTGCGTCTCGGCGTTGAGCATCGCCACGCACACGACCTGCGCGGTGAACGGCCAGAGGTTGAACTGGCGCTGAATCTCCGCGCGCCGGTTGGCGCGTTCGGTTTCGTCAGTAATTTTCTCCGCGTCGCGGAAAAGATATTCCTGCTGCGCCTCGTCGAATTGCGCCGGCGGCAGCGCCGAGGTTTCGATGTCGAAAACAAGCTTGGCCATGGCGCGGATTCTAAGCGGTAAGACGCCGCCAGTGCCAAGAAAATTAAATCAAGTTTACATGAACAAGTCGCGGCAAGTCCGGCTTATTGCGCCAGCACACGATAAAACCGTGTCCCACTTGGTGCGGTGGCATCGGTGATTTGATGGACGCCGCCGTTGCTGCTAAAAATGTTCTGCATCGTTTGCCACGTTGCGGGCGGCGCGAGGTTGGTTGCGTATTGCACGGTGTAATTCGCGTTCAACTGCCCGGTGAATTGAAATCGAAAACCATTGGTCAGCAACAACGCCGATTGCAATTGCGGCGCGTTGAGCGGCAGAACGTGAATGAGCACGTTGGTGGAAACGCCGGCGGGATGGTCATTGTTGTAAGCGGT
>OCZU010002559.1_pt1 | contig 11570 bp, 6 predicted proteins | sample 1539001 | NCBI WGS metagenome assembly OCZU01 (sample SAMEA3539306, study PRJEB22396) | soil metagenome | biome: tundra; feature: field; material: soil | place: USA | collected 2010-05 | depth 0.15 m
AGTGTCGAACTGACTCTGCTGTTCGACGGCGGCAGCTCTGCCCGCATCCCGCCGGCGTGGGCCCGCGACACGCTCGCGCAGTTGCGGTCAGACTTGTACGCCTACGTGAAAGCCGAGATCCTGTCGTACCGGCGGGCAGGCGCAATGCCGGACCTGGTGTCTATTGGCAATGAGGTCGATACCGGTTTTCTCGGCTCACTCGGCAGCCCGTCTGGAGCGGACTTTGGTGGCTTTGCCGCCTTGCAGATCGAAGCCATTCAGGCGGTCAAGGACGCGGCGGCGGACACCTCGACTGGCCCCGCGATTCCGGCGCCGCTGACCTGCATCCACATCACACCGGCCTGGGATCTCTCGCAGTTCTTCACGCTCGCGAATCAAAACAATATTCCCTATGACGCGATCTGCCAAAGCTATTACCCTATCTTTCATGGTCCCCTGACCGATGCGCAGGCTGCCGCGTCCAATCCCAACAATAAACCGGTCGAGCAAGAGGTGCTTGTTAACGCCGCCAATAACATTGGGAAGCCTATTTTTGTTATTGAAGCCGGTGAACATTACGAAAATGGCTTTGAGTCAAATGATCCGTGGTATTCGCCGCCAACCCCGGCGCTTCAGCGTCAATTTCTGCTGGATCTGCAGGCTGTGCTAAAGGGTTTGCCGGACAACTTGGCCATGGGAATAGCGTACTGGGATCCCGCCGGCGTCAACATACCAAGTGCGAAAGGCGGATTTATCAACGGCGATAATCTCCAGGACTCGACCTACATTTGGAATGGCCTGACGCTCTTTGACAATGCGGATGCTTCTGGATCAACCAACGTCACCGCTGCAAACTACTCCATGCTGCTTCCCGCGATGGATGCGCTTGGGGGCAGGCTCGATTCCACTTTAAGCTACAAGTTCATCAATCTCGGCAGCGGGCAGATTCTGTCCGTTTTTCAAGCTTCCAATGCCGCCGGCGCCCTGTTGGACGGCGAGGCAGATAACGGGAATCCAACCTTAAGCCAGCAGTGGCGCATTACCAGCGACAATAACGGGTACTTCCAGATCGCTAGTCTAAATCCGGGAGCGGGCAAGACTACGAATGTGCTGGATAACTCCGAGGGATCAACCTTGAGCGGAAACGTCATCATTCAGTCTTCATCCAGTAGCGGCCAGGAGCTGGAATGGAACATCATCTCGGCCGGCAACGGTTACTTTATTTTTGTCAACCGGGTGAGCGGCCTGGTGCTGGACCTGAACGGCGGAGTTGGCGTCGAAGCCGGGTTCACCGTTCAAGAGCCGCAAGACAATTCCCGAGCGACGCAGCAATGGCAAATCGTTCCTGTCCACTCGCCCGAAGGGAAAAGATTTTCATTCTAAGCTGAGTTCGGTGAAGCGTCCGGCCCAACGAGGGCCGCGCCGGTTCAAAGGTGGGCGAGCCCACGCTGCAGCGCGGCAACGACGGCCTGAGTCCGATCATCCACGTTCAGACGCTGCAAAATTACGCTGACATGGCATTTCACGGTTGCCTCTGTAATTCCGAGCGCGTCGGCGATCCCTTTGTTGGTCCTTCCGCGCACCAAGAGCGCGAGCACCTCGCGTTCACGCGGGCTCAGATCGGAGTTGGGCGTTCGATTGGCCAGACTTCGCGCGACGGGAGGGGGGAGATAACGGCTTCCCGCGCAAGCGCGGCGCACAGCGTCCACCAGCGTTTCGTAAGACATCGCTTTGATGACGTAGGCGGCCGCACCGGCAGCGAGCGCCTGATAAATGTCCTCGTCACCCTCGTAGGTGGTTAATACGACGCAGCGCGCATTCGGGTTTTCGCTACGCATAATACGGAGCGCCTCCACTCCGCTGATCCCCGGCAGCCGCAAATCCATCAGAGTAATATCGGGATGATACTTGCGAAACGCCCGCACGCCCTCTTCTCCGGAGTCCGCCTGGAAGCAGACAGTCATGTCGGGCTGCGCCGCAATGATGGCCGCGATTCCCAGCCGCATGATGGGATGATCCTCCACCACCAGGACGCTGAATTTTCGCGCTGTGCTCATCCGTTCAGCGCTCCCTGTTTTTCGTGCGCCGGGGAGCGCACGGGGACGTCCACGAATAATTCGGTGCCTTTGCCAGGGGCGCTGCGAACCGCAAAACTCCCCCCCAGCCGTTCGGTCCGCTCCCGCATTCCGATAAGTCCAAAATGGCCGTCTGTTTGCAAAGGGACCTCGCCGGGCTCGAAACCGCAGCCATCATCCAGTATGCTCAGCCGGATTCTGCCGCGCCGGAAATGGATTCTGAGCGAGACTTCTCGTGGATGTCCATGGCGGATGGCATTGCAGACCGCCTCGCGGGCCACCATCAAGATATCGTGCTCGATGGTCGGATCGAGCACGACCGGCTTACCGGAAGTTTCGAACCGCACGGGCACTTGCGAAGCGGCGCAAGCCTCCCGCGCCATCTGATCCACCAGGAGGCTGATTTCGGAGCGGCCGCCGCGATGCAAATTCCAAACCGCCTCGCGAGCTTCGTCCGTGATGGCGCGTATCTGGGTGCGTGCGCAATCGAGGAGGTTTTCGGCAGATGTCGGCTGTTCCTGGGACATCAAGGCGACCGCCTCGAGCACCGCGGAAACGCCGGTGCACCCCTGAATCAGCGTGTCGTGCATCTCGCGGGCGAGACGGTTACGTTCCCCGAGCACGGCCGCGAACCGGGCGTGGGCCTGACGCATACGCGCCTGGTACGTCCACCACACCGCGCAGGCCAGACACGCGATGCACAACAGATAAAACCACCAGGCATGGTAGAAGTGCGGACGCCAGTAGAATGAAACCGAAGCCTGGGAAGTGGCGCCGGGTTGAGCGATATCGAATGCGAGGAGGCGAAAGCGGTAGCGGCCAGCCGGGATGTTCGTATAACTCGCCCGCCGGGCGCGCGTTTCGGTCCAGCCGCTGTCGAATCCTTCCAGTTGATACCGGAAGCGAACGCGTTCCTGCGACCGGAACTGAATCGCACCGTATTGAATCTCCAGCTTGCCCTGTCCGGGAGGCAACTCGACGTAGCCGTCGGTGCCAACCTCGCGGCCATCCGCCACAACACCATAAATGACTGCGGGCGGAGCGGCCACGGGGTCCTTGGGATACGAGCCGATCCGGACCGCGCCAGCCGTGCTCGGGAACCAAACTTCTCCGCTCGAAGTAGTACAGCCCGCCGGTTGGACGCCACCGTACATCTGCGTGGTCTTGAGCCCTTCGGAAGTGCCGTAAGGTGTCACGGCCGGCAGGTAGGAGGGATCGGACGCGGCGAGTTCGAGATCACGGCGGACGATCGACGAAATCCCATTCGGTCCACTCAGCCAAAAAACGCCGTGGCGGTCTTCAAGGATCTGATAGATGCTGTTATTGGCAAGACCCTGGGCAGTGGTGTAGACGGTCAGTTGGCCAGCCTTCCAGCGGAACAGACCGCTGGTGCGCGTGCCGAACCACAGAGCCCCCTGGGCGTCTTCGTGAATGGCCCAAACCTTCTCGTCCCGCAGCTGCGGGATGGGCGAGTCCAAGACGTCCCCGCCGTTACGCAGCCGGGTCAAGCCGCGATCTTTGCCCACCCATACCTCGCCCTGCCGGTCAACATAAAGGGCGCGTACACTCTCGTGCGGTTCGAAGCAACGTATGCCAGCGGGACGCCAGCGGCAATAGCCGCCATCGGTGCCGATCCAAACGCCTCCCTCACGGTCTTCCGCGAATGCCCGTATATAAGGTTGAATGAGCGATATCGGGTGGGGCGCCCCGTGGACCCAACGGAATGCGCCTTTGCCCTCGGTTCCGAACCAGAGCGTGCCCGTACTGTCGCGGAAGACATTGCGAATTCGGACGTTCGAAAGAGGACCGTGAAAGTGGAGCATTTCGGCGTGGCCTCCGGTGAGACGGAACAAATGACTGCTGGAGACCCACAACGAGCCGTCGCGATCGGAAAAGATGGTTCCAAAGTCGGCATCGGCGAAATCGGGAAGAACGACGGTGCTTGCGGCAGTCTTGTTCAGACGGACCAGTCCGGCCTGCGTACCGATCCAGACGTTGTGCCCGGATCCAGAGAAACTGCTCAGGATGGTGTTGCTCGGCAGCGCCGTACCCGTCAACTTAGAGAAATGCCCGTTTTGATAGCGGAGCAGGCCTTCGCCGATGGTGCCGATCCAGAGCGTGCCGTCATCGTCCTCCAGCAGCGTTCGCACGGTGCTGTGAATGTTTTCGACGCGCGAGAAGACGGGAGCGGATGAGCCCATCGCGGAGTTGCTCCGCTGCAAGCCGGTCACCGTCCCCACCCAGATCGTTCCATCGCGCGTTTGCAGGATGGACTTCACGTTGTCGGTCAGACCTCCGGGCAGGTGAAACTCGACCGTGCGATTGCCGTCGATGCAGAAGAAGTGAAAGCCTCCGGCCCACAGACGCTGCCGGCGATCCTGGTAGATGGCGTGAATCGAACTCGGCGGCACGCCGTCGCGGCGATCGATGCGCTCAATCCTGCCGGCCTGCCACAGAAACAGCCCGTCGTCAGTTCCCATCCAGATTCTGCCTCTGTGATCCTCGCGAAGAGCTCGGATGTTGCCGTTAGTGAGTCCGTCCGCTCCTGACCACAACCGGAACGAGTGGTTCCGATAGCTGACCACGCCTCCGCCTTCCGTTCCGATCCACAATGTGCCGTCGGTCGCGGCGAGAAGGCAGAAGATGCTGTTCTCATGAAGTGCAGGCGTGTTTTCCCTGCCGAAGACCACGAACTGGGAGCCGTCGAAACGAACGAGTCCACCGGTCGTGCCGATCCACATGAAATGGTCGGATGTCTGGGCGAACGCCTGAACGGTTTCCTCGGGCAATCCATCTTCGGCATGCCAGACCCGCCGGGCGTAGCCAATCAAGGCGCCATGAAGTGGGGCCGCGAATGGGAGGACAATCGCCAGGATCAGTGCGTATGCGGTTAGACGGGGTGCAATTCGCATGTACATGGCGTTGCTCGTCGTATTCTAACGCGCTTTCGTTCCTCAGGCCAGCCGGTCAGGCTCTCGAGGCGATGGCCGTACTCGCCGGCTTCAGATTCGGCGAGGTGGCGGTTACGCGAATTTCGCCGGCATTTGCCGTGGATTGCACGATCGCCAGGCACATCCCGTGGAAGGCCTTGCCGATTCTGCCCTTGAAATCGGCAGCCAGGTCGGCCATATTGCCGTTGTCAACCCCGATCAGCTTACCTTCGCCCTGGATCTCGAACGTTACCTCATTGTCCGCATCCGGATGCAAACGGCCCTGGGGGTCGAGCACGTTCACAGTGACGTGGACGACGTCGCGCCGGTCAGCGCGTATGCTGTCCCGGTCCACGGAAAGGCCGATGGCGGCAGGATCGCCCGTCGTCGAAATCTCCACCTCCGCGGCTACCTTTCCGCCCCTCATTCCGACCGCCTTAAGAGTGCCTGGATCGTAGGGCACATCCCAGGCCAGGTGCAGGTCCGATGTGGTGCGGGCTGCACCAGGCGCCATTGGCGCGAATTGCCCATAGCGTCCCTGCATGCCATATCGCGGAAACGTATAACCTTTGACGCCGATCAATTTCCCATTCAGGAATAGCTCCACGCTATCGCAATTGGTGTAGCAGACTACCGTCAGGAACTGGCCCTCCCGCCCCTTCCAATTCCAGTGCGGGAACAAGTGCAGCACCGGCTTTTCGGTCCACTGGCTCTGGTAGAAATAGTAGCCGTCTTTGGGAAAACCGCAACTATCGATGACGCCGGCACTGGCTCCTCTGGACGCTCCACCGAAGGCTTCACCGAGGTAATCGATGCCGGTCCACATGAAGTCGCCCGCCACATAATCGTGCGTGCGCACGAATCGCCACAACTCTTCGGTATCCAGCCCGCGGCCCAAGCCACGGCCAAAGCCCCATCCGTCCATGGGGTTCGTAGCCGCCGGCGCTCCTGCAGCTTGGCCGGACGGCGACAGTTCGCGATAATCGCCCCGCTGCCCTCCCATGCCCGTGCTCTCCGTGCCGATCATGCGCCAGTTGGAATGTGCCGCCTTGTCGATGCTGTAGGACAATTCTCGCCGTTCCCGCCAACGGTCCGCGTAGTTGTAGCCCACCATGTCCAGCAGGTCGAGAAACTCCGCGGGCGCCGCCTTTGGTTCGGCCGCGATCTGGTCGCAGCCGGCCGTAACCGGACGGGTGGGGTCTTCCCGATGAAAAATGGCCATCAGTTCCCGCAGGATCTCCACTCCATGTGCGCTGATCTGATCGGGGGGTTCGTTGCCGCAGCTCCACAGGACGATGGAAGGATGATTGCGGTCCCGGCGAATAAATCCGGTCACGTCGCGTTCGTGCCACTCGTCATAGATCCTGGAATAGCCGTTGCCGCGCAGTTGTCCCTTCCCCGCCTTCCACTCGTCGAAAGCCTCGTTCATGACCAGGAAGCCCATGTGGTCGCAGAGGTCCAGGAACTCGGACGCCGGCGGATTGTGGCTGGTGCGGATCGCGTTACAGCCCATCTCACGCAGAATTTCGAGACGCCGTTCCCAAACACGCTCCGGCACCGCGGCGCCCACGGACCCTCCATCATGGTGCAGGCACACTCCGTTCAGCTTGATTTGCTCGCCATTCAGCAGAAACCCGCGGTCGGCGTCGAAGAGTGCTTCACGAATGCCGAAGGGCGTTTCATATTCGTCTACCACTTGTCCGCCAATCCGAACCGTACTGCGGACTTTGTAGAGCCAGGGTGCGGACACGCTCCAGAGACGGGGCCGGTCTATAACCATCTGCTGCACGAACTCGTACTGATCGTTGGGAGCAATCTCCTGCGATACCTCGGCCGTCTCGATCCGGATGCCTTCGCGATCGACGACCGAAGTGATCAGCGTGCATGCCGCGGCTGCCGCACTCTCGTTAAGCACCTTCGTTTTGACATGGACGGCCGCGGCCTCCCTGGCCACCCGTGGTGTGGTCACAAACGTTCCCCAATGGGCTACATGGACCGGATTCACGGCCGGCAGCCAGGTGTGCCTATAGAGGCCCGATCCGGAGTACCAGCGCGAGCTCGGTTGGCGGGCGTTGTCTACTTTCACGGCGATCACGTTGTCGCCCGCGGCGTTCAGATGCGAAGTGAGGTCGTAGGCGAAGCTTATGTACCCGTATGGGCGCTTACCCAAGTATTGCCCGTTGATCCACACTTCGCTGTTCTGATAGACGCCATCGAACTCGATGGAAATCCCGCGGTCCCGGTGCGACGCCGGCAGCCGGAACCGCTTGCGGTACCAACCGATGCCGGTTGGGGCGTATCCTCCAGCGCCCTCACTCGACTCCTTCGGCGAGAACGGCCCTTCAATGCTCCAGTCGTGCGGCAGGTCGAGACTTCGCCAGGACGTGTCCGCAAAGGCCGGCTCGTGCGCGCCGGGAGCATCGCTCTTCAAGAATTTCCAGCCGAAATCGAAGGAAGCCCTGATCCGCGGAGTCGCTTCCGGCGTTTGACCAGCCAACCGGCTGGCGGAGTCGAGCGCCGAAACCCAAGCCGCCGCTCCCAACCCCCGGCCGAGCAGACCCCGTCGGGTCATCGAATCGTTCCCATCGGTCACACTCTCTCCTTCCTCGAATGCCCGGATTCTTAGCGCCTGTGGACGGAGACCACGTACCAAGTGGTAACAGGGACTCCGATCGGGAACACCCATCCACCGGCTGTTTTCGTCGCTCGTATGGTTTCACCCATGGGTTTCCCAGCGCCATCGAGAGCGGCGACACTCACACCCGCGGCCTTCTCGATATTGCGCAGCATCACCGTGCCGGCAACTGGTTCGATGAGCGAAGGCGAGCCGCCCTGGTTCTCCAGCCTCGTATGCGAATCGTTCCACTTCATGCCGGTGTTGGCCACGCGCGAGCCGGCGGTGAGGAGCATCTTGTCCGATCGCGCCAGGGGCTGCCCATCCAGGGAAGAGAGCACGATAGTGGCGAAGTTGTTCGTGATATCGGCTCCCAGGTTCCTCAGAACCTTATGGTTCGCCTTAAGAAAGCCGGCGAGCGCCTGCGTGCGGGCGGTTTCAACGGTGACCAGTCCCGTGTTCTCCGGGGACGTGGACCAAGCCAGTTCTCCTGTGTCGGAGACGATTGGATTCGCCTCGGTTACCGTGAACTTTTTCGTCGGCGGACCTTGCAGCGACTGGATGCGAACCGAATGCTCTAGCGGCAGGGCCAGCGGAAAGCCGGGTGTGTAGTAGGGCTGCTCGGAACGCGGCAGCAGCCGGCTTTCCAGCACTTCTTCTCGGGAGTAGGTTCGGTTCACGGTTTGACGCGCGGACCTGACGTCGCCGCGCAGGAACATTAAAGCCCCCGCAGCCATTTCCGTCATGCGCACGGGGTCGAGCGAGATGTCGAACGGGTCCCCGACGTAGGGCTTCCAGTCCGGCTCCCGCTTCGGCTCAAACGTGTATATGACGATAGCGTCCCAGTCCTGGAAGGCTCCATATGCGGCGATGATGGGAATTCCCTCGCTCGCCCATTCGTTGGGGAAAGGGTGGTTGGTTTCGCTGACCGTGTAGGGCTTGCCGGCAAACCCCGTGCGCGAAAGTTGCACCACAGTGGAATGGAGCGGATCGTTGACCATGGGAGTGTTCAGCGGCGGAGGCGAACCGGGGTGCTCCCAATAGACGTGGCCATCCAAAATGTCCAACCTGGAAAGAGAAGCCAGCATGGGATAGGGGCTGCTGGTGTGGCTATGGTCGGCCGTGCCGATGATGGGGCATTTTACGCCGAGCTCGCCTTTCAGGTAGCCGCTCATGTTTTCGTAGAACCTGTTTTCCGTATCCATGTAGAAGGCCATCTCGGTCTCATAACGCTCTTTGGGTGCGGCTGCCGCCTCCTGAGACTTCAATCGCGGCACGGGAGCGCCCTCCGGAACGGATGCGAGAACGCGCAGCTTTCTCAACTCCTCGGGAGTGCACTTCTCTCGCAGCCAGGTGTTGTAGAGCGCGGTCAGTTCGTCGTCATAGTAGGGCGTGGGCGCGTGAAAGCCCAAATAGAGGCCGTTTTCATTCAGGATTTCCACAATCGCAACGGCCGGTTCGTCCCGATACGCGGTCCCGGTATAAGGATTCACATGAGTCAGCAGGCGCCGGGCGTACTCCTTTTCCAACTCGATCAACCGCGGGTCGTAAAGCGTGAGCCCTTTTGCCCACCGAATGCTGGCGAAATCCTGCACGCCGTCCCCGGCCTTGTAAGAGCGGCCCACGTTCAAGTTGAGATCGACGTAGATTCCGCGTTTCTTGAATTGCGCAACTTCAAAATCTAACCGGTCGAGTTGCTCGGGATCGAAAGAACCGCTGTCGGCGGCCGTATGATCGATAATGCCGCGAGGAGAATCAAGATCTAGGAAATGCAAACGGACGAGGTTGACGCCGAAACGGGCCAGCGTGGCGGCCCACATCGGCGCATCTTCCCGGGGCGGTATCTCCACCGAGCCGGGGCTCCAATCGGTGATGTGAACGCCCCAAAAACGGATTCGCTGGCCCTTAGCCTTCGCGAAGTGGCCGTTTTGGATGCGGATGAAGCCGTCTCTGCCGGCGGGTCCGTCGAGCAGGAACGATACGTCGGCCGGGGAAGAGCCGCCTGCACGGTGATCCATCACGAAAGGCCTTAGCAGGGTATCATTCCACTGCGCCAGTGCACTGGAGGAAATCAGAAAGAAGGCGGCAAGAGACTGGAGTCTACGGGTCAAGGTGGGCTCCGATAGTTTCAGATTGATGATAAAGAAAATAGAACCGCGCAGCCAGATCCTCGAACGCATTGGATCCGTTCTTCCGCTTGATGATGCGCGCAGTTCCCCTTTCGATCCGGAAACGGATGAGAGGATTCTATCTCCGGAAGAATAGAATGAAATCCATCTAAAGTAGGATCGGGATCAGGGCGCAGATCGGCGGATGCCCGGTAGTCCGGGATCAATTTAACCTCGATCAGTTTCGCGGTCCGTGGCTCGTTTGAAACGAGGGACCGGGCCCCGGCTGGCAGATCGACAGATGTATCCTGGCGTGGTGGCGGAATCTGAAGTTCCAGTCCCTGGTTACAATACGCGACAGGAATGTTCCGAAGTCGTCGGTGATCAGACGCTTCGCTGCATAGGGCCTGACCACGTCGCCCTGGTAAGTAATGCGGAGGTGGCGCCCAGGTGGATGCGGTCTGCTTCGAAATACACGTTCGTCGGAAGGGATGAGCAGAGGCAGACTTCAAGGCGGCCGCGCGATGGCCGATTCGCGTTCCAGATATACGCGGGTGGGACACCCAGTTCTCGAGTCGCACGGTAGCTGCGGGAGCCTCGATCGACAGACCATCGGCTGCTGCGAACGCAAATCCTTGCGTAATCCCCGGCCGGCCAAAGAACGCCACCGTATCGGGAGCTTCCAGGACACAGAACGGCTGCACGGCCAACTGGCGTACGATCCGGCTCCGCTGCGACGGGCCCCACGCTGGTGGTGTAGCGCTCAAAAATTCCGTGCTGACCCGCGCGGTGGAAGCCTGGCACGGTGGCGTTCAGAATGGTAATAGTTTGCGTTGTAAAGCGCTTCTCGGCCCGCGTGTCACCGCTTCGCCGGGACCAGCGCCCGGCCACATTGATCGTCTGGCACCCGCTGCAATGGATTTGGGCAATTTTGGGCAATGCGCGACACCAAAGATGGTAAATGTGGCACGCCTGGCAACGAGGAGTGTGTAACTTACAGAGGCCAAGCGGGGCTCGACGGTTCGAATCCCACCCTCACCGCCAAGTTATTGATAGCAAATATATTTAGTTAAATTTTTGCCGATTTGCATACACTCTATCTCATTGAAACTATTCAGTTAGCGGTGAGGGTGCGGGCGGCAACCCACTGTGCCTGAATTGATTCTGTTCTATCAATGATTTGGACAATATCCTTCATACGATTTGGGCAATACCCTGCATCTGCCTCCTCCGCCCATCGTAGGTACCCCTTCTTTGAAAATCGCGCCTTTGATCGCTGTTCAAGATTGTCATTCGCTGTTCGCGAATCGCGAATGTTGAATGAAACTATGACGTTGCGGCAAAAAGAGGTCCTACTGAACCAGGGACGGGATCGGCGCGCCGTTCTTGGCGCCATCTCGGGACAACAGCTCCATTTGTCCTTTTAAAACACCTTCCTGAAGTGCACGCGCTTTCGCCATCTCGATGCTGGCTTCTTTTTGCCGTCCCATTTGCGCATAAGCGCGGCCTAATTGGTAATGGTAATTTCCGTTCTTTGGCTCTAGCTCAATCGCGCGGCTAAGATGTGGAATGGCGTGCGCAGGCTTTGCCTCTTGCATGTAAGCCTTAGCGAGTGCGGAACGCAAAGTGGGGAAATCGGGATTGTGTGCGACTGCCCTCTCGAGCAGATCAATCACGCCCCCCGTGTCGCCCTGGTTGAGCTTAATCCTGCTTAGATCCTCAAAAGCCCACGGGTCGTTTGGACTTATTTCCGCTTCCTTTTCAAACTGCGCGGTAGCCGCGTCTAGTTTGCCCAACTTCTCATCCAGTACTCCTAGATAGTAATGCGAATACGGCAGGCGCGAATCGCCGGCCGAGGCCTTCT
>OCZU010002560.1_pt1 | contig 11569 bp, 7 predicted proteins | sample 1539001 | NCBI WGS metagenome assembly OCZU01 (sample SAMEA3539306, study PRJEB22396) | soil metagenome | biome: tundra; feature: field; material: soil | place: USA | collected 2010-05 | depth 0.15 m
CCTCGTTGGCAGCAAGCCGGAGCGCCTCCCTGTGCACCTGATCGAAGGCGCGCGCTACCTCACCGATTTCGTCCGCCGAGTCCACGTCAATGGGCGCCACCTCCAATGGCACGTCACCGCCGTCGGTCTCGCTAATCCGGCGCACCGTCTCCGGCAGCCCGATCCCCGCAATCTCCAGCGCTCCCGCTCTCAGCCTGCGCAGCGGGCGCACCATTGACCGGCCGACGATACTCGTGAGTAGCAGCGCGAGCGCAAGGACGAGGATGACCGCGATGCCCACGGCGACGGCGGAGACAATCGCGTGGTTTCGCAGCACCGTAGCGCGCGAGATGATCGAGGTAACGATCTGCTGCTCTACCCCGTGGAGGCTGCTGACTGGGAATGTCATCGCCGAGCTCGCGTCGGCGATGGTCGGGTCGGTCCCGGGAGGCCTGCTGCCCGACGCCAGGAAGATCGCCGCTTGCTCCAGCGCCTGCGCCTGGTCCTCCTGAGGACCAGATAGCGCGGACAAGTACAGCTGCCGTTGGGCGGGCGTGGCGGAAATGTTGAACTCCGCCAGGTTGCTCTGCTGCTCGGCCTCTGCGGTGGTGATGGCCGACACCTTGTCCGGCCCGAAGCTCCCCTGGCCGACGAGGTCAGGCGCAAGCGCGGAGGTCAGGATCGCGCCCTGCTCCGACGCCTCTTCCTTCATCCGCGAGATGAAGCCGAGCACCTGGACCGTATCGGCCAGGCCCGAATCGTTACTGCCTAGGGCGATTTCGTCATCGAGTGCCAGCACATCATCGATCGTGCTCTCATACTTCTGGATCACCACAAGGGGCGGAAGCTGAGTATGAATGGCAGCGTCACGAAGGGCGGGAAGTCCGGCAATCGCTGTGATCGCCGCCTGCGCCTCTTGACGTATCAGGGCAGGGTAGGAACTGCCGACCGCCCCGGCCTGGCGGCGAACCAGGGCGGCCGCTGCATCCGTGGTGTCATAGTCGCTCTGAACGACCTGACGTTCCAGACTGGCCGAAGCGGCGTCGCTGGTGCGGCCGCCCTTCGGTCCGCGCACGATGTACCTGATGGTTTCACTGCGTTCGAGTTCCAGCGCCTGGGCCAGGTTGGTGACATTCCTGCTCAGTGTCGCAAGCCGGTCAACCTGCTGATACGCGACGGCGCTCTGTGCTGAGGAGCCGATGCGGACGCCACCGAGGATGATGGCGGTGAGGGTGGGGATGGCGATGAGCAGGACCAGGCGCGAGCGCACATGCCAGTTCTTCAGCGCACGCCGGGAGGTCCGGCGCGCTGGAGGCGAGTCTGGGCGTGCGCCCTGCTGGCTGTCTGCCGGCCCATCAAATCCAGTCGGCCCACCCGGCTGGAGGCCACCGCGAGTCTGCCCGTGCCTGGGGCCGACCGCCACCGCTGGATCGGCAGGTGACGCCTGCGGGTCAGCCTCGGCGGGGGCGCTACGGGTTTTTCTGGCCCTGGACCTCACAGCCTCTGCACCTCTCACCTAGCGACCGGGACCAGGTCGCCGGCGTACGGCCATCGCCGTGAAACCGGCATGTCGGACCCCTTTCAAGGCGGCAAGCTGCCCCCGCAGCACCGCCACACGACCAGCCTCCCGGTGCTGACATGTGGTCTGGCCAGCGTCTGCCACGATACTTCGCATATCCCCAAAGATCGATGTTACGTTACGTGAGCGCCTTAAACCCGGCCACCAGTAGGGTACTTGGCGGGCTACGCTTACGTCCCCAGAACGGCCTGTTCGGCCCAAAGCCCCGCAAAGGAGCCTCATGCGGCTTGTCCACGTCGGCGCACGCACGCCGCGCAGAGTTAGCCTGATCAGGCGATTTCACCATGTCCCTGCTTTGCTGTCAGCCGCGCTCCTGATGACCGGCTGTGGCGTTCTCGGGGGGACGTCATCGAGCCAGAGCGGATCGAGGGGCCTGGCGATTACTGTGGCTGCTGTTCCTGGAGTTGGTGATGCGCCGCTCTATGTCGCACGTACGGCAGGGCTCTTCCGGCAACACGGGCTGAACGTCACCATCCGCGACTACGCCTCCGTTAAGCAGGAAATTCAGGCCCTCAGCCAGGGTCGCGCCAACATCGCGGCCGGGGACTATGCAGACTTCTTCTACACCGAATCCCATGCGCGCCTGCCGCTGCGGCTGATCGCGGACGGATATGACGCCGCCCCCAACGTGATGGAGGTCATGACCCAATCGGGCTCGACCATCACCAGCCCTCAGGATCTTGTGGGCAAGATCATCGCCACTCCCGCGGCACAAGCAATCCCGGTGACCTCGACCATCCCGTACAGCATCGAGATGATGGCCACGCAGGCCGTCCTGGGAAGCGACGGCGTCAGCGCTAGCAGCATTACCTGGGATCCCATGCCCGAACAGGACATGGTCGGCGCGCTGCAGAGCGGCAAGGTCGACGCGATCCTGGTGACGGAGCCGTACATCCTCGATGCGGAAACCAAACTGGGCGCGGTGGCGGTGCTCGACTCATGCAGCGGGGTGACGGCGGCCCTGCCGCTCCTTGGCTACTTCGGCCTCAATGCGTTCGCCAGCGCCCATCCGCAAGCGGTGCAGGAATTCAGGTCCGCACTGCTGCAAGCGCAGTCAGATGCCGCACTGCGCGCGCCAGTCCAGGCGACGCTGGTCAGCTCGATGGGCATGAGCTCGCAGAACGCCGGCTTGCTGACGCTCGGGGATTACCCGACATTCCTGAGTACCACCCAGGTCCAGCGAGTCGCCGACCTGATGTACGACGCCGGGATGATCAGCTCGCCGCTTACCGTTCAGACGCTGGTGTCCAAGTGACCGTGCCGCTTACCCATCGTCACTGATACCGAGTTCTCGTGCGATGACCATCCGCTGAACCTCGGATGTGCCCTCGCCTATCTCCAGGACCTTGGCGTCCCGGTAGAATCGCGCGACGGGAAACTCGTTCATGAACCCGTATCCGCCGAATATCTGCGTCGCGTCGCGCGCGTTGTCCATGGCAGCATTTGATGCGGTCAGCTTGGCGATCGCGGCCTGCTTCTTGAAGTGCTCACCGGCAACAAGCCGCGCGGCCGCGTCGTACCAGGCCAGCATGGCGCCGCGCGCCCGCGCCTCCATATCAGCGATCTTGAATCGGATCGACTGGTAGTGGCTGAGCCGGTGGCCAAAAGCGGCGCGCTCCCGCACGTAGGCCAGGCACTCATCGACGCATCCCGCAGCCAGGCCGGCCGACACCGCGGCGATCGCGACGCGCCCCTCGTCCAGCGTCTGCAGGAATTGCGCGTAGCCGCGGCCTTCTTCGCCCAGCAGGTTCGCCGCCGGTACCCGGCAGGACGAGAAGGCCAGTTCCCTGGTGTCGGAGGCGCACCAGCCGACCTTCGAGTACTCAGGCCCGACGGTGAATCCCGGCGTTCCTGACGGCACGATGATCGCGGAGATCTCTGGCCGGCCGGCCGGCCGGCCGGTTATCGCCAGCGCCGTCACCACAGACGTGATGGACGTGCCGGAGTTGGTGATGAAGGCCTTGGAACCGTCGATCACCCATTCACCGTCCTCGAGCCTCGCGGTCGTCCGCATGCCACCGACGATGTCAGACCCGCCGCCCGGCTCGGTCAGCCCGAAGGCGGCGAGCCGGTCCCCCTGGCAAAGCTCGGGCAGCCACTGGCTGCGCTGTTCGTCCGATCCGAAACGGTAGATCGGCATCGCGCCGAGCGAAACAGCCGCCTCGAGCGTGATGGCCACCGACGAGTCGACCCTGGCCAGTTCGTGGAGCGCGAGGCAGAACGCGAAGTAGTCGCCGCCCATCCCGCCGTACTCCTCGGGGAACGGCAACCCGAACAGGCCGAGCTTGCCCATCTTGGCGACGATCCCGTAGGGAAATTCGCCGCGCTCATAGAAGCCGCCTATTACCGGTGCTACCACGTCACGCGCGAACTCGGCGACAGTCAGGCGGAGCTGGTCGTGGTCGTCGCTCAGCCTGAAGCTGATCATCTCTCTGCCCCTTTGCAGATAGCTCGCCGCAGCGGCGACGCTGGCCTGATGTCAGCGATGCTACTGGCCGCCGCACGCACGTGCCGCCCAGCGCGCGGCTCAGCAAGCCACTATCGGGGTTCGCTGATCAGATGAACCAGAAGTGCTCCATGTCCCAGTTGGACAGGGACTCGCCCACCTTGGATGTGGTGTATCCGGTGATCTTGTCGGTGTACGCATCTAGCGTATCCATGAACGTGGGAATGATGTAGGCGCCCTCGGTGAAATCGAGTTGCTGCATCTCGTACTCGACCTGCTTGCGCGGAGCCGGATCGGCTGTCGCGTTAGCCTTGTTATATAGGGCAATATAGCTAGGATTGTTGCTGTGCGTCTCGTTGAACGGCGAGCCAAGTCCCAGGAACGACTGGGCGACCTGGTTGAGGTAGGGCGCGTAGCTGTAATAGTCCTGCGAGAAGCTCCAGCTCAGGTAGTTGTTGCCGAAGAAGACGCCGGGGTCGACCTGCTTGAGGTTGATCGTGACACCTGCCGCCTTGGCCTGCTCTGCCAGTACCGTCGCCATGGCCACCGTGCCGGTCGCGATGGCCGACGTGGTGAGCGTCACGGTCAGGTTTTCCTGGCCTGCCTTCTTCAGCAGGAACTTTGCCTGCGGGATGTCCTGCTGCCGGTGCAGCGAGCTGTCGAAGTCAGGATCGTATGGTGCGAAGACATCGCTGGCGATGGTCCCGTAACCGTCCAGGGCCGAGTTAATCAGCTGCTGCCGGTCGACCAGGAGCCGCATGGCCTGGCGAACGTCGGGGTCGTGGAAAGGCGCCTGATCAACGCGCATGGTAAAGGGCTTGAACTGCCCGGTACGCGACGCGACGGTTCGCACTCCGGCGGTATTCGCCAGCGCTGCTAGTTGCGGCGGGTCGAGCTGGCCGGCCGCCTGGATGGCGTTGGTGACCAGGGCATCCTGCACGGCGGAGTTGTCGCTGAAGTCGATCATCGTCAGGGCATCGACGTAGGGAAGCCCGGGCTTCCAGTAATGGTTGTTACGCAAGAACAGGCTGCGCTGCCCGGGGGTGAAGCTCTTGTAGGTAAATGGGCCAGTTCCGATCGGGGTTTTCGGGTTGAATCCGGTCGGCACGATGTATAGGTAGTACCAGGCCCCCGCCAGTGAGTCGACGAAGCTGCCGAAATCTGTCTTAAACGGCACCAGGACGGTGAGCTTGTCGAGCGCCTTCACCCCGCTGACATCGATCGGGCCGAGGAAGCTTGTGCCGCTGAAGTCGTTGGAGATGATCCTGTGGATGGTGAAGATGACGTCCTGGGCGGTAAAGGGCTTCCCGTTGTGGAAAGTGACGTCCGGCCGGAGTTTTATGACAAATTCCTTCAACGATCCCGCACGAGGCGTGATCGACTCCGCGAGCACATACTCGGTCTTTGCCTGCTTGTCGAGCTTGACCAGGGGCTGGTAGAGGGCCTCGAAGCGGCCAGTGTCGAGGTAGGTCAGGCCCTGGTGCGGGTCGAGAGTGTCCGAGCTCGAGCCGCCTGCGAGGCCCACCTTGAGGTTGCCTCCCCGATTGGGTGCGCCGCTGCCACTGACGGCAGGCGCCGGGGTCTTGGCGCTCCCCCCGCACGCGGCCAGAAGACCGCCCGCACTCGCCACCGTGCCCGTGACGGCAATCCCGCGAAGGAATTGGCGCCGCCCCAGAGCGTCTCCGTGCATAGACGTCAAGCGCTCACTTGGTTTTTCCACAGAATTTACCTCCATTGACGCGGCCCCAGGCTTCCCATGGCCGGGACAGCCGCGGTCCCAAGGAACGCCTTCAGCAGGAAACTGCATTCCGCCTGGGACTCGGCGTTCTAGAGATCGGGTGTCATAGTCTCACAAGGTGCACGCGGGCGCTAGCTGAACCTAAAAGGTCTATCGCGGGACTTTTCGGTCGCGCGCAGCGATCAGCGCCCGTCCGTGCGCAGGCGTGCCATTTGGTGACGCCGACGCGACTGCCCAGGCGAGTCACATCGGTCTCGCGTGGTAGATCAAGTCCGCCATGCACGCGGTCAACTTACGGCGGCCGGGCTCGATGCCGGGTTCCAGGCCGGCTCGCCCTGATAGCCCCGCGCCACCATCGTGACGAAGTTGTACACACCGTCCTCATTCGCCGCGAGCGGCCCCGGCTGGGCGTGTTCCGAGGTGAGTCCGCGCTGCACCGACTCGCAAGCATCGAAGTCCTGCCGGTTGGTGATGTCCCAGAACTCGACCGCGTAACCGGGATCGAAGCCGGGCCGCTCCAGCGCCTCCGGCGCGAAGGCCCAGGAGCACTCGATCATGGTCCGGTCGGCGGCCAGCGGCACCAGCCGATGCGTCATCACGTAATCAGGATGCAAGCTCAGCAGCACGTTCGGGAAGATATTCAGGTAGATCACGATGCGCAGGCTGCGGTCGTCAAGCCCGCGCAGCGGGACGCCGAGGCTAGCACCGTCGAGCGACATGGTTTCCATGCCATCGCGAAGGTGCATCCAGCCGCCGACCCACGCACCGTCCACTGGGAAGTTCTCGCCGCTCTTGGGCGGGCTGACCCGGCACAGCTCGGGATGGATCGTCGGGCAGTGGTAACACTCCTCGTAGTTTTCGCTGACCACTTTCCAGTTCGAGGCAGCATCGTAAACGTGGCGACCTGCTATCGCGAGCCGTTCCGGTTCGTAGGGCGTGACCACCTCGTCCAGCGCCCGCAGCGAGTCCGCGAGCGGCCCGGCATCGCCCGAGCTGTTCACGAAGATCAGCCCGTGCCATTCGATCACGGGAAGCTCGGCAAGGCCCCAGGCTGACTCGTCAAATCCAGGCCGGCCCTTGAAGCCGGCGGCGAAGCGCAGCCCGCCGGACAGCGCGTAGGTCCAGGAGTGATAGGGGCAGATAATGGAGTTCCGCTGCGCCACGGCGCCGGATGCCAGGAGCTCATGGCCGCGGTGGCGGCAGGTGTTGGCGAAGGCACGCAGCACGCCGTCCTCGCCGCGGACGAGCAGCACGCTTCCCGCGCCGACCGGCTCGGCCCGCTGATCACCCGGCCGGGCCAGTTGCGAGCTGAACCCGGCGCACATCCAGCCCGAGCTGAAGAAGCTCGCCTGCTCCCAGGCGAACACCGCCGGATCGACATACGCAGCCCTGGGCAGCATCGTGCTCTCGCCGAAAGGTTGCAGCGCGGCCGCGACCCCTGCCGGGTCGATGGGGGCTAGGCGACGGGAAGGTTGAACGGCCATAGAGTCGAGCGTATGGGACGGTTTGGGATGGTGTCTACCGATCCCGGTCGTACCCGGAGAGGCCGATGGTGACCCCGCGGCCAGCGGATGTCCCGTTGGTCCGCCCTCAATGGTCCCGTTACGGTGGATATAGTGCTGAAACCATAGCGATGGCAGCGGCAGGCGGTCCTGGCCGGGCCATCAGCCGGCAATCAGGCTGGCAGCCAGGCCGGATCGGCCCTCCCTCGCCGGTTCGCCGAACGCTGAAGGGAAGCCGACAACGTGGCAGGTCCGTGTGCCAGCATGCTCCGCCGGGTGAGCCGCGCGTGACGATAACCACGGCCGGTGTCCTTCCGGTGGTCTCCCGTCGCGACGATCACCCCATCCTGCGGCTGGTGCGGCGGCGGAGCGCATTCGGTGCCCTCACGCTGTTCCTGGTGTCCGTAGTCGTATTCCTGGCCACGGAGATCCTGCCGGGCAACGCAGCGGTAGCCATCCTCGGCCGGAACAGCAGGCCGAGACTGCTGCATGCGCTGGAACTTCAGCTGCACCTGAACCGCCCCCTGGCTGACCAGTACTGGACATGGCTGTCCGGGATGTTCACCGGCAACCTTGGCCGCTCTCTTCTTAACCACCAGCCGGTCTGGAGCCTGGTTGAGCCGCGCCTGATCGACTCCGCTGCACTGGTCCTGGTCGCGGGAGTTGTCGGTTCGCTCCTCGGGGTCCTGCTCGGCGCTGTCGCAGCCCTGCGCAAGGACGGGAAGTTCGATCATGTCAGCTCGGTTATCGCGCTGGCGGCAACGTCATTGCCCGAGTTCGTCATCGCCATCGGCCTGATCTTCACTCTCTCCACGGTGATCTGGCATGTGCTACCCGCCGTCTCGCTGCTGCCCCCGGGCACTTACCCGTGGAACAGCCCGCAACTGATCGTCTTGCCGGCCGCCACGCTCGTCATCGTCATCATCCCGTACACGATGCGAATGATGCGCGCCGCGATGATCGAGTCTCTCGGTTCCGACTACGTGGAGATGGCCAGGCTCAAAGGGGTACCCGAGTGGCGCGTCGCGGTAGTGCACGCGCTGCCGAACGCCATCGCGCCGACCATCCAGGTCATCGGGCTCGGATTCCTGTACCTCGCCGGCGGGATCGTAGTCGTGGAATACGTATTCAACTTCCCGGGCATCGGCCAGGAACTCGTCTATGCGGTCAGCGGCCGTGACATTCCGGTGATCCAGTTTGTTGTCGTGCTGCTTGCGGCGTTCTACGTGTTCGTGAACATCCTCGCCGACGTGGTCGCCTTGATGGCCACGCCACGGCGGAGGATCGCGAGGTAGGCATGGCCGCCAACGCTTCCGCGGCCTCATCCGCGACCGGGCACACCGCGCCCGCCCTGCGCAGGTTCCAGTGGGCATCGGTGCTGTCGGCGGCGGTGCGCAGCCCGCGGGGAGGCATCGGAGCCGCGCTGACATCCGTCGTCGTGCTCGTGGCGGTCATCGGCCCGTCCGTCGCCCCGCATTCTCCGAACGGGCTCGCGACCGTCGACTTCGCCAAGCCCTCCGGCCAATTCCTGCTGGGCAGTGACTTCCTCGGCCGGGATGTCCTGTCCAGGGTTCTGAACGGCGGCTGGCTGCTGCTGGTGATGGCCCTGGCCGCGACGGTAATCGGGCTCGCGGCCGGCGCCATGGCCGGAATGTCGGCTGCCTACCTCCGCGGGCGGACAGACGGGATCATCATGCGGGGCGTCGACGTCATCTTGTCGTTCCCGCAGATCGTGTTTGCCCTGCTGCTGCTGAGCCTCATCGGCCCGAAGCTCTGGCTGATCGTGCTCGCGGTCGGCATTTCGCACGCGCCGCAAGTAGCCCGCGTGGTGCGGTCAGCGACTCTCGATATCTCTGAGCGTGACTACGTCAAGGCGGTCGAACTGCAGGGGATGCCGCCGGCCAAGATCATGCTGACCGAGATCATGCCCAACCTGGTAGCCCCGCTCATGGTCGAGGCCGGGCTCCGGCTGACATATTCGATCGTCATCATCGCCGGGCTGGCTTTCCTCGGTTTCGGCCAGCCTCCCCCGGCGGCGAACTGGGGCACGATGATCAACGAGAACCTGATCGGCCTGGCCGTGAACCCATGGGCGGTCATCGTTCCCGCCGCGCTGATCGCGCTGCTTACCATTGGCACGAACACATTTACTGACGCCGTTGCCCGGGTGGCTATCGGCGTCGAGCGCAGGCCCGAGGAAGCGGCGCTTATCTCCGATGTCGGTGCGGCGATGGCCAGATGAGAGCCGGCAAGGCCTTCCGCGCCAATCAGCTCGCGGGCCCGCTCCGACCGTCCGGCGCCCCCAGGCTTGAAGTGACGGGCCTCGCGGTACACGTCGGCGACTCCGGGCACGACGTGGTCAGCGACATCTCCTTTTCGGTGCCCGCCGGTGAGATCCTCGGCCTGATCGGCGAGTCCGGCTCGGGCAAAACCACCGTGGCGCTCGCCCTGCTCGGTCATGTTCGGGCCGGCCTGAAGATCACCTCAGGAGAGGTCTGCCTCGATGGGACGGACGTGCTGGCGCTCAGCCCGGGCCAGCTGCGGGAAACCCGCGGCGCAAAGATCAGCTACGTGCCTCAGGACCCGTCATCGGCGCTCAACCCAGCGCTCCGGGTGGGAACGCAGCTAAGGGAAGTCCTGCGGGTGCACCCGGGCGTGATAGACGATCCCGTCGCACGCGTCGCCGAGGTCATGGGCGAGGTACACCTTGACGCGTCGCCGGAAATGCTGCGCCGTTACCCGCACCAGTTGTCCGGTGGCCAGCAGCAGCGCATCGGCCTTGCCATGGCCTTTGCCTGCAGGCCCTCGCTCATCGTGCTGGACGAGCCGACAACAGGGCTGGATGTCTCCACTCAGCGTCATGTCCTGGACACTATCCGCAGGCTCTGCCGCTCCTACGGCGTAGCGGCCGTCTACGTAAGCCACGATCTAGCTGTAGTCAGCGGGCTGGTGAGTGACGTAGCGGTCATGTACGCGGGGCGGATCATCGAACTCGGCCCGGCGCCCCGGCTATTCGGGGAGCCGCTGCATCCCTATACCCGCGGGCTGATCGGGGCAGTCCCGTCGCCGGATCGCGCCGAGGTACTCACCGGCATCGACGGTCAGCAGCCACGGCCCGGCCGCCGTGGCGGCGGCTGCTCATTCTCCGCACGCTGCAGCCATGTCATTGACGACTGCACGCGCCGCCCGCCCGAGCCGGTAGTGATTGCTGGCCGGACAGTGCGGTGCCTTCGCGCCGGGGAAATCCGGGCCGAGCCGGCCCACCGTCCGGCGGCGCTGCCCGGCCCGGTGGTCAGCCCCGATGCGGCAGTTCTGTCAGTCCGGGGCGTCTCGGCCAGCTATGGCGATACGCCCGTACTGTTCGACATCACCCTCGACGTGCCGCCCGAGTCCTGCGTCGCGGTGGTGGGCGAGTCCGGTTCCGGCAAGACGACACTTGCGCGCTGTATAACCGGGCTGCACAGCAACTGGACCGGTGAGATTAGTTTCCAGGGCGCGGCCCTGGCGGCGGGCGCGCGCAGGCGCCCGAAAGATGCGCTGCAGCGCGTCCAGTACATCTTCCAGAACCCGTATACCTCCCTCAATCCCAGGAAAACCGTCGGCCAGCTCGTGGCCCAGCCGGTCGAGCAGTTCTTTGATCTCCCCTTCCAGGAGCGATCCAGGCGCGTCGCTCAGGCTCTGCAGGACGTCTCGCTCAGCGTTGACTACCTGTCGCGGTACCCAGATCAACTGTCCGGCGGAGAGCGACAGCGCGTCGCCATCGCCCGGGCGCTGGCGGCTGAGCCGTACCTGCTGGTTTGCGACGAGGTCACCTCGTCGCTCGATGTCTCGGTACAGGCAATCATCGTGGGCCTGCTCCGCCGGATCCAGCGGGAGCGTCAGCTGGCCATGGTCTTCATCACCCACAATCTCGCCCTCGTGCGCAGCATCGCGCAATCCGCCGTCGTGCTTCGCAATGGCTGCGTCATCGAATCGGGCACAGTGGATCAGATTCTCCAGCATCCGGCCGATCCGTACACCATGCGCCTGATGGAGGACGTGCCGAAGCTGCGCACCATGCCCCAGGTGCGCCCGAGCCCGGACACCGTTCCGGCTGGCAGGCACCACCGGGATGAGCAGCATGACGCGCCCGGTAACCTCCCTAAATCAGCACACGGCACGTGGCAGGGTGAAGAGCCCGGCTAACGCTCGGCTCAGGACACGAGATCGTCCCTGACGCGTTACGCTCAAGCGGCCGTGACCCGAGATCTCAGCTCTGCCGTGGAGGACGTGATGGCGACCCTGACCTGCCCGGTCTGCGCAGCCGAGGTCAAGCCGGCTGACCT
>OCZU010002561.1_pt1 | contig 11567 bp, 8 predicted proteins | sample 1539001 | NCBI WGS metagenome assembly OCZU01 (sample SAMEA3539306, study PRJEB22396) | soil metagenome | biome: tundra; feature: field; material: soil | place: USA | collected 2010-05 | depth 0.15 m
ATGCACCGGACGGTCTCGGCCGGGTCCCGCGGCGCATCCTGACCGGTCCGGCGGCACGCCGCGGCGATGCGGGCCGGGATGTCACCGGGCGGCAGGAACACCGGGTCGTCGGGATCGAACACCGCCCGCAGTGGCGGCCGCCGCGCCGCGTCATGGAGCAGGCTCTCGACGTCGGCGGGCGGCCCGGCGTCCGACCACGTCCGGACCGACTCCTGAAGCAGCCAGAGGCCCATCACGTTGCGCAGGTAGCGGATGGTGCCGTCGACTCCTGTCTCGTTGGTGAAGTTGGCCATCCGGCTGGCCTCCGTCAGCACCGGCCGATCCAGCTCCACTCCCACCAGGGACCAGGTGCCCGAGGAGATGTAGGCGAAGCTTCGGCCGTCCGCTGGCACGCTGACCACGGCGGACGCGGTGTCGTGGGAGCCGACCGCGACCACGGGGCACGGCGCGCGCAGGCCGGTCCGGGCGGCGGCCTCCGGCAGCAGGTCACCGAGGACGGCGCCGGACGGGCGCAGCGCCGGGAACAGGTCCGCCGGGATGCCAGCGCGCTCCATGAGATGGGTCGCCCACCTCTGCGCCCGGACATCGTAGAGCTGGGTGGTGGAGGCGTTCGTCATCTCCGCGCCCACCTCCCCGGTGAGCCAGTAACCGAGCAGGTCGGGGATCAGCAGCAAGGTCCGGGCGGCGTCCAGCTGCGGCGTCCGGGCCGCCGCCGTCAGCTGGTAGATCGTGTTGATCTGAAGCTGCTGGATGCCGGTGGCCGCGTACAGGTCCTGCGCCGGGATCGCGGCGAGCACCTCGGCGACCACGCCATCGGTCCTGGCGTCCCGGTAGTGCACCGGGTTGCCGACCAGCGCGCCGCTGGAGTCGATCAGGCCGTAGTCCACGCCCCAGGAGTCGATCCCGATGCCGGCCAGGTCGAAATCCCTGGCCGCCGAGCGCAGGCCGTCGAGCACGTCCCGATAAAGCCGCAGGATGTCCCAGTGGAGCGTGGTGAGTATCTGCACCGGAACGTTGGGGAATCTGTGTATTTCGTGCAGCCGGAGCTGGCCGGCCCCGACCTCGCCCACCATGACCCGCCCGCCCGACGCCCCCAGATCGACCGCGGCCACCGTGGCCACCGCCTTGGCCACCACGCCTGCTCCCATCAGCGCAGGAAGGCCGCGGCCACCCCGGCGTCGACCGGGATGTGCAGCCCGGTGGTCAGCGGCAGGTCGCCGGCGGTGAGCGCGACGACCGCGGCCGCGACATGTTCCGGGAGCACTTCGCGCTTGAGCAGGGTGCGCTGGGCGTAGTACGCGCCGAGTTCGTCCTCGGGCACGCCGTAGACGGCGGCCCGCTGCGCCCCCCAGCCTCCGGCGAAGATGCCTGAGCCGCGGACCACGCCATCGGGATTGATGCCGTTGACCCGGATGCCGGACCCGCCGAGTTCCGCGGCGAGCAGCCGCACCTGATGGGCCTGGTCGGCCTTGGCGGCACCGTAGGCGAGGTTGCTCGGGCCGGCGGCGACGGAGTTCTTGCTGCAGATGTAGATGATGTCCCCGCCCATGCCCTGGGCCTGCATGGTGCGGGCCGCCTCGCGGGAGACGAGGAACGAGCCGCGCGCCATCACGTCGTGCTGCACGTCCCAGTCGGCCGTGGTGGTCTCGAGCAGCGGTCTGGAGATGGACAGCCCGGCGTTGTTGACCACGAGATCAACCCCGCCGAAGGCCAGGGCCGCGGCCCGGAACGCCTCGATCACGCTGGCCTCGTCCGTCACGTCCGCGGTGACGCCCACCGCGACATCCGCCGAGCCGATGCCGTCGGCGACCTTCTGCGCCGCGCCGCCGTCCCGGTCGGTGACGACCACGCATGCTCCCTCGGCGGCCAGCCGCTGGGCGGTGGCCCGCCCGATCCCGGACCCGCCGCCGGTGACCAGGGCGACCCGGGTGGCCAGCGGCTTGGCCTTCGGGCGCCGCCTGAGCTTGGCCTCCTCCAGCGACCAGTACTCGATGCGGAATTTCTCGCTCTCCGGGATGGGGGAGTAGCTGGAGACCGCTTCCGCGCCGCGCATCACGTTGATCGCGTTGACGTAGAACTCCCCGGCGACCCGCGCCGTCTGCTTGTCGGCGCCGAAGCTGAACATGCCGATTCCCGGGACCAGGACGATCGCCGGGTCGGCGCCGCGCATCGGCGGCGTGCCGGCGTCGGCGTGGCGTTCGTAGTACGCGCGGTACTCGTCACGGTAGGCGGCATGCAGCTCGCGGAGCCGTTGCGAAATCTCGGCCAGCGGGGCGGATGGCGGCAGGTCGACGACCAGCGGCCGGATCTTCGTGCGCAGGAAATGGTCGGGGCAGGAGGTGCCGAGCGCGGCCAGCGCCGGGTGCCTGCGCCGGGCCAGGAAATCCAGCACCACCGGGCGGTCGGTGAAGTGCCCCACCTGTGCGCGGTCGGTGCTGGCCAGTCCGCGCAGGAGCGGCGCCAGTGCGGCCGCCCGCTCGCGGCGCTCGGCCTCCGGCAGCGGCTGAAATTCAGGAACAATTTCCCCCAACGGCTCCGCGCGCCCATGTACGTCCAGATACTGCTGCGCCGTAGCGATGATCTCCAAAGACCGCGCTTCGCACTGATCACTGGTATCGCCCCAGGCGGTGATCCCGTGACCGCCGAGAATGACGCCGATAGCGTGCGGGTGGCCACGGCGGAATTCGGCGATGTCCAGGCCGAGCTGGAAGCCGGGGCGCCGCCAGGGAACCCAGCCCACCCTGTCCCCGAAGCAGTCGGCGGTCAGGGCCGGGCCGTCCGCGGCGGTCGCGAAGGCGATCCCGGAGTCGGGGTGCAGATGGTCGACGTGCGCGGCCCCGACCAGCCCGTGCATGGCGGTGTCGATGGACGGCGCCGCGCCTCCTTTACCGTGCAGGCAGTAGTCGAAGGCGGCGACCATCTCGTCCTCGCGCTCGACGCCGGGGTAGACGCCGGTGAGCGCGCGGAGCCGGTCGAGGCGCAGCACGGCCAGCCCGCCGGTGGTAAGCGTGCCCAGGTCACCGCCGGAGCCCTTGACCCACAGCAACTCCGTGGGCTGGCCGGTCACCGGGTCGGTGACCTTCCCTTTGGCCGAGGTGTTGCCGCCGGCGTAGTTGGTGTTGCGCGGATCCGCGCCGAGGCGGTTGCTGCGCTCGATGAGCGCGGCGACCTCGGGCGGTGGCGGCGGGGCCATGTCGCGTCCTCCTTGTCTGTGGCCTTGTCTGTGGCCTTGTCTGTGGCGCGAAATCGGCGCGGTGCGTTGTGCCCCTTATGTGCGCACAATGCACCGCGCTGCCGGGAGTTAACTACCCCAGCTGGCTGGGGTGCCACCGACGCGGTCAGCAACGATCTTCTGGCCGTAGCCCGAGCGGTGGTAGGCGGCGATGGGGTCGGGGTCCAGGCCCATGTCCTCACGGAGCTGCCCGAGCATAGGGCGGACGTCGGTGTTGTAGGCATCCATGAGGGCGGCGTTCCCGCCCAGCACGTCCCCGCTGCGCTGGGCAGTGGTGAGGGCTTCGGTGTCGACCAGGAGGGCTTTGGCCGTAGCTTCCTGGACGTTCATGACCGACCGGATCTGGGCCGGGATTTTGGGCTCGATGTTGTGGCACTGGTCGAGCATGAAGGCGATCCCGGCGTCGGGCCCGAGCGCGTCCGCCGTCACGACTTCGTGCAGGATTCGGAACAGCTGGAACGGGTCGGCGGCGCCGACCATGAGGTCGTCGTCGGCGTAGAACCGGCTGTTGAAGTCGAACCCGCCCAGGCGCCCGGCGCGCAGCAGGATGGCCACGATGAACTCGATGTTGGTGCCGGGCGCGTGGTGCCCGGTGTCCACCACCACGGCGGCCTGCGGGCCGAGGGCCATGCAGTGCAGCAGGGAGGTGCCCCAGTCGGGCACGTCGGTGGTGTAGAACGAGGGCTCGAACAGCTTGTACTCCAGCAGCATCCGCTGCCGCGCCGCGAGCCGCTGGTACACGACGGCGAGGGCCTCGGCCAGCCGGTCCTGGCGGCCGCGGATGTCGTCCTGGCCCGGGTAGTTGGTGCCATCGGCGAACCACAGCTTCAGGTCGGCTGATCCGGTGGCGTCCATGATCCCGACGCATTCCAGCAGGTGCGCCGTGGCCTTGGCGCGCACCGCCGGGTCGGGGTGGGCGACACTGCCCAGCTTGTAGTCGTCATCCTGGAACACGTTCGCGTTTACCGTGCCGATACGCACGCCGAGATCTGCCGCGTAGGCGGCCAGCGCGGCGTAGTCGTCGACCCGGTCCCAGGGGATGTGCACGGCCACGCTGGGGGCGACCCCGGTGAACGCGTGCACCTGGGCGGCGTCCGCGATCTTCTCCTGTGGCGTGCGGGGTACCCCCGGCTGCGCGAACACCTTGAACCGCGTCCCGGTATTGCCGAACGCCCACGATGGCAGCTCAATCCGCTGGGCCCGCAACGCGGTCTTCACAGCAGTCAGGTCAGGCATCTCGCGTCATCTCCAGGCAGCGCAGCACGCTGCGGTTCAGTCGTTGCGGTTCAGTCGTTGCGGTTCAGTCAAGGTGGAATACCTCGGTAAGCCTGCGGAACCCCTCGTCGGGCCGCTCGTCGCCGAGGTCAGCGAAGAAGGGCGCCATCTCCGCCTGCCAGCGTTCGTTGACGCCGGCCTGCGCCATCCGCCGCTGTGCGGTCGAGTAGTCGTCGGTTTCCAGGTAGCCGACGAGCAGCCCATCGTCGGCGAGGAAGAGCGTGTAGTTGGTCCAGCCAGCGCTGCGCAGTGCGTCGGTCATTTCGGGCCAGACCTCCCGGTGCCGCGCGCGGTACTCCTCGAGCCGGTCCGGCCGTATCCGGGCGAGAAAGCAGACGCGCTCCATCGGGTGGGCCTCCCCGTGATGGCCGGCCCTTTGTGCTTGCCCCGGGCACCGCCCGGGGCAAGCACAAAGACACGGCTAGAAGTTGAACTGGCTGATGTTGGCCTTGTTGAACACGAACGGCGGGCCAAGCAGGATGGTGTCGTCAGCACCGACCGTGAACTTGCCCAGCTTGCCCGCCGTGAACGATCCACCTGCGCTACTCGTGATCTTCTTAGACGCGAAGTTGACCGCCGCGTACCCGGCCAGGTAGCCGAGGTTCGCCGGGTTCCACAGTTCGAAGGACTGGACGGTGCCATCCGAGACGAACTTCTTGAGGGAATCGGGAGTGCCGAGGCCGGTGAGTGCGATCTTGCCCCGGTACTTGGGCGAGTCAAGAACCTGCGCCGCAGCGAGGATGCCCACCGTCGTCGGCGAGATGATGCCCTTGAGGTTCGGGTACTTCTGCAGCAGCCCCTGGGTCACCTGGGTTGCGGTGGTCGGGTCGTCGTTGCCGTAGACCGTGCTGACCAGGTGCATGTTCGGGTACTTCGTCAGCTCCTGCTTCATGTACCCGATCCAGGCGTTCTGGTTCGTCGCGGAGGCGGCGGCAGACACGATCGCGATATCGCCAGTGGAGTTGATCTGCTTGGCCAGGAGGTCGACCTCGCTGGTCCCGATCTGGGCGGTGGATGCCTGGTTGATGAACAAGTCCCGGCAGGCTGGCGCGTCCGAGTCGTAGGTGACAACCGTGATGCCCTTGGCCATGGCGGACTTCAGGGTCGGGCAGAGCGCTGAAGGATCAGTCGCGGACACGATGAGCGCGTTGGCGCCCTTGGTGATGGCCGCCTGGATGGCCGGGATCTGCGAGGCGGCCGTCGCGGCGGTCCCGCTGGTCTCACTACCGGTCTCGCCGAGCGTTTGCAGCGCGGCGAGCGCCCCGCCGGAATTCACGCTGTCTGACGTTGTGAAGTACGGGTTGCCGAGGTTCTTCGGGATCACGAAGACCTTCAGCCCGGTCTTCAATCCCCCGGAGGCGCTTGAGGAGCTTGACGATGAGCCGGAGGCCGTGGAACTTCCTGAAGAACTGCACGCCGCGAGCGTCGCGGACGCGACCAGGAGCACCGCGGGAGCCCACAGTGCCCTTCTGACAGAACGTCTCATATCTGAATCCTTTCAATTGGGGCCGGACAAAGTTGGATTGGCCGAGTGACCGGGGTGGCCTGTTGGCGTGGCCGAGTGACCGGGGTGACCTGGGTGCCTGTCGGCGTGGCCGAGTGACCGGGGTGACCTGTTGGCGTGGCGGCCGGCCGAGGGGTGCGGCGCGGCGCTGCGGGGATGTGGCCCCCTGGCCGCGGTCAGTCATGTACTGCTCCGACTTCCGGAGAGCGGCGCAGGCTACGGCTGCGGCCCAGCCCGCGTGCCCGGCTGCGGAAGGCCGCAGCGTTGGGTACGAACACGCTGATGAGCAGGAGACCGCCGATGACGATACCAGTGGCCTCCTGATTGAAGTTGGTGAGCAGGAGAGCGTTGAGCAGCCCGGCGAAGATGATCACGGCGAGCACCACGCCGACGATCGATCCCTTGCCCCCGAAGATGGATACGCCACCGAGCAGGACAATGGCCACAACGCTTAGCTCCAGGCCGATGGCGTTGTTCCACACCGCCGTAGCCAGGCGGAACGTCCAGAGCGCACCAGCCATGGAGCAGACCAGGCCGGACACCGCGAAGAGCATGGTCTTGATGCGCTTGACCCGGATCCCGGCGAAAAGCGCAGCTTCCGGGCTAGCGCCCATCGCGTAGACGGACCGGCCGGTCGGCGTGGCATGCAGCACGACGCCAAAGATCACGGCCAGCACGACGAAGATCGCTATGGAATAGGGGATGCTGGTGTGCGGAATCGGGTTGACCCCGATGGTGGTGTACGTCGCCGGGAAGTTAGAGATCGTGTTCGCACCCAGGATGATTTGCGCGATGCCGCGGTAAAGCCCGAGAGTGCCGATCGTCACGGCCAGTGACGGCAAGCCGACGCGGGTCACCAGCAGGCCGTTGATCAGGCCCGCGACCACCCCCAGGACGGCCAGGACGACGAAGATGGCCGGCATCGGCCAGTGCCTGCTCCAGAGATAACCGAGTGTGGCGCTGGACATGCCCAGGGTCGATGCCACAGAAAGATCGATCTCACCGCTGATGACGATGAACGTCATCGGCAGCGCCATGATCGCTACCTCGCCCGAGGAGACGCTGAGGTTGAAGAAGTTTCCGCTGGTCAGGAACTGCGTTGAGGTGAGGCCGCCGAATACCACGACGGCGACGGCCACGACGACAAGGCCGGTCTCCCAGCGCAGGACGGATTGCATCCCCGCCCGCAGCTTCCAGGCCTGGAACGCCCCGCGCAGCCGGGTGCTTCGGTCAGGTTCCAACGCCCGAACTCCTTTGCCGCAGCGCGGCCATCAGCTTGAGGGAGATGACGCGGTCGAGGGTGATGGCCACCAGGAGCAGGAAGCCGGCGATGGCCTGGTCCCAGAATGGCGAGATCCCGAGCACGTTCAGCGCCGAACTGATCGTGCTGAGCAGGAGCGCGCCGACCGCGGCGCCCACCGCGCTGCCGCTTCCGCCGAAGATCGCGACGCCGCCGACCACAACGGCGGAGATGACCGTCAGCTCGTACCCAGTTCCCGCGGTGGAGTCAATGGTCTGGTACTGCGCGGCCCAGAGCACGCCGGCCAGCCCGGCGATGCCGCCGCTGATCGCGAAGGCGGTAAAGATCCGCTTGCCCACGGGGATTCCGGCGAGGCGCGCCGCTTCCGGATTCGAGCCGATCGCGTAGAGCTCGCGCCCGGACCGGAAGGAACGCAGGTAGTACGCTCCGGCGCCGATCACAACGGCGATGACGATGGCCAGGTAGGGAACCCCGAACACGTTAGCCCTGGGGATGTTGATGAAGCTGTTCGGAAGTGTCTGGGCGACTACTTCGTTCCCGCCCACGATGAGGATGTCTATTCCCCGGATGATGTAGAGCGTGGCCAGGGTGACCACGAGGCTGGGCACCCTGCCGATGGCCACCATGAGCCCGTTGCCGATGCCGCACACGAGCCCGATCCCCAGCCCGACGAGGAAGACAACCGGGATGGGGATGCCGGGGTGGTGCCCAAAGAGGTTCGTGGAGACGTAGGCCGACAGGCCCAGCACCGAGCCGACGGACAGGTCCACGTTGCGGCTGAGGACCACCATTGTCTCGCCCAGCGCGAGGAGGGCATAGACGGTGGTGTTACTGAGCACGAACTGGATGTTCGCCTGATCGATGAACCTCGGCTGGATGCTCGCCGTGACCGCCACGAACACGACGAGGACGGCGATAATGCCGGATTCCCGGATCCGGAACACTCGCTCGGTGAGTTTGCGCGAGGTGGTCCCGCCGGGGACGCTGGCTGGGTTCTGGCGCTCGGTCACGGCCGCGCTCATTGCCCCTGCCTCTGGAGCTGGCCTGTCGCCGCTGCCATGATCTTTTCCTCTGATACGTCCACGTGGCTGAACTCGGCCATCAGTCGTCCCTCGCGCATCACCAGGATCCTGTCCCCGATGCGCAGCACTTCCGGCAGTTCTGAGGAGATCATCAAGACGGCGACGCCGTCTCTGGCCAGTTGCACCAGTAGCTCGTGCACCTCGGCCTTGGTGGCGATGTCGATCCCGCGGGTCGGCTCATCCACGATGAGCAGCGCGGGCTTGCGTCCCAGCCACTTGGCCAGCACGACCTTCTGCTGATTGCCGCCGGACAGGCGGGACACCGGGTCGGTGAGCCTGCCGTACTTGAGCCTCAGCCGCACCGCCCAGTCGTCGGCGAATGCGCGCTCGGCCGCCGCCCTGATGAGGCCTGCTCTGCTGAGCCGGCCCAGCGACGCCAGCGCCACGTTCTGCTGCACGGACATGTCCATGACCAGGCCCTGCTGGCGCCGGTCCTCGGGGACGAAGCCGATCCCGGCCGCCATCGCGGCCGTGGGGGACGCGCGGTGCAGTCCCTGCCCCCGGATCAGAACGGTCCCGGCGTCGTACCGGTCGATGCCAAAGATCGCCCTCGCGACCTCGCTCCGTCCGGACCCGACCAACCCGGCCAAGGCGACGATCTCCCCGGCCCGCACCTCGAGTGAGATGTCCGTGAACACTCCCTCCCGGGTCAGGTGCTCGATCTGCAGCACTGGCTGGCCGGGGGTGCCGCGTTTGCCGGCCGCGCGCTCGACCATGTCCCGGCCCACCATCGCCCGCACGAGATCACCCGTGGTAAGGCCAGCCAGTTCGCTGGTGAGCACGTGCCTGCCGTCGCGCATCACGGTGACCCGCTGGCAGATCTCGAACACCTCTTCCAGGCGGTGTGAGATGAACAGAACGGCCGAGCCCGCCGCGCGCAGCGTGCGTACCACCTCGAAGAGCCGGGCCACCTCCACCGCGGACAGCGCGGCTGTGGGCTCGTCCATCACGATGATCCGGGCGTCAACGGACAGTGCCTTGCCGATCTCGACGATCTGCTGGTCGGCGATGGACAGCCCCCGGCAGATACGTCCTGGATCAAGCGGGACCCCGAGCCTGGCGAAGAGCGCCGCAGCCTGCGCGCGCATCGTCTTGCCGTCGATGCGCCGGCCGGCCCGCAGCGGCTGGCGTCCCATGAAGATGTTCTCGGCGACGGTCAGGTCGGGGAACAGGGTGGGTTCCTGGTAGATCACCGCTATCCCCGCGGCCTGGGCGTCCGCGGGTCCGTGCAGCTGAACCGGAGTGCCATCGATGAGCAGCGAGCCTGAGTCGGGCTGGTACACGCCGGCCAGGATCTTCACCAGCGTTGACTTGCCTGCGCCATTCTCGCCCAGCAGGGCGTGGGCTTCGCCGCCGTAGAGATCGATCATCCCGTGGCCGATCGCCTGGACGGCCCCGAACGCCTTCGTGGCGTCCCGCAGCGACAGCAGCGGGTTGCCGGGATCGGCGGCTGCGGCGGGGTGGGAACCGCCTGCCACGGGGTGGGAACCGCCTGCCACGGGGTGGGAACCGCCTGCCACGGAGGCGGAATCTGCCCCAGGGACGGGCTCGGCAGCTCCGTCGGGAGAGACGTTGCCGTCAGGATCCACGGCTCAACCTCCCCTCGGCGCGATGGCCGTTCCAGTTCGTTCTGGCCGAGCACGATATGACGCGGTGGAACGTTTCAAATATGTGAAGCAGTGTCAAGCCGTGCCAAAGGCCTGTCAAGAGGCCCTGCACTGTGGTGCTTGAATCGTTACAGACAGGTTTCCTAGCTGTTGCGGCCGCAGCGCACGGCGGTAAGCCGAACGGCTTCCATGATCGTTTCGTCTTTTCATGAGTTGCGACCATGATCACGAGCAGTTCGTCCCGGTTTGTCGTGTCGTAACACGTGAAGAGTCGAAACGATCATGATCGTGCAGCGCCTCCGACGCCGGCCACGATCTCGCACCAGCGATCGTCAGGCCAGCCGACATCAGGGGCTCGCGCCAGCCCCGCCGGCTAAGCATCAGCGCGATGTCAGGTACGGCCAGAGGAGCTCCGTGACCATGGACGAAGCCGGTTTGACACGTTCCAATGCGGCCGTGGACACTGACAGCACAGGAGGATGCCGTGGCGGATGCGCCGGTCAGCATCAGGGAGGTCGCCGCGCTTGCCGGCGTCTCGGTCGGCACCGTGTCCAACGTCCTCAACCGCCCGGACGTCGTCGCTGAGCCGACCCGCAGCCGGGTCCAAGCCGCGATCAAGACGCTGGGGTTCATCCGGAACGAATCGGCCCGCCAGCTCCGCGCTGGACGGAGCCGCACGATCGGGCTCGTCGTCCTCGACGTGGCGAACCCGTTCTTCACCGACGTGGCCCGCGGTGTCGAAGACGAGGCCAGCGAGTCCGGGCTGGCCGTCATTCTGTGCAACAGTGACGACAAGCAGGCGAAGGAATCCCGCTACCTTGAGCTGCTGGAAGAACACCGGGTGCAGGGCATCTTGATTACCCCGGTGTCAGGTGCCGACGAGCGCCTGGCCCGGCTGCAGCGCCGGGGTACTCCCGTGGTCCTGGTCGACAGCAGATCGCCGTCCCGTGGCCAATGCTCGGTATCGGTTGATGACGTGCTCGGCGGCGACCTGGCCGTGACACATCTGCTGGAGACGGGCCATCAGCGGATCGCGTTCGTCGGGGGGCCGATGAGCGTCCGGCAGGTGGCTGACCGGCGCGATGGTGCCCTCCGGGCGCTGGACCGGGCCATAGGCATCGCGGATGACCTGCACGTAATCGAAACGAGCGCGCTGAATGTCTCGGCCGGGCAGCAAGCAGGCGCGGCTCTCGCGGAACTGTCCGCGGAAACCAGGCCTACCGCCGTCTTCTGCGCGAACGACCTGCTCGCCCTCGGTGTCCTCCAGGAGATGACGGCCCACCGGATCCAGGTCCCAGAGAGCGTCGCCCTGGTTGGTTACGACGACATTGAGTTCGCGGCCGCGGCCGCGGTGCCGCTCTCGTCGGTTCGCCAGCCCCGCCATCAGCTTGGCCGTTCCGCCGCGCAGTTGCTGATAGACGAGACCCTCGCACAGGAGGGGCACCAGCATCGCCAGGTGGTCTTCGAGCCGGAACTGGTGATCCGCCAGTCCAGCCAGGCCCGGGGGACGAGGGGGACGGGTCTGCTGGCCGGGGCCGCGCCGCGATGACGTGGCCGCCGAACGGCCGGCGCGCCCTGGCCTGACTGGCCGCGGCCGGGCGCCGGC
>OCZU010002563.1_pt1 | contig 11566 bp, 12 predicted proteins | sample 1539001 | NCBI WGS metagenome assembly OCZU01 (sample SAMEA3539306, study PRJEB22396) | soil metagenome | biome: tundra; feature: field; material: soil | place: USA | collected 2010-05 | depth 0.15 m
CCAGCCGTCCATTGTCGTCCCGGCGACCCGTCCAGACCCCCGATTTCCCGAACGGTGCTGGCGAGACGAAGATCAGATTGTGACGTTTTTTTGCCCGGGCAGAAGAATCACCAGAAGGCGTGCCATCGCTCTCGTGTCACGGCACACGAACGATTCCTCATGGAGAAACTACTATATGACGCAGACAAGGCCAACGCTGTAGACCCTCGACAGTTACCGGGCTCGCGGACGTACAATCGCACTTGCAGCCTGCAGCTCACCTTAAGGGGTTCATTGTGCTCGATGCGCTGAACCATCAGGGCAAGTTCGGCCAGGATTACGTTCGCGTGCTCGCCTCTGCTGCTGGTCTGCTTGTATACACACCTGACCTGGACTATGACGGAGTCGATTTTTTAATCCGGTTGCCTGGCCGGGTTGGCGCGGCCGCCTCGCCAGCCATCGATGTGCAGGTAAAGTCCTGGTCTAACCAGCGAAAGTCGGGGGGAGCCTGGCGCTTCGATGGGCTCACCGAGGTGCAGTTCAATAAACTCGCCGGCGAAGACTTCACCGTGCCACGATATCTCTTTCTGGTAATAGTACCCAAGAACACAAGAACGTATTCAGAGATCCTGACTGACGGAATGCTTCTGAGGGATAAGGTTTTCTACGTGTCGCTCCGGGAAGAAGCCCTGATCCAGGAGCCAAGCAAGGAGCGTCGTCGTGTCGTCCATGTGCCGCTCGGCAATGTGCTGACGGTACGCACGCTGCTTACTTTGATGCATCCGGGACTGGCCGCATACGGCGGTGAGCGGTGAATTCACCACCGGAGGTCCGCGACATTCAGACATACCTGCGTGATAGTGGCTGGCAGCGGCGGCCGCAAACTTGGAATGGTGCGTCGATCTGGTCTCATGCGAACGGTTACGAGGTGCTGGTCCCGCCTCGGGACGGCCCAATGCCACGGGCTTTCCGGGTTTGGGCCTTGATGGGTGGTTCTCTTTTCGGTGACGTTCTGTAGTTCCGGGTTCGAGGGCATGGCTGTGGCCAGCGTGGACCGGCTGCTCCTCACGCTAGCGGTGGAATGCGAACTCGTGGAGCGCGACGGCGACACGCTTGTCCCGGGCGACGACGTCGAGTGGCTGGACGACCTCACCGAGGGCACCGCGGCCCTGGACGCATGGGACTTCACCTTCGCTCAGGTCCTGGACACCACCCTGGAGGCGGCAGACGAGGCGGAGCCGCAGGCCGGCGAGGACCTGGACCTGGCGGGCCACGGTATCGCCCTGGTCACGGAACTGTTCCTCGGCGGGCGGGCCGGAGTTCCCGTCACGCAGCTATCCGAGACCCTGAAGAGCGCGGCGATCGCCGAGGTACCGCCGGACGCCGCCGAGCGCCAGTGGGAGGAATGGACCGGCACCCACGGTGACCCAGCCGGCTTGCTGCTCGGGCAGCTCGCGAAGCTCTCGGCGGTCACCGTCGCCGACGAGATGGCGCGCCTGGAACCGCTCGCCCTGCACTCGGTCGCCGCCAAACTGCGGGCCTGCGACGTGCGCGTGCCGGACCTCCCGCCGCCCGGCGAGATGACCCCGGACGACGTGGTGCTGCTGAGCAAGCTCGGGACCGAGGAAGACTTCGCGGCGGACTTCGCTTCCTGGGTTGCGGAACGCACCCCCGAGGAAGCCGCGCGGGAACTGCTTTCCTTCGCAGCTGGCGCGGGCGCGGCGGTCCGGACGGCGGCGGTACAGGTCGCATCCCGGCTCGGTGACGCGGCCGAACCAGCGTTGCGAGAAGCACTCGACCGCCCTGAGCTGCGCTGCTACGCCAAGATGGCGCTGATCAAGCAACTGGCCGCCCGCGACCCGGAGCAGCCGGTACCCGCTGAGCTCAAGCGCACCACCGAGGACCTCGCATGGTTCATGGCGGACAGCTTCGCCCCGCTTACCCGAACCATCGCCCGGAACGCCACGTTCCCGTTCGACATGACCCAGCTCTCCGACGCGGGCTGGGACGCGAGCACTGAGTCGCTCTTCGACGCCATGGCACGGCTCGACCACCCGGACACGGAAGCCGTGCTCACCATGCTCGGCAAGCACTGCGACGACAAGAAGACCGCCAAGGCCGCCCGAAAAGCAGCGCACAAGGCGGCATCGCACCGGGCATCCCGCCGAAGTTAAAAGGCGGGCCACCCCCACCTGCTCCGGCACCGCAGGGACCGTCACGCTCTCCTGAACTGCTGCCGCGGACATCAAGGACACCGATCCTCCCTGTAGGGTGCCAAAAGTGCGTCCGCGGCTCCTGACCTGCAATTTTCTGGATCAGCCGGTGGTCTTCATGCCGCCCGTTCGTACTCGTGGATCAGCCCGCCGAGGACTTCATGGCGTCGTATCCGCGTCGTATCCGCGCCGTCGCCAGGTCGGCGACCAGGGCCGTGGTGACGTCGCCAAAGTCCGGTGGCCGCAGGTTCCTGGCCCTGTGCGGGCGATGGCGGTTATAGTGCGCGGCGTACTCGTCCAGGACCGCCCGCAGGTGCCGCAGCCCGGTGATCAGCATCCGGTCGGTGACCTCGGCCCGCACGGTGCGCACCCACCGCTCGGAAAAGGTGTTCGCCCGAGGGCTCCGCGGCGGGATCTTCACCACGTCGATCCCGGCACCGGACAGCACCACGTCGAACGCCTCGGTGAACTGCCCGGCCGGTCCCGGACCAGGAACCGGAACCGGGCGGCCCGATCCTCCAGGTCCATCAGCAGGTTCCGGGCCTGCTGCACCGTCCACGCCCCGTCCGGGTGCGCGGTCACGCCCAGGACATGGACGTGGCGGGTACCCACCTCCATCACGAAGACCACGTACAGCCGGCGCAAGGTCACCGCGCAGTCCACGTGAAAGAAGTCGCATGCCTGCGCGGCAGGAGCCGTGCCAGCGCAGCGAACCACACCCGGTCGCCCGGCTCGTACCGTACTCGGCCGGCATTCCGGCGCAGCACCGCGTTCTCGTGACGGAGCACGAGCAGCTCGGCATCCTTTGCACGGTCGCCGCGGAACACCAGGATGGCCAGGCCGAGGACCCGGCACGTCAGCAGGTAGACGATCTTGAGCAGCATCCGGCAAGCCAACCACCACTGCGCCCACCGTGCCAGCAAACAGTGCAGGTGACACACCCAATCGAGTATTCGAGCGGCACACCACGCCGCGCCCGTGGCTTCGGCCGGCAGTGTCACGATTCGGTCCACATCGGCGTGACATCGGGCGGCAGCGGCACGGCGAACGCGTTCAGCAGGAACGAGACCAGCGTGTAGTACCCGCACAGCGACACCAGCTCCACCATCCCGGCGTCGCCGAGAAAGCGGTGCGCGGCATCGTAGGTCTCCTGGTCCAGACGGCCAGAGTGACTGAGCTGGCGGGCCACCGTGTAGACGGCCCGTTCGTCGTCCGCCTCGAACAGCGGACCCTCGCCGCGCCCGATCGCGTCCACTACCGCGCGGGCGACGCCGTGCTCGCGCGCCATCGGCGCGTGCGCCCACCACTCGAACTCCGCCTGCCACCGCGCGCCGACCGTGATGATGGCGATCTCAGACAGCCGCCGCTCGATCGACGTGCCGAACCTGAGCGTGGCGCCGAGCGAGGACAGCCGCCGCCCGGCGCCAGGCGCCGTGACGAACGCGTTGAACGGCCCGGCCAGGCCGCCGTCGGCGGTCACCACCAGGTCGCCCCGGCCATTGACGATGCTGTCCCACAGCTGCTGGCCCTCAGGCCCCAGCTCCTCCCGCCGCACACAGGGAATCCGGGTCATAACCCGAACAATAACCCCCACCAGTAACGGCCAGCGGCCGTGGCCGACTCGTTACCGGCCCCGAACCCCGGGGCCCTGTATCAAACACCTGGCCGCCGCCTCTGTGCAGGTGACGAGGGGAGCATGTCATGCCAGGAAAGTGGGAAGCGATCGCGCTTCCGCCGAGCGGATTCAGCGCGGAGACCATGCTGCTGCTGACCGACGGGACGTTGCTGGTCCACGACGCCTATCAGGCCGACTGGCTGCGATTCGTGCCCGATCCGCAGAACGGCTACGCGGGCGGGGGGTGGCATCAGCCTTCGACCATGGCCAATCCCCGGGGCTTCTTCGCTTCGGGGGTGCTGCGCAACGGGCAGGTCTACGCGATCGGCGGCGAGGTGTCGGGGTCGAACAGCGACATCTCGCAGGGCGAGGTGTTCGATCCGGACACGAACAGCTGGACGCAACTGACCGCCCTGGACAAGCCGGCCTCGTTCAACTTCATCCAGGGCGACGCGGCGTCATGCGTCCTGCCGGACGGCCGGGTCCTGATGGGGGCTATCTCCTCCAGCCAGACGGCGGTGTGGGACCCGATGAACAGCACCTGGGTGCAGGCCGGCACCGCGTTCGGGACCCAGGCCGACACCAAGGCCGGCAACTGCAACGAGGAGACCTGGACACTGCTGCCCGACGGCAGCGTGCTGACCGTGGACACCAAGACGCCGGCCGCCGGGCCGTTCAGCAACGCCCCGACGTCGGCCGAGCGCTACCTGCCGGCGACCGACGTCTGGCAGCAAACCGGCGCGCTGCCCGACGTGCTGACACTGACTACTGTGTTCGACAGCGTGACCAGTACCAACGTCGGCGTATACGAGATCGGCCCGGCGATCCTGCTGCCGGCCAACGGCACCGTGATCGCCTTCGGCGCCACCGGCCACACCGCGATCTACACGCCCGACCCGGATCCCACCCAGCCGGGCACCTGGACCGCCGGGAAGGATTTCCCCGCCGATCCCGGGGACCCCTCCAACAACAACCTGGTCCTGTCGCCGACGGGCCTGCTGACCCTCAGCGACGCGCCGGCCTGCCTGCAGCCGAATGGCCGCGTGCTCGTAGTGGCCGGGACGCTGTACCGCAACACGGCGTCGGGCGTTGACTTCTTCTCCAAGAACTCGCAGTACTTCGAGTACGACCCGGGCACCGCCACCCTCACCAAGCTGGCCGCGCAGCCTCCCAGTCTCGCCACCGGCCAGGACACCTGGACGGCCCGGTTCCTGCTGCTGCCGACGGGGCAGATCATGCTCAGCACGCAGCAGGCGCAGGTCTACATCTACACGCCCGACCCCGCCGAGGGCAGTTACCAGGCGGCCTGGCAGCCCAGCATCACCAGCTTCCCCAGCACGCTGATCATCGAGCACAGCTACCTGCTGAACGGCCAGGGGCTGAACGGCCTGTCCCAGGCCAACAGCTACGGCGACGACGCGCAGATGGCGACCAACTACCCGATCGTGCAGATCACCGACACCGTCACCAACGCCGTGTACTACCTGAAGACGCAGGACTTCTCCACCCTCGGCGTGGTCACCGCCGGCGACCAGACCTGCAGCGTGACGGTCCCGCCCGGCACCCCGGCGGGCTCGTACTCGCTGGTGGTCATCGCGAACGGCATCCCCTCGGCGCCGCAGGCCGCGGAGATCGGCACCCAGGACATCTCGTTCCTGATGGAGGAGACAACCTACGGCGGCGGGCAGGTCCAGGCCCAGATCAACCTGGCCGGCCAGCCGGCGGTGTTCCCGCTGGCGCTGTTGGTGCAGGCCGAGGGCTTCACGCTGGCCCAGTGCGGGATCACCGGTGCGGCGAGCCTGGCCGGGCCGTCCCGGCAGCCCACCGTCAGCACCCCTGACGCGCGCATCACGATCACTTACGCTGGCCTGACCGCGGTGGAGGACCTGGCCGACCCAGGGGCGCAGCGCGTGCAGTACCCGTTCCAGGTCGCGTTCACCGACGCGAGCATCTTCACCGACCCTGCGTACTTCCCCGCGGGCGTGAAATCCGTCCCGGTCACCATCACCGCCAGCTTCCCCGCGCCCAGCGGGCCGCCGCTGACCGCACAGGCCACGATCACGCTGACCAAGACGCCGAATCCTTTCATCCTGCACAACGACCCCACCGTGGAGGTCAACTGGTACCTGAGCCAGGACCTGCGCGTCTTCCAGGTCACGGCCGGGACCACGTACCTCGGCACGCCTTGCCCCAACACGGGCGACCCCGTCAGCGACGCCACCACCTACATCTCGACCCTCATCAGCAACCTCAACAACGACAGGGCGGTGGCGGATACGCTTTTCGGCACGTTGTCGGAGAACGAGGGCGACACGTCGCAACTGACCCTGGCGCCGGCCGGCAACAGCAGCACCCCGGTGTTCAACTTCGGGCTTGCCCGCGTCCGGACGCAGGACGTGGCGGCAGCCAATGACGTGCGCGTGTTCTTCCGGATGTGGGCCGCCCAGCAGACCAACGCGATCTACGACCCCAGCACCACCTATGCGAGCCGGCCGAGCGGAACCGAGAAGATCCCGGTGCTGGGCGTCCAGCATGACCAGATCGTCACGGTCCCGTTCTTCGCCACCCCGCGGGTGGACGCGGGAACGGTGAGCATGGCCACCCAGGCCGACCCGCCCAACGTGCAGGCCACGATCGCTCCCGACCCTCTCGGCGCCGAGGTGCACACGTTCTTCGGCTGCTGGCTGGACATCAACCAGCCCAGCGCGCTGGTGTTCCCCACCCTGGTGCCGGGTGACGCGGCCGGGCCGTTCACCACGGAGGGCCCGCTCGTCTCCATCCAGTCCTTCGCCCGCAGCGACCACCAGTGCCTGATCGCCGAGATCTCCTACGACCCCGATCCGATAACGCCCGGGTCGGATCCGTCGAACACCGACAAGCTGGCCCAGCGCAACCTGACCTTCGTCAACGTGCCCAACCCCGGGCACACGCCGTCCCGGCGGGTGCCGCAGACCTTCGAGATCCGGCCGTCACCGGCCGTGCTACTCGCCGACAACAAGCCCGATGAGCTGCGCCTGGACTTCTCCGAGTTGCCCGAAGGGTGCCACGCGTCGATCTACCTGCCGGCCGCGGACAGCGCGACCATTCTCGACTGGGCGACGCGCCTGTACACCACCCACCGGCTGACCGCCGCGGATGCGCGCACCATCCGCATGCCGGCCAGTGGGACCGGCTTTGTGCCGATCCCGCAGGGCGGGGACGTCAACTACGCCGGACTGCTCACGGTGGACTTCCCGCCCTCGGTGCGGAAGGGACAGCAGTTCGCGATCGTGGTCAGCCAGATCACCAGCACCGGCGAGGTGCGCGAGGTGACCGCTCAGACACGTGAGGCGGCGGTGGCCAAGACTCGTCCGTGGCGACGCGTGCTGGGCCAGTTCCGGCTGACGGTGCCCGTGCTGACCAAGGGCGACATCCTGCCCGACGCGGAACGACTGCTGGCCATCCTGCTGTGGACGGAGCAGACCATCCCGCCGTCGAGCCGCTGGTACCCGGTCTTCCAGCGGTATCTGGACCAGCTCAAGGATCGCCTGACCTTCCTCGGCGGCGATCCGGCCAGCATCCAGCCGTCGCCCGGCGGGATCGTGCCGATCCTCCACCACCACCCTGGTAAGGGCACCGGCGGTCACCCCGGACACGGGCCCGGCTGGGAGTGGGTGCACGGCAAGGTGCACGCGTTGTCCTATGACCACTTCGGTGACTTCGAGGGCTTCGTGCTGGAGACCGCGTCCGGTCACCATCGCTTCTTCGCCAGCTGCGAGCGCCGCGTCGAGCTCCTCGCGCAGCGCGCCTGCGAGGAGCGACTGCCGGCCGTCGTGATCGCCGCCGAGAACGGGCGGGAGCTGCAGTCACTTCTGCTCGAGCACCGCCCGTGACCGGCTGTGGGAGCTTAGCGGGGCGACCAGCCCGAACCCGGTCTTCTGCGCGACGCCGGCCCAGCCGGACCATATGCGATGGGTGAGGTCCCGGCCCGCGCGGGACCGGATGCCGGGCTTTACCCGGAGGCTGCCGGTACCCGGCGGTACATCCGGCCGCCGGCGTCGATTCCCACGACCGCGCCGCTGTCGTCGCGGGTGAAGAAGCCGCGCATTCCCTTCATGCCGCCGCTGGTGATGATGTACTCGTCCCCGTCGCCGGGCAGCAGGCCGATTTCTTCCCGCGGGTAGCCGGGGGGCAGCTCCTCATCCGCCGCCGCCCGGATCTGCGGCTTGATGTCGGCCGCGAGCGTCATCACTGCCCCGTCGGCGGCGATGTCGACGTCCATGGCGTCGTTCTCGTAGTGCCCGGCGAACTCCCGGGCCCGCGCTTCGTCGTAGGGGACGGGCTCGGGGTCACGGTCAGTCACCCCCAGGTAGTTCTCGAGCGCCCAGCGGACGACCGCCTGGTTGAACGGGATGCCGTCCGGGCCGGCGTTGGACAGCGCGACGACGGCGAAGCCCCGTTCGGGCACCGTGAGCAGCTCGGCGAACTGGCCGTTGGCCGACCCGCCGTGCCCGACGGTGCGGACACCGTCCACGTCTCGCAGGAACCAGCAGATGCCGAAGGCGTCGCCTAGCGTGCTGCCCCGCAGCTCGGCCGTCGGCTCCTTCATCCGGTGCAGCACCTCGGCGGGCAGGACACGCTCACCGTTTTCCCCGCGGCCGTCACCGAGATGGAACCGGGCCCAGCGCAGCTGGTCCGCCACCGAGGACGCGAGGCCCCCGCCGGGGTTGCGGCAGCGCGGGCCTCTCCACAGCCGCCCGATGGACAGCGTCCCGTCCTCCCCGCGGTTATGCCCCACGACGAACCGCCGGGTCATGACGTCAACAGGCGCGAAGAAACTGTGCGACAGCCCCAGCGGCTCGAAGACGAGCGAGGCAATGGCCTTTTCGTACGGCATGCCGGCGACCTTCTCGATGACCCGCCCCAGCAGGCTGTACCCTGCCTGGCTGTAGGAGGCCCGGGCGCCGAGCGGCGCGATCAGCTCCAGCTCGGCCAGCTTCGCCACAAAGCTAGCCAGAGCGTCATCCCCCTCACCGGTGTCGAGGAGAAGGTCCCAGCCGAGACCAGAGGTGTGGTTGAGGAGGTTCAGCACGGTGACCTGCGCCGCAGTCTGCTCGTCCGCGAGCCTGAGCTCGGGGACATACCGGCGGACCGGCGCGTCCAGCTCGACCCGGCTCTCCGCGACCAGGCGCATCAGCGCGGTCGCCGTGTAGGTCTTCGTGACCGAGCCCAGTACGAACAGCGTGTCCTGGTCGACGGGCAGCGGGTTGTCGAAGCTCGTCACGCCGTGGCACGCGTAAACCTCCCGGCCGTCCGCCCACACCCCGACGGCAACGCCGGGAATGCCGGGCTTTGCGGCCTCCGCCTCGACGAAACCGGACAGCGCCTCATGTGACATCCCATTCCCCTTTCGCTTTTCTTCGCGTCTCGGCGCCGGGGTGACCGCAGGCGGCCTCCACAGCGACTTGCACATTGTTCAAGTAGAACGCTAGCGCACGACTTGAACGATGTGCAAGTCATTCTTGAACTATGTTCAAGTCAGCGTCCGGTGCCCTACTCTGGGCACATGCCGCGCGACACGCTGACCCGCGAACAGATCGTCAAGGCCGCCATCGACCTGCTGGACACCGAAGGCCTGGACGGCCTGAACATGCGCGCCCTGGGCAAGCGGCTGGGCTCCGCGGCCACCGCGGTCTACTGGCACGTGGGCAGCAAGGACAACCTCATCGCCCTCGCCGCCGACCAGGCGTGGCACGAGATCGCGCTGCCCGGCCTGACCCCGGCCGGCTGGCGGGCAGCGGCCACCGCGATGGCCACCGGCCTGCACGCGATGCTCACCCGCCACCCCTGGCTGGTGCAGGCCTTCGGCTCCCAGATGCTCTTCGGTACCGGCAAGGCCCGCCACGATGACCACACCCTCGCCATCTATGAGGCGGCCGGGTTCACCGGCGAGCAGGCCGACCAGGCAGCGGCCAGCGTCTTCACCTTCGTGCTCGGCAACGCCCTCGGCACAGCCGCGGCGGTCTCGCTCACCCGGAAGCTCAGCCGCGATGGCGGTAACGCCGAAGAGCTGATACGCGACAGCATGGCCAAAGCCAGCGAGATCACCGCGCAGTTCCCCCGGCTACACGCCCGCCTCCAAACAGCCGCCGCCGCCGGCTACGGCGCGGCACCCGACAACACCTTCGAGTTCGGCCTCCAGGCCATCCTCGACGGCCTGCAAGCCCAGCTCACCGCCCGCCGCACGCCCGCCGGCCAGAACGCGCACGCCACCCAGCCAAGGCCAAGAGCCACTCGGCGGACCTGAGCTGGCCTCATGAATAGCGAACCACCTCGCCAGAGTCGGCGCCATAACCGGCTGATCTGCGGCGGTCCGGCGCTAGCAGACGGCGGATTATCCGGTACCCGTAGGTTACGTTCGGCGATCGCCGCCGTCAGCATCGCTGCTGCTGGCACGGGAACAGCCTTCGCGTTGCCGTGCGCCTTTCCGGGGCCCGGCCAGGACGGCGCTTGAGCATCGCCTCAGGGTATGCCTGGAAGCCACACGGGAATCGGGGTCAGAAGGTGATCGCCGCCAGCAGCGCGATGAGCGGCAGGACTCCCTGCATGAGCGCCCCGCGCAGCATCCGCCGGTCCGAGCCGGCCAGCACCAGGGCCGCGCCGAGCATGCACGCGCAGGAGAACAGGGCGATCGACCGTCCCGCCGTGGCCATCCCGGCGTGAATGGCGATGACACCGCCGATGGCTCCCGCGGCGAGGAAGAGGTTGTACCAGCCCTGGTTGAACGCCCACTGCCGTACCGTGGCGACATCCTCGGCACGGGTGCGGAAGCGCCGGTACACCTGCGCGCGAGTGAACAGCAAGCTTTCCATGGCGAAGATCAGCACATGCACCAGGCCGGCCAGCACGACAGCAATCTGCGCGACGACGTTCATCCCAACGAATGTTTTGTCAAGCCGCACCTACTCCGCGTGCTTGCTCAAGACAGCTGGCCTGCCGCCCCGGTCGACCTCATCTGCATGATGTGGGAGCGTTGGAGTCAGAGCCCAAGGACTCGGCGCAGCCCTCTGGCGACGTCGTCCATGACGGAGGCCGGCAGCTGGCCGGCGGGTGTCTCCAGGTCAGTCTTGTCGAGGGTGACCAAGGCGGTGACGTTGACGACTGAGTCTTTGGGCAGGCCAGAGATGGCTGCCGGGAGAAAAACATTGCCCGGCATGGTGGCCAGGGCGGTGTTAGAGGTAATGACGGCCGCGATGGTGGTATTCAGCCGGCTGGCGTTGAAAGGGCCGGACTGGACAACCAGGACGGGGCGGCGCTTAGCGGGTTTGCTGCCGCGAGCCTCGCCGAGATCGGCCCAGCAGATGCTGCCGCGGCCGGTCACCAGTCGTCCTGGTCTGCCAGGTAGTTGCGGCCAGCCGTAACAGCGGCGGCGCTGGAATCGTCGGCGGCGGTCTGCAGCGCCTCGTTGATCTGCTGGGTGAGCGAATGCGAGGCGAGTTCGTCCAGGTAGCTGCGGGCAGCTCGGGCGAAGAACTCTGACCGGCTGATGCCGAGTTCCGCCGCCTGCCTGGTGGCTTGCTCGTAGGTTTCGTCCGGGAGCGAGATCGCGGTCTTCACGTCTTTAGTATAACCCGGTATTACCGTGATCGTCGCACCCGCGAGCACCGCTTGCGACTCGCACTCATCTGCCGCGATGATGACAGGGGTACGCCCCGGCTACCGTTTACCGGCTGGAATTTCCCCCCGGGCGTGGTCGTCGACGCGGGCCAATGCGGGGGGG
>OCZU010002565.1_pt1 | contig 11558 bp, 5 predicted proteins | sample 1539001 | NCBI WGS metagenome assembly OCZU01 (sample SAMEA3539306, study PRJEB22396) | soil metagenome | biome: tundra; feature: field; material: soil | place: USA | collected 2010-05 | depth 0.15 m
GGCGTCCTGGCTGTGCACGGCGACTTCGGCCAGCCGGGTCCCGAACCGTTCCACCCGCTCAGCCGCGTCCCCGGCGCGCATCTGCGCCGCGCGGCGGGTCAGCGTCACCTCATCCAGCAGCGACCGGGCGATCCGCCGCGCGTGCGCGGCTGCCGACGTGGCCAGGTCGGAACGCCCCCGCGATGCCAGGTAGGCGGTGAAATCGGCGGCGAAGACGGCGAACCCGGGATCCCCACCCGCCTGCCCTGCCCCCTTCTCCAGGGCCGCCCGCGCCGACATCGGGTAGACCCGGCCTGCATGGCCCGCTTCGGCGAGCACCCGGCTGGTGAATTCCGCCGCCTCGGCCACGCCTGCCGCATCGAGGTGATCGGCCTTGTTCAGTACCGTGAACGTCGTCACTGACAGCTCGCCGACCTTGCCCAGCAGGTCGCGTTCGCTGGCTGACACCGGCGGGTCGGCGGTCAGCACGAGCACCGCAGCGTCCATCGTCTCCAGCGCCTGGTGTGCGGCGTCAGTGTCCCACTGGTACACCGACCCGGTGCCGGGCGTGTCCACCAGCTCGACCCCGCCGGCCAGCACCGGCGCGTCCACGAACGCGGTCACTGCGGCGATGCCGAGGCGGTTGCGCGGGTTGCCCCGCTCCGTCACCAGGTCACCGAGCGCCGCCAGCGGGTACTTTTCCTCGTGCCCGTCGCCGAACCGGACCTCGGCGCGCGGGTCCTCGCCGTACCGGACGGTCGTCGCCACTGCGGTGAGCGGAGTCACCCCCGACGGCAGCACCGGCCGGCCGAGCAGCGCGTTGATCAGCGTGCTCTTACCCCGCTTGGCCTCCCCGGCCACCAGGACCCGCAGCCGCGCGGCGGCCAGCCGGTCCCGCAGCGCCGCCAGCTGCTCACGATCCCGCTCACTGCCCAGCGCAGCAAGATCTTCCAGCGTCTTGCCCAGGACATCCCCGCGGTCCAGCATCCGCGCCATCCTCCTACCCGCGTCACGCGCTACGCCTGGCAGGGACCGTGGCGGCGGCAGCGCCGCATCCGGGGCCGCCCGCGGCAAGCCGGCAGGCGCGAGCACGGCGAGCCCCTCCACCGCGCCGCTATCAGGATAACCGGGCGCCCGGCGGCCTCACGGGCCGGTGAGGCGGCCAGTATCCGGGATTGCTCCCCCTGGCCCTGGAGAACAGCGGGGAATGGTTAGCGGTGATAACGATCCTGCCCGCCCTGCGGGGCCGGCCGCGCCCAGCGGGGCCGGTAGAATCAAGAGCACGGTGATGGAGCTCGCCGGAGTCGCCCCAGTGGCTGATGGCTCCTGCTGACCGCCCAGCGGCCAGAACACAGGAGGCATGCCATGGCGTCGCGGGAATTCCAGGTGCCAGAGCCTGCGGCCGGAGACATCCCGTCCTCCCGGGCAGCGCCGGTGACCGGGGACCCGCAGGCGGGAGTTCCCGCGCCGGAGGACCGGGCCCATTTCCCCAGCTTGCTGTCCCAGGCGCGGGCAGCCCGGATCGACACAGAGCAGGACGAGGATCGCTGCTGGGCGCGGGACCTGAACCTGGACCAGATCGTGGCGGCGGTCGCGGGGGATCGCGAGGAACGTGACCTCATCACCGCAGTCCTGTACGCACGCCTGCGCGATGCCGGTGCCGTGCGATACCGGCAGGAGGTTTTCCAGGACCTGGAGGACCCTGCCCTGTCCGATGCGGTCCAGCGCTTTTCCCGGCTCATGGGCGAGGTCCGCGCCCACCTGCGCCAGCTAGGCCAGATGCGGTACAGCTCCCAGCGGGAGGGCTGGTTCCTGGACGCGGCGGCCATCTACTGCGACGCGGTGCAGTCGCTGGCCGGGCACCTGGCCTCGGCTCCGGTCAGCTCCCGCGCCCTGCGGGCCTTCCGGGACTACCTCGCCGCCTATGTCGCCTCCGCCGGGTTCACCGCCCTGGCCAGCGATACCAGGAACCGCAACGACGATCTCGGGCGGATCCGCTACTGCACCCGCGTCCGGGGCGACCGGGTCGAGGTGAGCCGTTACACCAGCGAAGCCGACTACAGCGCCGCGGTGCTCAGTACCTTCGAGCGGTTCAAGCAGGGCGCGGGCAGGGATTACCTGATCCGCTACCGGGTGCAGCCGGGGATGAACCACATCGCCGCCCAGATCGCCGAACTGGTGGCCAGGCTGTTCCCGGAGGAGTTCACCGCCCTGGAGGCGTACTGCCGGCAGCACGCCGCGTTCCTTGATGAGGGAATCAGGCGTGCCGGCCAGGAACTTCAGTTCTATCTGGCCTACCTGGGCCACATCAGGCCGATTCGCGCCGCCGGGCTGCGCTTCTGCTACCCCGAGGTCTCCGCCAGCTCCAGGGAAGTCCGCGCTACCGGCACCTTCGACCTGGCCCTGGCGCACAAGCTCATCGCGGGGGGCAAGCCGGTGGTCACCAACGACTTCTGCCTGGAGGGCCCCGAGCGCATCTTCGTCATCACCGGCCCTAACCAGGGCGGGAAGACCACCTTCGCCCGGACCTTCGGCCAGCTTCACCACCTGGCGGCGGTCGGCTGCCCGGTCCCGGGCAGCGCCGCCCGCCTGTTCCTGCCCGACGGCATCTTCACTCATTTCGAGCGGGAGGAAGACCTCGCCGCGATGAGCGGGAAGCTGGAGGACGACCTGATCAGGATCGGGGACATCCTGCGGGCGGCCACCCCGGCCAGCATCGTGATCATGAACGAGATCTTCACCTCCACCACCGTGCACGACGCCCGCTTCCTGGGCACCAAGCTGCTGACCAAACTCATGCGGCTGGACGCCCTGGGCGTCTACGTCACCTTCATCGACGAGCTTGCCTCACTCGGGGAGCAGGCCGTCTCCCTGATGAGCACGATCGTGCCCGGCAACCCGGCCGAGCGCACCTACAGGGTGGTCAGGAAACCCGCCGACGGCCTGGCCTACGCGATGGCCATCGCCGAGAAATACGACCTCACCTACCAGCGGCTGCACGACAGGCTTACATCATGAAGGCCCACCTCCTCTACTCCGGCCGGGACTTCGACTTCACCGCCGGGCTGCCTGCCGGCCACGAGAACCTGATCCAGGACCTGGAACTGGCCACACTGCTTGGGGCGATGGCCGCCGGCGACAAGTTCCTGTATGAGGTATCCGCCAAGATCCTGCTCGCCAGCCTCGATGACCCCGAAGCGATCCGCTACCGTCAGCAGGTGCTGGCCGACTGCCTCGCCCAGCCTGAGGCCATCCGCCAGATGTACGCGGTGGCGGCCGGCGCCCTGCAAGACAAACGGCACATGTGGGGCTACGGAGGCAGCTACCAGAACGCGTCGTCCAACCTCTCCGGCGCGGTCAGCTACCTGGAAGCCTACGTGGCCCGGCTGCGGCAGCTCCGGCAGATCGCCGACGACCACGCCGGGAAATTCTCCTCGGGTGGGCTGACAGCGCTGTTCGCCACCTTGCAGCGCGAGCTGGACGACGAGTACTTCGAAGAGATCAGCGACCACCTCAAGCAGCTGCGCTTCCGCGCCGGGGTCCTGATCAGCGCCCGGCTTGACCGGGACAACAGCGGGACCGGCTTCGTGCTGCGCGCCCCGGAACAGGCCCGGCGGCGGTGGACCGAGCGGCTGGGGATCGGGCCGCGCGCTGCCTACTCCTTCACCATCTCGCCCCGCGACGAAGCCGGCGGACAGATCCTGGCCGACCTCACCAGCCGGGGCATCAACCTCGTCGCCAACGCGGCCGCCCAGTCCGCCGACCACATCGGCAGCTACTTCACCATGCTGCGCGCCGAGCTGGGCTTCTACGTCAGCTGCCTCAACCTCGCGGACAGGCTCGCGGCCAAGGGAGTACCGGTCGCGGTCCCCGATCCAGTACCGCCGTCGCCGCTCACGTTCTCGTGCACCGACCTCCGCGACACCTGCCTGGCGCTGCAATCACCGGAACCGGTCACCGGCAACGACGTGCAAGGCGACGGGAAGTCACTGGTCATCATCACCGGCGCCAACTCCGGAGGGAAATCCACGTTCCTGCGCAGCGCCGGCGTGGCCCAGCTCATGATGCAATGCGGGCTGTTCGTCACCGCCCAGTCCTACCAGGCGAACGTGACCCGCGGGATCTTCACCCACTTCATCCGGGAAGAGGACACCGGCATGACCAGCGGGCGGCTGGACGACGAACTGCGGCGCATGAACGTCATCGCCGGCCAGATCACGCCGGGTTGCCTCATGCTGTTCAACGAGTCCTTCGCCGGCACCAACGAGCGGGAAGGATCCGAGATCGCCGACCAGATCGCCCGCGCCCTGCTCGACGCGCAAATCAAGGTGTTCTACGTCACCCACCGGTTCGGCTTCGCCGACCGTTTCCGCCGCCAGCACGCACCCACCACCCTCTTCCTCAGGGCCGAGCGCCAGCCCGACGGGAGCCGGAACTACAAGCTCACCGTCAAAGACCCCCTCCCGACCAGCTTCGGAGAAGATCTCTACTACCGGCTCGGCGGCTGGCTCGAGGAAGACAAAAGCCTCACCCAGGCTTCCGATGCAGCCACCCTGAACGGTGAACCCGGCCGCTGCAGCCAAGTGCGGCAAACCAGCGAGACCGCTGCCATGAGACCGGACGGACCGGGAACCAGATGAGCCACCCCTGTGTCCCGTAACAGGACCTCAGCACAAGCATTCCCGGGACCGGCAGCTCAACCGCCCGGTGCCTGGGGGGGCGCGTCGCCCGAGATCGCGGCCGATGATGCCACGTCCGCCCTCCACTCTGCAGGCCAGGCCACGCAGGCCCGCCATGGCAGGACACCGGCCCGGGTTTGCTATTTGCCACTGCGAGGCAGCCGCAGATGCCGTCGTCGTATCCGGAATCTACACACCCCAGGATGGTCGTAGCAGCACAGGTCGAGCAACGCGCATCTCTCACGTGATGAGGGACAGCTCAGCAGTCGACCAGGTCCGGGCGCTGGTTGAGGATCTGGGAGCGTGCGGTGATGAACTCGTGGTAGTCCGCCTGCGCGCCCGGGCGGAACACTGCTGCGCGGTGGCAGTTCTGGAACGCCAGCCGCAAGGTGAGGTCGAAGCGGGTGAACATGCCGGAGGCGAACGACTGAGTGCCCGCGGTGCAGTCCATCACCACGTACTCGCCCGGCCCGTCAGCCAGGTGATTGAGGTACAGCTCGGCGCGCCGGTCTTAGAGTGGTAGCAGGCCACGCCGAGGTCATCGCCGGTGAACGGGCCTGTTGCCATCAGCCGTGCGACGCACGGGGTCCCGACCGCCAGATCGTGGAAGCACTAAGAGAGGCGGCGGCCGTCATGTACAGCGTCACCGTCCTGCGGGCCTGCTGCGGGCCAGGGGCATGTGCGCACAGATTGCGCACGGACGCGCTGGCATCTTCGCGGCAGTGCCCGCACAACGCCGCGAATCCCGGTACCCGTGACCTGCCATTCCGTACGATTCCGGCTGTGGCCGATCAGTTCCGGCAAGGCTCAAAAGACACTGCTAATGCGGTTTGGGTCTACAGCCCATCCGGGGTTCAAATCCCCGAGCCTCCGCCCCTGAGCAGCGGCTTTCCCTGGTGGACCCCCACTGGGGAGCCGCTGTTTTCGCGTTCTCAGGACGCTTGCGCGCACACTGCGCGCACATGGCTGTCCACGGCGCCGGCGGAACTGCTCATGGAGCAGGAGTTCTGGCACCCAGGTGGCCACCGGGTACGCGTTTCGGCTTGGCACTACCCGGCGCGCGGGGCGAGTAGTGACGATCGCTGCCGCCCACGCCCCCTATCCGAAAGTGTCCCTCGGCCAAGCCGAGCTTCACCTCTCACCGAGGACTGATGATCACTGGTGTTGGGGTACCGGTCCATGGCTGGCTCCTCCTGGGGACGGCTCCTTCCTGCAGGGTCCAACGTCGCCGGGTGCTGGCGCCTCGCCCAAAAGGGACTAATTCCTGGCGGACCCGGTCAGGGCCAGGGCTTGTGGGGGGCGCCGGATGATCGCCCGCCGGCCGCCCTTGGCGGGTGGCCGCGGTATGTAAGCGGTGCTAACCAGCCCGGCAACTGGTCAGCAGGTGGAGTTGGTCTGGGTGACCATCCCGAGCCGCCAGGGAATGGCGTTGTAGTTGCTGTAGGAGCCCGGAGCAAAACCCTGGTACAGGAACTGCATCTGGCAGGGGCTGATGGTGAGGCTCTGGTCGTAGCTGGACCGGATCATGTCGCCGCTGCTGAAGTCCTGGGTCCACGGGGTGCCGCTGAAGGTGACGTTGCTGCTGCGGATGAAGGGGTTGCTTTCGGTGTTGGCCAGCGGGCTCCAGGTGCCGGCCAGCGAACTGGCGGTGTAGGAGGTGAAGTACCGGTGGCCGTCGGAGCCGATCGCTTCGGCGATCAGCAGGTACTGGTTCTGCCCGGCGACCTTGTAGACGTTGTCGGCCTCGAAGAAGTGGTACTTATTGGAGTCCTGCGCGGCGATGACCGTGTTACCCATGCCGTTGGGGAAGCTCGAGAGGGATGTCTGCGACCGGTACAGGTGCCCGTTGTCGTCCATGGAGAACAGGTAGCAGTTGGCGCTGTCGCAGATCAGGGAGAAGTCCAGCCAGCCCCCCGCGCTGTTCTGCTGGACGATGGGCGGCTCGCTGGAGTACAGGTACCTGGTCGCGCTCCATCCGGAGGGGTTGCTGATATTGGGGTTGGTGGAGTATCCCGCGTTGTTCCCGGTCTGGTAGATGAGGTACCACAGTTTCTGCGGGGTGAAGTAGAACAGCATCGGCGCGGTCTGGTACCCGCCGCCGATCGCGGTCTGGTCCGCGTAGACCGGGACTGCGGAGCTGGCCTGTGACCAGCTGGAGAAGCTCAGGAACTCCATGCCGTAGCCGCCGGAAGAGTTCACCGTCGAGGCGGCGACGTACCACTGGCCGTTGTAGTTCACTACCGACGGGTCCTTCACCGCGATGATGTTGTGTGAGTCAGCATGCGGGCTGATCAGCACACCGCTGGAGCTCCACTGGAAACTGCCCGGCAGTGAACCGCCCTGGCTGGACGAGCCGAGGGCCCATTGCTGGTTGGACTGACCGTTGCAGGTCCACAGTTCCAGCGGCGCGCCGCTGGCGGTGCTGGCGCCGGTCACATCCAGGCACAGGCTGGACTGCACGCCGGTGATGGTTCCGCCCGAGTTGACGTTCCACTGCTGGTTGGCCCCGCCGTTGCAGGTCCAGATCTCCACCTTGGTGCCGGGTGCGGTCTGGCCGGCGTAGGCGTCCAGGCACATCTGGCTGCTGCCGCTGTAGACGGCCAGTTGGTGGGAGGAGGTATAGGTCCAGATCTGCCCAGCCCCGCCGGTGCAGGAGGAGATATCCACCTGCGTGCCCGGGGTCGTGCTGGAGTTGGGCACGTCCAGGCACTTGCCAGCGCCGACGGCGCTAATCGCACCGCTGGTATCCGCCGTGGCCGGGATCGCCGCGGCCAGCGCACCCAACGTGGCGGCCGCTGCCACCACTGCCGCAGCTCCCGTCAGGCGCCGCCGTAATACTGCGGCCGGGCGCAGCCGCCCGGCCTGCCCGCGGGCTCGGGTAGCCAATGCTGGTCTCCAGGTCATCTGTTACCTCCGGTGGGTCGTCCCGATGGGACATCGGCCTGCCGCGGCCGGAGACGGGCTGGCGTCTGCCGGCCGCGGCGGGGTGGCGGTGGGCTGGGATATCAGGATGAGTAGGTGGTGGTGCAGACGGTGCCGTTCAGCGTGAACGAGGCCGGCGGCGGGTTGGCGCCGCCCTCGTTGCCCACGAACCCGATGCTGACCGTGTTGCCGCTGTTGGCGGCCAGATTGGCGTCCCAGTTCGCCGGGGTGACGACCACGTTCTGGCCGTCCTCGGAATAGATGGCGTTCCAGGTGCTGCCGGACACGGATTCGGTGGTGGCCGGGAAGCGGAACGCCAGTGTCCACCCGGTGATGGGGCTAGGGCCGGTATCGGTGATGCTGATGTTCGCCACGAAACCGCTGCCCCATCCCGCGGTCAGGTTGTAGGTGACGGCGCAGGTGCTGTTTTGCGGTGTGCCGGTGATGAACGTGACCGGCGGTGAGGGCATGGAGAGGTAGCCCTGCTGGTCGGTAGCCAGCACATTGAGCGTGTATGACGTCCCCGGCTCCAGGTTCTGCGCCGTGAAGGACGTCGACGTTGACTCGCCGAGCAGCACGCTGTTGGTGCCGTGCTGTTCGTATACCTCGTAGCGGGTGACGCTGCCGCCGGTGGAGGGCTGCCAGGTGATCGTCGCGGTGTGGTCGGTGACGTTGCTTACTGCCGGGCTGGCGGGCGCGGTCAGGGTAGTGTCGGCCGGGTTGGTGGCTGACGGGGTGAGCTTGAGCGTCACGATCGAGTACGGCGGGATCGTCTGTGTGCCGGCGGTGCCCTGGTGGGAGGTCGTGATGGAGGTGGCTTCGTCGCCGTAGGCGTAGACGGTGGGCGGGTCGCTGCTGGGTGTCCAGCCGGCGTAGCTGAGGTTGACCGTGTGAGCGTTGGCCGGGTCCTCGTTGACCAGTTCGACGCTGAGGTCGCCGTTGGTGTTGCGGGCCGCGTGTACGGAGACCAGCGGGTTGTCCGAGCCGGCCTTGACCAGCGTGTCGCCGGGCTGCGCGACCTTGCTCAGCATCTGGATCGCGTAGTAGGCGGGGAACGGCGTGTTCAGCGGCGGCTCGCAGATGTTGCTGCTGTTGCAGTTGCCGCTGGACAGCAGCCCCCCGTCGCCGTAGTCGGTAGCGCCGTCGGGCGCGGTGGTCACGGTGCCCATACCGTTGCGGGTGTCCCAGTAGTCCACCGTGAAGGTGCCGTTTTCCAGCGCGGTGAAGTAGACGTCGGCGTTGTACAGGGCGCCCGGCTGGGTGTCGGCCTGGTATGTGTTCTCGGTCTCGGTCACCGCGATGCCGATGTGCGGGGCGTCCGGCCCGGCGTACTGATCGATCTCCTGCCGCAGCTGCGCCAGCTCGCCGGGCAGCCGTTGCACCTGCTGCAAGGCGTCGGCGTCGGAGGTGGGGCCGGCCGGGTAATAGTGCACGATCACGAAGTCGACGTAAGGCCCCACGATCGGCAGCACGGTCTGGTTCCAGTCCCCGCTGTCGCCGGAGGCGACGACGCCGTCGGGCCAGCCGTTGCCCGGCAGCGTGAGCACCGCCCCGACCTTGATGGTGGGATCGACCGCCTTCATCGCCTTGGCGTACTGCACGACGTTGGTCGCGTACGTGGCCGGGCTCTTGCTGGCGTGGTTGTCGAGCTCCCAGCCGGCGCCGTAGTAGCCGTTGCCGTAGACCTCGTTGCCGATCTCCCAGTACTGGTCGTGATAGCCCTTGGTGACGTTGGCGTACCTGACCCAGCCGGCTGCCTCCTGCGGCGTTCCGGTGCCGTAGTTGGCGATGAGGATCGCCTGCGAGCCGCTGGCTTTGACGGTGTGCATGAAGGAGTCGAAGTCCGTTCCGGGTGCCACATACCCGCCGCCGGTCACGGTGCTGGTCTGCCAGTGGTAGCCGTCTCCGTAGGAGCCGCCGGGATAGCGCATCATCCCCACCCCGGCCTGGCTGATGAGATCCACCGATGCCTGGGTGTTCATGTTCGTATCCCAGACCGCCTGGTTGAGGCCATACGCGGTGCCGGGCACGGTGCCCAGCCCTTCCAGGGGATTGACGGTAACGTTGACGGCTGCGGGCGCTGCCTGGGCGGCGGTGCTGCCGGTCGTGAGCGCGGCGCTGGCCAGGGCCATCGCCGCGCCCGCCGCCAGCCAGCACCGCCGGCCATGGCCTTGGGAAACTGGTAAGTGCATGGTGCTGTCTCTTCCTTTGCTCGTTAGGGCAGGTGCCATTGCTGGTTGGTACCGCCGCCGCAGGACCAGATATCGAGCTGGGTGCCGTTGGCGGTATTGGAGTTGGGGTCGTCCCGACGGCTTCCCGCGCTGGCCGCGGGGCGCGGCCGGCGCAGGAGCCCGGCGGATCGGGTCAGCTGCAGCTGGCGCCGTTGAGGGTGAAGCCGGTGGGTGAGGTGTCGTTGGCGGTCCAGGTGCCCTGGAAGCCCATGGAGGCGCTGGCGCCTGGGCTGATCGTGCCGTCGTAACTGGCGTTGGTGGCGGTCACGGCGGTTCCGCTCTGGGTGACGGTCGCGTTCCAGGCGTTGGTGACATGCTGGTCGCCGGGGAAGGTGAACTTCAGCGTCCAGCCGTTGATCGCAGAGGTGCCGGTGTTCCCGATCGTGACGTTGGCCACGAAGCCGCCGCCCCACTCGCTGGCCTTGGTGTAGGTGACGTGGCAGCTGCCGCCCCCGCCGCCGGAGGACGAGATGGTCCAGGTGAAGGTGGCTGATCCGGTGGCGCCGGTGCCGTCCCGGGCAGTCACGGTGACGGTGGAGCTGCCCGCCGCGGTGGGGCTGCCGGAGACCAGGCCGGTGGCCGTGCTGATCGACAGGCCAGCGGGCAGGCCGGTGGCGCTGTAGGTCAGGGTCTGGCCGGATGCCGAGTCGCTCGCGTGGATCTGCAGGCTGGCGGCGGTGCCGACGGTCCCTGTCTGGTTACCGGGACCGGTCACCGTGACGGTGTTCCCGCTGCTGACCGTTGAGCCGTAGCCGGCGGCGACGATGTTGGCCTGGACGGCGCTCGCGGTGGCGGCCGACGGGAAGCCGGAGGTCATCACGCCCTCGTAGAAGGTCCCGTCCGAGCCTTTGCTGTTGTCACCGCCGGTGCCCAGGATGATCGCGCCCTGCTTGTGCATCGGGTTGTAACCCGACACGTTGGGGCGGGTGCCGTCGTAGAACGTGGACACGCCGCCGGACTGGGCATTGCCGCCCATGATCTGCCAGTGGTTCGCCCCGCCATTGATCATGGCGGTGGTGTAGCGGTCGGCGATGGTGGGGTCGTTGGCGTTGAAGCCGGCGTTGACCCCGGAGTACAGGCCGTTCTCCATGTCGGCCATGATCCACGGGCCGTTGCCGGTGCCGAAGCCCCAGACCTTGATGTTGCCGAAGTAGATGGCCTCCATGGTGCCGTTGCCGTCGTCGTTGTTGTTGGTCTCGGCGTTGCCGTAGTCGAAGCAGCAGCCGCCGTTGAAATGCGTGCCGTCGAAGATCGCGTACTCGCCTTCGGAGTTGTCGCCGGTCGCGATGCCCGAGGTGCTGTCATCGCGGTACCCGGTGCCCGCCGCCACATACACCCCGTAGGCCTTCTGGCCGTTGAGGGTGGTCGGCGCGGCGGTGGCATTGGCGAGGTTGTCCGGGCCGCCCGCCGCCCCACCACCGGGCGCGTCAGTGAGGTTGTTGCCGCGACCGGACTGGTCGTAGATCTCGGTGATCACACACGTCGTGCCCGCGCAGAACGAGTCCTGCGCCGCGGCGTTGGCAACCCCGCCCGCGCTCAGCGGGCTGATGTTCAGCGTGGCGTTGTCCGAAGAACGCCGCACCTGATACAGCGACCCGCTGTAGGCGGCATACAGCGCCCGGGTCGTGCTGTGCGCAGCGACGCACGGCGTGCCGCCGGCCGCGTAAATATCACACGGCCCCTGCGACGCCGCCGCTGCCGGCGGCGCGCCACCGGCAGCCAGGCCGCCGGCGGCCAGGCTGCCGGC
>OCZU010002566.1_pt1 | contig 11558 bp, 6 predicted proteins | sample 1539001 | NCBI WGS metagenome assembly OCZU01 (sample SAMEA3539306, study PRJEB22396) | soil metagenome | biome: tundra; feature: field; material: soil | place: USA | collected 2010-05 | depth 0.15 m
CGGATGAGCGCGGGTTACGCGAAGGAGCAGTTTTACGTGCGCTCCGCCGAGGAAATGAAGGCGCGGTTCGCCGAAGTGCCGGAAGCGGTGACTAACACGCTCGAAGTCGCGGAGAAGTGCAATTTGGAAATCGAGTTCGGCAAGCTGCATTACCCGGTTTTTCATCCGCCGGAACATTTCACGCGCGAAGGTTTCCTGCGCCAATGGCTCGCGGAAGGTTTGCATCGGCGCTACAGCATTCACGCGAAGGCGGAGGGGAAGAGGTTTAATGTTGAAGGAATTGATGATCCGCGACGGCTGCCGACGTACGGAGTAGTGGCACGGGCGTCCCGCCCGTTCGCTGAAGAGAAGCAACGCACGGGCGAGACGCCCGTGCCACTACAGCCCGATCCCGCCGTCGCGGCGGCCATCAAGGTCGTGATTGACAGGCTGGATGTGGAGATGGAGGTCATCGAGAAAACTGGTTTCATTTCTTATTTCCTCATCGTCGGCGATTTCATCCGCTATGGCCGCAGCAAAGGGATTTCGTGTGTGGCGCGCGGTTCGGCGGCTGGTTCTCTCGTCACGTTCTTGCTGGAAATCGCGAACGTGGATCCGATTCGCTACGGCCTGCTGTTCGAGCGTTTCCTGAATCCCGAACGCGTCAATCCGCCGGACATTGACATTGATTTTGCCGACGACCGCCGCGCGGACGTCATCGAATATGTGCGCGAAAAATATGGCAAGGATTCCGTGGCGCAGATCATCACGTTCGGCACGATGGGCGCGAAATCCGTCGTGCGCGACGTGGGCCGCGTGATGGGCCTGGGCTATGGCGAATGCGACCGTCTCGCGAAAATGATTCCCTTCGATTTGAAAATGGATCTGGCGAAGGCGCTCAAGCAATCGCCGGAACTCAAACAGGCTTATGACACCGAGGAAGTGACGCGTGAACTGTTTGACACAGCGTTCATTCTCGAAGACATCACGCGCAACGCGAGCGTCCACGCGGCGGGTGTCGTCATCGGCGATCAGCCGCTGGTGAATCTGTTGCCGCTCAAGCAGGACGAAGACGGCACCATCGTCACGCAGTATGCGATGAATCCCGTTGGCGAACTCGGCCTGTTGAAAATGGATTTTCTCGGGCTGAAGACGCTGACCGTCATCCGCAACACCTGCGAAATGGTGAAGCAGACGCACGGCATCGAAGTGCCGATTGACAATCTGCCGCTGGACGACGCGAAGACTTACGACCTGCTCAACAAGGCGAACACGCTCGGCATTTTCCAGTTGGAATCCGGCGGCATGCGCGACCTGTGTCGGAAATTCCAAATCAGTTCCGTCGAGCACATCACGGCGCTGGTAGCGCTTTATCGCCCCGGCCCGATGGACCTGATTCCGGAATACATCAAGCGCCGCCACGGCGAGGTGAAAATTGAATACGAGCATCCGCTGCTCGAACCGATTGCCAGAGAGACGTACGGCATTTTGATTTACCAGGAACAGGTCATGCAGGCCGCGCAGTTGCTGGCGGGCTATACGCTGGGCGCGGCGGATTTGCTGCGACGCGCGATGGGCAAGAAAAAGGTCGAGGAGATGCAGCAGCAGCGCGAGACGTTCGTCAAAGGCTGCAAGGAGAAGAACAACATTCCGCCCGCCAAGGCAAACCAGGTTTTCGATTTGCTCGAAAAGTTCGCGGGCTACGGCTTCAACAAATCCCATGCCGCCGCCTACGCCATCGTCGCGTATCAAACGGCGTATCTGAAGGCGAATTATCCGGTCGAGTTTTTCTGCGCCATGATGACGAACGACATGGCGGACATGGCCAAGCTCACCGAGTACATCGCCGAAGCGCGGTCGTTCGGCATCGAGGTCCTTGGCCCGGATGTGAATGAAAGCGGAGTGTTTTTTACGCCCGCGCAGCGGAGCGTAGTGGCACGGGCGTCCCGCCCGTGCGATGAAAATTTGAAACACACGGGCGGGACGCCCGTGCCACTGCCGCGCAAGGCCATTCGCTTCGGTCTCGCGGCGATCAAAGGCGTGGGCGAAGGGGCGGTGGAAACGATTTTGAAGGCGGGGAGTGAAACCGGAAAGTTCACCTCGCTGTCGGATTTATGCGAGCGGGTGGACGGCCGGACGGTCAACCGCAGGATTTTGGAGGCGCTCATCAAAGGCGGCGCGTGCGATTCGTTCGGGCAGACGCGCGCCACGTTGTTCGCGCAAATCGAGCGGACGCTGGCCCGCGCGGCGAGCATCGTCGCCGACCGTCAGCGCGGACAGAGTTCGCTGTTTGGCGCGCGGGAAGAAAAAACCTCGAACGCGATGCCCGAGGCGATCAGCGGTCTGCCCGAATGGCCGCAGCATGAATTGCTCGCGCACGAGAAGGAGTTGCTGGGATTTTACGTGACGGGTCATCCGTTGACGCCATTCGCGCCGATTCTGGAAAAATATTCGCTGGCGACCACCACGACTTTGGCGTCGTTGCCAAACCGTTCGCTCACGCGCATCGGCGGCATGATCGCGGCGGTGCAGCATGGCGTTTCAAAAAAGAACGGCAAACCTTACTCGATGGTGACGCTGGAGGATTTGGAAGGCTCGGTTCAAATTCTCGTCGTTAACGAGAATCACGACAAGTTCCGGCCGTTGCTCGAACTGAACAAGGCGATTTTCGTCATCGGTGAAGTGAACGTTGGCGACGAAAAGCCGAAAATATTTCCACAGGAAATCATGCCGCTCGAAGAGGTGCCGGGGAAATTCACCAAACAGGTGCATTTGCATTTAAACACCGCGCATCTGAAACCGGAAAACATGACGGCGCTGCACGAACTAATCACCGCGCATCCGGGAAAATGCCAGTTGCTGCTGTGTTTCAAGCGGCCTGCGGGCCAGCTCATTTATTTGGAGCCGCACGAAAAATTCTTCGTCATGCCTTCCCGCGAATTGCAACAGGCGGCTGACAATATGTTCGGCGAAGAAACCTATTATGCGAAGGTGGACACGAGTTTGCCGGAGCGTCAGCAACGACGCTGGGAGCGCAAACCCGGGACTGCCAACGGTGACGAGTAGCAGAGGCAGGAAGTTCTGCTTCGCGCGTGCTTGCAGTTGATAGCGGCGGGTGCAAAATTGGCCGCCTCACCAGGAGGATTCAGGACTTTGGCTCCACTGAACCGCCGGCCAGTTGCACTGGTTTATAGCCGCCTTTGGATTTGAAATACGCGATCAACGCAAGGTAGCAGGCGAAGGTAAAGGCAGGAAACATCGCCATCTTGCCGAGCGCGCTGAATTTGCCGGCGGTGGTGGCGGTCTGAAGGTCGGCTTGTGCTTTTGGGTCGGTGACGGTCGCGCTTTTCGCCGGATCAATCGCTTCATACGCGCCGAGCAGATAATCTTTTTTCACTGTCACCTGTTGATAGAGCTCGGGGTTTGCCGTGTGCAACTGTTGGGTGGTGGAGGTTTCCTGCATGTAGCCAAGAAATGGCGCGCCGAGAATGCCGACCGCCAGCATCCCAATGCCGCCCATTGCGTTCAAGGTGAGCGCGCCGCCGCGCGGGCATTGCTCGGAAGTCAGGCCGAGAATAGTTGGCCAGAAGAAGGTGATGCCGACGCCGAAAAGAGTGGCGGCGGCAAAGATCGTGCCGGTACCGGCGTGGGCCGTCTGAGAAAGCGCTACGGTACCCAATGCGGCGAGCGCGGAACACGTTAGCAGCAGGCCGGGGGGCGAAAATTTGTGGATGAGCGGCCCGGCGCAGAAGCGCAAAATCAACATGATGGCAGACGTATAAACCAGCACCCATGCAGGATTATACCCAGCCGTTTTCATCGGGTCTTCCATGAGCGCGGTGATCCAGCCGTTGGTGCCGAGCTCAGTCGTGGCCTGGGGCATCATGATGATGATGAGAAAAGCGAGGAATAGACGACCAAAGGATTTAGTGACGCCGGCGAAAATTAACACCACGACTGCGGTTGGAACCCAAAAAGCCCAAGCTGGCCAGTGCCAATCCGCTGGGACCAAAACCTGTTGAAGCTGGGCGAAGACCAGGCCAAAGCCCACCAGCGCGCCGAAAGCGCCAAGTTCCTTGAGCATTGCCAGATAACTGACACCGGCCTGTTCACGTTCACTTTTCGGAAATTTCAAACTGACGAGAATGAAAAAGAAAATAAACGCGGGAATCAAAATGAGTCCGAGCGTCAGCCGCCAGTCGGCGTTGCTGGCGAGCGCGATGGTGCAAAGTCCGCCGAGCACCAGTCCGCCCGGCCAGCCGGCGTGAAGGCGGTTGAGCCATTTGGCTTTGTCTGTACTGAACATCGTAGCGACGATCGGATTGCAATAAGCCTCTGCGCTGCCGTTGCCCAACCCAAGGATGATGCTTCCCCAGTAAAGGAATTGGTAACCGTGTTTCTGCCCGGCGATAAGCGCGTCGCCTGTCACACCATGAATGGAACTGTAAGCCGCAAACGCCAGCGCCGTGTAAATCAGGTAGCAGGCGAATGAGAAAACCATTGCCACTTTGTAGCCGATTCGGTCAATGAACAGGCTGAAAACGATGATGCTCACGCCGAAAGGCCAGATGCCCGCGCCCACAAGCCCGCCAACCATAACTTTGTCGAGACCAAACTCGGTGGCAAACTGCGGACCAGTACACAAGATGATGCGGCTAATGAAAGCGTAACTTGTGGTGATGAGGGCGATGAAACAGCCCCAGAAGAGGATTTTGTCGTGGCGATTATTCATGTTTGTTCGGAGTGTTGCGCCGCAATACACCTGCCCGACGCCCAAGTGTCAACGGCAATTTCACAAAACGCATCGAACCAAGGACGAGACCGGTACAAAAAAACCGGGCCAAGCAACCAGGGGATGGCTGAGAGGCCCGGGGAATTTTCGAATTTGGTACAGCAGTAGGTTCATGGAGAACATCGGCCCTCCCTTGTACCAGAGGCAAGGGCCGAAATCCGTTTTAAATCAAAGATCAATGCGCCACATGGGCGACTTCAAAAGCTATCTAACGCTAATCTAATCACAACCACTAATCGGTGTCAAACGATTGCCGAAAAGTATTAGCCCACGTTTACACGGGCATTAGAACCAACATAGCAAACCTGAAATTGAGACAGCGGAATTGGCGTGGTGTTCAAAGCACGAAGAAAAAATTTAGATGGTTTTTTCAACATTGCTGTTTACAGAGGTTCGCCGCTTGTTAGTATCCGCCCCTGCGAACCAAACGTGCATGAAAAAAATCGAAGCCATCATCAAACCGTTCAAGCTGGAAGACGTCAAAGAGGCATTGGCCGGCCTGGGCGTGGAAGGGATGACCGTTTCGGAAGTCAAAGGATTCGGCCGCCAGAAGGGGCACACCGAGATCTATCGCGGCAGCGAATATACGGTGGATTTCCTGCCCAAGATCAAGATCGAAGTGGTGGTGGTGGATTCGCAAGCCGGCGCCGCGGTAGATGCCATTGTGAAGGCGGCCAAGACCGGCAAAATTGGCGATGGAAAAGTTTTTGTCAGCTCCATCGAAAACGCGATTCGCATTCGCACTGAGGAGACGGGCGAACGCGCCGTCTGAATTTTTTCAGCCGCAAAAAGTTGCGGCGGGAATGGCATTCAAACTTAACACGAACCAAAAACGGGAGTTAAAAAAATGAGCACACCAAAAGGCGTATTGGAACTGGCGAAGAAGAGCGGCGCGAAGATGGTGGACATCAAGTTTGTGGACACCTTCGGAACGTGGCAGCACTTCAGCATGCCAATTGGCGAACTGACCGAGGAATCTTTTGCGGAAGGACTGGGCTTTGACGGCTCCTCCATCCGTGGCTGGAAAAGCATCGAGGCGAGCGACATGCTGGCATTGCCGGATCCGGTGACGGCGTTCATTGATCCATTTTGCGCGGTGCCGACGTTGAGTCTGACTTGCACGATTGCCGAGACGGGAACGCTGGAGGCCTACACGCGCGACCCGCGCGGCATCGCTCAGCGCGCCGAGAAATATCTGGTATCCACCGGGCTTGCCGATCAGGCGTTTTTCGGGCCCGAAGCCGAATTCTTCATCTTCGACAGCGTGCAGTATGACAGCAAGAGCAACGGCACGTTCTACCACATCGAGAGCGAGGAGGCCGTTTGGAACACTGGCCGGGATGAGATGCCCAATCTGGGCAACAAGATCCGGCACAAGGAAGGTTATTTCCCGGTGGCACCGGCCGACACCCAGCAGGACATCCGTACCGAGATGGTGCTGACGATGGAACAGCTCGGTGTGAAAATCGAGCGGCAGCACCACGAAGTCGCCACGGCGGGCCAGGCGGAAATTGACTATCGCTTCACCACGCTGGTGAACGCCGCCGACGCGATGATGGTTTACAAATACGTCGTCAAGAACGTGGCCAAGAAACACGGCAAGACGGCCTGTTTCATGCCCAAACCGCTCTTCGGCGACAACGGATCGGGCATGCACACGCACCAATCGCTCTGGAAAAAAGGCAAACCGCTTTTCGCCGGAAATGAATACGGCGGTTTGAGCAAGATGGCGTTGTATTATGTCGGTGGTTTGCTGAAGCACGCCAAAGCGCTGTGCGCGATCTGCAATCCGACGACCAACAGCTACAAGCGCCTCGTGCCGGGCTACGAAGCTCCGGTGAATCTGGCCTACTCGGCACGCAATCGTTCCGCGGCGGTTCGCATCCCGACTTACAGCGACAGCCCGAAAGCCAAGCGTATCGAGTATCGTCCGCCGGATCCGGCAGCCAATCCCTACGTCGCCTTCTCGGCACTATTGATGGCGGGATTGGATGGCGTTTTGAACAAGATTGAACCCGGCGAGCCGCTGGACAAAAATATTTACGAACTGCCACCGGAAGAATTGAAGAAAGTGCCGAATGTCGCCGGCAGCCTGAGCGAAGCCTTGGATTGCCTGGAGAAGGATCACGCGTTCCTGCTCAAGGGTGACGTGTTTACGTCGGACTTTTTGGAGATGTGGATCAGCACGAAGCGCAAGGAACACGACGCCATCCGTCTGCGTCCGCATCCGTACGAATTTTTCCTCTACTACGACGTTTAAGAGGAATTATTTCACGCTCAGGGGCGCCTCATTTTAGAGGCGCCCTTTTTCGCCAAAACATTCGTAAAATGCCCGATTTTGTTGGATGGAACGGGACTGTGAATAACTCGTGAATAAAAGTTAATATGTTGTCCTAGTAAGTTTGGGGCGATTTGAATAAAAACGTTACGGGTGACAAGAATTTGTTACTCATAAAAAACCAATGACCCAACTATGAAGAGTGCCAAAGAGATTTGTTGTCTGTAAGTGTTTGATTTTAGCCAGTTTAAGCTTCTTGAAAGAATTGGAATGCGATGCCTGAAAAGAAAAACGATTTGAATTTATTGGCGGCCACAGTTTTTCGTGGTACAAACGTCCTCCAAGGATCGTGTGACAATTGCGTTAAGAAGCTAGGTGAATAAAATGCCCGAAAACAAGGGCTTTGGGAAAGATTTGGGGAAAATATAATGCAAGCTTCAGCGGAAAAAATTTGGGGCGCGGCGCAGGAACATCTTCGTTCCATGCTCAGCGCCGACACGTTCAATCTTTGGTTCGCGCCGCTCAAGGTGCAGCCCATTGATGGCAACAATCTCACACTCGAAGTCTCGAACGATTTTTGCGAGGTGTGGCTGAAAGAAAATTACATGGGATTGATGCAGGACGTGGTGACGATGGCGTCAGGACGGCAGTTGCAAATCAAATTCAAAGTCAACTCCGCATCACCCTCCACGCCGCAACCGGCGCAACTGATTCCTGCGAAAAAAATCGCCGAGCCCGCTTTTGAAAGAAACTCGCATCATGGCGACATAAATTTCAATCCCAAGAACACGTTTGAAACGTTCGTCGTCGGCAATAACAACAACTTCGCCTGCGCCGCCGCCCAAGCCGTGGCCCAGGCGCCCGGCAAATCCTACAACCCGCTCTTTCTCTACGGCGGCGTCGGTCTGGGCAAAACCCACCTGCTGCACGCGATTGGCCAGCATGTGGTCGGGCACAAAAAAGGCGCGCGCGTCGCGTACCTTTCCTCGGAAAAATTTACCAACGAATACATTGACGCCATTCAAAACAACAAACTCGTCGTTTTCCGCAAAAAATACCGGCAGACGGACGTGTTGCTGATTGATGACATTCAATTTCTCGCCGGCAAGGAACGCATTCAGGAGGAGTTCTTCCACACTTTCAACGCGCTCCATGAGGCGCACAAACAAATCGTTCTGACCTGCGACCGGCCCGCCAGCGAAATTCAGAATCTTGAGCAGCGCCTCGTTTCGCGGTTTGAGTGGGGTCTGGTGACGGATCTGCAGCCGCCGGACGTTGAAATGCGCCTCGCCATTCTGAAAAAAAAGGCGCAATTGCTGAACCTTTCACTGCCCGACGAAATCATCAATTTCCTCGCCCACCGCATCCGCTCGAATATTCGCCGTCTTGAAGGCGCTTTGATTCGCGTCGGTTCATACGCCTCGCTCACCGGCAACAAACTGACCCTCGAAGGCGTTGAAACCCTGCTTCGCGAAGTGCTGCACGAGGAAGGCCGTTTTTCCATGAGCATCGAAGTCATTCAGAAAAAAGTCGCTGAACACTTCGACATCCGTCTGGCGGACATGACCAGCAAACGACGCCCGGAAAACATCGCGTTTCCACGCCAGATCGCCATGTTCCTGTCACGGCAGATGACGGAAAACTCCCTCAGTTCAATTGGCGAGGCTTTCGGCGGACGCGATCACGGCACCGTCCTCCACGCGTGCCGGCTCGTTAAAGACCGCATGGAAGTGGACTCCAGCGTCCGCCAGACCGTCGGCGTGCTCGAAAAACAATTGATGCGCTGACGCGGTTTCAGGTTTTCACTTTTCAGTTTCGCAACTAAGAACTTGAGACTTGAAACTTCTCCGATGCCCGTCATCGAAGTCAACGGTCTGACCAAAGCTTTTCGCACTTACAAAAAGCAGCCGGGCTTTGCGGGCGCCATCAAAGGACTGTTCCACCGGCAATACGAGCAAACCGTCGCCGTCAAAGACGTCAGCTTCACCATTGAGCCAGGCGAGCTGGTTGGTTTTCTCGGCCCGAACGGCGCGGGCAAAACCACCACGCTCAAAATGCTCGCCGGCTTGCTCCATCCCACGGGCGGCGCGGCGCGCGTGCTCGGTTATGTGCCGTGGGAGCGCGATGACGGTTATCGCCGGCAGTTCGCCCTGTTGCTCGGTCAGAAAAACCAGCTTTGGTGGGACTTGCCGGCGCAGGAATCGCTCGAACTCAACGCGAAAATTTACGGCATCCCGGACGACATTCTCAAACGCACCGTCGCGGAAATGACCGAACTGCTCGCCGTGCGGGACAAGCTCAACGTGGCCGTGCGCGAACTCTCCCTCGGCGAGCGGATGAAAATGGAGTTGATCGCCTCGCTCCTCCATAAACCGAAGGTGCTGTTCCTCGACGAACCCACCATCGGCCTGGACGTGGTTTCGCAAAAAACCGTCCGCGAATTTTTGCGCGAACACAACAAAAAGGAGAAGACCACCATTGTGCTAACGAGCCATTACATGACCGACATCCAGGAGCTTTGCGAACGCGTCATCATCATTGATCGCGGCGCGATTTCCTTTGATGGCAGGTTGAGCGACGTCGTGGATCGCTTTGCCGATTTCAAATTCGTGACGATTCAATGCGAAAGCACGGCCAGTCGCTCTGCGGAAAGCCTGGGCAAATACGGCGAAGTCATGGAACAAAAACCCGGCAGCCTCACACTCAAAGTCAAACGCGACCGCGTCATTCCCGTTTGCAAAGCATTGCTGGACGAACTGCCCGTGACCGACATTGACATTCAGGAAGTGCCGATCGAAGAAGTCATCCGAAAATTTTTCACGCGATGATTTCGATTCTAGCGGCGGTCTGTGACCGCCGAATTTCCTCAGAATCAAAGAGCGCGGCGCTCACAGAGACGCCGCTACAACACTTCACCTCGGATCAATTTCAAATCCCATCTTGCGGAACCGTTGCAGCTTGTACAGCAGCGCGCGGCGGCTGATGCCGAGCGCCTTGGCCGTCTCGGTGCGGTTGGAATCGTGCTGGCGCAACGCCTGAAGGATCGCTTCCCGCTCGACTTTCTCCAGTTGCTGCGTGTCCGTTGACTGCGCCGGAGCCGGCAGCCCCGCAGCGTCGCGGACCCGCGTCGGCAGATGCTCCGGCAAAATCATGTCACTGCGCGACAGCAAAACCGCCCGTTCCATCGCGTTGCGCAGTTCGCGCACATTCCCCGGCCATGGATAGCGCTCGAGACACGCCGCTACCGGCTCCGAAAACCGGGCGTGGCCTTTGGCAAATTCTTCGATGAACCGGCTGGCCAGCGGCAAAATGTCTTCGCGCCGCTCGCGCAACGGCGGAATGTTCAGCTCCACCACGTTTAACCGGTAAAACAAGTCTTCGCGAAAACGCCCGGCTTTGACTTCCTCCTCGAGATGGCGGTTGCTTGCGGCCAGAATCCGCGCGTTGGTGTTCACCTCGCGGTTTGATCCGATGCGCTGAAACCGCCCGCCCTGCGTCACCCGGAGCAGCTTGGCCTGTAGCGGCGAGGACATCTCAGCCACTTCGTCGAGAAAAATCGTGCCGCCGTCCGCTTCCTCAAATCGTCCGATGCGCTGGGACGTCGCGCCGGTGAACGCGCCCTTTTCGTGGCCGAAGAGTTCGGCCTCCAAAAGCGTTTCGGGAATCGCGGCGCAATTGACTTTGATCATCGGCCCCGCCGCGCGCAGGCTCCACGCGTGAATGACATCCGCCACCACTTCCTTGCCGACACCGCTTTCCCCGGTGATCAACACCCGCGTCTCGGACGGCGCAATCAGCGCCGCGTCCCGAAACACGGCTTGCATGAGCGGGCTGCGGGCCACGACGAAATCCGGCAAAGGCTTGTCTTCGCTGTAGCGCAGCGGAACAGATTCCGAAATGCCGATGGCCTGCTGGACGGACGCGAGCAATTCGTCGAGGTCAATCGGCTTGGCGAGATAATTCACCGCGCCGTCGCGCATCGCGGCCACGGCATCGCGGATGTCCGTGAACGCGGTGACGAGCAACACGGGCAGCGTGGCGTGCTCCGTGCGCGCGAGCCGCAAAGTTTCCAGGCCGGTCAACCCTGGCATGCGCACGTCGGAAATCATCATGCCGAATTTTCCGGTGCGGAGCGTTTCCAAGGCGCGCTCGCCGGAATCCACCACGACGGTTTCAAACCCCTGGCTGCGCAGAAACGAATTCAGCAGACTGCGCTGGCCCGGGTCGTCATCCACGATCAGGATGCGCGGAGTCTCGGCCGGATGCCTGTGTGTTTCGGACGCCATGCCGCCAAGCTATCCGAATCAGGCATTGGTTTTCAAGCATTACGCCGCAGTTCAACTGTCGGAACGCTTTTTTATTTGTCCGCGGCCGCGCGTATTGCGGTGACCCGACGCAACAATTCCGCCTCCAATCAAAACCAGCAATACTGACGACGGCTCTCCCTATAGAATTTTCGCGCATTGAACCCCTGAACCGGAGTGCGCCCGTCCTCGGGCGCAGCGAGGT
>OCZU010002567.1_pt1 | contig 11553 bp, 7 predicted proteins | sample 1539001 | NCBI WGS metagenome assembly OCZU01 (sample SAMEA3539306, study PRJEB22396) | soil metagenome | biome: tundra; feature: field; material: soil | place: USA | collected 2010-05 | depth 0.15 m
TCCTCTGCCCGATAGATTGCTGAGTTCTGACAATCTCCACAGGCCAGGAGAGTTTGGTGGGCGGTAAAGCAACCCACCGGTAGGGTGTGCACCGTTTTGGTCTGCGTTTTGGCAACCTGCAGTGGGGCCTGACAATCGGGGCAATGAGTTCGGGCAGAGCGAAAGTACAAGCGCGGCCGCTCTACGAATAGCGCTGGGGTGGAGTTCTCCCTGGCCAGATTGTCCCGAAAACTCTGCAACGTCGTCAAGGTCTTGAGCTCGACACTTCGGGAGTTTTTTTTAGACCGTGTTCTTCAAAGAACCGCTCGATGTGTTCGGAGGTAACGGGCAGTTTTCGCTGCTGCTGGAGAAGGGAGGCGAGCTGCTCGAAGCTCAGCGCGGGATTTTTGATATGCTCGACCAATACCCAGACGGCTGTCTGTGTACTCAGCGAGCTCGTCGGGTCGGAACCTTGACTCAGGAGAGCTTGCTGGCGCTGCTGGCTGTTCTGCTGTGCTTCCTTGGTCAAGTAACGAAACTGGCCCGCGACTTTAACCCGATCCAACTGACCGTCTTGATGCAAGTGAGTTAACACGGGATTACAAGGGTGCTGTAGTTTTTGGGCAAGTTCGCTGGCCGAGAGTCCAGCGGGACTGTGCTCGATCAGGTGAGCAATGGTTGCGGTAAGGCTGACGTGTTTGGAAAAGCCAATCCCTTTATGATGCCAAAGGCCATTCCGATCGAACTGCGGAGTTTCACGGAGGGTGTACCACTTACCATTTTGGGTGTAACTCCTGAAATAACCGATCTGCTTGAGGAAGGGACGGACGGAGAAAGGGGAATAACCAAGGGTCTGAGCCAGTTGAGCCAGCATCCAGCATTTGCGCTGGTGAAACAATTTTTCCAATCTTTCTGTGGGGAGTTTTTGAGTTGGCATAGATGAATAGTACAGTATTAATCATTTAGAGACATTATTAATACTATACTCTATTTTTGTCACACGTCAAATCGTTGAGGGATAACCAACGACAAACGCCAAGAGGCAGCAAAGGGCTGAAAACAAAGGACCTCGCGCTAAGCGGGCTTAAGACAGAAGAAAAGGACTCGCCTCAATGAAAACGCAAAAACCTCAAGTATGAAAAATCGAAACTGATGTAACCCATTGAATATCAATGTGCCAGCTGAGTTTTGTGATCATAGTAGGGCACTTGTCTCCTTTGGTATCGGCAACTCGTTGCAAAAGCCCAATTTATCAGAATATGCCGCTTGCGCTTCGCGCCGTTGATTTTCTTGCCTGAATCACAAACGCTATACGGTATCGGTAAAAATCATTCACGTCTCAATTTTGGGCCAATGAGCTTTGCATCTTAAATTGGATGTTGGCAGCAGGATACTCACCCCCTGATCCATCCAACATAATGAAGCCCTCTTTGACGGGTTGCCAGGCGCAAGTTTTAGAACTACATCTTTGTGCAGGTATCCAACAGCAACTGAACATGTCATTGTTCTAGCAGACAACAATTTGATTTTACTTTTCTGAAACGAAAGATTGACACTCCCTGTCGGCGTCTAAATTGTAAAACATTTTTATTGTTTTCTATGAAAGAGACGAAGGATTCTTGTGATAAAGCGTTCACGCTGATTGAGTTACTTGTGGTGATCGCCATTATTGCCATTTTGGCGGCAATGCTTCTGCCGGCGCTGTCGGGCGCTAAACTTAAAGCCAAGAATGTTCAATGTATAAGCAACCTCAAACAACTTGGTTTGGCGCATTCCGTGTACGTTAGTGAGTTTAACAAATCATTTCAATACACATACAACCAAAATTTATGGATGGCCTCACTGCTGGCTTATTACGCCAACGTAAACGCACTGCGGACCTGCCCTGCGGCATCGAATCCAACGACGCGCACTGTTTTAAGCCCACAATATACTTTTGGTGCAGGCGATCAAATGTGGAAGTGGGTGCCGTATCAGACCAATTACCAGGGAAGCTACATCTATAATGGCTGGCTCTATTCTGGAAACTACTCGATTAGCGGTCTGATTATTGGCGCGTCAGATGACTGGAAATATGGGACGGAAGCGAGCGTCGTTAAGCCCTCCAGCACCCCGCTATTCACCGACGGCGTCTGGGTGGATGGATGGCCGACAGAAACCGAAGGTCCGGCAAAGGATTTGTACGACGGTAGTCAAAATACGTTTATGGGACGCTACACAATCGCGCGGCACGGAGGAACCGCTCCGGGAAGTGCCCCCAGAAATATAACGACTAGTTCGGGTTTACCGGGAGCAATCGACATGGTTTTTATGGATGGCCACGCAAATATCGTAAAACTGAACTCCCTATGGACATTGGATTGGCATAAAAACTGGAACATTCCTGCCACAATTCCAGCCCCCAAATGAAGCCGCTTGAATTAATTATGAATTTGGGGGTCTGCTTTTTTGTAGGAGCGGTTCTCGATTGCCGCGTGACAGCAGCACCTCTGGTGACCAATTCATACTCTCTCGTTTACACCTCGGCACCGCCGAATAATCCCCTCAAGGGCTTCATGCCTTATACGGGAAATTATACAACGTTTCCGTATAGCATGGAATGGAACTATCTCCCATTGCGTTCATTGATGAGCGGGCCAACGAATTTTAACTGGACCAGTCTTGATCAGTTGCTCAATAACGACGCCAGCCGCGGTCATCAAACGGTGTTTCGTGTTTACCTCGATTATCCCACATTGTCCACCGGCATACCACAGTATCTACTCAACGCGGGTCTGGTTACACACAGCTACAATGATTATGGTAATAACGGCATCAGCGTTTCTCCAGATTATGAAAACCTGCTGTTGGATCAGGCGCTGACGAATTTCATTGCCGCGCTCGGGGCACGTTACGATGGCGACCCACGGATTGGCTTTATCACCGTTGGGTTGCTCGGTTACTGGGGGGAATGGCACACATATCCGGAAACCAGTTGGTTTGCGTCGGCCGCAGTGCAGGAGGAAGTGCTGGCGGCGTATGCAAATGCATTTAGCAAAACCAAACTGCTCGTGCGCTGGCCCAGCGGTACCAAACCACCCGCGCAACGCATCGGTTATCACGATGATTCGTTTGCGTATCAAACCATAGATCCGCCAAGCTACATGTTCCTCGCCCTGCTCAAGGCTGCGGGTGAAACCAACAAGTGGCAGACACAACCCATTGGCGGCGAGGTTTTTCCTCCTGAGCAATCATGCATATGGGACACCAGCCAAACGAATTGTGTGCCGGCAGGGCAGCATTTCACTGACTGTGTAAACCTTACCCACGCCTCGTGGATGTTGAACCAAGGTGTGTTCAGCCCAGGTTTCACCGGTGCGCAGAAAACTTTGGCTTTGGCTGGTGCTCGACAGTTGGGATACGAGCTTTATGTTCCCAACTTACAGTTGATTGATGCCCGCCTATCGGAGCCGTTGAACATCTCCTTGCAGATTCAAAACACTGGTGTTGCGCCATTTTATTACAACTGGCCAGTGCAAATCGGCGTTCTAAACAGCAGCAACAAGCTAGTGCAGACATGGACAACATCGTGGACCCTCTCTTCAATCCTTCCCGGCTCTACAAATACTGTCTGGAATTACTCTCAAATCAATCACGGCTTGCCTGCGGGCCAATATAAACTCCTGTTGAGCGTGCAAAATCCGCTCACAAATGGCGTATCATTTTACTTCGCTAATCAGACACAAAATGCAGATATCGCAGGCTGGCTTACATTGGGACAGTTTTCAGTGTTGTCAAACCTTGCACAACCGACGTTAAATGTCACCAGTTCTTCCCCTAATTTTGTCCTTCAGGTCAGTAATGCCGCGCCTGGGGCTTGGACTGTCGAGCGGACGCTAGACTTTGTCGTATGGACGCCATTACTAACAACCAACACAATTACGACTGAATGGGATATCACTGACGAGGTTTCATCCCTAACCCGATTCTACCGTATAGTGGGCGGTCCTTGAACACCAATGCATTAAACAATGTTTGACAAAAGCAGTACAACAATCATGGGGAAGAACAAAATAATTCAATGAATGCATATAAAACCAAGCATTTATCAAACGTAATTCCCGTGAATGCAGAAAACATGAAAACCAACCAACAAAAGACAAACAAATGAAAACGCTAAGAATAATGAAAATAAAAAGTCAGGAGTGCCTTCTTCCAGCTTTAGCTGGTATCGCACTGTTATGTTCTGCCGCTGCGGTCACGGCCCAAGATTTAGTTGTCGACTCGTTCGACAACTCTGCAAGCATCGGCAATGGCAACACACCCGGGCTCGACTGGTCGAATTTTAGGGGCTATAACGTCACTACTGTGTGGGATCCAACCCAGGACTCCACTGGGAACCCCAGCAGCGGGTCGATGTATGTGACCGTAAACTGGCCGGGACCCTCCGATCCCAATTACACTACTGCTTGGACAGACATGCAGTTTGCGTTTTCCACTGGTGGGTCGTTCAATTCCTCTGACTATATACAATTTGATTGTGATATCAAAGTCGATGTCGCGAACTCTTATACCGCACTGGATGGAACTTACGGAGCAATCGAGCTTATCGTCAATAATCCTTGGAACAATGTGGTCGGCTGGGCACAATTGGTGGCGACAAATGGCTGGCAGCATTTCACCGGCTTTTTCTCGGCACTTCCCAACGGAAGCTATAGTGAAGCCATTGTTGGGCTTATCTCCCAAAGCACAGGCACTCTCACTAACCATGTCTCTTACTGGATAGATAACGTTGTGTTCACGGCGGTTGCCACAGTTAATACGAATCAGCCACTCCTCACCATCGGTAAAGCGCCCCCAGCGGGGCTAACCTGCATTTGCAGCCAAGGGGGTGGGACGTATCAACGCCAGATAATCAGAACGGTCAACAGCGACTATTCTTGGAATACCGCCACTGCCTCCTCCAACACAACGACATATACTATGAACATTGCTGCCTTTCCAGGAGTAAACTACCCTGGATTCGCATCCCAAATGTTCCTTGTCCCTCAAGCGGGCATGATTGGCGCTCCTGCTGACAATGACATCGATTGGGATTCGGCGGACGTTGCAGACCTATATGTAACAGTAAATTCTGATAAATCGGCGACGGGCACTTTCCAATACAAGGTCAACCAGTCCAGTAGTTGGAATGCATCTTTAATTGTGACAAATCGCTGCGCAACGGGGGCTTTGGGAAAATGGAAACTTACTTTTAACAACAACACGAATGCCACGCTAACGGCTCCGGACAACACCAGCACGAATTTTACCATACCTGCTGGTGATGCGTCAATTTTCCAAGATCCCGTGTTTGTCTATGTTGGCGACCAGCCGAATGCCACGGCGAACATCGGTCAGTCTTCCACCATCAGCCAGGTCACAGTCGCTGGTGCTGCAGGTTCAATCAACGATAACTTCACGATTTTTAATTCTTCTATGTGGGCAAATGATACTTCAGCAGATCCGTTGGGCATCATCATTACTGCTCCGGACGCAAAGTATTCGGTGACTTGGCCCACTCCAGATGGAGGATTCACCAATCTTTATGCCACCGACAATCTGAAAACTGCACAGACAATCTCTCAGTGGTTGAGCCTGCCATCTGCCTCCACAGGCTGGATTTTAGTGGGAGGTGTCAAACGCTTCACTGTTGTCAACCAGTCAGCATTGAACACGGCGTTTGGATATGCGCCAACGAATTGCTTCTTCAAACTTTACCATCCATAGTGGGGTTGGGTGGGGCGTCGGTTTTCCTGGCGCCCCACTCTATTGCACCATCTAGTACTCTTTACTATTATTAAGCTAGTTCAGCAGTAACCTATGAGAAGCCGAATATTTCTACTTATTGCGCTAAGCATGCTTCCGCATTGCATGTGTGGTCAACTTTTGCAGGATGCGGCTACGAATAGTATTCTGGTTACAACATCAACAAATGTCAGTTGGTGGGCGGGTATTATCGCGCATGGCAACCAGATGCCGCTCGCCGATGGCTACACGGCCAATGTGTTCGGGGAAAATTACCAAAATCAGGTTCAGCCGCTGTTATTATCGGATCAAGGTGATGTAATCTGGTCGGAAAACCCATTTAGAATTCAGTTTCAGCGCGGAAATTTGTTGGTGGAATCGAGGGGCGGGCGGATGCTTCGGACCAAAGCTGGAAGTTCACTGCGGGAAGCGTTTCTGTATGCAAGCAGGACGTATTTTTCTGCTTCTGGAAAATCTCCGGATGAATTAATGTTTTCAAGTCCCCAGTACAACACTTGGATAGAGTTAATGTATGATCAGAATCAAGTTGATATATTGAAATACGCCAAAGGAGTCAGGGATCATGGCTTTCCCGCCGGCGTTCTAATGATTGATGATAATTGGCAGGAGGATTATGGGAAATGGGATTTTAATAAAGGAAGGTTTTCAGATCCAAAAGCGATGATTGCCGCTTTGCACGCGAAGGGCTTTAAAGTGATGCTTTGGGTGTGTCCCTTTATCAGCCCCGATTGTGATGTATACCGGGATCTGGCGAGAAGGAACCTTCTAGTAAAGGATGGTTCAGGTGAGCCGGCCATTATCAGGTGGTGGAATGGAGCAAGCGGACTGCTCGATTTCACGAATCCCAAGGCAGTGAATTGGTTCCGTTCCCAGTTGGATTATCTGCAATCAGCATACCAAGTAGATGGATTCAAGTTTGATGCGGGTGATGGTTCTTTTTATAACGGAGTTATTGCCTCGCGGCCTGTATCGCCCAATGCCCAGGCAGAATTGTATGGAAAGATCGGGCTTAATTATCCATTGAATGAATATCGAGCCATGTGGAAAATGGGAGGTCAACCTCTCGGTGAACGATTAAGCGACAAAGCGCACTCATGGGCTGATCTCAAGAAATTAGTTCCCGATATGATTCTTGAGGGATTGATGGGCTATCCATTCTCCTGTCCCGACATGATAGGTGGCGGTGAGTTCACCTGCTTTCTCCCGGGATCGTCGAGTATTGACCAGGAATTGATTGTACGTTCGGCGCAATGCCAGGCTTTGATGCCCATGATGCAATTCTCCGTAGCTCCTTGGCGGGTGCTCGATAAAGGACATCTGAAAGCCGTCCTCAAAGCGGTCAAGGTGAGAGAGGATCATAGAACTTATATTTTGAAACTGGTCGCGCAATCGGCGTCGACTGGCGAGCCGATTGTTCGCTCCATGGAATATGTATTCCCACACCAGGGGTATAAAAATGTAAATGACCAATTTATGTTGGGGGACCAGATTCTTGTTGTACCGGTATTGGAAAATGGAACTGGTAAAAGAGAGGTGATTATTCCAATGGGTGTGTGGAGAGGATTTAATGGAAGGCTGTACGAAGGACCGGCTAAACTTTCGTTGCCGGTTGAGTTTGATGAATTGTGTTATTTTGAAAAAACGGAGAAAAATACTGAGACCGCGCAGAAATAGAACATTTCCTTCGCCTGATCATTGGCCTGGGAACAATGCTCTAAAATTTCATGCGTGCCGCCAGAGGAAACCTACCGCCCTAGATATTTCAAAACCGCCTCGGTTCGGGAGTGAACATGCAGCTTGTTGTATATCCCGCGGATATGAAAACGGATACCATCCACACTAATGTCTAGATTGTCGCTGATTTCCTTGTATTGGTTTCCAAGAGCAAGTTGCTTGAGGACTTCCATTTCGCGTGGGGTGAGGTTTTCCATATTAGTCGGCACCGGGCCGCTTTTGCGAAAGCGCTGGACGATCCGGCGGGCGATCTGCGGTGTCATCGGTGAACCACCGCTACAGACTTCGCGAATGGCTGCCAAGAGTCGCGATGGGACAGTATCCTTTAGGAGATAGCCGTCAGCGCCAGCCAGGATGGAATTGAACAGGGAATCATTGTCATCGTGAACTGTCAGCATGAGGATATGCGCCGCTGGCAGCAGCACCTTCAGCTGCCTGACACATTCTATCCCGTCCATCTCAGGCATATTGACATCCATTAGCACTACGTCTGGCTTGCGACGGGCAACGTCCGCCAGTGCTGATTTGGCGTCGGCATAATCCGCCACGACGCGAATCCATGACGTTCTTTTGAGCAGGCTCACCATGCTCGCGCGCAAGCCGTTGTCGTCTTCCACTAATGCTATACGGGTATTCATAGTTCCAAATTTGTCAGCAAGTCATGGTCGCCATTATGCCCCGGTGCGCTCTTACCGATACCTGCACAAAGATGCACCCGGTCGGCGCCAAGTTGCTGGCAACAAAACGAATTGGTTTAGCTGGAAAGGAGGCAGAAATACCGTGAAATGACCGGGATGAAATCATTTTTTCGGCAAATAAGCCATCTGTACCTGGATGGAGCTGCCCTTGCCAGGCCGACTTTCGATGTGCAGCAATGCTCCAATCAGCTGAATTCGCTGGCGCATATTTGCCAGGCCGCTACGCCGGCTTGTGGTGGTGATGGCGGTTTCGAAACCGCAACCGTTATCCTCCACCCGAATCTCCAGAATCCCGTGTTGAAGCGTCAGGCGCAGATGTGCTTCCGAAGCTTGAGAGTGCTTGAGGATGTTGTTGAGTGCTTCCTTTATCACCATGAATAAATTATGTCGCACTTCGGCCGTGAGCTGTATGGGAGGCACCTCCGTTGGGAGGTCCAAATGACAGGCAATCTGCGACGCTTGGAAAAAGTCATACGCATACTGACTTATATATTGGACAAGGCTATCAAGCGTGTCGTTACGTGGGTTCACCGCCCAGACAATTGTACCCAATCCTCGAACTGCCTTCTGGGCCGTGCTGCCAATCTTTGCGGCATGGGCCTCGACTTCCTTCGGCTGGGTCTTGTCAGCCTTGACCAGTTCACTGAGCACTATCATATGGCTTAGAGAAGCACCGAGATCATCGTGGAAATCTCTCGCAATACGCGCGCGTTCAAGCTCGACCGCGTGCGCCTGCTCCTGACGCTCGAGTCTCCTCCGTATCTTGGCTTTCTCAATGCTCAATGCCGTAAGCGCTATCGCCGCCCCACCGCTCAGCAGGGCTACTCCGATAAACCACCAAGTCTGCCAAAAATGCGGTAATATGATCAGATTCAGGCTCGCGCCCTGAGTGTTCCAAACGGCATCATTGTTGCAGGCCTGTACTTGGAATTGATAACGGCCGTGCGCGAGATAGGAATAATCCATGACCCGCTTCGTCCCGGCATCCGCCCAATCCGAATCGAGACCCTCCATCCGGTACTTGAAGCGCACTTTCTCCGGTGCCGAAAAGCTGAGGGCCGTGTAACGGATCTCCAGTCGCCCTTTACCGGGTGGCACTGTAAGCACCGCAGGTTCCACCCGGCCCTGGATTGCAGGCTTTGGGGTTTGGACTTGTCCATCAACAAGCACTCCCTCTATGAGCACTGGCGGCGGCAGCATGTTGGCGCCAACCGTGTCCGGCCGCAAGACGACCACGCCGTTCAGAGTGGGGAAAAGCAAACGTCCATCCCTAGTCAAGCAACCAGAAGGTTGGAACGCACAGGTGCAGGCGGAGGACGGCATCCCGTCGGATTGATCGTAGCTGGTGCAGGAAAAGCTCTTCGCCTTTCCGTGCGCGAAGAATTCCAGGGCTTCTTTCTCCACATAAAAGATGCCGTGGGGCGAACTAAACCAAAGCCTCTTCTGAGAATCCTCGGTGATATGGCAAATGGTGTTGTCAGCTAAACCATCGCGCGGCGTGAAGTTCTCAAGCTTTCCATCCCGCAGCAGGCGGCTTAAGCCACCGTCAGCCGTACCAATCCAAAGGGCATCATCAGCGTCCACATAAAGCGACCAAGCCAAGTTGCTCAAAAGGCCGTTGGATTTGGTATAAGAGGTAAAGTGACCATCGTTCAAACAGAATAATCCCGCCCCTTTGGTGCCCACCCATAACCGGTTTTGTCTGTCCGCTACAATGGCCACCACCTCATACTCATCGGAAAGCCAAGGCATGGATGTTTTGGTAAGCTTTCCGTTTTCATAGTACGCCAAACCATTCAAATATCCGAACCAGACGCGGCCTTTATGGTCTTCATAAATGACATTCACCCGGTCTGATATCTGAATCCGGTCAAACATCGGTGCAAAGTGACCCTGACGGAGTTGATACACGCCGTACGAGGAAGTGCCAACCCACAGATTTGATTGACTATCCTCGAACAATGACCAAACGTCAGTCAATGGGAGATCACTGGCACCATAGCGAGTCGTATTGGTGCCGTGGAAGCGGTAAATGCCACCAAAACTGCTGCCGACCCAAATGGCCCCTTCGTGGTCTTCGCAGATGGAATAGACAGGTGTGGTCAGTGCGGTACCGCCCAAGACATTAAAATGTCGAGGCTGTAGCCGAACCAATCCTCCATCAAAGAGTCCTAACCATTCGTTCCCCTCACGGTCTGCCAGGTAGCAAACGACGGTGGTTCCGGGAAGTCCACACTTCCGGTCGATCCTTGAGACAACCCCATCCTGTGAGGCACGCACCAAGCCTTCAGGGTATCGCCCAAGGCAGAGGTTTCCCCAGCGGTCCTCGCAAACGATGCTCAGCGAGGTTCTGACATCGGAAATCTCACTTGCAGGGCCAACCCAACGTCCTGCTTTGTATTTCCTTTGCCAGTAGTTTGTGCGACACACCCACAAACCGCCATCTCTGCAAGCAGTTAGATCACTGATCTCGATATGATTTCCCAATTCCGGCAATTCAACTGACTCAAACCTGTTCCCCCGAAAGACGGCTAGCCCCCGCGATGTGCCCAGCCAAATGTGACCCTGAGTATCCTGAGCCAATGCGCAAACCCGCCCACCGGCCAGTGCGCCCTCCAAAGCTACAGATTCGAGTCGCCCAGAACTAAACTGCAACAGCCGGCCTGTTTCCTCAACTTGGCTTAGCATCCATATCTGGCCCTTTTCGTCCTGACACACACTCCTAGGCAACACCGGATAGAAATTGCGATTTGTGGAAATGGCTGTCAAATTTGTACCCGACCAGCGCCACAGAGCTCCTGATTGTGCCACAAACAATGAATCCCCAGAGCGTTCCCTCAAGCATGCAACGATCCCATCCTCTTCGTTTCCCGAACCCAATAGTTGCTCGAATTTGCCACCGCGAAGAGCGACCAACCCACCCCCTCTTTCGGTGGTGATAAAGAGTGTGCCGTCTCTCCCCTCAAAAAGTCCACCGATACGACTCCTCGGCAGCTCCGGACAATTCTGAGGTGTGAAAACCTTGAAGCTTACCCCGTCAAAACGTGCCAATCCGGCCAAGGTGCCGACCCAGATGTAACCATCGCGAGTCTGCGCGAGTGCTGTCACGGAGAGGTGAGGCAAGCCGTCGGATGTTGACCAAGTTTTAATGACGAAGTTCGACGTGAATTGCGACGAAGTTTCCGCGGGTTGGGCCACGGCGACAATACAGCAAAAAAACCACATAACGCCGATTAGCGTGTGCCAGTTGAGCAACGCATCTATCCACCGGATTGTGGTGATAGTCCGCATTCCTAATACTTAATTAACATCTCGAATCAAGCATCGCAAGCGATAACGCCGATAGGCTTGGCGG